>Ga0209174_10000099_pt1 | contig 64192 bp, 52 predicted proteins | sample JI91814BDNA_FD_187505 | JGI IMG/M metagenome (GOLD analysis project Ga0209174, IMG submission 187505) | Wastewater effluent complex algal communities from Wisconsin, to seasonally profile nutrient transformation and Carbon sequestration -... | ecosystem: Engineered > WWTP > Effluent > Algae...
CAATGCCGTGGCAGAGGCTACCGGGAAAGGAGCGTTCTCACTGGTAGGTGGCGGCGACAGTGTGGCCGCCGTGAACCAGTTCGGCCTGGCCGACCGGATCAGTTACGTGAGCACCGGTGGTGGCGCGATGCTGGAATACCTGGAGGGGAAGGTGTTGCCCGGGATCGCGGCAGTACAAGGTTAGGTCCAAGCGGTTCGTACGCTGCTAGGATTTCATGGTCCCGCGGCCAAACACTACCTTTCGGGCATTCCCGGCGTCCGTTCAGGTCCACACGCGACCGATGATGCCCGGGGCCACCAGTACCCATTACCCTTTGTCCAGATCATCCGGCACCTTCAACAAGCGCGAAAAGGAAAAGAAGCGCCAGCAGAAACAGGAAGAGAAGAAGCTCCGGAAAGAGGAGCGGAAAGCGAGTTCCGGTGGCGGCGGCTTGGACAGCATGATCGCGTATGTGGATGAGAACGGAGTGATCACCAGCACGCCGCCCGATCCCACCAAACGCAAGGAGGTGGACATCAACGAGATCGAGTTGGGGGTGCCACGTCGCGCGGAGGCCGAGGCCGAGGCGGACCGCACCGGTCGCGTGGACTTCTTCGACACCTCCAAGGGCTTCGGCTTCATCGTGGAGAACGGCAGCCAGGAACGCTACTTCGTACACATCAGCGGCACCCTGGAGGACATCCGCGAGGGCGATAAGGTGACCTACGAGCTCGAGCGCGGACCCAAGGGCATGAACGCCGTCCGGGTCAAGAAGATCTGAGCTGTATCGGTGCCGCGTATCTTGGGACCAAGCGCCTAGGTTTGAGTTCATTTACCAGAGCAACCCATGCGTGATGGACCATACCGCCAAGGTAATACACGAACAGCGCCAAGCACAATCCCTTACTCCACCACCACCCGCACCTGCCACCGCTGCCCAGCCCGCGCTTCCACCAGCAGCAGGTACGTACCCGACTCCGCATTGGTGCTCAGCTGCTGCTTCTCAGCACCAGTGTGAAGCGTATAATGCTGCACCACTCGCCCGCTGGCATCCAGCAGACGGGCCTGTACGGGGCCGAGGTCGGCTGGGAGAGTTAGTGTGAAGTGGCCGGTGGTGGGATTGGGTGCAACTCGCACCGTCGCCAGCACTGGCGCAGTGGCATCAGACACCGCCGTGGTCAGGTCCGGCCCATACAACCGGGTGATGAAGCGCTGATCCGGATCGTTGGTGGCGCCGTCGGTGTAGCCGTGGTAAGCGCCGTAGACGTAGAGCATGTTGTCTGGGGTGAGGACCGCACCCTCAATGCCACCGTAGACAAAACCTTGGTAGGTATAGGGTCCAACGCCTGCGTTATGGAACGCAGCGCTCAGTTCACCGAGGCTGTCAAGCACACAGATCCCATAGCGTTGTTGACTATTGACCACTTGAAAAAAGCCAGTAACAAGGAGTTGCTCACCCGGCCAGGCGGATATCGAGGCAGCAAGCCCGTTCGGATTTCCGACAGTTGTAGGTAAATCACCCAGATCAAAGTCATTTAGTGCGTTGAAGGTGGTGTCCAGCGCCCCAGTGGGTAGGAACCGTGCCACCTGCATGGTGTCTTCAAGAGCGTTGGCCCGACTGATGCGGCCTGCTGTGTAGAAACGGCCATCGGCCAAGGGAAGGAAGGTGAATACGGTTCCACCCACCACCTCCGAGTCGAAGCTGGTATCCAAGGCCCCATCGGCATGCACCCGGAAGACACGGCGCACGGGTTGGCCTTCGTAGGTGCTGCACGTACCACTGCAGAGGAACTTACCATCGGGCTGCTGCTCGATCTCGTAGATCACCCCGTTGCAGTAGCGGTGGGTCTTGGTGGTATCCAAGTGCCCGTTGTTGGTGAACCAGATCAGGTTGTAGATGCCCACAAAACCCCGCGCCGTGTCGTACAGGCTGTGCGCACCGCTCATCAGAATGCTGCCGTCGGGGTAAACGTGGTAGTCGCCGCCTTGCAGGGAGCTGAAGAGCGGGCTGGTGTTCATTTCGATCCAGCTCGTATCACGGCGACCGTCCATGTGAAACCGTCTAACCGCCTGCTCACCAGTATACAACAGATCACCTTGGCGCTTTACCAAACCTCCTCCGAGTCCATTCGTATCGAACGTTGGATCCACCGTTCCATTCTCATTAAAACGCAGCATCCTCTTGAAGACGATCTCACCCTCGTTCCTGAGTTTGCCACAAGCGATGACCTTCCCCTCCTCTACTTGCAGCAAGCTGGAAACATACCAGGCATTGTGACTGATGCTGAACTCCTGGTCCAATGAAAGAGGTGCCTGTGCATGGCCTAGGGCATTCAGCACGAGGCCGAAGACCAGAGCCGTGTAACTGCCGCTTCGGACCTTCATCACTGAACAATTAGTCGTTCTGTGATCAACACAACACCATTGCGCGGCACTGCACTGTATATGCCCCTTTGGCGAGTAGGCGTGTATCCAAGACCACCTGCCCTTGCTTTCCTGCTAAGCGTTCAGATAGGACGGGACGCCCCGTTGCGTCTTTGACTTCGATCAGACCATCTGTCGCCTCCTTGGTCAGGGTATAGGTGACTGTTGCCCAATTCTGGGTTGGGTTGGGGGCGATGGTGATCACATCAGCCATCCGCTCAGCCGAACTGTTGGACCGTGTGCGCTGGCTCTTAGCACCACCTGCTTCTCCACCCGTCCTCGGCGGCCTGCAATGCTGGTAGTACACGCACAGTAGGTTACTGATCCAGTTCGCAGCTCGGTCATACTGGCCATCGCTCAAGGCTTTTAACTGATTTACCTCGGCCGTGGTTAGTTCGTGGGCCGCACGACCGGCGTTAGCTGCGTTCTGCAGCAAGGTGATGTAGTCCAGCATCCGGAAGCGCTCTAGTTGCTCCGGGCTGCGCAGGTCGTGTTCCTGTGGGATACTGCTCACCACGCTATGCGCTTCGCTGTAGTTGCCTTGGCCCATCAGCACCAGTGCTTCGGCATAACGGGCAGCGGTGGTGCGCACCTGCTGCCAGGTGTTGCGCAGTACAGCTGGTGAGGGCTGCGGGCGCTGTTGTTCGATGTAACGCAGTTCGGTGGCCAGTTGGCTCAAGTTGGCATGGTGCTCAGCCAGCTCCAGCTCCATATCGGTGCGGAAGGTGCGCGTGTCCCAACTCTGCTCGATCAGCTGCACCAAGTACTCCGGCATGGGCTCCAGCGCTTCGGTGAGCAACCACTTGGTAAAACCCTCCTTTTTGGTGGCATCGGGGTTGGCAATGCATACCTCCGCCTTCATGGCCATGGGGAAGGAGGGTTTGTTCACTGCGTTCTTCAGACTTTCCGTGCTTAGGAAGGGGCTTAGGAACAGTAGCGGAACCAATACGTGTTGGACCATACTGCCAAGGTAGGCATGGAAGGAACTGAAGACCAAGCCTCACTCCACCACCACCCTTGCCTGCCACTGCTGCCCAGCCCGCGCTTCCACGAGCAACAGGTACGTACCCGCCTCCGCATTGGTGCTCAGGTGCTGCTGCTCCGCTCCGCCGGCCAGCGTGTAGTGTTGCACCACCCGCCCGCTGGCATCCAGCAGCCGGGCCTGAGCGGGGCCGAGGTCGGCAGGCAAGGATAGTGTAAATTGACCGGTGGTGGGGTTGGGTGCAACACGCACCGTCGCCGGCACTGGCGCCGTGGCATCAAACACCGCCGTGGTCAGGTCCGGCCCGTACAACCGGGTGATGAAGCGCTGGTCCGGGTCGTTGGTGGTGCCGTCGGTGTAGCCGTGAAAGGTGCCATACACGTAGAGCATATTGTCGGGCGTTAAGTAGACACCCGAAACTCCACCCAGCACCTGGCCTTGGTAGACATAGGTGCCAACACCGGCATTGCTGAACTCCGGCATGAGCATACCACTGCTGTCCACCACACACAGACCATAACGAGGCTCACCATTCACGACCTGGTAGGTGCCGGTGACCACGAATCGCCCGCCCGGCCAGTGCGCTATGGAGTTGGGGATCACGCCAAGATCCAGCGCATTCGGGATGTCGCCGAGCCCAAATGAAATGGTATGGTCGAAGGAAGGGTCAAGATCGCCATTGCTCAAAAGACAAGCCATACGTATGGTATCATTCGGTAGATCAGGACGGCCGAAGCGTCCCACCACCATGATCCGCTCATCTTCCAGAACAAGGAATTCACCGGCCTTGCCCCAAGTGACCTGCGAATCAAAACTTGTATCCAACGCCCCATCGGCGTGCACACGGAAGATGCGGCGCACAGGCTGTCCTTCGTAAGTTGTACAGGAACCACTACAGAGGAACTTACCATCGGGCTGCTGCTCGATCTCGTAGATCACCCCGTTGCAATAGCGGTGGGTCTTGGTGGTGTCCAAGTGACCGGTGTTGGTGAACCAGATCAGGTTATAGATGCCCACAAACCCCCGCGCCGTGTCGTACAGGCTGTGCGCACCGCTCATCAGGATGCTGCCATCGGGGTAGACGTGGTAATCGCCGCCTTGGAGGGCACTGTAGAATGGCTGGGTGCTCATTGTGATAAAATCATTGTCGAGCTCGCCATCCAAGTACAATCGCCGGACCTCCTGACCGACTCCAACATACAATTTGTTATCCCATCTCTTTATTGCCCCCCCTCCTGCTCCGTTCGTTGCAAAGTTCATGTCGCGACTGCCGTCTGGCATGAATCTCATCATGTTCTTAAAGTTGAGATCGTTGCCGAATTTCATCCGTCCAGAAGCCAGGATGCTCCCATCTTCCAGAGGAAGAACACTTGCCACATACCAAGTATTGAACGAACATTCAAACGTCCCATCCAACGAAAGTGGAACCTGAGTTGCTGCAGTAGTATACAGCATCAACGCCATCATCATGGCGCCCAACCGTTGTACGAAGGCACCCATCACTGAACGATCAATCGTTCTGTCTTCAGCAAAGCTTCATCACTGGTACACTCCACCGTGTAGGTTCCTTTTGCCAGTTGGCGCGTATCCAACACCAGCTGCCCTTCTATACCAGCAAGTCGCTCACTGATCAGCGAACGACCCGTAACATCTTTCACATGAACCCAACCGTTGGCAGGCTCTTCAAGCAGTGAATACGTTAGTGTGACCCATGTTTGCGCTGGGTTGGGGGCCAGGTGGATCACATTGTCACGAAGCGGCGGTAGCTGTGAGTTCTGGGTGCGCAAATTCTTATCACCCCCTACCTCACCCCCCGTCCGTGGTGGTCGGCAGTGCCCGTAGTACACACACAGTAAATTACTGATCCAGTTCGCAGCACGGTCATATTGCCCATCGCTCATCGCCTTCAACTGGTTCACTTCGGCGGTGGTCAGTTCATGTGCGGCCCGTCCGGCATTGGCGGCGTTCTGCAACAACGTGATGTAGTCCAACATGCGCAGGCGCTCCAATTGCTCGGGGCTGCGCAGGTCGTGCTCCTGCGGGATGCTGCTGACCACATTGTGCGCTGCGCTGTAGTTGCCCTCGCCCAGCCAAATGTTGGCTTCGGCGTAGCGAGCAGCCGTGGTACGCACCTGTTGCCAAGTGCCGCGTACTACAGCAGCAGAGGGTTGCGCTTGCTGGTGTTCCACGTAGCGCATTTCATTGGCCATGTAGCTCAAGGTGGCGTGGTGCTCGGCCAGCTCCAGTTCCATATCTGTGCGGAAGGTGCGCGTGTCCCAACTCTGTTCGATCAGCTGCACCAGGTACTCCGGCATGGGTTCCAGCGCTTCGGTGAGCAACCATTTGGTAAAGCCTTCCTTCTTGGTGGCATCGGGGTTGGCAATGCATACCTCCGCCTTCATGGCCATGGGGAAGGAGGGTTTGTTCACGGCGTTCTTCAGACTTTCCGTGCTTAGGAAGGGGCTTAAGTCCAACAGGTATTGGCGCAGTTGCCAAGCCTCGTTGGGCCAGGTGCTGCTGATCTCCTGCACCACCTCATCGTGGTCGCCCCCATCCACCATTTGCTGGTGGATGAAACGGACATTGCCATAGGCCAGTTTGGCGACAAGCAGTTGGTCCTCCAAGTCCTCCATAAGCCCGGTGCCTTCCATATTGGACAATTGGTCCAGGTTATAGCTGGGCCGGTCATTGCAAATACTGCCGATCAGATTGGGCCGCTCATGGGGGAACAAACGGGGCGGATCGGTGGTGTAGCTCAGTGGTCGATAGATCCATTGCCCACTGGTGATGGGCTCACGGAAGAAGTAGTCTAGCGGCGTTTCGGTATCCACGCTGAAGTCCCAGCGATCCGGTGTGTCTAGGGGCCAAAGATCAAATCGGTTGTCGGCCGGTCGGCGGTCTCCTTGGAAGTAGCGGATCGTCTGTTGAGCCATCTCAAACTCATCATTCGTATTCACAGTTCGGCTCAAGAAATTCACCGCATTGTTATCGCTCTCGTTGCAATGGAACTGGAGGCCCACGATACGCCCCGAATACGAGTTGCTCACGTCCGCACTGATGCCTTCGCCCACAAAGGCCCGTTCCAGTCCGGTGGCGTTGTTGCGGAATACCACATCATTGTGATCACGCGTGTAGCCCACCACAATGCCTTCGGTGCCTACCAAGGGTTGCGCCACACCGGTGCTGGCTTGGACCAGGGTGTTGTCGCGTATAATGAAGCCATAGGATACGGTGCTGAACAAGGCACGATGGAATCCGTTAAAACTGATATCCACATCTCCAACTAGACCTACCGCGTTATCCCCCACCGTAAACAGGTTCTCGGTCACGGCAAAGCCGGTCATGCCATTGGCGTAGATCCCGGCGATGTTGTTGGTGAAGTCGTTCTGGTGGATGGTGGCGTAGGATCCGAAGCCGGTGTCGAAGAGTTCGATGCCGTGGTCGAGGTTGGTGAAGGTGTTCCGCACGAGGGTCTGTCCGGTACATTCATCCGCTCCATTGGGGCATCCGGGCCGCACGGTAAGGGTGCTGTTGGCACTGGTGATGCCTTGGCCCAGGGCGGTGGATGTGGTGATGCCGGGTTGGGTGTTGGCGAAGGAGCAGGCGCGGATGTCGACGGAGGTGATCTCACTTGCGAAAATGGCCACGCCATTATTCATGAAATCAGCGGAGCGAATGTTTGCGTTGCACACTAAGCTCCCGGACTCCAATTCAATCCCGCGGGTCAAGCCAGTGAATGTGCTGCGTTCTACAGTGGCACCCGGGCAATTCGGTGCTCCGTTGGGGCATGCGGGAAGGATGTCTATCGAACTAGCGATCCCGGAGATTCCTCGTCCACGAAGCTCACTATCCGTGATATCGGGTTGGTCGTTGCTGAATGTGCAACCCTTGACCTCAAGACCGGGTATGAACTCTAAATAGATATGTGAGTTCAGCGTATTGCTTCCTGAAGGTGTAGGCAAAGCACGCTCGTCTCTTGTGAAAAGCACATGCTGTATTCGAGATTGATTGATAGGAGATGGCGCACCCGAGAAGAAGGGATCATAAGGTCGGAACGAAATTCCAGTGATACAATTGCTTATCTGGACTGGATCACTTGCTGTTCCCTCACTGATGAATATCCCACCACCATCATTATTCGGAACATCTCGGTTCCCCAAGTAAACCCCGACCTCAGCATTCTCAATGCGACCACCATTGCGCATAATGAGCATCCCTTGATACTGCAGGTACTCTGGATCTGCCGGATCGGGATCTTGACTAGCAAGCGCAAAACCCCTAATTTCTATACCACGCCATGCTTCAGTCGCAAATTCTCCTGCCCGGACTGTTCCACCGTCGATGATCAACTTTGCACCGGGTTCAACGATCAAGCGGGCACCTGGGTCAAACTCAAGAGTGCATTGAACAGTCAACGTTTTGCCGGCAGGTATCACGAAATCTTGAAAGAATTTGTAGCGCCCTCGAAACGTTCTAGAACTATCCAATACGAAAGGAACAGGATCATACCCCCAAGCACACGACCCAATTGAGGAGGTCATCAAGTATTGATGCATCCTTCCTATTTGATACGGTGAAACAAATCGAGAACTATCGTTATTGCCCATGATATTATTCGTACACGTATCAATCGGGGATGCGTTCGGGGAGCACGAACTAATACCCGAAAAATAACAATAGGTGCCGAAAGGACACCATGGCTGCTCTTCAAGTGCGATAGGAAAAACATCCTTAAGAAACTCAGGAGAACCCGAATTCAAAGTTTCTGAATATCCCGATTCATAGGTATGTCTCAGGTTAAAGAGATGTCCTATCTCATGTGCAAGGTGTTGTCTGTAGAATCCGATTGGAACAATTGTCTTGTTGGCTCCTTCTATCGGATTTACACTTATCGTAGTTGGAACGAATCCAAAAGGTAATGGAGATGGAGCAGCTCCACTTGCTCCGCTCGAACAATTGCCACGTGCAACAAAATGGACATTTAGCATCCCTTCGTATTCGGGCACATGAATTCTGGACAAGCTATCAATGCCAGTATAATTCAAACAACCTGTGTTGAATCCTTCAGGAACATCCAAAAAGTTCACCCCGTTAACATAAAACCTTATTCTAGTGTCATTCAAGCATGAATAATGCGTCGAATCAGGCCCGATACATTGAATGTTTGACAAAGGCCATTGAAAAGACATGATCTCGGGTGGATCGGATGGAGCATCCACATTCGTGAAATAGTCGTCGTTGATGTCGTTAATCAAATTGGCCAACCTCGATCTATTGGTCGGAGTATCCAAAAATTGTCCCTGTGGTGAGCCAGTAAGATCCTGCCATACGTTGACGTTTACTCCGATGGTCTTTATGGACGCCGCAGAAGCAAATTCCGAACGACCTGGAATGTGCTTCATCTGGTCGATTATGCGTGTGATGTCTCCATCTGGCCCGGGGAAATAGAAGCAAGCCAAGCCTCCTCCACCCCCGAGCAATGCAGGTGGCTGTCCGTTGACTTGATCATGGACACAAGACCAATTCTCTTGACCATAACCGATCATGCTTGCACACAGCAGAACAACAAGGTGGAAGAGGTGCTTCATTCCGATCAAATGTTTACATCGAATGTAGTGCACTTTTCAAATCCCCTCACCCCCCCCCCAGAACCGCCCGTAGAAGTTGAGCAAGTCGAGGCCGCGCTTGGCTGGGGTTGGCGCGCTCTTCAGCGAGTGGCCTCACGCTCATCGAGGCGCTCCTCCACCTCCCGCTTCACCACATCCACGGCATCCTTCACCCATTTCGTTTCACCCAATGCCGGCACCACCAGCGGGGCCACGTGACGGACAGGCCCGTACAACGCGGATCCCGCACACAACTCCTTCGGTGGCATGGCCCCCTCGGTGTAGCCCACCAACAGGTTGAGCGCGATGCTGAGCGTGAAGACCGAACGCAGCACTCCGAAGACGACGCCCGCCAATTTGTTGGGCAGCTCCAGTTGGGCCAGGTCGATCAACGTGGTCAAGAACCGGGCAAGCAGGTGTACCACCAGTATCACCACCAGGAACGTGGCCAAGAAGGCAAGGGCAGTGTTCGCCGCATCGATACCCAGCAATGTGGACACACGGTCGCTGAAATGAGCGGCCACCCAAATGCCCAGGACCAAGGCCACCAACGAGGCCAACTCGATGATGAACCCACGCCGGAAGCCCGTGAAGGCGGCCATGGCCAGGATCGCGAGGAGTATCCAGTCGAGGAGGTTCATGCGCTCAGGGTGTCTGTGGTGCGGTGGTGAAGATGGCGAATGCCGGAAGAACGATCTTTGCGCCCCCGCGCCCAATAGCTGCGGGCCCAACCACCACCCCTTCCATGGACCTGGCATTCGAGAAACGATGGCGCGACCTGGTCAATGGCCTGTCGAAGCGCTTCGACGCCGGCACGCTGGACCTCAATGCGATCCTCTTCCTGATCGGTGTTCAGGAATTGGGTCAACATGCCCGGGACTTCAAGAAGGATGAGAAGGTCGCGCTGATGCACATCGCCATCTGCGTGGTCCTGATGCCCTACGGCTACTACAAGGAACTAGGTCGCGATGCGGACGGCTGGCCGCATTTCGAGCGGGTGAAGGACCTGCCCGCATTGGGGCCGGAGGAGCAGGAACGCCTGATGAAAGAAGCGGTACTGGGCTACTTCGAGGCCTGAGTGGTTCTACTCGATCGGCTCGAGCACCACGATCTCCTCGCTGGTCTCCTCTTCCACGATCTTGATGATCCCCTCGCCCAAGAGGGTGTCCTTGGTGGCAAGGATATCAAGTACGGCAAAGCCACTCTGGCCTTGTTCGTAGAAGTCGCTGTAATCGAATGTGGCCGCACCGTCGGAGTCTGTCACTGTCTCTTGGTCCAATCGGTTGGGATCACCCAGAGGAAAGGTGGGATCGGCGAAGAGCTTGACGGTGGCGCCCTGAACCGGGCGGCCCTCAGCATCCACCACCTTCACCACGCCGACCGTGGGTTCCTCATCGTTGCAGGACGTAGCGAATGGCAACACGAGGGCCACCACGAGAGCGTTGGTAAGAACGCGGGGGAACGTGGGAGTGCGCATTGGGTTACTTTTGGAGGCCCTGTTCTAGCTGGGCGGTGTAAGGATGTCAAAAGTAATGAACTGTACGAAGCCCGGGCAACGCTTTCTGGCCATGGCGTTCGCCATGCTGTGTACCTTGATCACGATCCTACCGGCAAAGGCGCAACGACCCACCTCGCTCGAACGACCGCTGGTGGAGATCAGGACCACGCTCGGCACCTTGGTGGTCGCGCTGTACAACGAGACACCCCAGCACCGGGACAATTTCCTGAAGCTGGTCCGTGACGGGGCGTATGACAGCCTCTTGTTCCACCGGATCATCCCAACGCTCATGGTGCAAGGCGGGGACCCGGACAGTCGGCGTTCCGGGATCGATGCAGCCCTCGGCAATGGCGGCCCTGGTTACTCACTTCCTCCTGAGATCGTCCCAGGCCTATTCCACAAGAAGGGTGCGCTCGCGGCAGCGCCCCTCTCCGACCCGGCGAACCCAGCGGGTCGTTCCAACGGAAGCCAATTCTACATCGTGCATGGAAAGACCTTCCAACCCAAGGAATTGGACCTCTTGGCGCAGCGCAACGCCCGCCTGGGCACTCCGGTCAACTATACCCCCGACCAACGTGAGGCCTACGCCAGAGAGGGTGGCGCTCCCCATTTGGATGGTGGTTACACCGTGTTCGGTGAGGTGGTGGAAGGACTTGATGTCCTCGACGCACTGGCCGACCAACCCTGCGACGCCCGCGACCGACCCTTGCATGACCTTCGGATGTTCATGCGTGTGTTGCCATGAGCCTACTGGACCGGATCACGGCCCTGGAGGCCGAACTGAACGCCGCCACTGCGCGGACCGCCGACGAAGTGGAGCAATTCCGCGTGGCCATGCTGGGCCGTAACGGACGTGTCACCGCTCTGTTCGACGATTTCAAGCAAGTGGCCGCCGAGGAGAAACGCGCTCTTGGCCAACGCATGAACGTGCTCAAGCAGCAGGCCCAGCAACGGCTGGATGAGCTCAAAGGAGCGTTGAGCCAGGAAACAACGAGCACCGGTCCGGTCTTGGACCTTAGCGCTCCGGCCCGAACGGGACACACCGGCAGCCTGCACCCCATCACGATCGTACGCCAGCGCATCGTGGACATCTTCGCACGCATGGGCTTCACGGTAAGCCAAGGGCCCGAGGTGGAGGACGATCGCCACAACTTCAGCGCGCTCAACTTCCCTCCGGACCACCCCGCGCGTGACATGCAGGACACCTTCTTCGTGAAGGGCGGGGACCTGGCCTTGCGCACACATACCAGCAGCGTGCAAGTACGCGTGATGGAAGGCCAGCGGCCACCCATCCGCACCATCTCCCCGGGCCGTGTCTACCGCAACGAGGCCATCAGCGCGCGCGCCCACTGCATGTTCCACCAAGTGGAGGCCCTTTACGTGGACAAGAATGTGAGCTTCGCGGACCTCAAGGGCACCTTGGACCACTTCACCAAGAGCCTCTTCGGGGCCGAGGTCCGGATCAGGATGCGACCCAGCTATTTCCCCTTCACCGAACCCAGTGCCGAAGTGGACATGAGCTGCACGGTGTGTGGTGGCAGTGGCTGCAACCTGTGCAAGCACAGCGGGTGGGTGGAGATCATGGGCTGTGGCATGGTGGATCCAGCGGTATTGGCCAATTGCGACATCAACCCCGAGGAATACAGCGGGTTCGCATTGGGCATGGGCGTGGAACGGATCACCCAGCTCATCTACCGCGTTCCCGACCTACGCATGTACTGGGAGAACGACGTGCGTTTCCTGGACCAGTTCACGGCGGCCACGTTCCGCAGCTAGGTCGCTGATGGCCGAAGTGCTCCACACGGAGGTCTGCGTGCTGGGCGGAGGTCCGGGCGGAAGCACCACCGCCATGCAACTGGCCAAGCGCGGCATAACGGCGATACTGCTCGAGAAGAGCACGTTCCCTAGGGACAAGGTCTGTGGTGATGCACTCAGTGGCAAGGTGATGCGCACCTTGGAGCGCCTCGATCCCGAGCTATGCGCAGAGGTGAAGCGCGATGCACGAGGCATGCCCAGTTGGGGTGTCACCTTCGTGGCCCCGAGTGGTCGATCATTGCGGGTGCCGTTCTCCCGCGAAACAGGACTGGGCGAGGCACCGGGGGTCATCCTGCCTCGTCTTCATTTCGACGAGCACCTGTTCCGGCGCGCGTGCACGGCCACAGGCATCCACGTGATCGAAGGCACCACGGCGAAGACCTTCACGCGCACCGCCACGGGATGGACCATCGGCACCACCACCGCACAGGGCCAGGGACAGTCCATCACCTGCAAGATGATCATCGATGCCAGCGGCGCCAACTCCGGCTTCGCGCGCCAGGTGGGCGAACTACAGCTGGAACCTCGGCACCACGCGGCCGGTGTGCGGGCATATTACAGCGGGGTGAAGGACCTGGATCCGCAAGGCTTCATCGAACTGATCTTCTTGAAGGACCTGTTGCCGGGCTACTTGTGGGTGTTCCCCTTACCGGGCGGGCGGGCCAATGTGGGCCTGGGCTTGCGCAGCGATGTGGTGAAGCGCCGTCGGGTCGACCTGAAGGCCTTGTTGTTGAAGTTGTTGGCGGAACATCCGCAACTGAAGGACCGCTTCGCCGGGGCAACGTTGGAGGGCGGTGTGCAGGGCATGGGATTGCCCCTGGCCAGCAAGCGCCGGAAACTGAGCGGCGATGCCTACCTGCTGGTGGGCGACGCCGGCCATCTCATCGACCCCTTCACCGGCGAAGGCATCAGCCATGCCATGATCAGCGGAGTGCATGCCGCGGATGTGGCTGCGGACCTGTTGGCGCGCGGGACGGGCGATGCGGGTGATGAGAAACAGTACGATGCGCGCGTTTGGCGAAGACTGGGCCAGGAGTTGGCCATCAGCACGCGTTTGCAGCAGCTCGCCAACCAAGCGTGGCTCTTCGACTTCGTGGTGGATCGCGCCAACTCCAACCCTGCGCTGGCCGACACCATCAGCAGCATGTTCACCGACCTTGACCTGCGAGAACGCTTGAAGAGGCCTGGGTTCTATTGGGACCTGGTGACAGGGAACAAGCTCAAGGCTTGATGAAGCGGACCACGCTGCGTTGCTCGCCATTACGGGCCTCCAGGACATAATGCCCAGGCCTGAGCCCAGTGGTATTCCAAGTGGTACGCGTAGTGCCGGCGTCCAATGCCTGGGTCTGTTCGCGCACCAAGCGCCCCATGGCATCCACCACACGGACCTGGACCGTGGCGGAGTTGCGCAAGGCCAGTTCCATCACCAATCGGTCATCCACCGGGTTGCCGATCACGCGTGCCAACGCAGTGCCATCTGCAGGCAGCTCCACCACACGCACCTTGGCGCGGTCCTCCGCGCTCAGCCCGCTGATATCCAGCGCGCCGCCATCCAGGGTCACCACTAATTGCATGCGCGCCCCGATGCTGAAGGCGTTATGCAACTTGGCGCCCGGGGTGAAGTTCAATCGCGCGCCAGGCCCCAGTGTCACATGGAGGTCCTGCGCCTCCGTGGCACCCGGCGGTTCCTTCATGATCAACATGCCATGCATGTCCAAGGTGCCCCCCGGAGCGATGTCCAGCTTCGCCTCGCTGCTCATCAGGAGCATACCCCGTCCGTTCCAGCCGTATTGGAAGGTGCTTCCGGAAGCCACGCTGAGCGTACTTCCACTCTGGAACTGGAAGCAGGCCTGGCGGGAGGCCAGATCCACATGCCCCGAGCGGTACTCGAAGGTGGAAGCACCCGGCCAAAGCACTTCGATGAACTCCCAACCCATGCAGAGGTCGGCACCTTGGTTGATCACCGTGAGCGGATGACGTAGCGTATCACTGCCCTGCACCAGAGCACCTCGCAACTGGGTATAGGGTTGGAAGTTGAAGCCCGAATACTCACCCAACGTGACAGTGATCGGGGTTGGCTCGGGCACATTCGGCTCTGGAGTGAAGTCGAGGTAACCCATGTTGGTAGCACTGGGGTAGGACGCACCCGGATGCATCACCAGGTAGTTGAGCCAGGAAAATGACCAGAATTGATAACTGAACGGGCCGGTGCGGTATGCGGGAAGCACATCCTCGGTCAAGCGGACGAGCGTACCCCACTGCTCCATGTCCTGCACCTCTGAACCGAAGGACTCGATATACGTACCGGGTTGCGACTCGGCCAGCTTCATGCTCACGATGAACTCCCGCAATTCGTTCTGCTCGAACTTCTCGGTGGGCACACAAAGTGTGAACGGATAGGGTCCGAACTCCTGATCGTCGTAGACAGCGTCGTACCAGCGTAGGTCGGTTCCCGGACCATCCTCGGAAGGAATGCGCACGGCAGCGAACAGCCCAGTGCACGGGCCGCCAGGACATGTACCGCTATCGAATCCGAACGGTCCATAAGCCGAGAAGCCGAAGCTGTACTGGTTGTTGGTGCCCAGCGGCAGGACGTTATCATCATCGTATCGCGCACGCAGGAACACAGGTTTTCCGGGCGCGATCTGATCGACCAGGATACTCGGGTATGGATACGTACCCCACAAGCGCCAGAGGTCGAAGCAATGCGTGGAATCCCGCGGACCGTACCAGGCATCGTCAGTGGTCTGGTAGGCTTCCCAACCTTGGTATCCCCGGATCAGGATGCTGGTGTCCTGGGGACATGGCATCGTCACCGTGTCCTGAGGCGCAAAGCCGGGTAGCTGCACCTGTCCGGGCGACAGGTGCGAAAGGAAGAGAGCAGCGAGAACCGTGTAACGTCGAACCATGGAGCGCAGTGTTGATCAAGAGACGTCCGGCAGGGGGTTTTTCGCTGCCCCATACCGAAGGTACACCAGCGCGGCGACCCCGACGTCGGGCTCAACTACGGCATGTAGACCATGGCCCATGAGGCTCCAGGCACTACCCTGAGCCGTGATATTTTGGAACACCGGGATCCACGCCTACATTCGTTATGCGACACCCTAAGCCATGAGAACAGCGCTCACCCTCGTTTTCGCCTCCATGCTTATGGTCGGTGTCCATGCGCAGATCCCCAGCGTTACGTGGACGCGCTCGTTGGGAGGCAGTGCTTCGGACGCCGGGCATTTCATCCACCAATTGCCGGACAAGAGCTTCTTCATGGCCGCGAACAGTAATTATGCTGACGGGCAGTTGGGCAATACCACCGGTCCCGCGAACGGGGAAGTGGTTTTCATGGGTCTGGACAGCTTGGGCCAGATGCAATGGGGGAATCGTACGGGCGCCCTCGGTACAGTGCGGATAATGCACGGTGAAGTGATGGCCGACGGGAATTATGTGTTCACCGGTTCCATATACGATGCCGGGCAGGAGGTCCCCGATTGGGAGGGGGATGAAGACCTCTGGATCGTGAAAGTCTCTGCTTCGGGCGGGGTTATTTGGGAGCGCTCGTACGCCGGCATGGTCGACCAGGACGATCTGGGGATCCATGTGGCACCAAGACCGGATGGCGGATGCTTTGTTTCGGGATACCGCGGCTACAACGATTGGGATGTCTGGGTCATCGCCCTGGACGGTGATGGCAACGAGATCTGGGCGCGCACCTATGGGGGCAGCACCATCGACATCGGCCAGACCATCGTTGCCACTGCGGATGGCGGCGCTCTTCTTGGAGCATGGACCGGCTCCTCCGATGGCGATGTGAGCACACCGCTACATGGAGACCTCGATAGCTGGCTCGTGAAGCTCGACGCGAGTGGGAACATCGAGTGGGACCGCACCTATGGAGGATCCGAAGTGGATCAATTCCAAGAGATCCTTCCGATGAGCGACGGGGGCTTCCTCATACTTGGTGCTTCGAACTCCGTAAATGGAGATATCACCGAGAGCCATGGAAGCGGGGACGTGTGGCTCATGCGTGTGAACGCCTCCGGAACCATTCTGTGGAGCCACTCTTACGGCGGCAGCCGCTCTGATACGCCTTGGGATATCATCCCCTACGCAGGCAACTACCTGATCGCAGGCGTCACCAGCTCCAACGATGGTGATGTGAGTGTTTCCTACCACCTTCCGGGGGTTACACCCTGGGGAGACGATGGTTGGTTGTTGTTGGTAAGCCCGAACGGCGAACTCCTTTGGGAAAAGTCCATCGGAGGCAGTAGTGCGGACTACCTCTATGCCTTGGCCCCTACCGATGATGGCTTTGTGACCACGGGCGTCTCCTATTCCACGGACCACTTCGTACCCGGTAACGTGGCCGATGGGGACATCTGGACCGTACGATTCGACTCCAAGAGCACCCTCCTCGCCGGCACGCTATACCATGATGCGGACAACAGTGGCAGCCTCGACGCGAACGACCCCAGGGTCGGTGGGCGCTTGGTGGCCTTGAGCAGCAATGGCGAGATGGCACTGTCCCAGCCCAATGGCCGCTACCTGTTCGCAGTGAATGGACCGGCCCAGCACATCCTCACCGGACCGACGATCACACATTATGACCGTGACCCCGATACGCATTCCGTCAGCATCACGGGCAACGAGCCGGGCTTGAGCGGCTTCGATTTTCGCTACACGGCAGGCCCCCCCGCGCAGGACCTCCAGGTATTCCTCACGCCCATATCACCCTTCCGGCCGGGCTTCCCCGTGCGCTATGACGTGCTTTGCCGCAACGTGGGAACGATGACCATGGAAGCAAGCCTCAGCCTGGTACTCGATGAAGGCCTTGGTCTCGACTCCGCTACCGCGACCCCCGGAAGCATCATCGGCAACACGATCACCTGGGATCTGGGGGCCATGCTACCACTACAGAACATCCAGCTTTCGGTGTACTGCACACAATCCGTTGCGGACACCCTGGGCAGTCCTGTGATCAGCACCGCGGAAATAACACCCATATCGGGCGATCTCGATCCCGACGATAACATGGCCACTACGATCAACCAGGTCGTCGGCTCCTACGACCCCAATGACATCCTGGTGGATCCTACAGAAATGGACGCGGACGAGGTCGCCGAAGCCGTGCTCGACTACACCATTCGATTCCAGAACACAGGCACCGATACAGCCTTCACCGTGGCGGTGGAGAACAGCCTACCAGCGAACGTGGACCTGTTCAGCTTCGAATACATCGGCGCGTCGCATCCGGTCGAACTCATGTATTACGATTTCGATCGGAAGATGCGGTTCCAGTTCAACAACATCCTGCTACCGGACAGCAACACCAACGAAACGCTGAGCCACGGGTTCATCCGCTATCGCATCAACCCTTCATCTTCATTGATCGTGGGGGATTCCGTATTGAACGCGGCAGCCATCTTCTTCGACCTCAACGCACCGGTGATCACCAACACGGCCATCACCACGGTCACAACGACGACAAGCGTGACACGGCCGGTCGGTCCTGTTCCACTTTCACTCCACCCGAATCCGACGAACGGGGCGATCCTCGTACGTACCTCGTCCCACTTGCTCGGCGGCGAGTTACTGGTGCGCGATGCCGTGGGAAGGATCGTGCTGAGTGATCGCATCGGTTCCGCGGAACAGGCCCTCGACCTATCCGTTCTGAGCAGTGGTCACTACATCCTGGTCGTACGACACGGAGGTGTGATGCACCACCGTGCCCTGATCAAGCGATAGGCATCAAGCCGGGCTCAACTTCAGCATGTTGGCCATGCCTTGTTCGGCGATGGGCATGCTGGCCACGTTCACCACCAGGTCGCCCTTGTTCACGAACTTCTTGCTGCGCAGGATGTGCTTGATGTCGGCGATGGTGTGGTCGGTGCTCACGGTCTTGTCGTAGTACTCGGCCCGCACACCCCACACCAGGTTCAGCATGTTCAGGATGCGCTTGTTGCTGGTGAAGGCGAAGATGTGCGCCTTGGGCCGCATGCTACTGATCTTGAAGGCCGTGTAACCGCTGTGGGTCATGGTCACGATGGCCTTGATGTCGATCGCCGCTGCCATGCGCACACTGGCCATGCAGATGGCATCGGTCACCATACGGTCGTCCTCCTCCAGATCGGGCTGTGGCACGTTGAACATGGTCTCACTGGTCTCCATTTCCAGCAGGATCTTGTTCATGGCCTTCACCACCTCCACGGGGAACTTGCCCACGCTGGTCTCTGCACTGAGCATCACGGCATCGGCATGGTCCAGTACCGCATTGGCCACATCGTTCACCTCGGCGCGGGTGGGAGTGATGTTGGTGATCATGCTCTCCATCATCTGGGTGGCCACGATCACCGGGCGGTGTTGGGCGAGACAACGCCGGATGATGTCCTTCTGCACCAGTGGCACTTTCTCCATGGGGATCTCCACACCCAGATCGCCACGGGCCACCATCAAAGCATCGCTCTCGCGGATGATCTCGTCGATCTCCAAGAGCGCCTCGGGCTTCTCGATCTTGGCCACCACCCGGGCATGTTTCTCGCGCTGGTGGATGATACCTTTCAGTTCGATGATATCGCGGGCACTGCGCACGAAGCTCAGGCCCACCCAATCCACATCGTGGTCCAGCGCGAACTCCAGGTCCTGCTTGTCCTTCTCGGTCAGGCAGGGCAGGCTGATCTTGGTGTTGGGCAGGTTCAGTCCCTTGTTGGCGCTGAGGATGCCGCCGTTCAGCACCTTCGTTGTCACGGTGGTCCTGCCATCGGTGGCCACCACTTCCAAGCGGAGCTTGCCGTCGTCCAGCAGGACCAGTTCGCCCTTGTTCACGTCCTGTGGGAATTGGAGGTAGCTGGTACTCACCATGCCCGGCCGGCCTTTCACCGCCTCGGTGGTGATGATGAGTTCGCTTCCATCCACCAGTTCGATCGGGCCATCCTGCATTTCACCGACACGCATCTTCGGTCCTTGGAGGTCGGCCAGGATCGCGGTGTACTGCCCAAGTTCCGCGCTCACCTCGCGGATATTGCGGATCAATTCGATATAAAAGGCGTAATTACCGTGGCTGAAATTGAGGCGACACACATCCATGCCGCTGAGCATCATTTCGCGCAATACTTCACGCGGCGCCGAAGCAGGTCCGATGGTGGCAACGATCTTGGTCTTCGGGTCGATCATGGGGTTCTCTTAGAGCAGCAGTTTATAGCCCTCCCGTAGTTGGGGATAGGCCAGTGGGAATGCAGTGAGCACGAAGTCCGTGGCGCGCAGGCGGTCCAACAGGTCGGGATGTTGCTCGGCCAACTCATTGTCCACCACAAGGAAGTAGTCGGTATGGCGTTGTTCCTTCAACAGGTAGCCGTCACCACTATGGTTGTTCACCAGGGTGAAGCGGGCGTTGGAGGCCTCGTCCACATGGTCATAGGCGGTGAAACGAGCCGTGCGGCCCATCACTTCTTCGCTAAGCGCTGTACGGCGCCGGGTGAGTTCAAGGCCGATGGTCCGGTTGATCGACCAACACAGTCGATGGTCCTTCACATGGCTGCTGATGCCAAAGACCACGACCTCGGGGTCTGGCTGGAGATCGAGCTTGAACTTGGCCATGGGATGAGCAACAATGCACCGCCAAAGGTACTCCTGCGCCGATCGTTCGCGGCTTGGTAATGTGAACAGCCGGTCGGTGTGGATGCGGCAAAAGCGCCAGCCCCTTGGCACTATTCCCCTTCCGAGGACCCGGGACGACGACGCTGCGGGCGCAGGCGACCGCGCTGAGGGTGCGGCTCCTGTGCACTTGGCGGGGGGCGTGTGGCAGCGGGCCTTCGGGAGCGCATGGAACGGAAGGCGCTCTGGGCTGCCTCCTGTTCCGCGGTCTTCTTGCTGATGCCCCTGCCGGAACCCTTCACCTCGCCATTGATCAACACTTCTGCCACGTAGGTCTTGCCTCGTGATCCGCCACGCTCCTCGCTGATCACGAACTCCACCTTCTTGCGTCGCTTCTGGCCCCATTCCAACAAGCGGCTCTTACCATCCTTGTCCTCTTTCTCGATCTCCTTGAGGTCGAAGTGTTGATGGATCAGCTTAACGATGATCTTGCGTGTACGCTCGAATCCTTTATCCAGAAAGAGCGCGCCGATCAAGGCCTCCAGCGCGTTGCCTGGTACGGAGGATTCATGGGTGCGGACCAGGTTGCTCTCCAGCACGCGCTCGATCTGGATGTGCTTGGCCAGTGTGTTCAATTGGGTGCGGCTCACCAGCTTGCTCCGCATCCGGGTCAGAAAGCCTTCGCCCTTTTCGGGATAGGTACTGAAGAGCAGATCACCGATCACCGCGTCCAGGATGGCATCACCCAGGAACTCCAAGCGTTCGTTGTCGGGCAGGTCGGGGCGCTCATCCACCACGGCGCTCACATGGCGTAGAGCTTGTCGGTAGAGCGGTAGATCGCCAGGGGTGATGCCCAAGGTCTGGCGACACCAGGCCCGCACCTTGCGTTCCTCGGGGTTGCGCGCTCGACTGAACAGACCGCTGAACAAGGGATCAGCTGTACTTGCGGAAGATCACCGAGGTGTTGTGGCCTCCGAACCCGAAGGTGTTGCTGAGCGCCGCGTTCACGGTGCGCTTCTGGGCCACATTGAAGGTGAAGTTCAGCTTCGGGTCGATCTCGGGATCGTCCGTGAAGTGATTGATCGTGGGCGGCACGATGCCGGTATGGATGGCCATGATGGCGGCCACCCCCTCGACTGCGCCAGCGCCGCCCAGCAGGTGCCCCGTCATGCTCTTGGTAGCACTGATGTTCAGCTTGTAAGCATGCTCACCGAACAAGCGTTGAATGGCCTTCACCTCCTGCGGGTCGCCGATGGGTGTGCTGGTACCGTGGGTATTGATGTAGTCGATGTCCGTGGATGCGATCCCGGCATCGCGCAAGGCGTGCTTCATGCACAATTCCGCTCCCAGTCCATCCGGGTGGGGTGCGGTGATGTGGTAGGCATCGCTGCTCATGCCTCCCCCGATCACCTCTGCGTAGATCTTGGCCCCACGGGCGAGAGCATGCTCAAGGTCCTCCAAGATGAGGGCTGCACCTCCCTCACCCAGCACGAATCCATCGCGGTCCTTGTCATAGGGCCGGCTCGCCGTGGACGGGTCGTCGTTCCGGGTGCTCATGGCATGCAGAGCGTTGAAGCCCCCCACCCCCGCCTCGTAGATCGCCGCTTCACTGCCACCGGTCACCACGGCCACACAGGTGCCAAGGCGGATGTAGTTGAAGGCATCGATCATGGCGTTATTACTGCTGGCGCAGGCACTTGCGGTCACATAGCTGGGACCATGGAGCACATGGCGCATGCTGATGAGGCCCGCGGCGCTGTCAGCGATCATCTTGGGGATGAAGAAGGGATTGAACCGTGGGGTCCCATCTCCTTTTCCAAAGCCTACGCACTCGTCCTGAAAGGTCTTCAGACCACCGATACCACTGCCCCAGATCACCCCGATGCGCTCACGGTCCACCTTCTCCAGGTCCAGACCGGAGTCCTTCATCGCCTCATCGGCGCAGACCACGGCGAACTGGGTGTAGGGGTCCATCTTCCGCGCCTCCTTCCGGTCGATGAAGTCCTCGGGGTTGAACCCCTTGACCTCACAGGCGAAACGCGTCTTGAACTTGGACGCATCGAAACGGGTGATGGGCGCAGCGCCGCTGCGGCCGCTGATCAAACCCTCCCAATACTCGGAAAGAGTATTGCCGAGGGGTGTCAGCGCACCCAGTCCAGTTACGACGACGCGTCTGAGCTGCATGCGGTTAAGCCCTGCGAAGGGCCGGGATCACTTGGCGTTCTTCTCGACGTAGTCCACAGCCTGACCCACGGTCTGGATCTTCTCGGCCTGATCGTCGGGAATGGCGATGTTGAACTCCTTCTCGAACTCCATGATGAGCTCGACGGTATCGAGGCTGTCAGCGCCAAGGTCGTTCGTGAAGCTCGCCTCGTGCGTTACCTCGGCCTGGTCCACTCCGAGTTTGTCCACGATGATAGCGATGACCCTTGACTTGATATCCGACATGTCAGTTCGTTGTTGGTTGAACAGGGTGCAAAGGAAAGACATTTTCGACACGTGCAAGCCCCCGATCACACGAACGGGACCAGCACCTGTTCCAAGGACTTGCGCTTCAAGCTGGGCACCAAGCAGTCCGGTGCCGGTAGTCCGATAGGTATCAACAGGAAGGCACGTTCGTTCTCCGGTCTTTCCAGTATCCGCGCCAGGAAATTCATGGGGCTGGGAGTGTGCGTAAGGGTGGCCAAGCCAGCGTGGTGGGCGGCAGCAAGGAACAGCCCCGTGGCGATGCCCACGCTCTCGTTCACGTAATAGTTCTGATGCTTGGTGCCATCCGCCTCGAACTCCCAGGCCCGCTTGAAGACCACCACCAGCCAAGGCGCGATCTCCAAGAAGGGCTTATCGGGATCGGTACCCAAGGGCGCAAGGTCCCTCAACCACTCATCGCTCATGCGTCCGCCATAATTGGCCCGCTCCTCTTCCTCGGCCGCTTCGCGGATACGACGCTTCACGTCCCTGTCGCCCACCACACAGAAGGTCCACGGTTGTTTGTGGGCGCCACTGGGTGCCGTGCTCGCTGTCCGCACCAGGTCCTCGATCAGCGCAAGGGGCACCTGTTCGGGGCTGAAGTGCCGTACCGATCGACGCCGGTCCATCAACAGGTGGAAGTCCTTCGCCCGTGCCAGCATCGTGGCCTCGGTATGACGTTCGAAGAGGAGCGGCTCATGATCGTTCACTGGTCCCATGGCCGGAAGATCGCACCTTCGCAGCGTGAAACGCATCGCCATTCTCGCCAGCGGCTCGGGATCCAACGCCCAGCGGATCATGGAGCATTTCCGCGGATCCGCCCTTGCCGAGGTCGTGCTGGTGGGTTGCGACCAGCCTGCAGCAGGAGTCATTCAACGTGCGTGGGACCAAGGTGTAGCCTCCTACCTGTTCAATGGCGCCCAATTGCGTGACGGCAGCGTACTGCGCGAGCTTCAAGGCCTGAAGGTGGACCTGGTGGTACTGGCCGGATTCCTGCGGCTCATACCGCCCGACCTGGTGCGCGCCTTCCCGGACCGGATCCTGAACATCCACCCCGCATTGCTGCCGAAATACGGCGGCAAGGGCATGTATGGCCATCACGTTCATGCAGCTGTGATCGCGGCAGGTGAAGCGGAAAGTGGCATCACCATCCATCGGGTGAACGAGCACTACGACGAAGGCACGATCCTGTTCCAGGCCACCTGCCCGGTGCTACCGGATGATACGCCGGACACCTTGGCACAACGCATCCATGCCTTGGAGCATGCACACTTCCCGAGGCTCGTGCAGCAAGAGGTGGCACGCTTGGCGGAAGGGTGATCCCCTGTCGGCCCGGCGCATCCCATCTTTGCGCCCATGTTCGACCTGGCCCAGATCGGCAAAGCCTTCCTCGTCCTCTTCGCGGTGATCGATATCGTGGGTGGCATACCCCTTATCCTACAGGTGCGGCAGAAGGCGGGCAAGATCTACCCGGCCCGGGCCACCCTGGTCAGCCTGGCCATCATGGTCACCTTCCTTTACGTGGGCGAGACCATCCTGCATTTCCTCGGACTGGACGTGAACTCCTTCGCTGTGGCCGGTTCATTGGTGCTCTTCTTCATCGCGTTGGAGATGATCCTGGGGGTGAAGCTGTTCAAGGAGGATACTTCGGCACCCGGTCTTCCTTCGGGCATGGAGGATCCCAAGGTGTACAGCATCGTGCCGCTCGCCTTCCCCGTGATCGCCGGGGCCGGTACCATCACCACCATCCTTTCGTTGCGCGCCGAGATCGAACGTCCGAACATCCTGGCGGCCATCCTGCTGAACATGGTGGTGGTGGTCACAGTACTGCTCCTCACCAACCGGATCGAACGCATGTTGGGTCGTGTGGGTCTGATCGTACTGCGCAAGGCCTTCGGCATCATCCTGTTGGCCATTAGTGTGAAACTCTTCGCCGGCAACATCACCTACCTCTTCCCGCATCCATGAGCGTCACCATCTACACCGATGGCGCGGCCAGTGGCAACCCGGGTCCCGGGGGTTACGGCGTGGTGATGGAGAGCGGCAAGCACCGCAAGGAATTGTGGGAGGGCTTCCGCAACACCACCAACAACCGCATGGAGCTCTGGGCGGTCATCGCCGGGCTGGAGTCCTTGAAGTTCCCGGGCACCGAGGTCACGGTGGTGAGCGACAGCAAGTACGTGGTGGATGCTGTGGAGAAGGGCTGGGTGTTCCAATGGGAGAAGAAGGGCTTCGCCAAGAAGAAGAACCCCGATCTCTGGAAACGCTTCCTGGTCGTGTACCGCAAGCACAAGGTGCGCTTCCATTGGGTGCGCGGGCACAATGGTCACCCCCAGAACGAGCTGTGCGATCAGCTGGCAGTGGCCGCCTCCAAGCAAGCCGTCCTGAAGGTCGACGAGGCATACGAGAGCGGCGACGCTGGCCTGTTCGAAGAGTAGACCCCTTACCTTCGGCACCCCATGGCCAAGCTATTCGCCCACGTCAACACGGCTGCAGCGGATATCGTGCTGGAGCGTAGCACACCCAACGCCCCTTGGACCTTTGCTGGCGAGGGCCCGCTGGACCTGGTGCGTAGTGGCCCCAGCAGCTTCAACCTGGTGCGCAATGGCCGCAGCCACCGCGTGCTTGTACTGAAGGAGGACCGCGAGAACGGCACGGTGCGTATGCGCATCGGAGGCCGTACCTATACCGTGAGGCTGGAGGATGAACAGAGCCGACTGATGACCACCTTGGGTCTGGACAAGACCGCCGTGAAGGTGAAGGAGATCAAGGCGCCCATGCCCGGCCTGGTGCTCAACATCCTGGTGAAGCCCGGTGATGCAGTGAAGAAGAACGACCCCATCCTGGTCTTGGAGGCGATGAAGATGGAGAACGTCATCAAGGCCCCCGGCGATGCCGTGGTGAGCGCCATCGCGGCCGTGAAAGGCAAGGCCGTGGAGAAAGGCCAGCTGCTGGTAAGCTTCTGACCGAGTTGGTGGTGATTGCGTTAGGCCATCCGGAGCGTTCCATCGAGTAAGGATGGGCGATGGCGTACCTTCGTTCCATGGATCGCAAGCAATTCCTAGCACGTAGTCTGAAGGCCTCGCTCGGGGCCTTGGTAGCCGCACCGGCCATGGCCCATCTGGGCGCTTGTGACACTGGTGCGAATGAGCTCTCGGCCAATGGTGCGGACAGCCCGGCCACCACGCCAACCGCCCCACTGCAACTAGCACAGATCGCCCTTCCCTATGCGTTCGCAGCGCTGGAACCGGTGATCGATACGGCCACCATGGAGATCCACTACGGCAAGCACCATGCGGCCTATGTGAAGAACGCGAACGAGGCGATCGCCGCGGAAGGCGTGGAGGCCGCTGACGAGAACGACCTCTTGGCACGGATCGGGTCCTTCAGCGCCAAGCTGCGCAACAACGCCGGAGGCACGTGGAACCACAACTTCTTCTGGCAGGTGATGGCCCCAGCGGGCTCCACCACGCCACCAACCAAGGTCCTCGATGCCATCACCGGCACGTTCGGTGACATGGAGAAGTTCAAGGCCGCCTTCACCGATGCGGCCATGAAACGCTTCGGCAGCGGCTGGGCCTGGCTGGTGGTGCAGGACGGGAAGTTGGCCATCGGGTCCACGCCCAACCAGGACAATCCCCTGATGGGGGTGAGCGAGTTGAAAGGCACACCCTTGTTGGCCCTCGACGTGTGGGAGCACGCCTATTACCTGAAGTACCAGAACAAGCGCAACGAGTACGTGGCCAACTGGTGGCAGGTGGTCAATTGGAACGAGGTGGCGAAGCGCCTGTCGTCCACCGGGCTCCCAGCCCGGTGAACCGCTGCTGAGCGCTTGATAGCAGAACTCTAACGCAGCCGTGTTCTCGCTACGGCTATACACAGGCTGTACGTTTCGGGGCCTAGCCCTCCACCAGCTCGATATCGAAGTCCACCAGGTCCACGAATTGCTGGATCCGCTCATCAATGTCCTCGCGGGTGATCTCCAACAGGCGCTCGATGCCGAATTTCTCGCAGGTGAAGCTGGCCAGGGCGCTGCCCACGATGATGGCGCGCTTCAGGTTGTCGAAGCTGTGGTCCTTGGAGCGGGCCAGGTAGCCGATGAAGCCACCTGCGAACGTATCGCCCGCGCCGGTGGGATCCACCACATCCTCCAGAGGCAGGGCCGGTGCGAAGAACACGCGGCCGGCGCCGAAAAGCAATGCGCCGTGCTCACCCTTCTTCACCACCAGGTACTTGGGCCCCATGGCCAGGATCTTCTCGGCGGCCTTCACCAGGCTGTGCTCGCCGCTCAATTGGCGCGCCTCAGCATCGTTGATCGTCAGGATGTCCACCCGCGCGATCACCTGCTTCAGCTTCTCCAGTGCGCTATCCATCCAGAAGTTCATGGTGTCCATGACCACTAAGGCCGGGCGTTCGGCCATCTGATCGAGCACCTTCTCCTGCACACCCGGATCGAGGTTGCCCAACATCACATAGGGCGCTTGGCGGTAGGCCTCGGGCAGCTTGGGGTCCAGCTCCAACAGCACGTTCAACCGGGTCTCCAGCGTGTCGCGTGTGTTCATGTCATAGTGGTACCGGCCGGCCCAGAAGAAGCTCTCCTTGCCCTTGAGCACCTCCAGACCCTCCAGGTCCACTCCGCGGGCGCGGAGGTCATCCATCACCGAGGTGGGGAAGTCATCGCCCACCACGCTCACCAACCCCATCTTATCCAGGAAGATGGAGGCCGCCAGAGAGATGTAGGTGGCGGCGCCGCCCACGGTCTTCTCGGCCACGCCGAAGGGGGTTTCGATGCGATCGAAGGCGACGGTACCGACAGTGATGAGTTGCATGGTGCGGATGGCTGTTCCGGCCGCAAAGATGCGGTGTTGAGGGGGGAACCGGGTGGCTATTGCTTGCAAGTATGGCAAGAGTCGCTACTTTTGCCGTCCCTTCACGGGAAATTCCCTGGTAGCTCAGCTGGTTAGAGCACATGACTGTTAATCATGGGGTCGCTGGTTCAAGTCCAGCCCGGGGAGCGAAAGCCTCAGCAACAGCTGGGGCTTTTTCGTTCAGGATATCCCCAGGAAGTTTGCTGCTTTGCATCCAGGCCTTCAAGGCCATCCTGATGCCCTTGCTGGTCTTCGTGCTCCTACCCATTCTGCAACGCTTGTTCCGGGCTTCGTTGCACGGCTAACGACGATCGTGCTTGACGTGGGGTGAGGTCTTGACGTTGCCTCAAGCATCAATTGACCCATCTGGTAACGTCCTTGTTCCATAACCCATCGGATATGCGCACCCTGATCTTCACTCTTCTGGTCCTTTGGAGGGGCCTAATGCTTGGCCAAGGAGCCAATTGTGATCAGTTACAAGCAGGATTCACGGCCTTCGTGAACGGCACAACTGTTCTATTCTCCAACACCTCTCTGGGAACGGGAGATGGCACCCAGTGCTTCTGGAGCTTCGGAGATGGCACGAACGCACAGGGGACCCAGGTGCCTCAAACCTATATCCTACCGGGAACCTATGAGGTCTGTATGACGGTAGTGACCATCCTCGTGGACACCAACGGCCAGGCCCTGACCTGCCAGGATGCCTACTGTGCACCGGTCACGGTCTTCAACGGAGGACCCTGCAGCCCGAACTTCGTGGTTGAGATGGATGCCCAACAGCAGGGCAATGGCCTCGTCACCTTCGTAGCCACTTCCACCATTCCCAACACCAACTTCATCTGGTACTTCGGCGATGGTACCCAGGCGAACGGCGCCTCTGCGAACCACACGTATGCACAGGATGGCACCTACGGTGTGTGTGTCACCGGTTGGTACTTCAACGAAGCCACCCAGGACACCTGCTGGATCGAGGATTGCGAGCCTGTGGTGGTGAGCGGAACACCCTGCAATGGCCTCGAAGCGTGCTTCGTCACCAACGACCTCGGTGACGGCATGTACTTCTTCGACAATTGCTCCAGCCAGGGCGGCAACGCACAGTATTTCTGGGACTTCGGCGACGGCAGCAGCAGTACGGTGGTGAATGCAGAGCACCTCTACGAACTGCCTGGTGTCTACTCCGTCTGCCTCGTCGTTCACGAAGGCAACTGCGTGGACAGTACCTGTACCATCGTCTCCATCGCTGGGCCGTGCAATTCGCTCGCGGCCAACTTCGGGTGGTCGCTTGCGGGTGGTCAAGCAGAGTTCAACAACGCCACCGTGCCCGTGGGCCTATCCACCACCTGGTCGTGGAACTTCGGTGATGGCAGTACCAGCACGGAAAACAGCCCTTCCCACTTCTACACGGCTCCTGGTACCTATCAGGCTTGCTTGACCGCGATCAGCATCCTTGAAGGCGGCTTCACATGCACGGATACCTACTGCGTGACCGTCGTGGTGCAGAACAGCGTGCCTTGCCAAGGCTTCGAGGCCTGTTTCGAGGCCTTCCCGGTGGATGGGATCATGCTGTTCGAGAACTGTTCGACACCGACCAATGGGCAGTATTTCTGGGACTTCGGTGACGGACAGAGCGCCACGGGTCCGAACGCATCACATACCTACGCGCCCGGCACCTACACCGCTTGCCTGAGTGCCTATTGGGGCGTGTGCGCCGACACCACGTGCACCACGTTCACCGTGGTGGGCGAGAACCCTTGCCAGACCTTGCAGGCCGACTTCGGCGCCTTCACCCAGGGACAGACCGTCTCCTTCTTGAACAGCAGTTTCGGGACCGGCATCCAGTCATCGTACATCTGGGCCTTTGGGGATGGACAGCACAGCACGGAGTTCTCCCCACAACATACCTATGCTCAGGCTGGAACTTATGAGGCCTGCCTCATCATCACGAGTTTATTCGCCACAAGCACGGGCACCATCAGCTGTCAGGACACATACTGTACCGTGATCACCGTGGGGAACAGTGGCCCGTGCGACCCCGGATTCGCAGTGGAACTGGCATGGAACGCGGGACCCGACAACCAGGTCTTCCTCACTGGCACTTCCAACCGGCCCGACACCTACTTCATCTGGTACCTGGGCGACGGCAGTGAAACCTATGGGCCGAGCGTGACACACACCTATGCCGAAGGCGGCACCTACACGGTCTGCCTGGCCGGGTACACCATCGATCCGTTGACCAGTGATTCGTGTTGGGTCGAGGATTGTGCCATCATCACCGTGGGTGGTGACAACCCCTGCGATGCACTGAATGCGGAGTTCACACCGGTGGTCGGGGGCCTAGGGGTCAACCTACAGAACGCCGTGGTCAACAACACTTGGACCTACCTCTGGGACTTCGGGGACGGTAACCAAGGGTACGGGCCCAACACCGGTCACCAGTACAATGCTCCCGGCGTGTACACCATCTGTCTCAGCGTGTACACATGGGATCCAGTGGCACAGGACACCTGTTTCTTGCACTACTGCGAGCCGATCATCATTGGCGGCTTACCGTGCAGTCCCAACTTCATCGTGGAGATGGACGCACAACCACAGGGCAACGGCCTGGTCACTTTCGTGGCCACCTCCACCATTCCCAACACCAATTTCATCTGGTACTTCGGTGATGGCGCACAAGCGTTCGGCCCCACTGCCGACCACGTCTATGCACAGACTGGCACTTACGGCGTTTGCGTGACAGGCTGGTACTTCAACGAAGCCACCCAGGACACCTGCTGGATCGAGGACTGCGAGCCGGTGATCGTAGGCAATGGCAACCCCTGCGATGCACTGAATGCGGAGTTCACGCCATTCGTGGGTGGCTTCGGTGTCAACATTCAGAACGCGGTCATCAATAGCACCTGGACCTACCTCTGGAGCTTCGGGGACGGCACCCAAGGATATGGGCCCAACGCCGGGCACCAGTACAACGCTCCGGGCGTGTACGATATCTGCCTCACTGTCTACACCTGGGACCCGGTAGCGCAGGACACATGCTTCGCCTACCACTGCGAAGTGATCACCATCGGCGACATACCGTGCGACCCCGACTTCGCCGTGGAATTGGCGTGGAACGCAGGCCCGAACAACACGGTCTTCCTCAGCGGCGGCTCCAACGTTCCGGAAACGTATTTCATCTGGTACCTCGGCGATGGCAGCGAAGCCTATGGCCCGAGCGTTACGCACACCTACGCACAACCAGGCACCTACACGGTGTGTATGGCCGGCTGGTACAACAACATTGTCACCGGCGATAGCTGCTGGACCGAGGATTGCGCCATCATTACCGTGGGCGGCGGCAACCCCTGCGACTCCTTGCAAGCCTGCTTCGTCACCAACGAGCTCGGCAACGGCGCATTCTTCTTCGACAATTGTACGGGAGGTCCCTTGGGCACGCAGTACTTCTGGACCTTCGGTGACGGCACCACGAGCAGCGGCACCAACGTGGACCACCAGTACAGCGAGCCGGGCACCTATGAGGTCTGCCTTACCGCCTTCTGGCAACAATGTGCGGACACCACTTGCACCACGGTCACCGTCTTCGGCGACGACCCCTGTGCCCAGCTGAGCGCGGGCTATGAATACTTCGCCAACGGCCTCGCGATCCAATTCGTCAGCGCCACGGCCGGCGCATCGCCGCAGAGCACCTTCACGTGGAGCTTTGGCGATGGCGCCACGGGCAGCGGGCCCAACCCGATGCACGACTATGTGCTGCCCGGTACCTACGAGGTCTGTCTGCATGTGGAAAGCATCTATGCCTTCCCGGGGCAGCCCGTCGTGGTGTGTGAGGATGAGATCTGCTCCTCGGTCACCGTAGCGATCGGCGGCCCCTGTGATCAACACCAGGCCGCTTACACCTCCACTCCGGTGGGTCTGCTTACGCAGCAATTCGTCAGCACCTCCTTGGGGACCACGGAGAACACCGAGTACTTCTGGACCTTCGGTGATGGCAGCACGGCCGGCGGACCCGATCCGAGCCACACCTATGCTGCTATGGGTGTGTACGAGGTGTGTCTCCGCATCCAGACCGTGTTCGAAGCCTTCCCGGGATGGCCTGTGAGCTTCTGCACCGATTCCATCTGCTATACGGTGGACGTGGGCTTCTTCGACCCCTGTTCGGGCCTGGAGGCCTGCTTCGCGCCGCTGCCCTTCGAGAATGGCGCATACCTGTTCGAGAACTGCTCGCAACTCCTGCCATTGGGGATCCCGGCCTCCTACTTCTGGGACTTCGGCGATGGCAGCACCAGCACGGATGCATCACCGGCACACAGCTTCGGCCCGGGGATATACACCGTTTGCCTCACGGTCACCCATGGCGATTGTGTGGACAGCACCTGCACCACCATCACCGTGAACAGCGGTGGCGAATGCGACCCCAACTACAGCGCCAGCTTCACCTACGAGGTGCAGAACAATGCTGTGATCTTCCTCGCGAATGAGGTGACACCGACCATCGGAGTGGTTTGGACCTTCCCGGATGGCACCCAGGCCTATGAGTGGGTGCACACCCACCTCTTCGAGCCACCCGGACCCTTTGAGGTATGCCTTTCCACGTGGTACTGGAACGAACTGACCCAGGACACCTGCTGGGCGCACACCTGCCAGTGGATCGATCCCTTCAACACGGTGAACAGCGTGGGTGACCTGAATGACAGCGCCATCTCCGTCTTCCCCGTCCCCGCCCACGACCAGCTCACCATCACCGGCCTGCCAGCGCGCGCCACCCTCCAGCTCTTCAGCCCCGATGGCCGCTTGGTGCGCAGCGCACAACCCAACAGCGACACCCACCGCTTACCGGTGCAGGACCTGGCAACAGGCACCTACCTGCTGCTGGTGGAAGCAAGCGGCGAACGCGCCTACCGCAGGGTGGTGGTGGAGTGAGTTGAGCGATCGACGCTTACTTGAACGGGCAGTTGATGCGGAAGTGCATCGGCTGCCCGTTCGGCGTTCACTCCCCCACATCCCACACGAACCGGTACCCCGGCACCCCGCGCTGACCGGCCAGTTCCTCGGCGGTGCCTTCGCGGTAACGCACGCGGGTAGCAGGCACACCCTCGGCCAACAGCAACTGCATCACGTGCTCGCGACGGGCGTATTCGATCTCGCCGGCGATGCGCTCGGCCTCGGCAGCGCCCAGCAAGGCCAGCGCACGGTCGTGCAGGGAGCGGCCGCCCATGGTGGCGGTGCGGCCTTCCATGTAAGCGGTGAAGGCGCTGTCGCGCGCGCTCAACTCGGCGATGCGGGCGCTATCGGCGGCATCGATGGCGGGCTTGTCGGGGAAGAGGAAGGCCTGCTTAGCGTGGAACACGGCCACTTCGCGCCCTTCGGCGGCGGCATCCACAATGGGCACCAGGTCCACGATAAGCTCGGGCTTGTTGGCCAGGGCCTTGGCGAGTTGTTTCAAGGTCTTGGTCTGGGGTGCGTTGGGCGCGGCCTGCAGGTGGGTGAAGCGCACGCGCTCCAGGTCCTCCTCGTCCACGCCTTCGAAGGCCCGCATCAACAGGCGACCGGGCGCAGTGGCGGCCTTCACGATCAGGTTCTTGAACACCTGCCACACAATGGGCCAGGGCTTGAACTCGGGGTCGTTGAGGTCACCGGTCACGGGCACGTCCAGCTCCACCACGCCGTCCTTGTCCTTCAGCAGGCCCGCGGCCAGGCGTAAGGGCAGCACGAAGATCTCCGGATCGTGCTCGTCCACCTTCTTGCCCACCTTCAGCTTGTCCACGCGCAGGCTGTTCTGCGATTCGATGCGACCGTCCTGCACCACGGTGCGCGTTACGTAGTCCAACAGCCCGTCCTCCAGCGGATGCGCGGCGTACCAACGGCCGTAGGCATCGAGGTGGTTCAGCGCCAGGTCGTTCACCGTCAGGTCCACCGTCACGTTGCGCAGGTTGCGCGGGTCGAAGAGGGCATCGGCGCTCAGGGTGCCCGTTTCCTGGAGCACGGCGCTGGCGGTGACCTTGCCCGACTCCTGCTCGCTGGTGATGCGGTTGGCGGCCAGTTGCAGACTGGAGATGACGTAGCGCAGGGGCTGCGCCGGGGTATGGTCCTCGAAGTCCACCCGGCCGTTGGTGAGGGCAAGGGTGCGGGCGGTGTAGTCGCTGGCCACGATCTGTTCACCCAGGTAGCTGAGGTAGTCGGCCAACATCACGAAGACGTTGCTTTCGCTCACCTGTAGTTGGGTGGTGGCGGAGTCGGTGCCGGCCGCCGCTGTCGTGTCCAGCTTCAGCAAGCGTGTCCAGTTGTCGGATCCGTCGGCCAGCATCACGAAGCGCAGGTTGGCGCCATCGAGCAGCACCTCGCCCACATCGATGCGCTGGTCCTTCGCCACCAGGGTATCGAGGCCTGCGGCGGCCTTCTTCACTGCGATCAGCGGGTCGCCGTTAGGGTCGGTGAGGCGAAGGCTGTTCAGCACCAGGTCGGCGCTCACTGCCAGGCTGGTGGTGTCGGCGTAGCTATCCAGCAAGTTCAGGTCCAGGTCCATCGATCCGGTAAAGGCCTGGCATTCGAAGAAGTCCTTCAGGTAGGGCGTCAGCTGGGCCAGGTCGAAGGTGCGCAGGTGGGCTTCGATGCCGTAGCGGGCCTGTTCGGTATCGATCATGAAGCCACCGTCCATGCGTCCCCCCGCCTCCAGATCGAAGCCCAGGGCGAAATCCATGCGCGCATTGTCCGAGGAGATCAGGTTACTGGTGGCCTCCAGTGCACGCACCCCCACCGGCGCAGCCAGCAGATCGCTCTGGTAATCGATGCGGCCGTTGCTGAGCACGATGTCCGCCATGCTGAAGTGCACCGGAGCGCTGCTGTCGGGCGTGGCTTTGGGGTCCTCCGCCCCGCCCAGTTCCATCAGGTCGCTGAAGTTGAAACGATCGCCGTTCTGAAGCAGGTGTACATAGGGATCGATCAGGCGCACCCGGGTGAAGCGCCACGCGTTGTTGCGGTAGCCGCTCCAGAGGTCGGCGCGCACGCTCACCTCCTTCCAAGACACGAACACCTGTTCGCTGAGCGGCTCGTAGCACGTGAAGCCGGTGATGGCATAGCGCAGGGTGAAGGGGTTGAGCACGATGCGATCGATGGTGATCTTGCGATCGATCCACTCCTCGCTGTGCGTCTCGATGGTGCGCTTCAGCAGGTAGGGCAGCAGGAAGGCCACCACCAGCAGGAATACCACCAACAGGGTGGTGATGATGATGAGCCAGCGTTTCCAGTGGCGCTTGCGGGCGGGTGCAGCGGTGGCCATGGTGCAAAGGTGAAGGGATCGGGCGAACGCAGAACGGCCCCGGTGTCGCCGGGGCCGTTCTTGGAAAGGGTTGTAGCGTAACAGTTACGCGGCCTGGGCCAGGTCGTCACGCTTACCTTGAGAAAGCAACTGGAAGTCGTTCATCACGATCTCCGTCACGTAGCGCTTGATGCCTTCCTTGGTATCATAGCTGCGATGCACCAAGCGACCTTCGAGGGCAACCGGGGTCCCCTTGCGCAACAAACGCTCCACCTGCTCGGCGGTGCGGCCCCAGGCCACCACGGTGTGCCACTGGGTATCGGTGACGCGCTCACCATTGGCGTTACGGTAACTATCGTTCGTGGCCACGGAGATCCGGGCCACCTTCCGGCCTTTGGCGATCTCGCGCACTTCAGGATCGAATCCGAGGTTTCCGATCAGGCTCACTTTGTTCTTCAGCGTGTTCATGGGTCTTGGGTTTGAGTGTTGTGTTCTTGGTTCGGTCGGAAAGGTTCAGGGCATGTGCTCAAGCGGCTTTTGCAGTGGTGACCGCACGTTTGATACTGGGCAGCAGCTGGAATCCGTTCATCACGATCTCCGTCACCGTACGCTTGGTACCGTCCTGCCCATCGTAAGTGCGGTGGACCAGTCGACCTTCCAGGGCCAACGGGCTGCCCTTCTCCAGCAGGCGTTCCACCTGTTCGGCGGTGCGGCCCCAGGCCACCACCGTGTGCCATTGGGTGTTGGTGACGCGCTCACCGCTGGCATTGCGGTAGCTGTTGTGGGTGGCCACGGTCATACGGGCCACTTTGCGGCCTTGGGCTACTTCCCGCACTTGCGGCAGGGCGCCGAGGTTGCCGATCAGGTTCACTTTGTTCTTCAGCGTGTTCATGGGTACTGGGTGTTTTGTGTGTACTTGAGGTTCTTGGTCCACGGTGCTGTTGCCGAAGACCGATGCAAAAGTCCCCGGGGTGGAAAGCGGCATTCGGGTAATAGTCGTTTATAGGCGATTACAGCCGTTTGCTGTCGTTTGCTGGATACCGCCATTGATCGCTCCACCCCTTCTTGAACCCCGCGTTCGACGCGGGATCCCTTATCTTGGCATGACCCGTTCCCGCAGCCAGGCAGCGTTTCCGTGCCTCCACCTGTCTGTAGTGCTGGAAAGGCCTTCCTGTTGAGCGAATTATCGGAACGCGAGCTGGTCCAGGGTTGCTTGGATGCGGACCGCCGTTGTCAGGAGCTCCTGTACGCGCGGTATGCGCGGCGTATGTACGCCGTGTGCCTGCGCTATGCCCGGCACGAGTTGGAAGCGCAGGACCTGCTCCAAGAGGGGTTCATCCGCGTTTTCGACAAGCTGTCCGGTTTCCGACTACAAGGCTCACTGGAAGGCTGGATCCGCCGGATCATGGTACACACCGCCATCAATACGTACCGTAAGAAGTCGTTCCAACAGGAACGCTTCGGGTTGGAACACCTTCCAGAGGAACCCGTGGAATCCGTAGCACTGGACCAACTAGGAGAACAGGAGGTGCTGAAGCTCGTATCGGCCCTTCCTGAGGGCTACCGGGCGGTATTCAACCTGTATGCCATCGATGGTTATGACCATGCGGAGATCGCCGAGATGCTGGGCTTCGGCGAGAGCACTTCGAGAAGCCAGTTGGCCAAGGCCCGGCGTATGCTGCAACAACGATTGAACGACATCACCCTCCCTGTCCATGCAGGAAAGACACCCCATTGACGAACAGTTCCGCAAGGCACTGGCAAACGCCGAGGCAGCACCGCCACCGAGCGTATGGGCCGGTATTGCGGCCGCGCAGGAAAAACGCCGCCGAGCGGCAGGTTGGCGTTGGTACATCATGGCCGGATCCGTGCTTGTCGGTGGACTCGCCATCGGCATAGCATCGTACTTGGGTTCTTCGGATCCGGAGCATCATACCCTGGAGCGACCACGATCGAAGGTTCTACCAGCAGCCTCCTCGGAAGGTGGCGCACCGTTGATCGCGGAGAGCACTGTGACAGCCTCTTCCAACGGGGATCAAGCCATAGTGACGACAGCCGTCGGGGTCGATCAGGTGCTTGGATCCAATACCGACGATGTGGCAAACGCCTTCGAACACCCGACCTTGGAGACCGGGACCTTGTTACCATCCACGTCTGGTTCACGGACCGGGGTCGAGAACTCCATTGCCCTCACACAGCACCCGGCGGCCACCGTTCCAGTACGCGCATCTTCCCCTCTAAGGGCAACCTCTTCCCCCGCGACCCAGCCCCCCGTTCCCGAGGGTGTTGTTGATATCACCTCGGCCGGCACTGAACGTTCGGAACCCGCGCTGATGGACCGAGAGCGGTTGGATCTGCTGAACCCCGTGCTGAACATTGGGCTCAGCGCGGCAGCACCACATGGCGTAACGCTGCCACGATACCACGTTCCCCATGGCGAGTGGTGGCTCGGTGCCACCGTAGGCACGAACCAGAGCCGGACAAGCTGGCAAGGCACGGATGAAGACCTTGCCAACGCGCTTGAACAAGGTGAGGGGAGCTTGGGGCAGTTCGTGTGGGGTCTTGCTGCCGGTCGCCAATGGCGCAGCGGCTTTGGCATTAGTACCGGGGTGATGACCGATCGCATGGAGCGCCCCTTCAGACACGTGGCCGTGGACCGGACCACGACGGTACGTGAAGAGAACTACTACGTGACCTTGAACAACGAGGTGTTCCTGAGCAACGTGGACACGGTGGTCACTACGACCACGAAGGAGACCGTGACCCAAGGAGTGGACCGGCGCAGTACCATACGCATTCCTTTAATGGGTCATTGGCGCACGGAATGGCGGAGATGGGCCTTCGGAGCACGTACCGGCTTGGCACTGGAGCTGACCCGTACCGAGGCCGGGCCAGCCCTCACCCGGATAGCTGATGGTACGGTGGGTGCAGCAAGGCTCACGCGAGCACAACGCGCAGAACGATATCCCGCCACCGTGTTGGGCGTGGTCGGGCTCGACCTGGCGTATCGCCTTCATGAACACTGGTCGCTCGAGGCGGGTTATGTGGCCATGCCAGGTGCGATGTCACTTTCCGACCGAGGGCCTGTCCAAGCCCTTACCACACGTCACGGTGCCGAATTCCGCTTGATCATCCACCTTCCCACCCGTCCATGAACCCGTTGCGAACATTACGCTTCTTGACCTTTTTACTGATCACGAACCCGTTGGTCGGGTGGGCACAATTGTTCCCGGAGAACGACGCGGAGCGTGGTGGCGGCAGCTTGGTGGGCTGCGACCCTGGCCTGGTGGTGGATTTCGATGAGCACATACTGGGTGGTTATGGCTACCTGATGGTGCCTCAAGTATCACCGGGTCAGACCTACGTGGTGAACAGCATCTGGAGTTCCTTCAGTGATATCCTTTCCCAGTCCACAGACCCTGAACTGTCCATCAACTTCCCCGGCCCGGGCGAATATCCGGTCTGCCTCACAGTGAACGCCTTGGATGCCGGAACGTTCGCTCCTTGCAGTACGTCGACATGCCGGTTGATCGAGGCACTGCCCGATAGTATCTGCTTGGAGCTGGTCGCCGACTTCAATATCAGCGGGATCTCAGGTCCGGAGATCACGTTCGTGGAACTTGGGGACATCCTGGCCGTCCCGCATGAGACGCTTTGGAGCTTTGCGGACGGCTCCTCCCTGACCGGTTCCACGGCGAGCTACTCATTCACTGGTGCTGGTCCCCACAAGATCTGCCTAACGCTACAAGGTGGCCCACCCGCTTATTGCACTGCGTCGGTCTGCAAGTGGCTTTACATCGGTCCGGGAACAAGCGATTGCAACTTGTTCATGGATCCCGGATTCATCCATTTCAGCGATGGTCAGTTGGTGGGTGTGCTGGATACCTCTTCCACATCCGGTCTAGATCACGTGGTGGAATGGGATTTTGGTGATGGCACCGCGAGCACCGGACAGGTCGCGCTGCATGCGTATGAGTGGTTCGGTGAGTTCAACCTGTGTCGCACCCTTCGTTCATGGGGACCGATGCTTACGGATACCTGTGTGAGCACCGAATGCGTCCAGGTGTATGCCTTTCCTACGACTTCGGTGGCCGAGGGTCCGGACAGGTTGGTCGAATGGACGGCGGGACCCGTTCCCACATCCGATCTGGTGGAGCTGCGCGGCCCGAGGGTGGACCAACTTCGAGTACGTGTTCTGGACATGAGCGGACGTATGGTGCAGGAACTCACACCGAGCGGTGCAGCAGAACGTATCAACCTGGACGTGAGCAGCTTGGGAAGCGGTGCCTATGTGGTGGAGTTGCATTCCTTTGGAAGCATCCGCACGTTGCGCATTGTGAAAGGGCCTCAGTGACCCGGACCAGATGAAAGCAGAAAGGCCCCGACACGATGCCGGAGCCTTTCTGGTTCGTGACCCTGTTGGATCAGTTCATCTCTGCCATGGCAGGAGAGGCTAGCAATTGGTATTCGCTGAGCACCACTTCTGTGGAGAAGCGCTTCTCGCCTTCCTTGGTCTCATAGCGGCGGTGCACCAATCGACCTTCCACCACCAGTCCCGATCCTTTGCGGACCTGGGTGGCGAGGCGTTCCGCCTGTTTGCCCCACACCACCACCGGATGCCATTGGGTATCGCTTTTCCATTCGCCATCGGCGCCCTTGTAGTTCTCGTTGGTGGCCAGGTTCAGCCGTAGCATGTGTTGGCCGTTGGTCATCGTCCGGAGTTCGGGATCGCCGCCCAGGTTGCCGATCAGCTGTACTTTGTTCTTCATCGTGGTGCTCATGTTGGTGAGGTTGTTGGTTTACGGAGTTGTTGTTCAGGCCAATGCCGCTGCAAAGGACCCCTGCACCCACCACCGGATCCGGTTGATCTCCATTTGTAAGTGTTTACAGCCGTTTGTTGTCGTTTGTCCATCGCCTCTTCGTCCCGCATATCAACCCCTGTCAAGCATGAGAGCCCAACAGGAAATGTGGTGATCCCCCTATCTTTAGCCGCCCTGAACGACTCAGGGAACCTGCCTGAGACCACACGGAAATGAGCCAGACCATTCGGAAGATCCTTGTGCCCACCGATTTCAGTGCGGTGGCCGTTAATGCCCTTGACCACGCCATAACACTGGCCCAGCATAGCGAGGCCGAGGTCTTCCTATTGCACGTGGTGGGCAAACAGAGTGACGTGGAGGATGCCCGCAAACAACTCGACGCGATCATTGGCAATGCTTCAAGCAAAGCCGGTAGCGTGCGATTGAACAAACTGGTCCGCGTGGGATCCATCTATGAGGACATCGGCGACGCGGCTGCGGAGATCGATGCCTCGCTGATCGTCATGGGCACGCACGGTATGCGCGGCATGCAATTCCTCACCGGCAGCCGTGCATTGCGTGTGATCACCAGTTCTCCAGTACCCTTCATCGTAGTGCAGGAGCGCTCCATCAAGGCCAATGGCTACGATTCCATCGTGGTGCCCTTGGACCTGCACAAGGAGACCCGACAGAAGCTTACGATGGTGGCCGATATGGCCAAGTATTTCAATAGCAAGGTCCACCTCATCACCCCTCGGGAGAACGATGAGTTCCTGCACAAGCAACTGGTGAACCACATCAAGTTCGCCAACCAATACCTCGACGAGCGCGGGATCGCACACGACGCCACCATCGCCGACGAGGACAGTGGCGATTTCGTGAAAGCGGTGGTACGCCATGCCGTGAAGCTGGATGCCGACCTCATCGCCATCATGAACCTGGCGCAGGGCAACATCTTTGGTGTGCTCGGGGTTCCTTATGAGCAGGAGGTGCTCACCAATGAGGCCCATATACCCGTGATGTGCATGAACCCGCGGGAAACGACGGTAGGCGGAGGCTGGACCATGCAGGGTTGATCGTGGTACCGCTTCGCGGTCACACACGAACACCGATCACCAGAATATCATCCACCTGCTCGTGGCCTCCGCGCCATTTGCTGAAGGCATCATGTAGCGCGGCTCGCTGCTGGTCCACGGGCATGCCGCTGATCTCCACCAGAAGCTCGCGGAAGCGGCGGTATAGGAACTTCTTGCCCTTCGGACCACCGAACTGGTCCGCATAACCATCGGAGAAGATGTATACCACATCGCCCTCCTGGACCTTGATGCGGTGATCGGTGAAGGCACCCGTGGGCAGGTCGAAGCTACCGATCGCGTTCTTGTCCGGAGCGAAGATGAGCACCTCCCCGCCACGCACCAGGTAGAGTGGATTGTTGGCCCCAGCATACTCCAACACCCCCTTGGCCGGATCATAACAACAAAGGGCCATGTCCATTCCGTCACGCACCAACCCTTGTTCCCGGTCCTTGTGTAGCGCGTCATAGGCGATACGGTTCAAGTCCATAAGGATCTCCGAGGGGCGGGTACGCCCACGCTCCTTCACCGTCTGGTTCAACCCGTTGTGGCCGATCAAGCTCATGAAGGCGCCCGGAACCCCGTGCCCCGTGCAATCCACAGCAGCGAAAATGACCTTGTCCTCCACCCGTTCGAACCAGTAGAAGTCGCCGCTGACAATGTCCTTGGGGCGATAATACACGAACGACCCGGGTAAAAGTTCGCGGATGCGCTTGTCCGGCGGAAGGATGGACTCTTGAAGTCGCTTGGCGTAACGGATGCTGTCCGTGACGTTCTTATAGAGTTCGACCACTTTACGCCCCTGACGCTCCACCTCCTCTTTTTGGCGCACCACCTCCTCGGTGCGTTCCACTACTTTCATTTCCAGGATACGTTCGCGTTGACCGAGCTCATCGCGCATCTTCAGCAAGGCGTGACCAAGCATGTCCTCCTCGCTCAATGGCTTGTACTCGGCAGCAAAGTCACCTGCGGCCACGGCATGGGAGAATTCCGTGGTGCGCCTCAGTCCTTCGACCAGTGATGTGAGGGCTTTGCTCATATCGCCCACCTCATCGTTGGTGGTGCGGACCTTCGTTCGTGGGAATACCCCCCGACCCAAACTGAGCAACACGCTACGCAGGCGTTGCACCGGGCCAACGATGCCCCGGATGATGAAGAAGGCGATGATGGCGCCGACCACGACCAATGCGATCCCCATGTACAACACGAAGAACTTCAATGAGTCGAAGCTGAAGATCATGCCCGCGGCCAATTCGCGCCGCTTGGCCTCCTGCACAGCCAATAGCGCATCCAGCTGAGAAAGCACTTTGGCCTTCTGTTGGTCCAGCGGCCCACCTTCCTCGGCAAGATCACTACGTTCCATGTGGATGAACGGGTCGCTATAGCTCTCCAAGGAGGGCAGCATGATCTTGATCCGTTCATGGAGGTCGAACATGGTACGCATCTCGGAACTGATGCGGTTCATACGTGCCACCTCCTCGGGCTCCCAATGGGCCATGAGGGTGTCGATCCGATCCAGCAGACGAGGCAGTTCCTTGTTGGTCAGCTCCACCAGTGCGGTTTTCTCCGGGGCATCGGCAATGCTCTCCAACAAGGCCCATTGCTTCACCAGTGTGTGGGCATTCACCGTGAGGTTCCGCAGACGTACCAAGGCATCCACCGACGGGGAATAGACGGTGTTGATCTGATCATTGATGTCCCGACTGCGTTCCAGGGTACGGTTGGTGAGGATCACCACCACGAGCGCAAAGAAGATGAACAGGCCGAAGCCCATCCCGATCTTCCTGCCAATGGTCATCCTGAACGCCATACCTCTGCGGATCACTGGTCGTTCTGGGGAGGCATCATCTCATACAGTTCGCGGAACTTGTCGGAGTTCACGGTGTCCTGTAGGCTGTAGTAGATCCCCTCCAACCCTAAGAGGGTCTCCCTGCGATTGGGGTTCAGTTCATGTGCTTTGAGCATGTAGGGCAGTGCTTTCTGGAAGTACTCCTTGCTGGCTTCCTGGATCTGTTGGATGGTGGGGATATCGTCCTCTGCCTTGATGGCCCGGATCTCGAATACACCCCGGTTGTAGTATAGCGTGGCCAGGTTGTAGTTGGCCCCGTAGTTCTCCGGTTCCAGCTTCATCACCTCCTGGTAGGCTTCCACCGCCTTGAAGAACCAGGTGGTATCCTCTCGATCCTGATTGAACCGCTTGGTGAGAACGGTCCCGAGTGCGTTATGGAACTCGACCTCCTTGGCCTTCAGGTCTGCACCGGGGTCGCGACGCAGTGTGGCCCGCTTGAACTGTCCGAAGAGGTCCATTGCACGTTGTTCCTGCGACTCGCTGAGGGATTTGGCCGCTTCGTTGAAACAGCTTCGGGTCAAGTAGTCATAAGCCTGTACCGCATTGTCCCGGTAGGTCCCCGCCTCGTCCAGGTTCAAGGAATTGACCAGGCTGTTCATGGCCTCATCCCGGATCTTGTCGGCCTCTGTGCCCTGCGGCATGCCTTTGAAGAGGTCCTTGTAGATGAACCCACGTAATAACCAAGCTTCGGGATCCTGGGAGTGGGCCGGGGTCTCCACAGCCTCGTCAACCAGCAGCCGGGCCTTCATGAGCTCCCCTGACTGATAACTGCGAAGGGCCTCCACAAGCAGGTCGGGCTGTGCCATGACCGTTGTGGCGGATAGCAGAGCGAAGAGGGCTATGGACAGCAGGCGTAGCATGTTCATTCCTCCACGCGGTGGGCCAGGTTGCGTAACGTCAGACCCACGACCACCCCATGTTTGTTGGCATTGGCAAGGCTCAGCTCGTACTTCAACAGGTTGTTCACTCGCACGAAGTTGACGACGGCGCCATCCTCGAGCGCACCATCATACTCCGTGACCAGCAAGGTTGGGGCCTTGGCCAAATTGCGGTAGAGCTCCGGTAACAGGCTCAGTTCCGTGCGGCCCACGAAAAGGAGGTGACAGCGTTCCACATCGGCCGTTCGAGGCAACTTGCGGACCTCGATGGGCTGCTTTCCGATGGTACGGGTGGAATACTGTTTGATCAACTCCTGATAGAGGTTGGCGTTGCCGATCACCCCGATGATGAAGTTACCATTGCGCATGGCCGGGTCCTTCCACTCCACCAGTTTGGCGATGTTGTACAGGTAGTTCGCCTGCAGAATGGCCGTGGTGTCCTTGTCCGCGTCGCGTTGCTGAGGTACGGCAGCGCACAACAAGAATGGCAACACCAACACACGTGCATACCGGGACATGGCCATTGGCCGTAGCGTAGCTTTGAACGCCCCCATAACCGATCCCGTGCCGATCCGCATCAATCCCGTGCAAAGTAGACGCCTAGCGATGTTCGCCATGGTGATCATCTCGAGCATCTCTCAACACGCTCCTGTTAGCGCACAAGTGGTTCCTACTCATTGGCGGACCTTCGATATGGAGGCTCAGGAGGCTGCGGTCGGGTACGACTGGTTACGTTGGAGCACCGGTGCCATCGGACACCGGCTGACCGGGAGTATTCAAGGTTCAATGGCGGAGCGCGCTGCCGATAGCCTCTTCCGTCTAAGTGGACTGCCACGGGTGGAGCGATTCCCGTTCGAGGCGCAAGCATGGTCCCGTGGTATGGTCAAACTCACCATCGGCGATGGAACGGGCTTTCTGCACCTGGCAGCCGTAGCGCTAGCCAATACCCCTTTGGAATCCGACGTTGAAGCGACCTTGATCGATGCAGGGAACGGGCTCCCGATGGACCTGGATGGGCTCGGGGAGGCTTTGAAAGGCAAGGTGGCCTTGGTGAACATCGGGTTGGTGGATGCCCCGAAGGGAACGTCCAACCTGCACCGTAGTGAGAAAGCCGCGCTGGCCTTGGCGCGCGGGGTGTCGGCCATCCTCTTCGTCAACCAGGTGGAGGGGGGCGTCCTGCTCACGGGGACCGCATCCATCGATGGCACGCTCATCCCTGTGCCAGCAGCCTGTGTGGCCACTGAGGATGGCACGGAACTCCGTGCCCGACTGGCCCAGGGACAACAACTCACAGCACGGCTGAGCATGAGCAACCACAGCGACCGTGTGAAAGCGCACAACATCATTGCCGAGATCCCCGGAAGCCGGTGGCCGGAGGAGGTGATCCTGGTCGGCGGACACTTGGATAGCTGGGACTTGGCCACCGGGGCCACGGACAACGGTTTGGGCTCCTTCTCCATTCTTGACCTGGCGCGCGCCATGCAGGCACACACCACACGACCCGGACGAACCGTGCGGTTCGTGCTCTTCATGGGCGAGGAACAGGGCTTGCTCGGCTCACGCGCATTGGTGGAACATTACCGTGCCACCGGAATTATCGACCAAGTGAAATGCATGATCAACCTGGACATGAGCGGAAACCCGCGTGGCTTTGGTGTGGGTGGGCCCGGCACCTGGGCGACACAGGTGACGGAGGTGTGCGACCGCATTCGGGCGGTGGATAGCGTAGGCTTCAAGGGCGAAGTGCAAGAAGCCATCTGGCTCCATAGCGATCACCAGCCTTTCCTATTGGCTGGAGTACCGGTACTGTACCCGTTGAGCGACCTGGGAGGTCATGTGTACGGCTGCTATCACAGCAGCTGTGATGATATCCACCTCGTGGATCCCATGGCCATGGTGAACAACGTACGTCGTACCGGGCTTTTGATCTATGGGCTGGCTGCGCTCGATACCCTGCCCCCCCATTTCAAGACGGACCAACTGAGGGAACGCCTCATACAAGCAGGCCTGGAGGGACCCCTACGGATCGGTGGCGACTGGCCTTGGGAGTGATCAAGCCTTGCCCTCCTTGGCGGCCGGCTGGGCCACCATCCCCTGTAGATCCCTGTCGAAGAGGTACAACCCACCCTTGTCATTTCCGATGAGGTTGAGCTTATCGATCAGGGTACGGGCCAAGGCCTCCTCCTCGATCTGTTCGCCAACGTACCATTGCATGAAATTGTGCGTGGTGTAGTCCTTTTCCTTCAGGCAGGTATCCACCACACCATTGATCTCCTGGGTCACCTTGGTCTCATGAAAGAGCAAGGCTTGGAAGATGTCGGTGATCGTCTTGAAGTTGGTGCCTGGCTGCTTCAGTGCCGGGATCACGGCCTTGCCACCGCGCTCGTTGATGAACTTCACCAATTTGAGCATATGGAGGCGCTCTTCGTCGCTATGGCGGTAGAGGAAGGCGGCGGTACCGCTCAAGCCTTGGTTCTCGGCCCAAGAGGCCATGGCGAGGTAGGCTTGGCTACTGGCGGCCTCGATGGCCACCTGGCCGTTGAGGGCCGCTTCGATCTTCTTGGAAAGCATGACGTTGGACTTGTGTGACAAAGGTACGCTCGACCTGGTGCGATGGTTCAGCGGGTCATCGCTTGTTGAAGTTGTTCATGGCGCTATCCACACCCAAGAGACCGAACTGGAGGATGGCCTTGCTGCACAACTCCACCCGCTCGGAGAGCGTCTTGCGCTCCTCGGTGTTCCAAGCGCCAAGCACGTAGTCACTTTGGCGACCTTTCGCAAAGTTGCTGCCGATGCCAAAACGCAACCTGGGGAACTCCTCGGTGCCAAGGAGCGCGATGATGCTGGTCAGCCCGTTGTGTCCACCAGCTCCGCCCTTGGGCTTGATGCGGATGGCACCGAAGGGTAAGGCCAGGTCATCGGTGATCACCAGCACCCGTTCGGAGGGTATGTTCTCCTGTTCCATCCAATAGCGCACTGCCTTGCCGCTGAGGTTCATGAACGTGGCCGGCTTCAGGAGGAAGAAGGTTCGACCCTTGTGTCGCAGCTCGGCGAGGTCGCCATAACGGGCGGGGTTGAAAACGACACTGGACGCCCCGGCGAGGGCGTCCAGCACTTGGAATCCGATGTTGTGGCGGGTTTCCGCGTATTCGGTCCCCGGGTTACCGAGGCCCACGATGAGGTACTTCATCCGGTGCGTGGATGCGGGTGCTCACGCAGCTCGACGGAAGAATTCCGTCAGGTCGTGTGAGCACCCGTTATCAACGAGGATCACTTCTTGGCAGGAGCTGCCTTGGCGGGCGCAGCAGCTTTCGCTGGTGCAGCACCCTTGGCGTCCTTGCCTGCGGGAGCGCCACCGGGAACAGCGGCATCCTCCTGCTTCTTGGTCATACGCACGGCAACCACCACATCATTGGGGCGGGCCAGCAACGTAAGACCATCGATCTTGATGTCGGAAACGCTGATGGTCTGGTTGATATCCAGATCGGCGATGTTCAACTCCAAGTGACCGGGCATCTTGTCGGGCATGCCTTTCACACGAAGCTTGCGCATGGTGTGGGCGAGTTTGCCGCCCTTGCGCACACCCACCGGCTGGCCGGTTAAGCGCACCGACAGGGTGGCCTGGGCCTCCTTCTTCTCGTCCAACTGGATGAAGTCCACGTGGATCACACGATCGGTCAGCGGGTGGAACTGCTTCTCCTGCACCACGGCCAGGGTCTTCGTGCCTTCCACATCGAGTTCAACACCCAGGAGTTCAGGGGTGAAAATGATGTGGCGGAGTGCCGACTCCTCCACACTGAAGTGGATGGAGGAACCGGCGCCGTAAAGCACGCAAGGCACGCGTTTCTCCCGGCGAAGTTGGGCGGCATCCTTGGTGCCGACGGCTTTGCGGAGCGTACCGCTGAGCGCTACAGTGTTCATGGGTCGAGGTGTTAGGCGATGATGAAATGGCTACTGATGCTCTCGTGGCTGCGTACGCGACGGATCACGTCGGCGAAAAGTTGGGCCACGGTGAGCTGTTTGATCTTGTCGGTATGCTGCAATTTATCAGCACCGATGGGAATGGTGTCCGAAACGATGAGTTCGGTCAGGGAGCTGTTCTGGATGCGCTGGCAGGCCTCTCCGCTGAGCACGGCATGGGTGCAAATGGCACGCACGCTGGTGGCGCCTTGTTCCATCATCATGTCGGCCGCTTTCGTTAGTGTACCGGCGGTATCCACCATGTCGTCCACGAGCACCACGTTCTTCCCCTTCACGTCGCCGATCACGGTCATACTCTCGATCTGGTTGGCCACCTTGCGCTGCTTGTAGCAAATGGCCATGTCAACACCGAGGTGTTTGGCATAAGCGTTCGCACGCTTGGTGCCACCGGTGTCCGGCGCTGCCATCACCAGGTCCTTCAAACCCATTTCCTTGATGTATGGCAGGAACAGGCTGCTGGCGAACAAGTGGTCCACCGGCACTTCGAAGAACCCTTGGATCTGGTCGGCGTGCAGGTCCATGGTGATGATACGATCCACCCCTGCGGCGGTAAGCATGTTGGCCACCAACTTGGCGGCGATGCTCACGCGGGGCTTGTCCTTGCGGTCCTGACGTGCGAAGCCGAAATAGGGCATCACTGCCACAATGCGCTTAGCGCTGGCGCGCTTGGCCGCATCCACCATCATCAGTAGCTCGAACAGGTTGTCGCTGGGCGGGAAGGTGCTTTGCACGATGAACACCAGTTCACCACGCACGGTCTCCTCGAAACTGGGCTGGAACTCCCCATCGCTGAAGCGCGACACGGTCACTTCACCGAGGCGCTCGCCGCTGGCCGCGGCGATCTTCTCGGACAGGTACCGGGTGGCGGTACCACTGAAGATCTTGGAACTTTCCTGCATGGAACTCCGGGAGAAAGGGCTGCAAATGTAGTGATCTTCCGCAGGTTATCAACGATCGTTGGTGAAGGTCGTTCTCCCCCATGGCCCTAGGCCGAGCAATGCCAACAACCGATCGGTGGTCAAGCGTGGTCCGGTCGTGAAGGGTCCCCTTGGGCCGCGGCTAACTTGCGCCGCCTATCGCCGCCGAACATGCCCCAGGACCGCAGTGCCGCCCAATTGATCGAGGAAGTCCTTTCCGCCGTGCGCCGCTCGGCCAGTGCGGGGATCACCAGCCAACAACTCGCCTTACAACTGGGCTTCAAGGACAAGGGCCAGCGCTACCTGCTGTTCGATGCCATCGACCAACTGTTGGATGATGGGCGCATCGAGAGCGGCAAGAAGGGCCGGTACACCGCCGCAGGCGGGTCCACGGGCAACACCGCCGAAGGCACCATCGACATCATTGCCAGCGGGGCGGGGTATGTGCGCTTGGGTGTGGTGGGCCTGGATGATGTGTACATCGGTCAGCGGGATATCGGCACGGCCCTTCATGGCGACACCGTGCGGATCAAGCTGCAGTCGGGCCGAGGCTTCAAACAAGAGGGCAAGGTGCTCGAAGTGCTAAAGCGCCGCCGCACCGAGTTCGTGGGTACCATCCACCGGCGCGAGGGGCGGATCATCCTGGTGGCGGATGACCAGCGCGTACAGCGTCCCTTCTTCATACCACCGGCCGACATCAACGGTGCCAAGGAAGGGGACAAGGCCATTGTCGAGCTCGGGGAGTGGAAGGACGCCAGGGATCTGCCCCGGGCCCGGGTGACGCGCGTGCTGGGTAAGGCCGGCCAACACCAGGTGGAGATGCACGCCATCCTCGCCGAGTTCGGCCTTCCCCTGGAATTCCCGGAAAGCGTGTTACAGGCCAGCGCCGACATCCCCAATGGTGTAACACCGGCAGAGATCGCTCGCCGCCGCGATGTCCGTTCGATCCCTACGCTCACCATCGACCCGGACGACGCCAAGGACCTCGACGATGCATTGAGCGTGCGCAAACTGCCCAACGGCCACTGGGAGATCGGTGTACACATCGCCGACGTGAGCCACTACGTGACTCCCCGCTGTGTGGTGGACATGGAGGCCGCCCAACGCGCCACCAGTGTCTATTTGGTGGACCGCGTAGTGCCCATGCTACCTGAAAAACTAAGCAACGACCTGTGCTCCTTGCACCCCCACACGGACAAGCTCAGCTTCAGTGCCATCTTCGAATTGGATGAACAGGCACGTATCAAGGAGGAGTGGTTCGGCCGCACGGTGATGCGCTCGCAGCACCGCTTCGCCTATGCCGAAGCCCAAGCCATCATCGATGGGGGCGATGGCCCCTTCAAGGACGAGGTGCTCTTGCTCCATCGACTTGCCCAAGTGCTGCGCAAGGAACGCATGGCCAACGGTGCGTTGGAGATCGGTGGTAACGAGGTGAAGTTCAAGCTGGACAAGGACGGCAAGCCCTTGGGTGTGTATGAGAAGGTGATGGGGTCGGCCAATTGGCTGATCGAGGAGTTCATGCTACTGGCCAACAAACGCGTGGCCACCCATGTGGGAAAGCCCAAGAGCGGCAAGGCCAAGCCCTTCGTGTATCGCATACATGACCTGCCCGACCCGGAAAAGGTGGCGCAATTGCGATCACTGGCCAAGAGCTTCGGTCATACCCTCGACACCTCCAACATGGAGGAGTTGCCACACGCCATCAACCAACTGCTGCGTGCCGTGCAGGGCACCGAGGAGGAGAACATCATCAAGCAGGTGGCCATCCGCAGTATGAGCAAGGCCGTCTACACCACCGAGAACATCGGTCACTATGGCCTGGGCTTCACCCACTACACCCACTTCACCAGTCCCATTCGCCGCTACCCGGATCTGATGGTGCACCGCGCGCTGGACCATTACCTGGCCGATGGCAAGGCCTTGGATGTTCAAGCCTTGGAGCTCAGTTGCAAGCACAGTTCCCGCATGGAGAAGCAGGCCGCCGATGCGGAACGCGCCAGCATCAAGTACAAACAGGCCGAGTTCCTCCGCGACCGCATCGGTGAGGCTTTCGACGGGGTCATCAGCGGACTGACCAGCTGGGGCATTTATGTGGAGCTGGTGGAGAACAAGTGCGAGGGCATGATCGGCCTGCGTGAACTACCCGGTGATGTGTTCCGCTTCGACCAGGAGCGATACACGGTGGTGGGCCAACGGACGGACAGGCGTTTCCGCCTTGGCGATGAGCTCCGGGTGGTGATCAAGGCCGTGGACATGGACCGCCGCACCGTGGAGTTCGGCTTGGAGGGCGAGACCATGCGCACCACCTCGGGCAAATTCGAGCGCCGCGCACCCAAGGGAGCTCCGAACAAGAAAGGCTTCCGGCAAGCGCCAAAGGCCAGCAACAAAGGGAAGAAGAAGGGGAAGCGGTGATCCACGTCGGGGTCGACCCCATGTTGCCGTGGTCCAACGCAAGCCGCACCCTGCGTCATGGTCACTGGTCCGGCCCCCGTTCAAGGGTATCCTTGAGTCAGGTGATGCTCTTTGTCAGCCAAGGGCACCCTGCTTTTCAAGTGATCGAACCGGCCTTGACAATCCCATGTACGATGCCTTTCGCCGATAACGAGATCCACACCTATTCCGCCATCAACACATCGAGCGCGGTAACACGATCGCGCACGTAGGCCGCGCGGAAATGCGTGGCATCCGAATAGACGGGAACACCTTGGCTATCCGCAGCCCAACAGCGCCCGCTGTGGCATACCCAAGGTTCCGGGTCGATCACGGAAGCGCCTGCGCTATCGGCCATGCGACGAAGGTGATCGTTGATGAAGCCGGTGCGCGCACGATGTTCGGCCAAGGAACAGCTATTGGCTGGCGATACCTCGACCCCTCGCAAGCGGGCTCCCGTGGCATTGGCGGGGTGTGCCCAGTCGCCTCCGGGCGGGTTCAACAGGATATGCACCTGCTTGCCCGCCGCCACCAGTCGGTCGATGCGCGCCTGCAAGCGCTTCAAGGTCGTATCCAGATCGGATGGGTCGCCAAGGCTGAGCGGTGCGCGGAGGGGATCGTTCTCCATGTAGAGGTCGGTGCGTTGGGTCATACCCACCCATGAGCAACCAATGACGACCACGTGGACCGCAGGATCCATCGCTAGCCGCAACCCTTCTTCGGCCCAACCGGCACAAGCAGTATCCACGTGACTGGCCAGCCCGGGTAAAGGAGGGCAGCCCACTCGTACATGGAACCGTGCGGACCGCATGGTGGGTACCGTTTCGCGTAAATAAGCGAGGCGTGGATGGAGCTGGGCCACGTAGCTGTCCCCCAGGAAAAGTACTGTCACGGCGGTCGTACCTCGCAGTTCCGTAGTGGGCAACAGGGCCTTATCCCCCTCTGCCACGGAACGCACGGCACTAATGGAATGCAAGCGCTCCATGGGTCGGCGCTGTTCCACTGATGCACCCCACCCAAGAAGGAGTAACATGGGTGCGACCAGGACGAGGGCACGGCCAGGTCGGACACTCCACCAACCAGACCCCCGTACGGGCTGTTCCACCCAACGGAAGGTGGCCCAAGCCAGCACCACGCTCACCGCCACCAATACAACGATGAGCGCAGTTGGGGGTACATTCCAATAGAGCACGCGTGCCAGCGAGAGCAGCGGCCAATGCCACAAGTACAGCGGATAACTGATCAGTCCCAACCATACCAAGGGCCGCGCGGCCAGGATCGTGGTGGAGAGCACTCCTCCCCCACCCGCGATGAGCAGGACTGTTCCAAGTACCGTTAACATCGTCATAAATAGGGCAGAACCGTGTTCGGGTGGTGTGCCGAAAGCCGCGACGACCACCGTCAAGAACCCGATGGCCTGTGCGGGGCTTCGCAAGCGTTCACGGACCAACAAAGGGCGATCCAGTGGCCAAAGCGCCAGCCAAGCACCCGCCAACAGTTCCCAGGCGCGCAAATGCGTGAGATAGAACGAGGAAAGCCCCGAACCATCGGGATGTGTCACAGCTGCGAAGAGGCCGAGGGCGAACAGCGCAGGGATGGTCCAGCGCAGCGGTGAACGCAACCGGTGAAGGATCCAAAGCATCACGGGCCACAGCAGGTAGAACTGCTCTTCAACAGCCAAGGACCACAAGTGACGCAAGGGCTTGTGCCAAGAAGATGCGTCGAAATAGCCGACCTCGCGCCACAATGCGAGGTTCGCATGGAAGGCGGTACCTGCCACGGTATGGTGGCCAAGGGAGCGGTACTCATGCTCCAACAACAGCACCCAGCCCAAGGCGAGCACCGCGGGCAACACCACGATCAGCGCTGGAAAAAGACGACGTACACGCCGTATGTAGAAATGGGCAAGATGAAAGGTCCCATCGCGAAAGGACTCCTTCAACTGGTGGGTGATGAGTAGCCCTGAAAGCACAAAGAAAAGGTCCACACCCAGGAATCCACCCGGCAGCACGTGTGGTGCCGCGTGGTAGACCACCACCAACAGGATGGCGATCCCGCGAAGACCATCGAGGTCGGGCCGGTGGATGGTGGGCGCAGCGGAGGGGGCTTCCATACGCGCGGTCCGGAGCAGCGGCGCACCAGCGCCGTATCGATCGGTACTAGACCAGGTTCAGGCGCTTGGCCAGATCATCCTTGTAGCTGCCACCGATGGGGATCACCTTCTTGTCGTTCTCCAGGATCAGGTTGGGCTGCTCGATGGCCACGATCTTGTCCAAGCGCACGATGAAGCTGCGGTGCACCCGGATGAAGTCGCTCTCCGGCAGCTTGGACTCGATGTCCTTCATGGTGCTGTGCACGGTGTAGCGCGTGTTCAGCGTATTGATCACCACATAATCCTTCAGCGCTTCCACGTAGTAGATATCCGTGGTCTTGAGCTTCACCAAGCGGCTGTTGCTCTTCACGAAGAGAATGTCCTTGGCGGGATCCTTGTTCTCCACGAGTGCGAACAGCATGTCGCGCTCCTTGAGCACCTCGGCCTCCTTCTTGTGCTTGTACAGGGCCATTTCGATCGACGTGTGGATGTCGATCTCCTTGAAGGGCTTGATGATGTAGCCGTAGGGCTGTGTGACCTTGGTCTTGGCGAGGGTGCTCTCGTCGGCGTACGCGGTGAGGAAGATCACCGGGATGTTGGTCTCCTTGCGAATGGTATCGGCCGCTTCGATACCGTTCATCTCCCCTTTGAGCATGATGTCCATGAGGATGATGTCCGGCATGTGCTGCTGCGCCAACTGCACAGCCTGTTCACCGGTGCTGGCCGCGCCAACCACATGATATCCCAGCTTCTTCAAGCTGTGCTGGATATCCTTGCTCACAATGCTCTCATCCTCCACTACGAGGACGTTCGTCTGCGCCATTTCCGGTGTTCTTGATACGCTCAAAAGTAAGCAAATAGGTCACTCCACGATCGCCACTGCGTTCGATGGCCCCATCCAGTTGATCCACCAGCGTATGGACCAGTTCGAGACCCAGGTTACCATGGGTATCGTGGTGGAAGTCCTCGGCCACTCCCACCCCGTCATCGGCCACGGTGATGCGCACTTGCTCTTCGCGCAGTTCGAGATCGATCCGGATGATGCCCGGCCGATCGTTGGGGAAGGCGTGCTTCAGGGCATTGCTGATGAGCTCGTTGAGGATGAGCCCGCAGGGAATGGCCTGATCGAGCACCAGATGCACCTGCTGGAGATGGGTGTTCAGAAGCACCTTGCCATTGAGGCTGTAGCTCATCACCAGGTTGCGACTCAATCCATCGATGTACTCGGCCAGGTCGATGGATGAGAAGTCCTTGGTTTGATACAGGCTCTCGTGGATGAATGACATGCTGCGGATGCGGTCGCGGCTGTCGCGCAACAGACCGATCATGCGCTCGTCCTCACCCACGTGAGCGGATTGCAGGTTGAAGATGCTGCTGACGATCTGCAGGTTGTTCTTCACCCGGTGGTGCACCTCCTTCAAGAGGACCTCCTTCTCATGCAGGCTCTTGAGCAATTCCATCTGGGCGAGCTTGCGGTCCGTGATGCCATAGGCCAAACAGGAGATCTCCTGCACCTTGCCATCCACCACGATGGGGTTGAGGAAGTTCTCCACCCAGATGGTGCGGCCATCGCGGTCCAACAATTCAGCCTCGAACTGTTGTGGCTTGCCACGTAGTGCACTGCGGTAGTGGTCCGTGTAGCGGCCGTAATTGGTCCCCATGGAACGCTGTGCTGCCTCCGAAATGAAAGGGTCCCCCACCTCCACATCCACACCGAGGTGGGTCGCTACGGTATGTTGGAAATGAGCATTGAAGCTGGTGAACCGGAGGTCCTGGTCCAGGGTCCAGATCATCATGTTGGCCGAACTGTCGAAGATGGCCTTCAGACGCGCGCTTTGCTCGCGCACCAACTCCTCCGCCTTGATCTGCTCGGTGACCTCGTGTCCGATACCGAAGACCTCCTTGATGGTGCCGTCGGGAGAGAACACGGGGCTCAGGAAGATCTCGTTGCACACACGCAGTCCGGCAGTATCCACACGATCGGTCTCAAAGCGGACAGGCTTTCCGGTGAAGGCCTCATGGTACTTGGCCTCCCAGAAGGTGTGGTATTCCGGGTTCGCGAAGAGCTTGCGTGGCTTGTTGGCATCGCGGTTCACCTCCGGACGTGTGCCATAGAGCCGCTCGATCATCAGACCATAACCCGCGTTGTAGGAAGTGAGTTTCAAGGAGCGATCAACGGTCCAGAAGAGGTGTTCACTGCTTTCGAAAAGGGCACGCTGCTTGGCCTCATGCTCCTGCACTTGCATGTTGGCAGCACGAGTGGCGGTCACGTCATGGAAGATGCTGCGTGTGGCCACCGGACGGCCGTCCATACGTCGCACGTTCGTGGTACCCACCACATGGACCCGCCTTCCATCCTTCGCCACGAACACGGTTTCCACACGACCGACATCCAAGCCCTCCAGGGTCTGCTGGAAGAGTTGTTGGCACTGCTCGCGGTTTTCGGGTGCGATGACGTCCATGAAGGTGAGCCCGTCCAGGTCGGGTCGCTCATAGCCCAAGGCGCGCAACCAGGCGGTGTTCACGTACTCGAAGTGCCCACGCTCATCCACGCTTTGGATCAGATCGGTGGCGTTCTCGAAAAGGTCACGGTAGCGCTCCTCACTTGCTTTCAGGGCCTCTTGATCGCGCTTCAATCGGGTGATATCGCGGGAAACACCCATGGCGCCCAGGAACTGCCCATCCTCATCGTATAGGCGCGATGCGGCCAGGAAGCTGGTGAACACCTCGCCCGTGCGGGTGACGTTGCGGACCTCGCCTGCGAATATCCCATGGGAATCCAGCTCGCCCTGAACACGGGTGTATTCCGCCGGATCGGCGTAGAGGGAATGTGAGTTGGTGCCCAGGATCTCTTCGGGTTCATAGCCGAAGCGCAGGCTGGCCGCCGGATTGTACTCGGTGATGATGCCGTTGGGGTCGGCAGCCATGATCATGTCCAACGAACTGTCCACGAGACTGCGCGCGAAGCGTTTCGATCGACGTAACTCCTCCTGCGTGCGTCGGTGGTCGGCGATCTCCTGACGCAGCACCTGGTTCACCTCCTCCGCCATCTGCAAGCGCAACTGTTCACGCAACAATTGCTGCTGGGCCCGTTGGTCCTGTATGGTCACTTGCAACGCTCGATCCCCGTGGTGCGGAGCAGGCGCCAGGAATAGCATGGATCCCGGGACCTGTTGTTGCACCAAGCGGACCGGAAGCGGACCTTGAGGACCGTCGAGTGTCGCTGGATCGAGCAGTGCCTTCATCCGTCCGTGTTCGTCGGCATGGAACAGGTCCAGAACGAGGGTGCCTTCCAAGGCGTGCCCTACCAATTCGTTCGCGGCCGGATTGGCGTAGGTGATACGGCCATCCACGACCACCAGCAACCCATCGCGGATATGCTCCACGAGACTGCGATAACTGGCCATCAGCGCACGTTGTTCGATCTCCGCCACCTTGAACGAGGTGATATCGATGAGGCTACCCTGAATGGCCATGGGTCCATCACCGTCCTCATCCAGGAACACGTTCTCCAGGACGTTCACATCACGGCCCGTGCGGTGGCGCAGCGTGAGTTCGAAGTTCACCAGGCGTTTGTGCTCCAAGAGTTGGGCAAGGAAGTGTTCCCGTTCCTCCACGGAACGGTACAATCGCGCGACAGGCAAGGTCATCAACTCGGCCGCATCGCGGTATCCGAGGATATGTGCCAGGGCATCATTGGCCTCCAGCAAGGTACCATCCAAGGATGTGCGGTAGATACCGGCCAGATTGCGCTGCACCAAGGCGTCGTAACGACGCTTCAGGTCCATGGTCTCGCGGATGTCCTTGGCGGTCTGCACGGCAATGGTCCTTTCACGCGGGCCACGCCCCGAACTTACATGCTTCCACGTTCGCCACGGTGATCGTTCATTGATCCCCACCACCGGGTACGAATGGAGGAGGGACCTTCACCCCATCGATGCGCATCTCCACCCCGTCCTTGTACTTGATGGTGAGTACAGGGAAGCCTTCCTCGTTGTAGTGTACGAAATCACCTTGTTCCAGACCCGCCGCGTATTTACCCTCCAGTTTCAACTCACCATTGGGCCAGTACCAGCGGTGCTTTCCTTGTGGTTCACCGTTCACGAAGGTCCCGACGAAATTCTTGGTGCCATCGTGGTAGGTGAAGCGCCACAGGCCATCCTTCAGACCATCCTTGTAAGCACCCTCTTCGCGGTGGTCACCCACGTGATAGGTCCACGGGCCTTCCTTGTTGCCATCGATGTACTCACCCTGCGTAAGGACATTCCCCTCGGGATCATACTCCACGGAAGCACCGTCCTCCTTGCCGCGGCGGTAGTTCTCTTCGCGGTGCCGGCCACCACCTTCGTAGTACCAGGTCCACTGTCCCTGAGGAAGACCAGCGGCATAGGTCCCCTTCTGCTCCACGGCGCCACTTCGGTGGTAGAAGTTCCAGGGTCCATCGCGCTTTCCCTCCTTGTAGCTACCCTCAGCGCGTTTCTCCCCGGTCGCATAGTATTCCTTCCATGGTCCCTCCAAGGCACCCACTGTATTCACCAAGCCCTCGCTCACCAGGCGATCGCCCGCGTAGATCCGTGCACCACTGATGCTACCATCCGGTGCGAAGTCCTTGAAGAGACCCTCTTTCCTGCCGCTCTTGGAGTAGCTTCCCAACGAGGCCACCTTGCCATTGGGGTGGAAGGTGCGCTTGATCTCCACAGTGAGTTTCTCCTGCGCACCGGCATCCACTTGGCCCGCGTCGTATTTCACGAGTTCCTTCAGGTTGCCCAACGGATCATACTCCTTGAACAAACCCTCCCGTTGATCATCCACGAACGTTCCCTCCCATTTGATCTTGCCATTGGGATGGAACTCCTTCCAAGGGCCCTGCTTGAGTCCCATGCGGTCGACCCGGTTGATCTCATCGCGGCGGCGTAGCAGTCCGGCTCCATACTGCAACAGGGCCACGATACGACCATCGGGAGCATACTCGGTACCCCTACCCTCTTCCTTGCCGGCCTTGAACGGCACCTCCTTGTGGAGTTGTCCATTCGGATGGAAATAACGGGCCATTCCTTCGCGCAGGTCCTTGCTATACAACTCCTCGCTCAACAGGACGCCGGTGCTGTCATACCGCCGCAGGGGACCCTCCCGCTTATCGGCCACATATTCGATCTCGCTTTCCAACGCGCCATTGGGGCCGTAGAAGCGCCAAGTGCTATCCAATAGTGAACCGGACCGCCCACCCTCCGAACGGAGCACACCGGTCTCGTAATAGCTCTTCCAGTACCCTTCGGGCCTCCCGTCGACCAGTCGCCCCTCACTGCTCACCCTTCCGTTGGGATGGTAGTACCGCACCAAGCTGTCGCTCGGGGTCTGGGCATTCGCATGGAACACCACACCCATCACCACCATCATCATCAACCAACTCTTCATCTGTATTCTCTTTTCTTTAAAGAAGTTGATGATATAAGATAGGCTGTTGACAGTGTTGATGGAAGAAGAGCGGGGCACTTGCAGGAATGGGTTATCAAAAGTAGCGCACGGGTTATGAACGATCATGGGACCACTCAGGGAATGGCACCTTCCTATGGATCAACGGGATGTGGTGGGCCATTCACGATCGTGGGTAAGTGGGTCGGCAGGGGATCGTTGGTATGTTCATGGTCCTTCGGATCGTGACGATCGTGTGTTGCGTGTGGATGATCGACCCACAAGAAATGTTGTGCGAATGGTCAAGTCGGGTTAAGCAGCTATGACCTCCCGGAATGCAACATTTCTTTTCATGTGTTATACACACCGATCGCACCGTTCGAAAGGGTCCAATGTTCGATCCCACGGGGGTTATCAACAGGTATCTTTGAGGCATGGCACAACACCTGTACATCGGCAGTGATCATGCCGGTATCGAGTTGAAACATGCGGTGAAGGACCACTTGCGTGCACGCGGGCTCACCGTAACGGACAAAGGCACCCATGTGAAGGACAGTGTGGACTATCCGGACTTCGCTCATCCCGTGGCCGAAGGGGTCTTGGGTGAGACCGATGCCTTGGGTATCCTTATCTGTGGCAGCGGCAACGGGGTCAACATCACGGCGAACAAGCATGTGGGCATCCGTTCCGCCCTCGCCTGGTCACCGCAGGTCGCGGCCTTGGCCCGGCAGCACAACAATGCCAATATCCTGGCGCTCCCGGCACGTTTCATCACCACCGATGAGGCACTACGCATCGTGGATGCATACCTGGATGCCACCTTTGAAGGAGGACGCCACCAGTTGCGGGTCAACAAGATCGAAGCAGCTTCCTGATCACCATGCGTATCCATCACTTGTTGTGCGTCCTGTACTGTTGGGGCGTACCGGCCGCGTTGTGCGCCCAGCTGGACAGTACCGCCTTGAAGTATGCGGCCTCCATCACCACGGATGACCTGAAGCGTCATCTGGAAGTGCTCGCCAGCGATGCCTACGAGGGACGCGATACCGGCAAGGAAGGACAAAAGAAGGCGGCCCGTTACTTGAGGGAAGCGTTCAACGCCATGGGCATACCGGCTATTCACGTGGAAGAAGGCATCTCCGAAGGCTACTTCCAGCCCTTCACCCTGGTACAGGATCGAAGCGGTTCGCTTTCCTTGACCACTGGCTACGATACGTTGCAGTGGTTGGAGGACCTCTTCTACATCCAAGAGAACATCAGCGGTTCCTTCACGGTGGACCAACTTCGTTACCTGGGCCGCTCGAACGAATGGGCTGGAACGACGAAGGATGCTGTGGTTCTGATGCGGTCCACTGCTCCTGCGACCGAACTCCGGAGCAACCTGCATACGTGGACCGATCAGGCCCGTAGCGCAGGTGCTCGGTTATTGCTGGTTGCCCAACCGGGGTTGCGTGAGGAGTTCTCGAATAGCGATCTGAACGTACCACAAGGGCGGTTGCGCCAAGCGGATACCGCGCCACGGCCTCGATCGGGCCCGCAAGTGATGGTGGTGGACGATGCTGTGGTGGATGCTTTGCTGGCAAGAGGCACATGGGCGAAGCTGCAGCGTTCTCGTAAGCCCCGTCAAGTGTCCGCACGTTTCACGGTGCATCATGATCCGGCCCAACTGCAGGTGCATACGGAGAACGTCCTGGCCTACATCGAGGGCAGCGACAAGAAGGATGAACTGGTGGTGCTCACGGCGCACTACGACCATGTGGGCGTGGAGAAGGGCGAGGTGTACAATGGGGCCGACGATGATGGTTCTGGCACCGTGGCGCTCTTGGAGATGGCAGAAGCCTTTGCTCAGGCCAAGGCTGCTGGGCATGGACCCCGGCGCAGTATCCTCATCATGCCGGTGAGCGGCGAGGAGAAGGGCTTATTAGGGTCGGAGTACTACAGCGATCATCCGGTGTTCCCCTTGGAGCATACCGTGGCCGACCTGAACATCGATATGATCGGGCGTACGGACAGTGCTCATGCCGGCAAGGATCCCTACATCTACATCATCGGTAGTGACCGGTTGAGCAGCGAACTGCATGCCATCAATGAACAGGCCAATCGTCTGTACGCCGGTCTTCGGTTGGACTACACGTACAACGCGGCGGACGACCCCAATCGCTTCTACTACCGCAGCGACCACTACAACTTCGCGCGTAAGGGCATCCCCAGCATCTTCTACTTCAGCGGGGTCCACGAGGACTACCACAAACCCACGGACGATGTGGAGAAGATCGAGTTCGACCGGTTGAGGCAGCGGACACTTTTGGTGTTCCACACCGCGTGGCAGTTGGCCAACCAAGAACAGCGGATCGTGGCGGACAAACCTGTGGAGAAGCCTCGGTAGCCAGGGTTCAGCGCAGGCCTGGACCCGTGAACGGCTCTTGGAGGAGTTCCTCCACGTAGGTGCTCAGACTGCGCTTGTAGTGGGCGTAGTGCGCGCCGGTGCTGGGACCGTAGATACCCGTGCGGATGCGGCGCACCTTGCCACTGCGGTCCACCATGATGCAGGTGGGAAAGCTCATCACGTGGTTCAGGAAGGGCATCTTGGCCGCGGCCTCCTCCTTACTGGCCTTGCCGGCATACAGGATCGGATACTTCACCTCCAGGGTGGACCGGAAGCGCTCCAGACCGGCGAGGGCGCGAACGGTATCGTCATGTTTCTCGAAGGCCACCGCGATCACCTCCAAGCCCTCCTCATGATGTTTCGCGTAGAGTTCATTGAGCAAGCGTGTCTCGTCCACGCAATTGGCGCACCAGCTCCCCATCACCTGTACAAGTAGCGCTTTGCCGTGGAAACGCGCATCACCTGGTGACACGAGGTTCCCCTCCAGGTCCGGGAAACTGAAGGCGACCATGTCGTGCCCTTCACGCAGGAACGTAAGGGAGTCCGGGTCACGCAAGGCGAAGGTCTCGTCGCGCACGCCCACCCAAGGCTCCTCGAAGTGGGTGCCGCTCAGGAAACGCCCGTGCAGGCTATCACCGCGCATCGCGGCCATGAACAGGAAGGCATGTGAACCATCGAACCCGCCGAGCAGAAGGCTGTCATCCTGCACGCGTCCTTCCAGGTAGCGGTAATCGCCCGTCTCCGTCAGGAAGGTGCCCGTGGCACGGCCGCCCTCATGCTGTTCGAAGAGTCCGATGGCATTGTACCCGTCCGGCTTTCCTGGGCTGAAATGCACGCGCCACTGACCCTTAAGGGCATCCTCAGGACCTGTGGTTGACGGCGGTGCTCCTGATCGTGCCTCGAAGGGGATGACGTAGTCGGGACCCCGCAAGTAGTTGTGCCAGACACCGCTCATATGATCCGCAGTGTGCAGTACACCTTTGAATTCGGAATCGTACAAGGGCATACGAACGAAAAGCGAATCGCCATGCCGCTCGATATCCTTGATGGTGATCACCTCTGCGCCGCTCATCACCTGCATGATCCAGGAGGCGCTGTCCATGGCCACCACTTCGAGGTGCACGGGCAGGATATGGCCGTTCAAGTCCAGCTCCAAGGCCCAACGACCCAGCGTGGGCCGCTCCACCGCTGTGGGTGCTGCTGGCCCGCTGCACGCGGCCACGAGCAGGACCAGGGCGATGGCGGCAAGGGTTGTACGCTGCGGCATGGCCGGACAAGATAGGTGGCGCACGCCGAACAACAGGCGGTGGAAGCGGACCAGCTTAGAGGTCGAACTTGATACCCTGTGCGAGCGGCAGCTTGGACCCGTAGTTGATCGTATTGGTCTGGCGGCGCATGTAGGCCTTCCAGGCGTCGCTACCGCTCTCGCGGCCACCGCCGGTCTCCTTTTCGCCACCGAACGCACCACCGATCTCCGCACCGCTGGTGCCGATGTTCACGTTGGCGATGCCGCAATCACTGCCGGCCGCGCTCAGGAACCGCTCGGCTTCGCGCAGGTCCAGCGTCATGATCGCGCTGCTGAGGCCCTGCTTCACGTTGTTCTGGATGGCGATGGCCTCGTGCACGTCGCCGCTGTAGCGCAGCAAGTAGAGGATCGGAGCGAAGGTCTCCTCCTGCACGATGTGCATATCCGGCTTGGCCTCCACGATGGCGGGCTTCACGTAGCAGCCGCTTTCGTAGCCGGCTCCGCTGAGCACACCCCCTTCCACCACCACATGGCCACCCTGGCTCTTGGCGGCATCCAGGGCCTTCAGGTACATGTCCACGGCAGCCTTGTCGATCAAGGGACCCACGTGGTTCTGTTCGTTCAAGGGGTCGCCGATGCGCAGTTGGCCATAGGCCTTCACGAGCTTATCACGGAAGGCGTTGTAAACGCTGTCGTGGATGATCAAGCGGCGCGTGCTGGTGCAGCGTTGGCCGGCGGTTCCCACGGCTCCGAACACCGCACCGATCAAGGACATGTCCAGGTCGGCCTTATCGCTGATGATGATGGCGTTGTTGCCACCCAGTTCGAGCAAGGATCGGCCCAAGCGCTCGCCTACTGCTGCGCCCACAGCCTTGCCCATGCGGGTGCTGCCGGTCGCGCTTACCAAGGGCATGCGCGTATCGTGGCTCATCCATTCGCCCACCTCGCGGCCACCGTTGATGATCACGCTCACACCTTCGGGCACACCGTTGCGCTTGAACACGCGTTCGGTGATGTGTTGGCAGGCAATGCTGCACAACGGGGTCTTCTCGCTGGGTTTCCAGAGGCACACATCCCCGCAGATCCACGCCAGGGCGGTGTTCCAACTCCATACGGCCACCGGGAAGTTGAAGGCCGTGATGATGCCCACCAGTCCGTAGGGATGCCACTGCTCATACATCCGGTGGTCGGGGCGTTCGCTATGCATGGTGAGGCCGTGCAGCTGGCGGCTGAGGCCCACGGCGAAGTCGCAGATATCGATCATCTCCTGCACTTCTCCCAGGCCTTCCTGGTAGCTCTTGCCCATCTCGTAGCTTACCAACTTGCCCAGTGCCGCCTTGTGTGTGCGCAGTTCCTCGCCCAATTGGCGCACCACTTCGCCTCGCTTCGGGGCAGGCCAGGTGCGCCATTCGGTGAATGCACGTTGAGCGCTGGCGATGGCCTGTTCGTACTCCGCCTTGCTCGCACCGCGCACCACACCGATAAGGCTTCCGTCCACGGGGCTGTAGCTTTCCAGGCGTTCTCCTTCACCTTTCGACCAGGTGCTTCCCGTGCTCACGCCGCTGTTCTCCGGCAAGAGGCCGAGTTCGCTGAGGGTGGCGGCAATGGCTGAAGCGGTGGGGGCAAGCGTGCTGGTGGACATGGTGATCGGGGTTGGCGAAATGGGCCGCAAAGGTAGTATGGTGGGTGGGGGATGGCTATGGCATGTTCACAGGGTGGGAGTAGCCCCCAGGGGGTCGCCGACCCCCTTGGAGCAGCTCCGAGCCCTATACGCCTGATTATCAACCGATTAAATCAAGGCCCAGAATCGACCCCAGTTGCACGAACGACCGGCGGGTATAGGTACACCACTAGCGAGGTGCCTCGAACGCAACAGCGGCCGAAAAAACGGCCTTCTTAGAGCTCCAGCTTCCGGGCGAGGTAGAGCGTACTGGAGGTAGGGCGCTTTCCGAGCAGGGCCTGGAGGTTGGACCAGCCACCTACGAGGACCGCTTTGAACAGGGCGAGCAGGCCGTTGGTTCCCCGGTAGCGCTCCGAAAGCAAGGCGATATAGAAGGAATCCATCCACATCCTGCGTGTGGCGATGAGCTCGAAACCATGTTCTGCCAGGAAGGTGTGGATATCGGGGCGGCGGAAGTGGGAAAGGTGTCTCGGTACATCCCAGGCGGCCCAATCCGAACCGTAGTGTTGGGCGTCCCAACTCTCCCGGTCGGGAACAGCGATGACCAGAAGCCCGCGTTTACCGAGCAGCGCGAACAGGCGTTTGAAGGTGGCGCGCACATCGGGCACGTGTTCCAGTACATGCCACATGGTCACCACCTGGAAGTTCTCCTGCGACTGGACCTGTTCCAAGCTGGGCACCACGTTCAAGGCATGGTCGGCGATGGCTTGTTCGCGTGCCGTGGTGTTAGGTTCCACTCCCTGCACCAGGTATCCGCGGCTCATCAGGTAGCCCAAGAATTGTCCGGTGCCGCAACCGATGTCCAAGACCCTTCCTTGGGGTTCGTGGGCGGCGATCAGGGCGTGCTTCTGGCGGATGGCCCGCTTGCGAACGATCTGATAGATCTTGTCCTGGAGCGAACGGCTGGTATTGGAGTGGGAGATGTAGGCCTCGCTCTCGTAGTAGCGTCCTAGTTCGTTGGGGGTGGGGCGTGGGT
>Ga0209174_10000100_pt1 | contig 64090 bp, 55 predicted proteins | sample JI91814BDNA_FD_187505 | JGI IMG/M metagenome (GOLD analysis project Ga0209174, IMG submission 187505) | Wastewater effluent complex algal communities from Wisconsin, to seasonally profile nutrient transformation and Carbon sequestration -... | ecosystem: Engineered > WWTP > Effluent > Algae...
GAATGTTTTCCATATTTATATCTTTTCCGGAACTACATTCATGCCTTATAAACTTCGCAATAACTGTCGCCACAAATTTAAAAAAACTATTTACAAAATCACTAACTGGCGCGAATATAATCAGGCTTTAATTAACCGAGGCTCTATTACACTTTGGCTATCACCAGTTGTTTGCGCAACAAGGTGGATGTGTGGCAAAAATGGCTAGTTGAGTAACCAGTCATTGACGCCATTGTAATTACAATTTTTGGGCAGTACTGAGCGATCTATGAAGCCAAAGTCGGTAGGTACGGCTGCATCAGTTGATAAGTTGCCACAGGCAAATACTAAGCGATTGTCGCTAATTTTCGCGCCTAAATAAATACGGCGATTATTGCTCGGATAAGTAGAAAAAATGTTGGCATCAACAACCAGGCTGATTAACACGCCATTGCCAACGCCAGTTAATTTAATACTCTCAATAGTATCTGGCAGATTAGTAGTGACATCGATGCCAAATGGTAAATCGGCTGGAGTGCCGGTTAGTACATCGCCGGTAGCAGGTAGTTTATCTCCAACATTCCAAAATATGCCCAAAGCTAAACGGTAATCGCCCAATATAGACACTGCTTCTGCCAAAGTAGCTCTTTGTATGTATTTTATATAGCTAGGTATAGAGGCGGCAGCTAACACGGCCATTATGGTGATAACGATCATCAACTCTAGGAGGCTAAATGCTTTACGCTGGCGGGATTTCAACACTGATTTTTCCAATAAGCAACTCTGTCTATAACTATAGTGAATATTTTGCTATATTGTCGAATCTTTTTTAAATCCAACAGAGGTAGTCATGCGAATTACTTTCTTGGTTAGTATTTTAAGCCTAGTAGCTTATATGGCTTTAAGCTTGGCTGTGCCATATTGGTTTAAGCAAGGGTTTCGTGCGCATGACACGCAAGGCCGGGCCAAGATACTGGTGGTGTGGTATCGCGGCATTGGTGAACAAGAAACAATTGAGCGCTTAAAAATAACTGCACAGAGATTAGGTATTGAGTTACGTGCGGTATCGACCAGTCCGCCATTCTATATTCGTTGGTTTGTCAAAGATTCAGTGGCAGTAGCGCGCGCCGAATTAACCCCAGATTTTATTTTATCGATACAAGATTGGGTAAACTATTATCCTGGCTTGCCAAATTATATGACTCTAACATTAGGCACTGAACGTTATTTAGCTAAAGATACAAACGGAGACTTACAGTTTACCAATCCCGAGCATTTACGTTTTGATGCGTTGCTGCCTTCATTCCAACATATAGATCAATTACAAGCGGTGTACGAAAAAAGTGGTAAAGTGTTTCGTGGTTTTGCTTGGTACCCTACGGCTTATGTGACGGATTATGCGTTGGCGGAGCCGAAAAAATTATTTTATAGTGGTGGTTTTTTGTGGGATGAAACTCGCGGTAGTCAAAAATATAAACAATTATTTAGCAAATTAGATCAAGCCGGTTATTTCGCGGTATGTGGACCAAAGAAAAAATGGCGGCACACGCCTAGTTCAGCTTTAGGCTTTATTCCCGTAGATGGGGTTAGTCTATTAAAAGCACAGCACAATGCAGGCATATCTTTATTGTTACATACGCAATTACATTTAAACGGTGGTGCGCCTACTGGCAGGATATTTGAAGCTGCAGCAGCAAAAACCGTGATAATATCTGACAAACATCCGTTTGTAGAAAAATATTTTGGCGACAATGTATTATATGTGGATGTTACTCAAGATGCGCAAGCTATATATCAACAAATAGATAAACATATGCAATGGATTTATGCTAATCCACAGGCAGCTAAACGCCTAGCTGAAGCTAGTAATGCAATTTTCGTTAAACATTTCAGTATGGAGGCGCAATTATTAAAATTATTGGCTATGCATCAAAATTCCAGGTTGTGATGCGTTGTGATAAATCTATAGTTACAGTTAAGCGATGCTTAGGCTCTAGCTTATCGATTAATATAATCTCCTGTGCTTTGACTACAATGTGGCTGGTGAGCATTGGCTCTGCGTCTAAATAACGCGTTAAATCTTGTTCCAAACGCACTAGTACCTGCCAATGATTATAGTAATTATGTACTATGCGTTGTTGATTGAGAGTTTGTAAGAAACAAATGCTGACTATAACAGAGCTGACGCTTGTCAAAATTAGTACGATAATGACGATTATTCCTTGTTGAAATTTCTGCGTGCGAATATTAATTCCAGTTTTTGGTTGTTTTTAAATAAAATATTAATATATATCGCTTGCTTTATGGTCACTTGAAAATTTACTATACCCTCTACGAGTGCAATGGCAACACTATTCTGATCGTCTCGATATAACGTATAGCTATGCAAGTGGTTAAAACTTGGGGTAATTGATTTACGCAGGTAATATATTATTTTAGTTTGTTGTTTTGTGTCAGAGTACAACAGTAAATTGTTAGCTAATAATTGATCGGTACTAATGGAGCTTGCATTCCTAAGATCGACAGATAAATAATGATCTGCGATCAGTTGTGCATGTTGATATTCAAATTGTTCTTGTAATTGGATATTTATTTTGCTTATTATGCAAAGATAATGCATAGTTATGCTGATAATTACTAAGCCAATAGTGGTACTAATTAATAATTCTAATAATGAAAATCCAGAGTTATTTTTTGTGCGCAAGATACTCTAATTCATAGTTATTTTTAGCGTGAAAAAATTGCTTTAGGCGATTTTGTATTTGCTGATTTTGACATTTAATTTTTAACATTAAATTAATATTCGCTGTAAAAATTATACTAAACATACTCAAGGCTATGAGTATAGATATTAGTGACGCGGCTGTAGTTGAGTTTTTATAGTGCATAAGGCCAAAATAACTTAAAATGTGTTTTTTATATATGCCTATTTTAGTTATTTTTATAAACTCTTATTTGGAGGCAGGTCGGTAGGCTTGTATATTTAAAGGACTGTTTATACAATGGTACATATAGCATCTAAGGATTATTATTACATCATGGCACTTCCACAAAATTATAGAATTTGCATTCTACTCTTGGCTATATTGGCGGCGCCTGTAGCGTATGCGGTCGAAGAGACTGATCCATTGGAAGGGCTTAATCGTAAAATTTATTTGTTTAATAAAATTATAGATTCTATGTATATAAAGCCGGCAACAGCAGTGTATGAACATACGGTCCCATTTCCCGCTAAAATATCAGTAACTAATTTCATTGATAATTTAGGTGAAATCCCTGTGATTGCTAATGGCTTGTTGCAGGGTAAAATAGGCCAGGCTTTATCTGATGTGCTGCGCTTTGGCGTAAATTCTACGCTGGGAATTTTTGGTTTTTTTGATGTTGCTACACAAATTGGCTTAGAAGAACATGAAGAAGATCTAGGTAAAACTTTACATACATGGGGTTGGAAAAATTCTAGTTATTTCGTTATACCTCTTCTGGGTCCAAGTACCATAAGGGATGCGGTAGGGGTAGCAGGTAATCTGTTCCTTTCAGTCCCAGGTTATTTTAAACCTAAATGGCGTAATCGATACTATGGCTTGGCGTTAGTTGATCGTCGGCAAAATTTACATGAAATTGAATCCATAGTTGGAGTTGCTGGAGTAGAGTATTACAATTTAGTACGTAGTGGTTATTTCCAACATCGTGAATACGAAATCACCGGTAAATCGGTTAATCTTGAGGATGGAGATCACCCAGCGAGTGCCACGCTGAGTGAACCACCAGCTTAACTACAGCAAATTAGCTGTTAGCATTACACAAAAACGCATAGTTTTAGGTAGATTAAAGCCTTTTGGCGTATATTTAGCATACGCGGTATATAAGCTTATTTCTTGATTTAGTTTAAAATCAAAGCCTAAATCTATTTCACGTCCAGCTCGCTTTGAGCCAGGACCCTTATCTAAACGAAAATAGTGATAAGTAGCAAATACAGTTAAATCGGTATATTTAACGCTTATGCTTGCGTTTGCATCTTTTAAACCACGATCTGGCGTTGTAGTAAAAGCCTGTGCTAAGCCATTAAAATCACGATAATTACCCATTGGAGTGATAAATGCTTTACCAGTGCCGGTAGAACTTCCGCTTAGTCGCTCGATGCCAACGCTGCCGGTAACTAGGTCTATAGTCTTGCTAATTTTGCCTAGCATATAGTGCGCGACATATTGATTTGGATTATTAAACTTGCCTTGTTGTCTAGCTAATTCTACGGTGTAATCGAAGCTACCTGTTTCTGCCTCTACCGCTGAGATTTGGAAGCCAAGAATAGCGTGCGAATTACTTCTTATGGTCCGATCTTCATTTAAGTAAACATAGCCACAGAGATTGCCATAGCGGTAACCATTCCAATCGGCATTAAATAGATGCGTATGTAAGCTACGACGACCACCAGGGGTACGACCGTTGGCATAATTGGTATTAACGTGCGTAATGAACGAATAATGCATGGTTAATGATTCGATCCAAGTGTTACTTATGGTCAAGGCATCGAAGCTTTGCGGGAATTGGCGAAAATTATTATTGCTGATGAAGCGTTGATTATTTAAAATTATATATTGTCGGCCGAAAGTGAAGGAATTTTTTTCTAAGCCACTATAAATAAGCTTACCTTCAGTGATGCCGGCGCCCTTGGCATCGGCTATGGTAGAATAGTTAGGCTTACTTAAATCGCTAACGCCAGGATTGTAACGCTGGCCTAACAGATTTGCTACATCGATTAATTCTAATTTTACTTTGGCGTGCGAAAATTCAGCAGTTTCATAGCCTAGTGTACTGCGGAGCGTGGTGGCTTTTGCTTCATCTAGATTTCGTTGCTCAGCATGTTCATGGCGGATTCTAAAATCTATAGATGGACGACCATTTTTAAAAGCTTCAGTAAATGCGTTTGGTACTATATTTTCTGCGTGGCTAGGCGTTGCTAGAACGCAAGCAGCCATCATATACGTTGCCATTTGTTTGTACTGCATAATATTTTGCCCCATATTGCTAATAGATTTAAATTGGTTGGTCATTGTAACTAAAAATTAGTGCTATTGCTAATTAGATAGCAAGTAGGTCGAGAGCTGATTATAGTTACCCGCATCTTTAGTGCTATGTTTAATAAGTAAGCGAGGAATATAAACCGAGGTGCATAATGGCGCTAAACTCTGGTGTCAAAACAAAAATATTAGTTATAGACGATGAAATTGCCTTATTGCACAGTATAACTGCATATTTGGAAGACAGTGGGTATGTTGCTTTTAGCGCAGAAAATGGTAAAGCAGGGTTAGAAATATTTGCTCGTGAAAATCCAGATTTGGTGCTTACGGATCTACATATGCCAGTATTAGGCGGTTTAGAAGTGCTTAATACCATTAGTAAAAGTTCTAGTGACACACCAGTCATAGTAATTTCAGGCGCTGGCGAGTTAAATGATGCTATTCAGGCCTTGCGCTTTGGTGCTGGTGATTATCTAACTAAACCGATTGCTGATCTCCAGGTGCTAGAACATGCGGTTAATAAAGCCTTGGAACGTAAGCAGTTGATTATGGAGAATAAATTGTATGCGCAGCGTATAGAACAAAGTTTGAAGATCCTGGAGGAAGATCAAATTGCTGGTAGGCGCGTACAAATGAGCTTATTACCACCAGAAACATTAACCGTCAAAGACTTTATTTTTAAATATAAGATATTCCCGTCTTTAGAGCTAAGTGGTGATTTTGTAGAATATTTTGCAATTACAGAGGATATTTATGGGGTTTATCTGGCTGATGTATCAGGGCATGGCGCTTCATCGGCGTTTATTACGGTATTATTAAAAAGCCTGGTTGCACAATTTCAAGCATATTATCGGATTAATAAAAATGGCACTATAATGTCACCACCACAAATGATGCAGGTATTAAGTAACGAGATATATGCAGCAAAATTAAGTAAATATCTCACGATTATTTATGGGGTAATGAATCTTGTGACCAATGAGTTTACATATGGAGTTGGCGGGCATTATCCCAACCCAATCTTGGTTAAAGCCGACAGTAGTGCCCATTATTTGCCTGGCAGTGGTTTTCCAGTTGGTATTATTCCACGGGTAGATTATCAAGCACAGAAAACTATACTTAACAGTGGTGAATATTTAGTAATGTTTTCTGATGGGATTATGGAAATAATGAGCCCAGAAAAAAACCTAGATTTAAAAGATCAAGCTTTGCTTGATATTGTAGTTAAGTCAAAAGGCGATATTCCAACGATGTTAGCCGCTTGCGGCTTTGATCCAGAAAAAAAAGTACAACAACCTGACGATATAACTGTTTTAGTGGTAGGTCATAATTGAGCCCCAATTCTCCGGAATAAATTTACAAACAGATGCCTGTAGGCTATATATTTAATACAGTCAGAAAACTATCTGGAATCGAGTATGAGTTTTTATAGTCGGGCTTACAAACTTGCCGTGGGGATGGCAGCATGTCTTTGCTGCGCGTCGCCTTGCATGGCTGAAAAGTTAGAGGAAGTTGTAAAACAGGTGGTGGCGACCAATCCGTCAATCTTAGTGCAGACTGCGCGTAAATATGAACAAGATAATCAATTACGTTCAACCATAGGCGGATATTTACCAAAAATAGACTTTTCTGCTTCTTATGGCCGCGATCATAATGTTAATTATTTTACACAAATAACCAACCAGCCCAAGGGCGAATCTACCCTTACTAAACGTGAAATTGGGTTTAATATTAAACAAATGTTATTCGATGGTTTTGCGGTGCGAGCAAAAGTAGAGGCAGATTCTGCGCGTTTACAAAGTTCTAGTTTCAATGTATCGGGCAAATTAGAAGAGGTTATATTAAAAACCACAGCGGCTTATATTGACACTATAATGGTACGTTCAATCTTTATGCACGCTAAAGAAAATTTAGATCGTCATCAAGAATTGATGAATAAACTCGACTCTGGTGCAACTAATAGCGCACAAACTGGAGATTTAGACTTAATAAAAAGCAGATTATCTTTGGCACAAACTAGATTATTAGATTTACAGCGCGATATTCGTGATTCACAAGCTGATTATATACGTGTCGTTGGCGCAAAACCAGGAACTATGTATAGGCCTGAGGCGCCAGATAGTAAATTGCCAAATAGCGAAGAAGCCGCTGTAGCAGTTGCAATTAGCAATAATCCAGAAGTACAAATTGCTAGTGCTGACATTCGCGCTGCGCGTGCTGATAAGCGTGCCTCTAAAGCTAACTATTTTCCAAGGTTTGATTTAGAAATAAACGGTACCAACAATAATAATGTTGATGGTATTAAGCAACACACCAATAGTTTAAGTGCGATGTTACAAATGAAATATAATTTATTTCGTGGTGGCGAAGACGTAGCCCTGGAACGTAAGTCTGCATGGGCCATAGAAGAGAAGAAACAGCAATTAAAAGATTGTACTAGCCTAATTGAACAAAATACGCGGCATGTATGGAGTGCTCTGGTTAATTTTAAAAGCCAATTAGTTTATCTAAAAGATCGCATAGATTATATCCAGAAAACTAGAGATGCTTATTATGATGATTTTATAAACGCTGAGCGGTCGATTACCGAATTCTTAGATGCCGAAAACGAATTATATACTGCTAAAGCTGATTACGTGACGGCTCAGTACAAAGAACTGTTAAGCCGTTTTATGCTGTTGCAGAGCATGGGTAAACTCAGAGAACATTTTAATGTGCAGCAGCCTGTTGATGTAGCATATACTCCCACCAATTGGCTAAACGGCTATTAAACATTAAAGCGAAAGTGGATAATATCGCCGTCTTTGACAATATATTCCTTGCCTTCAAGACGCCACTTACCTGCATCTTTGGCGCCTTGTTCGCCGTTATATTTTATAAAATCCTCAAAGCTTATTACTTCAGCACGAATAAAACCTTTTTCAAAATCAGTATGAATTTTACCTGCAGCTTGTGGAGCGGTAGCATTAATTGGAATTGTCCAAGCACGAACTTCTTTTTCCCCAGCAGTAAAAAAAGTATCTAAGCCAAGTAATTTGTAGCCCGCAGCAATTAGACGATCTAAACCAGGCGAGTCTAAGCCCAAGGCTTGCAGAAACTCTTGTTTTTCAGCAGCGTTTAACTCAGCTAAGTCAGATTCAATTGCCGCGCAAATAGGTACGACTACGGCGCCTTCTTTGGCGGCTATTTGTTGTACGGTAGTTAAAAACGGATTATTTTCAAAGCCATTTTCTGTGACATTGGCAATATACATTACTGGTTTATTACTTAATAAATGTAGCGGTTGAATAATTTCTATTTGTTCTTGGGTAGTCGCGACAAAAGTCCTAGCTGGTTCACCTTGATTTAAATGTTGACTTAATTTATCTAATACGTTTTTGCCAGCTATAGCGTCTTTGCTGCCGCTACGTGCGTTTTTAGCGTAACGTTGTTGGGCTTTTTCTACAGTATCTAAATCAGCTAGCAACAATTCAGTTTCAATGGTGGTTATATCATCGGCAGGACTAATACGATTTTCAACATGAATAATATCTGGATCCTCAAAACAGCGTACCACATGTGCGATCGCATCACTCTCACGAATGGTCGCTAGAAACTTATTGCCTAGGCCTTCACCTTTAGAGGCGCCTTTGACTAAACCAGCAATGTCAACAAACTCCATCGAAGTAGGTAATACCCGTTGCGGTTTTACAATAGCAGCTAATTGATCCAAACGTTTATCAAACATTGGCACTACGCCGACGTTTGGCTCAATGGTACAAAATGGGTAGTTTTGCGCTTCGATGCCAGCTTTAGTGAGAGCATTAAATAAAGTAGATTTGCCGACATTGGGTAAACCAACGATGCCACATTTAAATCCCATGGTTATTTCCTAATTTAGTTACTACTAGTTTGATGTAATTGATTCATTACTGTCTGCCATTCACCAGCTAAAATTGCTGGTAACATGGTCAGGCTATTTTGTATAGCGTTGTCTATTTGTTGTTTATCAGCTTTCGAGGGTGCGCCGAGCACATAATCTGCAACTTGATCTCGATCTCCTGGGTGACCAATACCAATGCGTAAACGATGAAAATTTTGTGCATTTAGTTGGGGAATAATATCGCGTAAACCATTATGCCCGCCGTGTCCGCCGCCAGTTTTAAAGCGTATAATGCCCGGGGCAAAGTCTAATTCGTCATGTACTATTAAGATGCTATCTGTAGGAACTGCAAAATAATTGGCGATTTTGGCGACAGTTTGACCGCTGTGATTCATATAAGTGGTAGGCACAGCGCATTTGAATTTTATGCCGTTTAGTTCTGCATTGCCTAAACTAGCCTGTAATTTAGTCTGTGTTTGTAGAGTTATGTTGTATTGTGCACAAACAGCGTGCAACCACCAGGCACCCGCATTGTGTCTAGTAGTTGCATATTCTTTGCCTGGATTAGCCAGGCCAACAATTAGCTGTATAGCCATATTTTAGATGCTATTTTTTGTGGTCAGACTTACTATCAGTTTTAGCTTCAACTTTACTTTCCACTTTAGCGGCAGTTTCTGCGCCTTCACTAGCACTAGTTGCATGTTCAGCGGCAGCGGCTGCAGCAGCTGCTGCTTCAGCGGCTTCTTCTTCAGCATCTACTTTAGCTTGGCGTGGCATGTGTACGCTAACTACTGGTACGTCATGGCCGTGGGCTAACATTACTAATTCCGAACCAGCTGGGATATTCAATTGTGATAAGTGAATAGCACCGTCTAATTCTAGATTGCTTACATCGATATCGATATGCTCTGGTAATTTACCAACTTGGCAACGTAATTCTACATCAATCATATGGTGATTAACGATACCACCAGCTTGTACGCCGATACATTCAGCTTGGCCATGATAATGCAGAGGAATACGCATATTGATCATATCAGTAGACTTAACGCGTTGAAAATCCATATGTAAAATTACTGGTTTGTATGGATGGCGTTGTATATCTCTAAGTACTACTTGTTGCTTTTTACCATTAATGGTTAAACCCAAAATATGTGAATAAAACGCGTCGTTTTCTAGGGCTTTTTTGACTTTACGTTGTTCTAAAGTAATCGAGGTAGCAGCTTCTTCACCGCCGTATACCACACCTAACACCATTTCTTCGCGACGTAGGCGGCGGCTCGCACTCTTCCCCAAATCGTCACGTATCACGGCTTCTAATTCAAAATTTGCTACTGACATGGCAGTTCTCCGGAATATAATTAAGAAAACAAACTTTCCGCGACCAGAAAGCTCATATTTGCAGCATTTAAGCCGGCAAGTGCGCAATTGTACAGGGTGGAGTTAGTTATGGCAAGGGTGTTAGATTGTTGGCTGGGGTGCAAGGATTCGAACCTCAGAATGCAGGGATCAAAACCCTGTGCCTTACCACTTGGCGACACCCCAAACAGGTGCTAATTATGCCAATCGATTTTGCCGCTGTCAATTCTTTTGTCCTGGATCACCACATATGAGACTTAGGCCGCCCTATTTTGGTCAGTTGTTACTAAAGATATGCTATAAAATATCCCACTGGTGGATAATTATTTTTAGCTTAATATCGCCCTTAGTCAGGATAATTTTTTCTGGTAGCGTTATAGCGTCATAGACCATGTAATTTTGGTAATTTATTAGCCAACCATTCTGTTGCAAAGACTGCAATTGATTATATGCGTCGTATTTTATTAGCATAGGCCGTGTATCTAGCGCTGCTAAGCCCTTCAACCAATAGGTTAAGCTGGCAAATGGCAACTCCCAGTCCAGATGCTCATAAATTAAATTATCGGCGTTGGTAGCAGTGTAGTTATTGCCGTCCGAGGTAGTTAAATTAACCGCGCCAGGTTTGCCGGTAATTTTAATCGAACCAGAACCTAATGGGCCAAAAAACTGAATGTTATACTGTTGATGATTTTCATGCCATTGCATCGTCAGATTATGCCCGTAATTTTTATCACGTATCGCCACTCGGCAATCAGCCTGCCAATGTTGCATATGCTTTAAATAAGCCTGTCTAGATCGTAGGCTAATGGTAGGGATGTTTTGCGGCTGCTGCGCACACCCGGCTAAGAGCGTGGTAAAACAACATAGTACAACTAGTAAAAGTTTGATATTAAACATGCATAGATATTACCTTAAACCGGGCTCATAGCCAAACTAATTCGCAGTTTTAAGTGGCTTTAATTCAGACAGCGGGATCTTAAGCTTAAGTAAAGTCTCATGTATGATCTTTTGATTTTCAGGCGTAGTCATCAGTGCTTTGCTCCAGACGCTCTTGGCTTCGTCTTTATTGCCGTTCGCCCATAATACTTCCCCAAAGTGCGCAGCAATTTCATTGTCGTCACTTAACTGATAAGCTTTTTTAAGAATAATAATAGACTCTTGATTTTTACCCATGCGATATAACAACCAGCCCATGCTATCCATATAGACTGGATTATTTGGATTCAAACTTATAGCTTTTTGTAATAAGGGCATAGCTTCTTTAATTCTTGCCGGTTGGTTTGCTAGTGTAAAGCCCAAGGCATTTAAGGCATTGGCATTATTTGGCTCTAGGGCTAAAATCGCACGTAAGTCTTTTTCTACTTCTAGATGGTGATGCAACAGACCATTTACTACGCTACGGGCATATAGAAAATCCACGTCGTCCGAAATTATATTAAGTGCTGAATTACAATTATCTAAAGCTTGTTCGTAATTATTGGAGTCAATATACACGTCTATTTGGCTTAATAGAATTTGTTTTTGATCTAAAAAAGTTACAGGATTAGAATTTTGTAGCGTATTTAATGCCTTTGGATAGTCACCTGCTGTTGAGTATAAATATGCCGCACGTAAAAACGCCGGTACGTTAAATTCGCTACTTTCAGAGACATTTTCATACCAGCTTATAGCTTGCTTATTGTTATTATTAAATTCGGCTAATTGGCCAAGGTAATAACTAGCTTTATCTCGCGATTGTTCAAAAACTAAAGCTTGTTTAATGGTCTTTTCAGCTTGAGCATAATTTTTTTGTGTAATATATAGCTCGCCTAACATTATAGCTGCATCGCCGCCGAAGTTAGGATCTTTAATTAAGATTTCTAATTGTGGTGTAGCTTGCGTGAACAAATTATTATCCGTTAGAGCTGTGACGTAAAACATGCGTAGTTCGCTATCTTTAGGGTGCTTTTTGACTTGCTGTTCTAAGTAAGTTAAAGCTGGTTGATCGTTATTTTTTTCATGTCTGATTAACTTGGCGTTTAGTTCTATGGCGCTAGTCAGATCAGGTTTGATCTGCAAAGCTAGCTTAAGATATTTATTCGCTTCTTCGATGTCTAACTGTACGGAAGCTATTTGCGCTGCTGCCAGCAGAATATAGGGATTAGTGTTGTTAGTGGCGGCCAATTTGAAAATAGCTTGCGTTAGATTTTTTTGCCCACTAGCAGAAAGCTTATTGATGATTAATAATAAATGTTGATCGATATCCAGGTTATTAGTCAGAAAAGCGTTGTTTAGAAATTCTTGGGTTTTATTGGGATCGTTATTTACAAATAAAGTTACTGCAACTAATTGTGCTTGCAGGTTGGTCTTGTCGCCACTAGCCCAAATTTCTGCAGCAGCAAGGGCTTGTGCAGATAGTTGTAATTGAACTGCTAGATCGGTGGCAAGCTGAGCAACTGCTGGGTCACGAGTAGACTTGACCACTAACATATAATTTTCTAATGCTGTTTCTGGCATATTCCTTTGCATCGCCAATTCAGCCATAATTAGATAGGTTAATATCTGCTGATGTGTAAGTGGCTGGCTGATAGTGCTAGCTGTTGGCTCTGTTTTGAGATTGATTGCAGCTATTGGTTGACAGCTAATTGCTATTAGCAAGGCTGTAATGTAGACCCTAGCTTTAATATTCTTCATTTTTGTCCTATCATCAACCTGTTGTTATTGGGTTCGCGTCTTACACGCTTATTAAAGCTATCGGCCTATAAGGGATTTGCATTAAGTTGTTTCACGGGTTTTATGTAAAGGTATGGTTATGCATTTGATTGCTCTAGGGGTGAATCATAAAACTGCGGCTGTTAGCCTAAGGGAAAAATTGGCGATAGGGCATGACCTACTTATTGAAACTCTGGCCAAAATAATGCATTCTGCTCACATTGCTTCGGTCGTGCTAGTTTCTACGTGTAATCGCACGGAAGTGTATTTAGAGGCGGATTCCTTAAGGGCGGTCTTATCTTGGATTAGTCGGCAATATAATGTTAGTTTGCGCGACCTAAAGGCACACACGTATTTGTATTTTGATCAAGATGCAGTTAAGCATCTGATGCGAGTGGCAAGCGGCTTAGATTCAATGGTGGTTGGTGAAGCAGAGATTTTGGGCCAGCTTAAAGCTGCTTACAAGCTATCTAGTAAACATGGGTATGTTAGCAAAAGCTTGGGGCGTTTGTTTCAGCAAACCTTTTCGGTAGCTAAAAAAGTAAGGACGCAAACCGCAATTGGGGTAAACCCAGTTTCGGTAGCGTATTTAGCTGTACGCTTAGCAGCTAGAATTTTTGCTCATATTGGAGAGCAAACAGTATTAGTTATTGGTGCGGGAGATACAGTACGGCTATTACTAAAGTATTTACGATCAGCTGGAGTTAAAAAATTCATTATAGCTAATCGGACTATAGCCCGGTCGCACACTTTAGTAAATGATCTGCAGTTAAATACTGATGGGCTAGAGTTAGTAGAATTGGGTATGGTTCCAGAGCGTTTAGCGCTGGCAGATATCGTAATTACCGCAACTTCGTCGCCGTTGCCGATTGTAGGTAAGGGTATGGTAGAACAGGCGATTAAAGTGCGGAAACATAGGCCAATGTTTATGATCGATATAGCAGTTCCGCGAGATATAGAACCACAGGTAGGGGATATAGCCGATGTGTATTTATATGGTATTGATGACTTACAAGCTATAGCTATTGAGCATCAACGTGGACGTCATAGCGCGACGTTACAAGCAGATTTGATTATTGATGTTGAGGTTGAGAGATTCATGCATTGTCTGGCGAGTCAGTCAACAATAGATACTATCCAAGCCTTTAGACAAAGTTGCGCAGAGCAACGTGATCAGGCTTTAATCGAAGCATTACGCCAATTAGATTCTGGCAAAGATGCAAAAGAGGTGTTACAAAAGTTTGCGCATGTGTTAGTGAATAGATGGTTGCATCAACCAACAATACAAATACGCGAAGCAAGTATGGCCGGTAATGCAGAATTTTTATCTGTAGTACGTAAATTGTTTAATATAGGTTTAGAAAAAGAAAATGAAGTCATCAATTCGCGCTAAATTAGAAAAATTAAGTGAACGACATGAAGAATTATCAGAGTTGTTGAGTTCGCCTGAAGTAATTAAAAATCAAGAAAAATTCAGAAGCTACTCAAAAGAATATTCAGATTTAGATGGGATCGTCGCAGTATTTAAGCAATATCAGCAAATTGTGGAGCACATCGAGTCGTCAACTGAGCTGTTAAAAGATAGCGATTCTGATATGCGCAACATGGCAGCGGATGAAATTAGAGCTTCGAAACAAGCACAAGAAGAAATTTCTGAGCGTTTAAAAATTTTATTATTACCTAAAGATCCAAATGATTCGTGTAACGTATTCCTAGAAATAAGGGCTGCTGCCGGTGGCGATGAATCAGCAATCTTTGCTGGGGATTTATTCAGAATGTACTCGCGTTATGCTGAGAAAAAACGCTGGAGCGTAGAATTAATTAGTGATAGCGCCGGTGAACATGGTGGTTATAAAGAAGTAATACTAAGAATAGTCGGTCAAGATGTATTCGCGCAATTAAAATTTGAATCTGGTGCACATCGTGTGCAACGTGTACCAGTCACAGAGGCTCAAGGTCGGGTGCATACGTCAACATGCACGGTTGCAATCATGCCAGAAGTAGAAATGATCGACCAGATCGATATTAATGCTAATGATTTACGGATTGATACTTACCGGGCTTCAGGTGCTGGTGGGCAGCATGTAAATAAAACCGATTCGGCGATCCGTATTACGCATATACCAACGGGGGTAGTGGTAGAGTGTCAAGAAGAACGTTCGCAACATAAGAATCGTGCCAAAGCTATGTCGTTATTAAAAGCCAGGATTTTAGCGCAAGAACAGAGTAAACATCATGCCGAACAAGCGCAAACCCGACGCAATCTAGTTGGTACTGGCGATCGTTCGGAGCGGATTCGAACCTACAATTATCCGCAAGCACGAATCACTGATCATAGAATAAATTTAACTTTATATAAATTACCAGAAATTATGGAAGGTGCTTTGGAAAATATCATCGACCCGTTGTTACATGAACACCAAGCTGATTTATTGTCAGCAGTATCGGATGAGCAAGCATGAAGATAGGCAGAATATTAGAATCTGCAGTAAATAAAATTGACCGATCAGAAGCCGAGTTATTATTAACTTGTATTTTAAACGTTAGTCGTGCCAGCATTAAAGCTTTTCCTGAACGTGAATTAACTATAGAGCAGCAAAATAAATTCCAAGAATTATTAAATCGACGTATAGGCGGTGAGCCGATTGCCTATATGTTAGGTCATAAAGAATTTTGGAGTAAAGATTTTATTGTTAGTCCAGATGTACTAATACCTAGAGCGGATACCGAACTATTAGTCGAAATGGCTTTAGAATTGATTACCTCTAGGCAAAAAAAACGCATTTTAGATTTAGGCACAGGCTCTGGAGTTATAGCATTATCAATTGCTGCTGAACGCCCAAAGGTTACAGTAGTCGCAACGGACATTTCTGCAGAGGCATTGCAGATAGCAAAATTAAACGCTAAGCATTTGCATATTACTAACGTCGAATTTGCTTTAGGTGCATGGTTTGATTCATTAGCAAACGATGTCGAACAAAAATTTGATATTATTGTCAGCAACCCACCGTATGTGGCTAACTTTGATCCGCATTTAGCGCAAGGTGATTTACGCTTTGAGCCGAATAAAGCTTTAGTCTCTGGTAACCAAGGCATGGATGATCTACGGCTGATAATTGCGCAGGCGCCAAATTATTTAGTGCCTGGTGGTCAATTATTAGTTGAGCACGGTTACGATCAGGAGCATTTAGTTGCCAAGGAATTTACTGCAGCAGGATTTACCGATATTACTTGTTTTAGGGATTTATCCGGTATCCCGCGAGTTACCTCTGGAATTAAAGTTTAATAATTATATGTTTAACTTTGGTCCTTGCTGTGCGGCTATATAGGCATTAGCTGCGTTAACCAAGGTCCCAGTCGCGTAAGTTAGGCCTACCAACGTTACAGCCTTGCCCACATAGTAATTGAAATACATTGACAACGGTATCTCATTATGTAAAGTAATTCCGTAGTTCTGGTAATTGATAGCTTCAGCGATCTGTCTATTATTTTTAGAATGTTCAATCAGTTCTTTCTTTATGGCACTAGCCATACGGTCTTCAGCTGCATATGATAGCCAGCCAGATGTTAAATAATCTAATATCGATTTAAGACCATTCGCTCTAATTGCTAAGTCGTAGTCTTGGTTTTCAATGATTATTTTGCAAGCAGCAATAACGATATACTCAAAATAGGTACTTTCAATGCTAAAATCAAATCTTAACTTTAACAGATTTACCGCTAAATTAGTCTTTAATAAACAGTATATGTTGGTTAGCGATCCTTCAACTTCAGCACAATTTAGTAAAGTCATAACGGCCGCTCTTGAATAGGTAAATCTTTCTATATCCATTATGCTGGATAGCCGGAAAGCTTCTGGTTGAATATAATCAGCAAAAGATGGATTGTAGGCTAAAATTTCTAAAAACATCCTGCGCTCACTAGCCATTTCACTTTTGATGCCGGGAGAAAAAATTCTGTTGATCATTAACGGGATCATAAACTCTGCAAAGACCTCTAAGCTACCATTAGTTATAAATTTCATTTTATTTAGTTGCTGGATTATTTTTTCTGTTGGAATATATTCGATTTTAAGTCCAGTTTTTTGTAATACCGATAATGATTGCAAAACTTCTAGCTGAGTGTGGGTTGTTAGTCCGTTCCACAATCCCAGATCAAATGGCACCCCTGTACTTCTGCGGCCATTTTTGGTTTGGTAGCTGGAGTTAAACTTACAAAATTTAGATATAAACTCAATTTTTTCTGCATCAGAGAGGCCGGAGTATTTAGCTGTCAGTATATTTTCAGGTACTACTGTAGCGTCGTTATTTTTTTGCCCAAGTATTCTTTTCATTACAACCTCTTGCGCATTCTTAACTATTTGAATCATCGTATCGTATAGGAAAAAAAAATTAGGATCAATTGCTAAATCATTTTGGCACCCAGGTTAATCTTGAACTAAGCTGTACAGAGATATGTAGAATCGTGTTATTTGGGAAGATAACTACTATGGTACGGAAATTACAACAGCACGCGATATGGTTAAGTTTGGTGTGGGCAATTTTACCTGTAACTAATCTTCAGGCTGAAACCCTATTAGGTTCTTTATCTTTTGCTCCATACATAGGAGCTGAGTTTCAATACCAACACATTAAAGCTAATACAGATTGGCGTAAATTTTTGCCAGCCAATTTTAATAATTCAGCAGTGTTCGTTGGTAATAAATATCACGAAAATTTTGGTTTCGAAATAGGCTATTTTCATACTTTAAAAAAGGCGGTAAGTAGCGCCAATATTAGTCAATTTAATGGTGCCGCAGCTAATGGTAGTACGATAGTAATTGCAGAAATGCGCAATAAAGGCTTTAGTCTGGAATGGGATGTCTATTATCCTATAGATGCGCAATTTAATGTGATGGCTAGTTTCGGTTTTGTAACTATGCATCCAAATCTAGAAATTAATGCTACTAGTAGTACTAATTTAGGCTCAGCTTTAAATAAAGTTAAAGGCAGGAATAAAACCATTTTCCGTCCAGGAATTGGTGTTGAATATTTAGAAAAAAATTGGGGTGCTAGAGGCCGCCTGTTATGGGATGACACGCAAAAACTTTATTTAAATACAGATCGCGTTGGCGCTACTTTTTTTAATGCCTTGACCCCGAAAGCTTTTAAACAAACAATGACTTTTACCTTCGGCGTATTTTATAGATTCTAAAGGAGTTCGCATTTAAATGCAGGTTACATCTAAAAGCCTGTTAATTCTAGGGCTAATGTTTGCTAGTCTAACAGTAGATGCGATAAATTATGTGGGTATAGATTATAAATCACGTGACATGCAAGGACGAAATTATAAATCTTATGCTATGCGTGAGGTATTTGGCAAAAGTTATACCAGTGCAGAATTTTATGTAACGCATAGATTTGATGACGATGTTGGTATAAATCTTGGGATAGAAAGTTCTAAAACAACAAAAAAACGACATGTCTTTGTGAATAACGAGATGTTTCTAGGTGATTTACAGAGCGCTGGCCAGCGGACCGATATCCGTGCCAGAATTCAAGCCGCACATATCGATGTAACTGGTTTTATCAAAATTGCTGAGAAATTTGAAGCTGTTGGACAATTAGGTTTTGCCTTAATGCAAGTCAAAACTAACGCTTCAGTATTTAACGGGGTACGTACTAGAGATATTAATGCAAGTCATAATATCAATTGTATCCCAAGACTTGGTTTCGGTGTGCAATATTTTACTAAATATAAATTAGGCATTCGCGTCTTAGCCAATTGGGAAGGCACAAATAGGTTACATATGAAATTAACTGATGAAGATGGATTGCGCCATAATATTAACCCGTTTAGACAAAGCTGGTCGATTGCTTTAGGACTTGTTAGGAATTTTTAAGTTATGTTAAACCTTAAACGTGCCATATTTAGCCTCTGTTTAATAGTTATAACTAGTAATGTTACAGCAGAAAGCCTGCAAGGCAAATACAACTGGAGCATAGGCACGGACGTAAAGTATCTCTACGCCAAGCCAGCTAATGATTTTGCCAGAGTATTAAAATCTAAAAAAACTGGCATGAGTATTTTTATTGGCTATAGATCAGAATCAATTTTTGGCTATGAACTTGGTTTTAGTTGGACTGATCCAAAAAGCAAGGCATTCTATGCACCAACAGGCACCTCAGCTTTTGGAACTACCTCAACCCAAAGTACTACGCATAATGGCCGCTTTAAACTGAAAGATACTTACTTAGATTTTCACGGCAATTTTAAATGGACGCAATATATAGAAGCAAAAATGCTATTAGGTATTGGTTTTGTACGCCAAAGACTTAAATTTACCCATAGCCCAAGTACTGGTGATGCGATGTCTACCACTTTAGATCAGATGCGTGGTCGCACTTCACCAACCATACGTTTTGGTATTGGCGCGCAAACGATGATTCATGAGCGAGTTGGTTTGCGATTTATGGTAAATTACCAGACTTTATCGAACATACGAGTACGCGGTCTTGGTGCTAATGTAAATCCAAAAATCTTAAATAACTCCTATTCAGCTAGTTTAGGAGCATTTTGGACTTTTACTGGGCATAGAAAAGATAGGCAGTTGTCATAGTAGTATACTAATTTGGAATCACAATTTATGCTCAAATGGCTAATCAAGTATCTTCCTAAGCATCATGAAATTTCCAACCATAAGCACTTAACCTGGCTAGGTCCAGCTTTACACAGAAAAGAACTATGGCACTTAAATAGACGTTCTGTCTCTTGTGGCGTAGTAGCTGGATTACTGGTAGCGTTTATCCCTTTACCTATCCAAATGCTTAGCGCAGCGGCTTTTTCTGTATTACTCGGAGGTAATATTCTAATTGCAATTGCTTTAACGTGGGTTAGCAATCCGCTTACTTTTCTTCCAATTAATTATTTCATTTATAAAGTCGGGCAGTTTGTTACTGGCGATACGGCAGAATTTCATGTTATAGAAGGTTTTCACTCGCAAGGTGGTGATTGGGTTACTTTTTTAATGCAATATATTGAGTGGTTTAAAAGCTTAGGAAAATCAATTTTAATTGGATTACCAATTGTTTCTTTAGGAGCTGCATTAATTGGTTATTTACTAGTTAATATTTTTTGGAAAATAATAACCACTATTCATCCCAATATAGACAAACAGACCCTTAAAAAATAACGCTACCTCTTAGCATAAATAAATAATTCCATTATTGGAGACTATGCGGCAATCATAGCTTAGGCATGGGTGTGGCTGCAAGAACAAGCTAGCACACAAATATTTCTCATACCCAAATCTAAAAATGTTCTATAATTTTATTAAGCAGATCTATAAGCCCTTGGAATGAATATGAATATACCCATATGGATGTGGGCCTTTTTTATTGGCATAGTAATCGTGTTATTGGTTTTAGATCTTGGATTGTTTCATAAAAAAGATCATGAAATTGGAGTGCGCGAAAGCTTAGTTCTAAGCAGCTTTTATATTGGCATAGCATTAATATTCGGCGCCTGGGTATGGTACCAGCTTGGTGCACAAGCTGGGGGAGAATATTTAACTGGCTACTTAATCGAAAAATCTCTTTCACTTGATAACATATTTGTAATTTCGATAATTTTTAATTCCCTGGCAATTCCGCGCATGTACCAACATCGAGTGTTATTTTGGGGCATACTAGGCGCTATAATTCTAAGGGGTGTGATGATTGGACTTGGAGCAACATTAGTACAACAATTCAGTTGGATCTTATACATCTTCGCAGCATTCTTAATTATTACTGGATTTAAAATGCTGTTTGTAAAAGAAAAAGAACATAATATCACCCAAAGTAAATTTATGCAATACATCCGCACACATCTAAGAGTAACCAATGAACTACAGGGTCACGATTTTTTTATCAAAAAATACGATAATAGCACGGGTAAGCAACAATTATATTGCACGTCCTTATTTTTGGCATTAATTATGATCGAGTTTGCTGATGCTATATTTGCGGTAGATAGCGTACCTGCAATTTTTGTAATTACTACTAGCCCTTTTATAATTTACACGAGCAATATCTTTGCAATTTTGGGACTTAGAGCATTATATTTTGCATTGGCTGCAATTATACCTCGTTTTATTTATCTAAAATATGCTCTGTCCCTAGTTTTAATATTTATAGGTTCAAAAATATTTATCGCCGACGCTATGAATTGGGAAAAATTCCCTGCAAGTATATCTTTAGGAATTACAGCTGCATTATTAAGTGCAGGAGTTGTGTTTTCTCTTTATAAGACTAGAAAATAAAGAGGTCACGCTAGCTTACCCTTTAACAAGCTATTCACTTGTTCCGGGTTAGCTTTACCATGACTGGCTTTCATTACTTGCCCCACAAAAAAGCCAAATAACTGCTGTTTGCCGCTTTTGTATTCTTGCACCTGTGTTGGGTTGTTGGCAATAACTGTGTCGATAATTTGCTCTATAGCTCCAGAATCAGTAACTTGTTTTAGACCTTGTTGTTCTATAATTGTGTCTGGATCTTGTTTGCTTTCCCACATAATTTCGAACACAGTTTTAGCTATTTTGCCGGAAATAGTATTGTCAGCAATACGTAAAATTAACTTGCCGAGTTGCAGGGGCGTAATTGCGATCTGTTCGATATCTAAGTCATTTTTATTTAATGCCGCGCTAACTTCGCCTAAGATCCAGTTAGCGGTTAATTTAGCATTTTCTGGCTTTACTGTTTGCAACACAGTCTCGTAAAAATTAGCCAAAGCGATGCTAGAAGTTAAAACTTTAGCTTCGTAATCACTTAAAGAAAACTGTTTAATAAATCGCTCGCGTTTGGCTAATGGCAATTCTGGCAAAGTTTGTTTTACCTGTTGAATAAAATCATCTGTTATTTCTACAGGCATCAAATCTGGATCTGGGAAATAACGGTAATCATTAGCTTCTTCTTTACTACGCATAGTACGGGTAACATTTTTTTCTGAATCGTACAATCTAGTTTCTTGGGCTACAGTGCCACCAGATTCTAGAATTGCTATTTGGCGTTCTACTTCATAGTTTATCGCTTTCTCGACGAATTTGAACGAGTTAACGTTTTTAATTTCTGCGCGCGTGCCAAATTTACTTTGGCCTAGTGGGCGTACAGAAATGTTGGCATCACAGCGAAACGAACCTTCTTGCATGTTACCATCACAAATGTCTAGATACTTAACCAATGAGTGCAGGGTTTTTAAGTAGGCAACTGCTTCAGCTGCGCTGCGCATCTCAGGCTCTGAGACTATTTCTAATAATGGCGTGCCGGCGCGGTTTAAATCGATACCAGACATGCCAGCAATATCTTCGTGCAATGATTTGCCCGCATTTTCTTCTAAATGTGCCCGCGTAAGCATAACAGTTTTATTTGTGCCGTTTTCTAGTTCAACAAAAATCGAACCGCCCAGTACAATTGGTAAGGTAAATTGGCTAATTTGATAGCCTTTGGGTAAATCAGGATAGAAATAATTTTTGCGATCAAAGACTGATCGTTTGGCAACTGTTGCACCAATAGCCAAGCCAAATTTAGTTGCCATGCGCACGGCTTCTAAATTTAATACAGGTAACACGCCTGGTAAGCCTAAATCAATCGCACAGGCCTGAGTATTGGGCTCAGCACCATAAGCAGTGGCAGCACCGGAAAATATTTTAGACTTAGTTTTTAATTGTACGTGAACTTCCAGCCCAATCACGGTTTCCCATTGCATTTTATAATATCCTCTTACGCAAATTCGGTTGGCACTTGTTGGTGCCAATTGGTTATTTGTTGAAATTGATGTGCTACGTTTAAAATTTTCGCTTCTTGAAAACTATTGCCAATAATTTGCATACCTACTGGCATATTATTTACAAAACCTACAGGTAACGACAGTCCTGGTAAACCGGCGAGATTTAAACTGGTAGTATATATATCGTTTAAATACATATCTAACGGGTTAGTATTTTTTTGGCCAATTTTAAACGCTACATCAGGCGTTGTTGGACCAATAATAACATCTACTTCGTTAAATGCTTTGGTAAAATCGCTAGTAATTAGGTTTCTAATTTTCTGAGCTTTAATATAATACGCATCATAGTAACCAGAAGATAATACATAAGTACCAATTAGAATACGTCGTTTAACTTCAGCCCCAAAACCTTCGTCACGGCTGCGTTTATATAAATCTTCTAGATCTAATGGCTCTTTGCAACGATGTCCGAAGCGTACGCCATCATAACGCGCCAGGTTCGAAGAGCATTCCGCCGGGGCGATTATATAATATGCCGGTATCGACAAATGGCTGTTGGGTAGGCTAATCGTTTTTATAATTGCCCCAAGTTTTTCTAGCTCTTTAATTGCGTTATTAATCACGCTAGCAACAGCTGGATTTAGACTGGCATTAAAGAATTCTTGCGGTAGGCCTATTTTTAAATTTTTAATAGACGTAGTAAGTGCTTGAGTATAATTAATTTCAGGTTTATCGATGCTGGTAGAATCTTTGGGATCGAAACCGGCCATGGCTTGCAATAATATGGCACAATCTGCGGCACTGGTAGCCATCGGTCCACCTTGATCCAAGCTGGAAGCGTAAGCAATCATGCCAAATCTTGAAACTAGTCCGTAAGTCGGCTTCATGCCCATGATGCCACAAAAAGCTGCTGGTTGGCGAGTCGATCCACCGGTATCAGTGCCAGTGGCGATCGGTGCTAAGCGTGCAGCGATCGCCGCGGCTGAACCACCAGATGATCCACCTGGGACGCAACTAGTATCCCAAGGATTTTTCACCGGCCCATAAAAACTGTTCTCGTTGCTTGAACCCATGGCAAACTCATCCATATTGGTTTTACCTAACATTACGGTGCCAGCTTGTTTCAGTTTAGTTACGACCGTAGCGTCATACGGAGAGATAAAGTTATCTAGCATTTTTGAGCCACAGCTGGTTTTAATGCCTGCAGTACAAAATATATCTTTATGTAGCATCGGGATTCCAGTTAATAAATTAGTGTTACTGGTATTTAATATTTTATCCGCAGTTTCGGCAGCTACTAGAGCTTGATCATTGGTAACCGTAATTAATGAATTTAATTTAGGATCAAATTTTTTAATACGTTCTAAAAAAAATTTAGTAAGTTCAACGCTCGAGAACTGTTTGCTACGTAAACCAGCGGCTAATTCGCTAATTGATTTTGTATGCATTATTCTACCACCTTAGGCACCAGATATAAGCCAGCAACTACAGCATTGTTTGGCACTATGCTCTGCATTACATCTCTAACATTTGGTTCTGTAATTTCATCCGGACGGCAACGTTGATGTGCAGCTTGCGAATGCGCCATAGGCTGAACATCGGTGGTATTTATTTCACTTATTTGTCCTATCATCTGTAGTATATTGCTGATATCTTCGACTATACTATGGTCGAACGATTTCTCGTCCAAAGCGAGACGAGCTAGGTGAGCAAGTTTTTTAACATCATCTTGGGTAAATGACATAACAATCTCCGGATGCTACAGCTAATTTAAGATACGCTACTGTAGCACATTGATCTGTTGCCCAAAATGGGTTTGCTTGTTAGAGTTGAAGTATATTAATAATTTTTAGGTTGCGATTTATGTTTAAAGCACTGCGCGGCATATTTTCAAATGATTTATCCATAGATTTGGGCACGGCAAATACCCTAATTTATGCTAGAAACCAGGGCATAGTCCTAAATGAGCCTTCGGTGGTGGCTATTCGTCAAGAACGCGGGGCTGGTGGACAAAAGATAGTCGCTGCAGTTGGCTGGGAAGCTAAGCGCATGCTAGGCCGTACGCCTGGTAATATTACGGCGATTCGTCCGCTAAAGGATGGTGTGATCGCTGACTTCCATATTACCGAGAAAATGTTGTTACATTTTATCCACAAAGTTCATCAAAATAAATTTTTACGCCCCAGTCCCAGGGTGCTTATCTGTGTACCTTGTGGTTCTACTCAAGTTGAACGACGAGCTATACGTGAGTCTGCGCTTGGCGCAGGTGCAAGAGAAGTTTATTTAATCGAAGAGCCTATGGCAGCAGCTATTGGTGCTGGTATGCCAGTAGAACAAGCTAGTGGTTCCATGGTAGTTGATATCGGTGGCGGTACTACAGAAGTAGCAATTATTTCGTTAAGTGGGGTTGTTTACGCAGCGTCAGCACGCGTAGGTGGTGATCGCTTTGATGAAAGTATTATTAATTACGTGCGGCGTAATTACGGCAGCTTGATTGGCGAAGCGACTGCAGAGCGTATTAAACAAGAAATTGGTACTGCCTTCCCAGGAACGGAAGTTCGCGAGTTAGAAGTTAGAGGCCGCAATATAGCCGAGGGCGTGCCACGTAGTTTCACACTCAACAGCAACGAAATACTTGAAGCAATGCAGGAACCATTGTCTGGTATTGTGGACGCAGTGCGCGTAGCCCTGGAACAGGCTCCACCTGAGTTGGCTGCAGATATAGCGGAGCGCGGCTTAGTATTAACTGGTGGTGGTGCATTATTAAGAGACTTAGATCGCTTGTTAATGGAAGAAACTGGGTTACCGGTAATTGTGGCTGAAGATCCCCTAACTTGTGTGGCAAGGGGTGGTGGTCGAGCGTTAGAAATGATGGACCAATTGGGCGGGGATCTTTTATCTACGGAATAAGATCGGCCTGGTGCACTAGGAGGGTAACATTAAGCCTATTTTTGTGCGTGAACCGGAGCATGGTTTTCGATTATTAATAATTGTTTTAATGTCTTGCGCCTTGATAATTGCGGATCAGCGTTCTGAGCGGTTTGGCAACATAAAATCAATGGCCTCTTTTATAGTTTATCCCATTCAAAAGATAGTTGATCTACCAATAGCTACGCTGCATGAAGCTACGGATTTTTTAGTAGCCCAGCAGCGTTTGGTAAATGAAAATAATTACTTAAAGCAAGAACAAATATTGCAGCAGGCAAAGTTACAAAGATTAGCTGCATTAGAAACAGAAAACCAACAGCTGCGGCAACTCACACAAACTGGTTCACAAGTCACCGACAATTTGTTGATCGCCAATATAATTAATGTTGATCCTGATCCGTTCACGCATCAGGTAATTATTGATAAAGGTCGACACGATAACGTATATCCTGGTCAAACTATTATTGATGCAAATGGGATCATGGGCACGGTCTCCACAGTGAATGACTTTGACAGTCGGGCCATACTTATTACTGATGCAAGTCATGCAGTTCCAGTAGAGGATGTGCGCAATGGTTTACGTGCGATTGCTGTCGGTACTGGTAGTGGCTGTTTAGAGTTACGCCATGTACCGAATACAACTGATATTGCGGTTGGCGATATAATGATTACCTCTGGATTAGGTGGGCGTTTTCCTGTTGGGTTTCCAGTTGGAGTGGTGAAAGATGTGCAACATGAGCCAGGAAAACCTTTTGCTTCCATAACTTTAAATCCGAGTGCCAAATTAGATCGTGGTCGACATATACTTTTGCTACAAAATAAAGACAAACGACATAATGGTGGTGACATAGATGAGGAATAAAAGTACCCGTAGTACCATGATTCACCTATCGATTGCTCTTAGCTTTATTTTTGCTTTTAGCTTTATGATCGTGCCTTTGCCCAATAGTTTAAAATGGTTACGCCCAGATTTGGTAACGCTATTTGTGATCTATTGGGCCTCAAACTCGCCAAATAACGTTGGAGTATTTTTTGCGTTTTTCGTAGGCTTATTTTTTGATCTGTTAACTGGTTTGCCGTTTGGATCTATGGGCTTAAGTTCAGGCATTGTCGCGTTTTTAACTATGAATTTGCGATTACGTTTGCGAATCTATAGGCACTGGCAAAAATTTATGGTTATTATGTTATTAGTAGCATGCAGCCAATTGATTAGATTATGGATTCAAATGTTGGTTGGGCATCCACCAGCGAGTTTTATGTATTGGTTCTGTAGTATAACTAGCGCTGTGGTTTGGCCTGTAGTTTTTACAATATTACGGACTTATCAGCAATCATTAAAAATTACCTGAAAAGATACTTGGCAATCGCAGCTGCTCTTTTAGCCTTGAGTTTGGCGTTATGTTCTGTTGGCTATTATTTAAACAAGCAAGTGGCTGTATTTGTCGCAGATTTGGCCGGTACTTTAACTAAAGATATTGGGCATCAGGTTAAGATAAAAAAAGTTAGCACTGAATGGCAATGGTTAAATTTAAAAGTAAGTATAAATGATCTGCTAGTGCTAGATAAAGACACCAGCGCGCCATTGTTAATGATTAACAAAGTAATTAGTACAGTTGATGCATTGCAATCTATCCTCAACTTAGAAGTCAAATTTAACCACGTATTATTACAAAATCCAAAATTGATTTTACAGCTGGATCATGAGTATGGACCAATGATCATGGGTTTGTATGGACCTAATAATCTGAGCCAAATAGATTCTACAACTATATTTAAAGCATTGAATGTGCAAAGCAGAATTAGTATTGAAGATGGTGATATTCATATCCAAGGCATTGGCGATGCTGATTTACCATTAATGCATGTAAAGTTTGATTTTATTAAAAAAAATAATCTGGAATACAGCATGTTATTAAGAGGGGCGGTGGCAGCAGCTACTCCGCCAGAGTTTGTATTTGCCATGAAATATCATGGTAAACTCGAAGATTATGCAAAAGCGATGATGGAGTTTGATTTTAAATCGAGTAATTTGCAATTAGATGATATTTTACAAATGTTTCCGGTATTAAAAAATAACTTTATTCATGGTGACTTCAAAACATTAGAAATCAAAGGGGTAATACAACATGGAGAGTTACGTTATATCCAGAATGAGTTTAATATTGCTAATTTAAAAATAGGTGAAAATATTTTTATAACCAATGGCGAGGGGCATGTTGAATTTAAGCCAGCTAAAGACAAACTTAATTTATCTATTTCTAATTTGCATGTTGTTAGCAAAGATGCATATTCACAACCGTTAAAGCTAGATCTAATCAGGGGAGAGTTAGTCGCAAAATTTGTAAATAATAATTTAGAATTATTTACTGATAATTTGATAGTTAAGCTCTTAGGCATGGAATTTACACCAAGACTGCAAGTCAGCATGCAGGATACTAAGCTAAATAATTTAAGTTTAGAAAGTAAGTTTCGTTCGGCGCATGTGAGTAAAGTCTTAAAATTAATCCCTGACTTGCAATTATCTAATGAATTATTAAATTGGCTGCGAACTTCTGTTTTAGATGGCATAGTAGATAATACAAAGTTGTCATATCAAAATCATCAGCTATATTGGAAAACAGATGTTAAAAAGGCTGAATTGAAATTTTCACCCGATTGGCCGAGTGTTGCCGGTATCAATGCTTCTATAATCTTAGATCACGAAAAGTTACAAATTACCGCATCGGAAGCAAGCATTTTGGGAAATAAACTAAATTCCTTGAGTGCTGATTTTTCCCCGCTCAAGGGTAAAAAATTTAATAAAATTGCAATTAACGGTGATATAGATACGACGCTTAGTGTTGGCATAGATTATCTACAACATACGCCACTTAATGCTGATATTACGCAAAAATTAGCCACATATAATCCCAAAGGTAATATGCATTTGTCATTAGGACTTGATATTAAAGTAGATGATGTGGTTGATATTTTAGCTCTAGGGGCAATAAATCTTAAGCAAACTAGTATGAATTTCCCAGCGATAAAATTATCACTGCTTAATTTATCTGGCATAGTAAATTTCACTAATACTACTATAAGTGCTAATGATCTTGATTTAGAATTGTTTGGAAAACCAGCTAAGGCAAAAATTTCTTTATCTGAAGATAAGAATACTGGTTTACAACTACAATTAGCGTCATTACTGGAAATCGCAACGCTTAAGAAAAATTATCCTGCTCTTAATCTTGATAAGCTGCATGGCATGACAGAAATAACGGCCAAGTTATCTTTGCCATCTGGCACGAATAAACAAGATAAAACTTTAACTATTGATACTAATTTGCAGGGGATTAGTATTGACTATCCTGCGCCATTTAATAAAGATCATGCCAGTAGATTGCCTTTACAGTTAAGTTATGTGTTTCCTGATAAAACCGATGCACGCATAAATTTTAAATTAGATAAGTTATTACAAGCAAATGCTTTATTACGTAACGGTAAAGTCGCAGGTGGGCATATATCTCTTGGTGGAACTAATAATGTGCCAGCTACCTATGGTTCGCTCTTAGTCTCTGGCAGATTGAGCGATTTAAATTGGGATGATTGGCAGCCTTTGTTAAAGCTAAAAAATAATGAAAAATACCTGCCAATACAAGTAGAATTATTGTTCGATTCGTTAATTTATAATCATAATAAATACAAAGCGATGCTAATAAAATATGATTCGCAACGAAAGGATTTATTTTTAGATAGCCCGATAATCAAAGGAATGATTCATAGTTCGAATGAGCATGACAAGATAGATATTAAGCTGGATATGCTCAATCTTGATCTTACAGAGTTAAAAAACAATTCAGCTTTAGATTATGTCCGAGAAAAAAATAAAAACAAACAATTACCGTTAGTACAATTTTATTGCGAAAAAATGAAGATCAATAAGAAAGAGTTCAACAAAGTTAGCGTACAGTTATTGCCGCGGGTTTATGGTTATGAAATAACTGATTTTTCTACAGCCAATGATAATATTTTGTTGCAAGCGCAGGGGCAATGGCAAATTGATAATAAAGAATCTACGCAGTTATCTGGCAGTGCCTATACCAAAAACTTTGGTAAACTTTTATCGGATTGGGGACATGGACATTCTATCACTAAGGGAACCGGGGAAATGAATTTTTCGATTCGTTGGAATGGAGATCCTACAAAATTTAGTTTGATGAACTTGAATGGCTCATCGCATATAGAGCTGCAGTCGGGAAATATTACTGGAGTTACCCCTGGTTTAGGTCGAGTTATAGGTTTATTGAATGTAGATTCGATACAACGTCGTCTTAAACTAGATTTTAGTGATATTTATGGTAAAGGATTTTCGTTTGATAAGCTTGTAAGTGATCTGAAGCTAGCACAGGGGATTATTGCTTCAGAGAATATTGTTATAAATAGTCCCGCAGCCAGGATTGACCTAACAGGGAAAGCTAATTTACAGGTGCAAGATCTAGATTTTATTATGTTGGTTGCCCCTAAGGTCGGCATGGGTTTACCGGTTGCAGCTGCAATAGCGGTGGGAAATCCTGCAATTGGTGCGGCAATTTGGCTGTTTGATAAAGCTTCTGGCTCTAAAATTAGTGAAATAAGTCGTTATAAGTACAAAGTTACTGGTACTTGGGACGCGCCAAAAATAGAAGAAATCGAAGCAAAAAAGACGGATACCCCGCCCACAAAGTAAGTTAATGTTCTAAACTTAACTTAGGTTATGAGGGTATAATATGCGCATAGGGCTACGACTACTTACTAATTCAGTATTTATTGCTAGTTTTTCGGTGATTATTACCGCATTACTAATTGGTGCTGTGTCATATTCTTATGGCAAGGGTATTCTTGAGCAAGACGCAGAAGATCGTCTGGCCCTAGTACGTGATTTAAAAGTAGATAGTTTAACCCGCTACTTTGCAGAGTTAAAAAATCAAGCCGTGCTCTTCTCGCATAATGCTACTATCATTAACGCCATGAGTGAATTTGATGCAGCATTTAATAAATATGCTGCTGAAGTAAGTAGTAAAGGCATGGACAAATATAAAGATCAAGTTATTAAAAGCTATCTCGATAATTTTTCTCAGGACTATGCTGCGCACAATGGTGGCATACCTTTTGATGCTACTCCATTTCTTAACTTGTCTAACGAATCAACTTTTGCCTTACAGTATAATTATATCTTTAGAAATCCATATGGTATAGATAAAGAAAGCAAGTTAGAAACAGTTGATGATGGCTCTACCTATAGTAAAGTTCATAAAAAATTTCATGCGCATATAAGAGAATTTAAAGAGTTATCCAATCTAGAGGATATATTTTTAGTCGATGCTAAGACTGGCGATATAGTATATTCAGTTGCAAAAGGCTTAGATTTTACAACATCATTAACTAACGGGCCGTATGCAAATTCAGCGCTAGCTGATTTGTTTAGGAAAGATATTGAAATAGATAGCCAGGATACAAGTCTGATATCAAATTTTGATGCCTATTCACCGTCAAATGACGATCAAGCTGCCTTCGTAGCAACTGGAATATATAAAGGTGATGAAAAAATCGGGGTGCTAATTTTTCAAATAAGCCTAAATACTATTAATGATATTATGACTAGTAGTAACAAGTGGGAAGATGTAGGTTTAGGAAAAACTGGTGAATCATATATTGTGGACGATAAGCATCGCATGATGACTATGAGTAGATTTTTTGTACAAGATCCAAAAACATATTTAACTCAAATGAAAAAAACAGACATAGATCAAGATGATCTAGCAAGAATGCAAGCCAAACAAAATAATATGGGCTTACAAAAAATAAATACAGTTAGCGTGCACAATGTATTAAACGGGCAGACTGGTTTTGCTTTCTACAAAGATTATCGTGGTGTAGAAGTATTAGGTGCATACGAGCCAATAAATATTAGTGGACTTAACTGGGGGGTTATTTGCGAAATTGATAAAGCTGAAGCATTTGCACCAGTTAAGGCTTTAGCCAAGAAAATAATTATAAACCTAACCGGCATCATGATATTAATATTGTTTTTTGCATTTATTGTGGGCATAGGTCTTGCTAAGCAAATTAGTAATCCTATAGAAAAATTAAGTACCGAGATTTTAGTTTTATCTAAGACGCAAGATTTAACCAAAAGGATAGAATATGCTGCAGATGACGAAATCGGTGACATGGCTAAGTCGATAAATAATCTTATAGAAAGTTTCCAAAATACATGTAAAGAAACTATTATGTCGACACAGCGGGTACAATCTGCGGCGCATAAGTTAATGAATTTAGCTGATGATATCGATGCGCAAGAATCTAACCATAAATTTGAAGATAATTTTGATATTGTGCATGAGAAAACATCGGCGATAAAAGACGCAGGCGATAGTCTAGAGGAATTATCTGTTAGGCTACAGATGCTTTCTAAGCAGTTTAAAGTGTTTGAAGCAGAGTCCGAACGTACTAGCGGCTGGTAAAAGAAAGCCTGGGAGTGTTCAGCAGACTGTGTCAAAGTTAAGGTAAAGTGAGGCGGCATTAAAAAGATTACAGGGATAATGATGCATATCAACTTAACTCATCTTATCAAGCATTGCTGTTATACTTAACATTATGTATGCTCAATAAAAATTTGTTACAATATAGATTAAAAAAAGGTGTAATCAATGACAATTGATAAAAAAGTGTATGAAGAGGATAAAATATTTTCGCATATACACAATGATTTTGCAATGCTTGGTGAATTAGAGGGTAATTACACTATTAATTTTTGCAAATTCTTGATTAACTTGGAAGAGTCATTCAAAACTAATACCAAAGCCCATGAGACTTTTTTATCTATATATGACCTGTTGTATGGAATAATTAAACATGAACAATCACAAACAGAAATACTAAAAAGTTTAGCACAATCTAAAAATAATTCTTCTTCTGTTGTGTTCGTTAGTGGCTGGATGGGCAATGAAGAACACTATGGTCACACGATTATCCCAAAATTACAATACACGGACAATCAAGATTTATTACTTTTTCTATATAACACTGGTACAGGTATTCAGAATTTTCATGCCTACCAATTTGGGTGGAAAGGATTGCTATATGCCACAGCAAAAATATATAAAATACCAAAACAATCCTTGGAAGAAGGAGATAATATAACATTGTTGCTTGATGCTTTACTTAAGCCGAGTATTGAGCCAATAGTTAAGCCACCTTATTTGGATATTGAACCATCAGATATGTTTTATTCTAATTTAAATGCTATGATGATCAAATTAGATGCGGAAGAATTAGATCCAACATACCATAAAATATCATTTTCTGTCGGAAACAGGTCTGGCACTTGTAGCTGGAAGAGTTTGATGGCGTTATTAAAAAATTCAATTCCCAAATATGAAGATTATTTGTTATTAAAATTTGAGATAAAGATGAACTCTTTAATCAAATATTTCGATGAACAGAGTAACAAAAAAAGGTTAACGGTTCCATTTGTACAACAGCAAATTAATTATGCTAGTGAGAATTTATCAAGATTGGTCATAAAAATTGACAAGCTAAATCTTCCTGTATTAGAACCACAGAGAAGAAAAGAATGTTTAGAGAGAATAGCAATAATTAAAAAAATAGTTACAAGCAACATGTGTAACATTTCCGAATCAATTTCATTACAAGCATTGTCCTGTTCTTCAATCAAAAAAATGACTATACCCTCTTTTTACATGCCTGATATATATTCTCAAAACAAAGCTGCAGCTGACCATCACATTATAATTAATGACAGTAAAAATGAGTCATTTAAACAAATAAATACTATTGATTTGTCAAAACTAATTGATCTTGAGCGTGTAAAAACAATCGCACTTGACAACACAATTCCACCGCTCACAAGATTACTGGCGTTAGAAAATTTTATAAATTCTATAGATTTAGACCTAAATAACTCTATATGGATAGATTTAGCCCAAAATAAAGTGGTAACAGGAGGGCAGTTAGCTGATTTAGCACAGATACATGCTTACTTACATGCATCAGAATTAGGTGCACAATATGTGTCTTATGACAGCGCATTATCTATTACAACAATTAATTTTTTGATTTTAGGGTTATTTGAGCCTAATTTAAAGTTGCTAAGTACTAATAGCGACAAAATTGTCGCGTTTATTCGGTCTTTATATACTGACATCTTGACGATGGCCGAGAGAAAAATCATAGCAAGCAACCCGGAGTTAATACAACGAAATAATTATATTGTAAATTTTAGCAGGGAACTAAAGAAAAAATATGAATCAAAAGATATTTTTTCTGCACGTAGATCATTCAAAAATAATGATGATACTTGCACATTACAAGATTTCATTGAGGCAGCTAATTTGTGCAATATCATGATGCAGCGATCAGATATACAAAACATGTATTTGGTTCTTCAACATGGTCATGTGCTATTAAAAATGTTTAGTGATTGCTGCTTGTCTGATGCATTACCCAGTTATTTCGTTAGAACAACTTCTGTTGATAACAAAAATAATATACGCAGTTGTGTATCTAAACATGACATGCTTGGTACCGAATCAAATTCTAGGTCACTAACATTTAACTTTGAAGATTTGTATTTATCTGGAGTTAGTACTGCTATACAAAATAATCTTAATTATACGATTACTCCAAACATGATATCTTTGTATCAATATAATTATAGAATACAATACAATAAAAACAACGACTCTAAAGAAAAGGTTGAGAATTTTTTATCATCCACCATACAAGCAAATAATGGCTCGTCCGATGTGGTGTTTGCCAAGGACATAGCGTCACTATGGTTAGCTGAAGATTCATGTATAGCATTTATTTATGATCTAATTTATCGATATCCATCAAAGTTAGAAAATAATTTTATGCAAGATGCAATTTTTTTAAATCTATTTTCTGGTGAAATCATTGATAAACAGATTCAGCATTCATCGAAAGGGATAGAACAATTAATAGATTTACTGGTAAAAAATATCAAGATTGCGTTGAATGATAATGACATTGGTGCTAGTTTGTTGTTTTTCCTAAAATTAAACGTTTATTTAGAACAATACCTAATAAAATTACATGCTCATGGTAATAATAATGTTACAGAAACAATGCTTAACAAATTAGATGAAAACAATGTGGAAATTAATTCTTTGCTTGATAAAAGCCCAAAAAACATGGAATTACGCATATTGCAAGTTAAAATTCTTAGCAATAAAATTGAAAAAACTAATAATATTTGCAACCAAGATCTGGTTGACTTGTTCCTATGTAATGTGTTATTTAATTCCAGCTATCGAATAGTAAATAATAAAAATACTGTTCCATTTTTAGCAAAAAGTATAGCATTAGATCTGCTGACGAAACAACAGAATAAAATTATATCCAAATTAAACAATACCAATGATAAACTAGAAATAATAACTAAAGTTTTAATGAAATTAATGGACAATAATAATTTGCAGCTTGGTGAAATTCAAGGTGAGTATCCTAATTTTAACTTCATTGTTCATCCTGATCAAAAAACATATGATCTGGACTTTATGACCGGTAAATTATCTTCAAATACAGGGATGTATTGTACCGTTCCACCATTTATATTACAAACCAAAACGTATAAAAAATTTTTTGGTGATCAAGTGTTTGCAGGAGAACTAAGTGCAGATCAAAAAACTTTTATATTTAATGATAAACTCGGCGCTAGTTATAAACTATATAAAACAAATGATGATGTTGATTTAGCACGTTATTTTGATAAAAAATTATACAAATACTTAGATAAATATGACATGCTGACAGTTCATAAATTTATTAATTTGCTCCCAGCTACAATGTTAGATTCTGCACATCAAATGTGGGTGGAAATACATAATGATAAAACTGCAGTAAGTGAAAATATAATCACAGACACTACTGGCAAACAAATAAAGTACACTATAATAGGAGGTGACAAGATTACAGACAATCATGAACGTCAATTGTTAGACTTAAATTCTTTTTCTGACAATAATTTGATTCAACAGCTACAGAAAATTGAAAATAAAATTTTTATTGAAATTTGGCAAAATTTTAATGATACGCAATCATTCTGCATAAAATTGCCTCGTTATAACATTGAATTTGTAAGTAGTGATGAAGGTAAAACTTTTGTGTGGCTAAATGACATTAGATATAAGATCTCTATGCAGCCGCCAGTATATTTAATTGAAAATTTTGAAAATTATTTAGTATTAGACCCTGTGGAGGCAAATACAAATTTATCTCAAATTGTTTTGATACCAAAACAAGATTGCATTCTTTCTGATCATACAAATATTACTATTGATAATAAAAATATAAAATTAGACATTAATAATGAAATTAATTTGCGTAAGCATATAAAGAGCTATTTATATGAAAATAAATACTTTTCTTCTGACTTTAATTCAGAACAAGAAATAGAAAAATGGAGAACTACTTTTGCTACGTTTAATTACAATAATACTGAGAGTTTTTCTATATTAGAGCTAAATCATAACGTATTATCCACACAATTTCCCGCAGAATTATTTCATTTAGCATACATCTACTTGGCCAAAAACAAAACAGATATATCCTTATCATTATTAAACAAAGGTTTAGTTAGTTATACTGGAATTAAATCAGAGTTGCTTTGGCTAAGTAGAATAGTTGCAAAACAACCTAGCTTTATTCCTTTAACAATGAAGGAAAAAAAAATATATACATCATTATCAATAGCCGAACACATAGCGATTAAAGCATTTGCCGCCTATGTGTTAGCAAGCAAGCCAGACATGATTGATTCCTTGAGGATAGACGAGAAAAAAAATTTGATAGACGACTGCGTATCTAATATTACGCTCTACTATAACACTTTAAATAATATTCCTAACAATATGCGTTTGGATAAATTACAAGAATTGATAGTGTTGCAAGCATTTAAGTTTATATCGACGATCCCGCTCTTGTGGTCTCTGGAAAAGGAATTTGCACGCTCATTGCAAGCTCCGTCTGAACCCAGCACGGAAATTACTCATGAAACTAAAACTGCGTATCAATCTGAAATTAATAGTGCATTTGTAAATGTCGGGTCTTTTCGCACAATAATAGCTCTAGCTATGCCACAAGTTGAAAGCTTAAGAGGTATTTACAGTCTCAATATGCGATTAGACGTGCGATCCCAACTTAAATATAAAGACATCAACAAGAATAATATTAATAAATATGATTACAAAAATATTATAGATGATTTGGATGGGGCTTTAAAAATATTGCTTACCACAGCAGGGGACACAAACAGAGATTTTTTAGTCAAACATATACATAGAACGACATGTATATTTTATAGTAGTGTTGGTAACATTTATGTTAAACGTCAACAGTTGCCTATGATTGAGGCACAACGTATTCAGCAATTACTTGTAATATTGTTTGCCATCTCTAATTGTGATCAATTTATTAATAAAAAAATTCTAGATATTTATAATTTTTACGAACCGAAATTTTCTGATAAGTATGGTGATACTGAAAAAAATTATAAATTTTTAGAAGAAATAGTTAATGTACTTAAAGATAAAAAAATTAATCTGCAAATCAATAAAGCACCTGATTGTGTGATGCTTGAACTACCACCCTACAATACACACCAACAAACATTAATTAAGCCAATATTAAAAGTTACTAAAGAACAAGATATAGAGCTGACATCTGATTGCATGCAAGAATTTTTATTGAAAACGGATTTGTTTCAAGAAACAAATGCAGAGTCAACAAAAAATAATAATGTCACTCAAACATCTGCAGATGCTTCTGGTTATAAAGAAAGGCTTAAACAGGTATTTGAAGATGATTGCTTAGTAGGTGAACACTTGAATAAACTGGCAGAAAACCGGTCAACTACAATTTATAATGAACTAAAAGATAAAATTCCAATTATTTTAAAAAAACAAGAAGAATTATTATCTAACATAAATACTTCAATCGAATCTTTAACTGATTTAAAAAAAGCAATTATTGCTTTAGCAAACAAACTTCCAAGCGAAGATGCTGATCAGCTAAATGCACAACTAGCGTTGAATGCGCGTAATAGACATTCACTAGATTTGCCAGAAATACTTGGGATATTTTTACATGCTCAACCAGAGCAATATATGCAACATACTTTTTTGAATGATCATGACATTCCATTATTGCACAACAAAATTTTTAATTATTTAATCAAAGCAACACACACTCAACATTTACAAAGAATCAGTGCTGTTGTAACAAAACTTAGTGGAGAATTGTCGGAAGCACAAAAAAAATCACTAATTATCACTTTGGGGTCGCTACTAAGTAGTGGGCCTGCTTACGACCAAGAAAAAAATATTGCAATGCTCTTGTTTGAATATCTAGATAATAAACTAATTCGTCCGGATCAGGTTAAATATTTAGAAATATTGCTCAACAAAAAGTCGGGTAATTATGAAAACATTCTATGTCAAATGACCATGGGTGGTGGTAAATCAAAACTACTGTTACCAATGCTAGCAAAGCAAAAAGCTATTCGTGGCAGGCTATCTATGGTAATAGTATCTAGAGACATGTACCAAACTAATTTAGTCGATTTAAGAAATTTATCAAAAAAAATATTTAATCAGAATGTACATGAAATAATATTTAATCGTAATACTAGTCTAGACAATGATTACTTTAAGAAAATGTATCATCAATTGTTAGGAGTGATGACGCATGGTCATTATGTTATCACTACACCTGAGAGTGTACAATCTTTAAATTTAAAATATTTAGAACTATTAGAGTTTTCTTCAGAAGAGACCACTGTAGCACGTCAATATTTAGAAAAAATATTAACTATATTTAAGCAACAAACAGATGTGGTAATAGATGAAGTAGATCAAAACCTGCAAACTAAAAAAGAACTTAACTTCTCTATTGGATTAAAAGAAAGCATTAAATCTAAATACCCTAGTTTAATCCAAGACTCGATGGATTTGTATGATTTATTGATCCAAAGTTGTCAGATTGATGATTACGTTAATGGTAAAAAAATATTACATACTGAAACGGATAAATTAAACTTGTCAAAAGCTTGTGTTAATGCATTATTTCCAGGGTTTTTGCAAAATATGGGTATTAATGCTATCAGCACGCTAGATGAACAACAGTTGCGGGAATATTTAAGCGATAAAGCATCTGATATACCTGATTGTCTTCAAGGAGACAAAAAAAGTCTAATTAGAGATAGAATTGCTGTATTGCGAGAAAACTGTACAAGTTTATTAGTTAAAACTTTATCCAAACATAAAAATGAACATTATGGCTTGCCTAAAGTAAGTAGTGATCTAATTAAATCTAATATTGGAGTGCCTTATATTGGGGCTAACACACCGAGTGCAAATTCTGAATTTGCTTCGATCCTAGAACAAATCAATTATACTATACAGTCTCATATGGGTGAGACTGTAAGTAACAATGTGTTTTTAATGATATTAAAATCATTTAAAAATCGTTACAAACAGGCATTAGAAAATCATCTGAGTGATGCCAATATGATTCAAAAAGAATTTTCTGACTTGCTAGAATTATCTAATATATATTTACATAAGCTGTCTTTGCAAGATAATAAGACTGTTGCGGAATTATATGAAAAAATCAAAAACCACGAAAAAATTAAAAAATATGCGTTAATAGAATTTATTTTGCCTGGCATAACCACTAATTCTATTCAAGAAAAATCTAATTCACAAAATCTAATTCGTTTGTTTAACAGCGTACAAGGGTTTACGGGCACACCGTATAATTATAGAACTTTGACAACATTTTTTGAATATAAAGAATATCTGAGTGCAGGGTCTGATGGCAAAACTATTAATAGTATAATTAAAAACACTAAACAGGTGTATAAACTTGAGGACAAACAAAATGTGTTTGATATTTTACGTGAATATTTTCATGATACGTTACGTGCTTTTATCGATCAGGGTGCGTTGTGTAAGGAGATTAATAATTATGAGGTTGCACGTAGCATAGCAGAAATCTGCAAGACGACATCTAAGACTAAAAAGACTAAAAAGACTAAATATATATTATATTTTAACGAATTAAATCAATTGGCTGCTTTTCCGGTAGATCCAGGGCGTGAAGTAATAGTAATTGGTTCAAGTGATCCAGATGTGATTTTTGATAATATTCATGCACGACCTGATGAATATTTTACCTATTATGATCAAAGACATGCTACTGGTATCGATATTAAACAGGAATATAATGCCGAAGCCCTGGTTTCTATTAGTGAAACAACTATATTGCGTGATTTGTTGCAGGCGAGTATGCGTATGCGAGGGTTAAGCGAAGAACAAAAATTAAATTTTGTTTTGCCTATGCATTTACCTGAAAATATAAAAAATGTTAAATCTATCATATACTTTACCTTTGATAATCAGACAGAGCAATTGGCGGATGATCATTACGCAGCCACCAAGCAAAAGATTTTAGCAATTATTACTACTGATTTTGAAAAGCGTTTAATAGCTGCTACGGAAACAGAAAAAGTTCGATATATGCAGCAATTTTCTAGATTGTTTTTTATAAAAAATGATACGTCTTTATTCAGTCAGTATGGTGAAAAAATTAGTCAAATCCCTATACGAAAAGAATTAGAGCAGTTTATGGAAACATATTTTGATGTTTGGGATGCTGCTTTAAAAAAACTGAGTATTTCTAACGATGTTGAAACCAAAAAAATGCGTCAACAATTAACAGACATTGTTAATTCTTCGATAGATTTTTGCAAGCCAACAGTAGAGTCTTTTAAAAATGCCATGGTTGGTGAAGAACAAGAACAGCAAATACAACAAGAAGCAGAACAGGAGCAACAAAAGGAACTGCAACAGGAAACACAACAAGAAAACAATCTTGGTGCTTTGGTTCCATCAACCAGGCAAAGCTTAAAAAATGCTTTTGATGCTTTAATACATTTGCGCTCAGAATCTATAGATCAATATAAAGCAGAGCATATCATGAAAGATTTTATTGATTTAAATACCATATTAAAGCATCAAGACAACAAGCATGATCAATGGTTTGCAGATAATATCTTTATATCACCAAATTTACAAAGAGTGTATAACTCTCAAGAAAAAAGTTTGGATTGCAAGCAAGAAGTTTATAATATTATGGTTTTATATGACCCAGAGATTGAGGAGGCTGTTTATGTGTTATTAACAGTAGAAGATAGTAAAGAATTAATAGAGTGTTGTGAATATCTTGAGAATAAATTAACAGATTTGCATGTTACGATTTGCTCAATGCGTGGCTTTACATTATTTGATTCAAACACGAATATTGTATCTATGCCTAAAGATTATGATCTTGCGATGCAACAAATACAATTTTATAACGGTGATTCTGGTGCATTAATTAAACACCAAACATGGTTATTGCAGGGAGCAACAGAAGAAAAAATGAATTTTCTTGAGGAAAATGTGCGGCGTAATCATGGGGCAAAACAAGATGAATTACAAAGTCTACAAATGATTGTCGCCACAAAATTAAAAACAGCTAAATTACCTATTGAAACATCTCCGCCCTCAATAGCTGATCTGATTAACGATCAAACAGATTTAGTCTATGCTAATATCTCACAACAAGGTCTAGTATCTGAGAGTTTAGATGTTGGCTTAAATACTTCATCCTTTCCTAATAAATTGAAATACTGGAAGACCATCACACCGCTCATGCACGCAATACATAATAATACGAAAGAAAAAAATGACATGTTAGATCAAATGCAAAATAAACTCGAGATAATACAAAAAATTTACGATATCTGCGAAATTGTACAATCAATTAAATCCAAAACTAACACAGCTGATGATAATAAGAAATATAGTGCTTATCAATCTGAGTTACGTAAGAATGAATTGGCCAAGGAATATTTTCTCCCCCCAGGTTTCCGCGCACTAAACATTATTCAACTTCCACAAATAGCGGTACAAAACCGTAACATTGTGTACTGCTATATTAAAAAAATTGAAGACTTAGGACATAATAATGTCAAGGATGCTGAAAAAATAAGCACTTTGAAAAATTTTTTAAATAATATCGACGTTAGGCGTAATAGGATAAATCCCACAAAATCTAATAATTTAGGTCGTTAATGTAGGGGCACAGCTCGATATTTATTTTGCAAACAGATTAAATATTGAACTGTAATTTAGGGTGACACAGTTATATGAACCTTCTCGTAAGCTTTAATCTAGAGGTTGGCCACGAATCAAATAAATCTGGTGATTCTGAACGACTACGTTTCTTGTTATATAAAAAAGTCATTTCTTGACTTAAGCTACTATTACCCACACTGGTACTTGGCTCAGGTAAATAAAAACTATCGTTTGTATTCCAAAAATCCAATATATCTTTATTTCCAGGATCTGATAAAAGGTCGGTATTTAATAACTCAAATTCTAAATCATTATCTGGTAATGCTATATGCATACGTTCGGTGAATGGTTTCGCTAGCCATTGAATGTATTCTTCCATTGTTTTCTTAGTAATGCAATTATCTGTGGCAAATTCTTTTTTTGCGTAACATTTATGCCCATGGCATTCGACATATAGGGGCTTAAAGCCACCTTCAGTGTATAATTGGTAGAGCTTCTCTGGATTGGCAGTGATTTTATAACGTTGCTGTACCTTGGAGGATATATTCAGGTTCAATAGACTTAGTAAAGTAGAAAATTTTATAGGATCTATGACGGTTTCTTGTTGCAAACAATCTATGCCGTTATCTGTAGAATTAAACAATTTCATCATGTTTACGTGTGTTTTGATAAATGGGTTTTCAAAATGCCCAGTTTTTGCCATTTTTTTTAATTCCCTTTTACAGCAACGGTTGAAAAAATCATAGGTTAAAACTGGGACTAATTTGTGAGCTGCATCGAGGGTAAAAATACATAATTTGCGTGTATCTTGCGGTAGTGCTAAGCGAATAGTATCTTCATGTCGCACAAAATGGCCAGTTAATGTTATACATTGTGATTTCACTCTCATAGTACACCCCGATATTATTATGTATCCGGTGTGTATAGACTGTGGGTGGACGATTTAAGTTCAGTACTGAATTAACTATAGGTCACTTTTCGAACATTGCATAAGCAGAATGGTTGTGAATTGATTCAAAATTTTCTGATTCTATCTTGTAATGACTACAACGGATGGTCTTATGTGTATGTAATTTCTGGGCTATATTGCGTACAATGTCTTCGACAAAACGAGGGTTATTGTAAGCACGTTCGGTTACATACTTTTCATCTGCGCGTTTGAGTACGCTGTATATTTCACAAGAGGCTTCCTGCTCGACTAAAGCAATTAGATCTTCAAAATGGATAGCTTGATCACTAGTAACTTTAAGTGTGATATGCGAACGTTGATTGTGCGCGCCATATTCTGAAATTTCTTTTGAACAAGGGCACAAAGTTGTTACCGGCACAGCTACTTGTAAACTGATAGTATGCGAGTGGGTCTGATTCTTATTGGTAGTCAAAACACCTGAAAGCTCAATGGCATAATCTAACAAACCCGCAGCTTTTGAAATTGGTGCAATCTTGTTGATAAATACATTAAATTTAGCATGTATAACAACTCGATCAGTCTTAAACTTTGCTGCAGCGGTTATTAACATATCTTGTATGCATGGTATCGATAATACCCATTCGCGTTGGTTTAATAGTTCTACAAACCTAGACATATGTGTACCACGTTTATCTGCTGCTAACCCTACAGCCATATTAAATGTAGCATGCGTAGGTTGTGGCAAATCATTCTTGGTCTGTACTAATACTGGATGTTTAATATCGCGGATGCCAACTTCATTTAAATATAATTGCACAGTACTTTGTGCATTTTGTAAATCAATCATCTTCTGAGTACCGTACACTGGCGCGCTCGGTTTCCCATAAAGAAATAGCTATTAGCTTTTGAGTTTTATTATTTACGATAGCGGCTAGCTGTGCGTAAAACCAAGCGGCTACATTTTCTGCGGTGGGATTAATAGTATCAAATGGCGGAATTTCGTTTAAATATCTATGATCAAGAGTATCAGATATTTCTTTCATGGCTTTGCGGATATCTTTAAAATCTACAGCTATGCCTATTGAGTTTACGCTATTAGTTTTAATCTCAGCTTCAATCTTCCAGTTGTGTCCATGTAAACGTGCACAGTCACCTATATATCCACGCAATGCATGCGCTGCCGAAAAATCGATCAATACTTTTAATAAATAACTACCAGCCATATAACCCTCGACAATTGAAGTCGAACTGTACGCTAGAGTCAGTTATTTTTCAAGTAGGGGCAGCTCTTACAATCTGCGGTGCAGAATGTAATAAGCCAATTTTTTAAGCATCTCAGCTGAATCACCTAGGGGCTCGACTGCTTTTGTTGCTTTAGACAAATTTAAATTTGCATGTTGGCTTGCTTCTTCCAAGCCCAATAATTCTGGAAAAGTAGACTTATTGGCGGCTTGATCAGAGCCGGTGCGTTTACCTAAGATTAAATCATCGCCAGTCACATCCAGAATATCATCCTGAATTTGAAAAGCTAAGCCAATGTTCTTCGCATAATCTAATAGGCTCTCACGTGCGGTATGGTCATTCTCTCTGCCGCTAGCGATTAGGCATAATTCCATGCAGGCAGTAAACAAAGCCCCAGTTTTATGTTGATGTAGCTTAATTAACTTGTCTAAACTGAGCAATTGGCCTTCAGCAGCCATGTCTTCAGCTTGTCCTAGGATCATGCCTGCGGCCCCTGCTGCGCGTGTCAGCGCGGTTATCATATTAACTTGTTGTTGCGGGCTAACTGGATTTAGCTCGGCATCAGCTAAAATTTGGAATGCCATGGTCTGTAAAGCGTCACCAGCTAGAATCGCGGTAGCTTCATCAAAGGCTTTATGGCAGGTTGGCTGTCCACGTCGTAGGTCATCATCGTCCATAGCTGGTAAATCGTCATGGATGAGTGAATAACAATGGATTAGTTCTACGCTTGCCGCAGCTGCATGTAATTTTTCAATTGGTGTATTTAAAGCCATGCCCGCAGCATAAACCATGGCGGGACGGAGACGTTTGCCATTGTTTAGCACCGAATAGCGCATGGCGGCAAACAATTTATGCGAAGCTTCCTGAGTAGGTAACAACCTAGCTAATAAAGCTTCAATTAACTGCTTATGTGAAACCAAGAAAGCTTGCAGATCTGAACTGGTTTGTTCCAAGTACTTTGCTCCGTATTTTTTATGATACTAATCTTTTTGGCGGCATAAACCAAGCCCTGGCACATAATTGCATATGCACTATATAGGTCAATTTGGTGATTGGCCAACAAATAACCAGTATCTTTTTCGGGGGCATCTAACGTATAATTGCCTCCTATGTTAGTAAAAGCAGTGTGAGAGAAAATAATATGAGTAGTTGTAGGTTTGGAGATTACATTGATTTTTTGCGTTCTAATATCAGTAACTTAATTGAATATCGCGAAGGTACCGGTAATTTAGATCCGAATTTATTGCGCATCAAAAGCGACTTGTTTAATCAGGATCCATTTGTGGTGGTAGGCGCAAGCGTACAGGCTACAAAGGTATTTTCTGAGAAAAATTTATATCATTGATTGCTACTGTGCAGTAACTCGTATGCTAGTCCTAAGCTTAGATGAATTTCTGGAGCTTCGTTCAAGTGTGCTTGGGCCGCGTTGATTGATTGTTTAGCGATCGCAATATAATTAGCGTTGCCTAGTAGGCGGCCTAATTTTAATAATGCTTTGCAAGCAACCCCGTTACCTGAGGGCATGATATCATCCGCGTACGGTTTAGGGCGAAAAAATAACTGCTCTGCGTTATGGGCTGTAAAGAAAAAACCACCATGTTCTTGATCATAAAAATTTGTAATTAAATCATCTGCTAGATTGATGCAAAATGGCAGAAATTTATGCTGTAAATTATTTTGCATAAAACTTAGTATCCCGTCAATTACAAATACATAATCATCTAAAAAACCAGCTATTTTTGGCGTATCGCTTTGAATAGTTGCATATAATTGCCGTTGCAAATAAAGATGCCGCTCAATAAAAACTATAGTTGTTTCTGCCAGATCTAAAAACGGTTGATGTTGCAATAATAATCCAGCTTCGCTCAAACCTTTAATTGCTAGACCATTCCAGCTGGTTAATATCTTAGTATCAATTGCTGGAGTAACGCGTAAATTACGCTGTAGCAGTAATTTTTGTTTAATAGTATTTAATACTTTACCATCTGGTTGCTTAGCTTCAGGATTAATTACTAAGTGCCATTTATGCTGGCAATTGGCTTTATGGTCTAGTTGATAAAATTTATTAATGCTGGAAAATTCTGTAGCAGTTAGGGAATTTTTTATATCTTTTAGGTCCCATAAATAATATAGGCCTTCTTGTTGTTCACTATCTGCGTCCATAGCGCCATAGAATCCACCGGTTGGGCCTTGCATAGTAGTAGTTAACCAGGTACCGGTTTCTAAGGCTATTTGTTTATAAAATAAGTTATCAGTTAATTTATATGCGTACGCATAAAGACTAAGTAATTGCGCGTTATCGTACAGCATTTTTTCAAAGTGTGGTATTTGCCATTTTTGATCAACGGTATAGCGAAAAAAGCCACCGGCTAATTGATCATAAATTCCACCATGTGCCATGTTATTTAAAGTAGTTAAAGCGATATGCCGCATAAGTGGTTGTTGCGAATGCAACAAGAAATCTAAGCTGGGGCAATTAGGAAATTTTGCTTCGTTGCCAAAACCACCATATTCTGGGTCGAATTCTTGGCTCATGATAGTTTCCGCTTCTTGTCTTAACGACTCCGATAGCGGCATTTCGCTGGATGCTCTAGGTTGATGCACTGCCTGCAAAATAGCTAAAGTGTGTGCTTCCTGCTGTTTAATTTTCTCTTTACTGTGGTAGTAAACATCATTTAATCGGTATAGCAACGTTTGAAAATCCGTCATGTCCATTTCTGGCATGGAGGCTTTAGGGAAATAAGTGCCGCCAAAATATGGAAGCAGAGTGTCAGGTGATAAGAACATGGTTAGTGGCCAGCCACCAGCGCGGCCCATTAGTAACTGGTAGGTGGTTTGGTAGATTTTGTCTAGATCCGGCCGTTCTTCTTTATCGACTTTGATATTAATAAATAAGCGATTCATGGTGGTTGCTACTTCTGGATCTTCAAACGACTCGTGCATCATAACGTGGCACCAGTGACATGCCGAGTAGCCTATCGATAGCAGTATCGGTTTATCTTGTTGGCGTGCTAGTTGAATCGCGGCTGCATCCCATGGGTACCAATTTACCGGGTTTGTAGCATGCTGCAATAAATATGGGCTAGTTTCATTAATTAGTTTGTTTACTGAGGTTTCGCTTTGCATTTATAACGTATCCATGTCGTGACAGTCTTACTCTTGTTATGATACTCTAATCCGTTAATATTTTCTCGAATCTGGGGGTTAGCATGGCAATTTTAGTTGGTAGGAAGGCGCCTGATTTTACAGCGGCGGCGGTATTGGCGGATGGCAGGATAGTTGATGATTTTCAACTTTCCGACGTAATTAAAGGCAAATACGGCTTAGTTTTCTTTTACCCATTGGATTTTACTTTTGTTTGTCCTTCAGAACTAATCGCCCTAGACCATAGAATGAAAAAATTTAAAGAGCTGGGGGTTGAGGTTATTGCCGTGTCGATTGATTCACAATTTACGCATAAAGCTTGGCGTAGCACTTCTATAAACGAAGGAGGTATCGGCGAGGTTACTTATAATTTAGTTGCTGATATCAAGCATTCCATTTGTCAGGCCTATGGCGTTGAACACCCTAGTGCTGGCGTTGCATTACGTGCTGCGTTTGTAATCGACAAAGATGGCATAGTACGTTCACAGATTGTAAACGATTTGCCTGTTGGTCGCAGTATTGATGAGTTAATACGTATTATCGATGCGATTCAATATCATGAAAAACATGGTGAAGTATGTCCAGCTGGTTGGCAAAAAGGTGACAAGGGTATGGTTGCAACTGCTGAAGGCGTATCAAATTACCTGGAAAACTATGCTGAGGCGCTGTAACTAATCAATATGTCAGAATTAAATAGCAATATTGTGCAACGCCGAACTTTTGCGATTATCTCGCACCCTGACGCTGGTAAAACGACGATTACTGAAAAGCTGTTGTTGTTTGGGGGTGCGATCCAATTAGCTGGTACAGTAAAAGGTCGTAAAGCATCGCGTCATGCTACTTCTGACTGGATGGAATTAGAAAAACAACGGGGTATATCGGTTACCACGTCTGTAATGCAATTCCCATATAAAAGCTGCGTGTTAAATTTACTGGATACTCCTGGCCATGAAGACTTTTCTGAAGATACTTACCGCACCTTAACGGCAGTAGACGCAGCATTAATGGTTATCGATGCTGGTAAGGGCGTAGAGCCGCGTACGATAAAATTAATGCAGGTTTGTCGTTTACGTAATACACCCATTATAACTTTTATTAATAAAATGGATCGTGATGGTCGAGAGCCGATTGAACTACTCGACGAAATTGAGAAAATTTTAGAGATAAATTGTGCACCGATTACCTGGCCAATAGGTGCCGGTAAAAGTTTTAAGGGTGTTTATAATTTACTTACCGATGAAGTGCATTTATATACTCCAGGCATGGGCGATCGTACCCAAGCAGGCACGGTAATACCAGGCTTAGATAATCCAGAACTGTCAGCTAAATTAGGCTATCTGCTAGATGAATTCAAAACCGAATTAGAATTAGTGCATGGCGCTAGTCACAGTTTTGATCGAGATTTATACTTATCGGGCAAGCAAACGCCAGTGTTTTTCGGTTCAGCGATTAATAATTTTGGCGTACAAGACTTGCTCGATGCTTTTGTGACAATTGCGCCTCAACCGCAATCGCGCACCACGGAGACTCGCGAAGTGCAGCCTAGTGAACCAGATTTTACTGGCTTTGTATTTAAGATCCAGGCAAATATGGATCCGCAGCATCGTGATCGGATTGCATTTTTACGGATCTGTTCGGGTAAATATACCAAGGGCATGAAAATGCGGCATTTACGAATTGCGCGAGATATCAATATTTCTAACGCCTTAACTTTTATGGCTGGTGATCGAGAACACGTAGATGTGGCTTTCCCTGGTGATATAATTGGTCTACATAATCATGGCACAATACAAATTGGCGATACATTTACGCAGGGCGAAGATCTAAAGTTTACGGGCATTCCACATTTTGCCCCAGAATTATTTAAAGCTGTACGTTCTAAAGATCCATTAAAAGCTAAAGCGCTGCATAAAGGCTTGATCCAGTTATCAGAAGAAGGCGCGACTCAAGTGTTTAAACCGCTTAATGACAATCGCATAATCGTTGGTGCTGTAGGTGTGCTACAATTTGACGTAGTAGCGCATAGATTATTATATGAATATAACGTAGATTGTATCTATGACGTTATTAACGTTTCCACAGTGCGTTGGATACAGTGTGCTGATGCAAAAATATTAAGTGATTTTCAGAAGAAACATAGTGATCAATTAGCTTTAGATAACGGCGATAATTTAACGTATTTGGCGCCAACTATGGTTAACTTGCGTTTAACGCAGGAGCGTTGGCCGCAAATTACTTTTACTGCTACCTGTGAGATTTAAATGGAATTTTCAAAACTTATTCTTGGTACTTGGCAAGCCGGTAAAGATATGTGGGCGGGGATTGATGACCAGGAAAGTATTCGTGCGATTCGTGCAGCCATAGAAGCAGGGATTACCACCATTGATACCGCTATAGTTTACGGTGCTGGCCATGCTGAACAGATTCTGGGAGAGGCTTTAAGTCAAGTACCACGCACACAATATCAAATTGCCGATAAAGTATTTGCTAATAAATTAAAATATAAACAAGTAATTGAAGAGTGTGAGCGTTCGCTAAAAAATTTACACACTGAATATATTGATTTATATCAAATTCATTGGCCGTCTGGTACGTTTAACTCAGAAATAGTGCCGATTGAAGATACCATGCAGGCGTTAAATAAGCTGCAAGTTGATGGCAAAATCAAGCATATTGGCGTATCAAATTTTTCTAAACAACAGATTCAGGAAGCGATGCAATATGGCAAAATTGTCAGTAATCAACCGCCGTATTCTTTATTGTGGCGCTATTACGATAAAGAAACTAATCCGTTTTGTCGTAAAAATAACCTGGCAATTTTAGCCTATTCGCCCTTAGCTCAGGGTCTCTTGACTGGTAAATTCAAACGAGGACATGTATTTAGTCCCGGTGATCATCGCATTAACAACAAGCTATTTCAGCCAGAGGTTTACGATAAAGTTGATCAAGTATTAGCTGGGCTACAACCGTACGCCGATAAATATAATACTAGTATTGGCAATATTGCGCTTAATTGGCTAATTTCGCAGCCTAATACGCATGCCATAGTGGGAATGCGTACCGCACAACAAGTACAAGATACCGTAAAATGCTTAAGCTTTAATTTGAGTGCTAGCGAGCTGCAAGCCATAGACAAATCGAGCGAATTAGTTACCAGGCATATGCAACAAAATGAAATGCAGTGGAACTGGTAGCGATTAAAATAACTATTGGTAATGAGTGCATGTATGACTATAAATACTTCTAGTAAAGAGCAGGCGCTGCATCGTGCCTTAGAAATGATTGAGGCTAGAGTTCGGTTTAATATTGAATTAAAAATCTATGTAACTGGTGCCCCAGATCTAGAAACTAAAGACTTTCTCTGTAAGCAAAACGCTGGTTATAGAGACTTTTACGCCAAGCATTCTGCATATTCAGCCATTACGCAAATTGCAAAAACAACATTTATTCATTGCGTAGATGATGATATAAAAACATTAGTAGAGTTAGGTACAGAAATCAAGAAAATTATGCAGAACGAAGAGCATGTACTTGCGGCGATGATTCTTATCGAACGCCATATCCAAGAAGAAAAATACAAACTCAAGAAACTTGTTGCAGAAGAGTTGGAAAGAAAGCGTCAAATTAAAAAGCAAGCAAAAAAAGATGCTAAAAAGGCTGGAGATGTCAGACGAAGTTTAGTTGTTAAAGCTGCTTTAGCTAATGAAAAAGTATATGTTGCTGCTAATGAACGTAGCGAGTTATTTATTTTCACTGACATCAAAGAATTACTGTTTAATAGTAACATTGCCGGAGAAGTTGAAAGAGACTTTATCGAAAAACATAGCGCAATAACTTTTGCAGACGATGGTTCTTATAGCTTACGGCTGCACAAGTCTTTTATAAATTCGATTACAACTTCGCGTGACAAAATATTGTCCTTGGAAGAAACATTGGTCAATACCAAAGTTAGCAATATTTCAGTAGCATTATTGATTAAAATTGTTGAAGAATTCAATAAAGTAGCTGGCAATTTTATAAAATATTATATGAAGCTGTGCCAAATAGATTCTCAGTCTGCGTCGTCGCGTGAAAATACGGCAGATATATACCGGTATTTTCACAAATCTCCGGCAATTATTTCTGAACTAGAGACTTTAGTGTATGTTGAGATAAAGGCTGCTCAGAATTGGTATGTAGAGCAACAACGAATTTTTGCTGTAGAACAGACACAAGAACGGCAGCGACAGTTAGCCTTAAAAGCGCAACAGCAAGAACAAATTGCCGCAGAAAAAAAGCAGTTGTTGCAGGATCAAGAGCGAAAACTAGCAGAGTTTGTAAAACAGCGTAATCTAGATTTAACTAAAAGACGTGAGCAAATTGAAGCTGAACGAGTGTTACGTGAAGTAGGAAAACGTAAGCAGCGTATTTTAACTATGCGCCAGACTGTTGCTGTATATAGTGATACAGATGGTAACATGACATCAAAATTTAAATTGCCGATGGAAATAGTGCTGGAAAATATAGATGAAATAGAATTGCTGCTAGATATGCATACCAAGGCATATCCATATCGACAAGCGGTGAATTTGATCAGGCGTTTGGGTGGCGAAGTAGATACTTCTACTGGATCATCGCATCAGGTTATAACTTTTAATGGCAGTCTGTATAACTATATTGAGACTGAGACCGAACCTGAAATCGCTGTAAGTTCTACTTATGCTACAGCAGCAGGAGACGTAAAAGTCGGTATGGCCAAACCCCATGCTGGTGAAACAGATCTGAGAAACCACAATCTTAAACTCGTTAGAGACGCAATTAGCAGCGTATTGCCAAATGGCTGGCGTGAGTTAAGTCTAACGCATGCTGCAGCTAAGATGATCCTGAGCTGAAAATTTAGCCGGGCAAAACGCCTCATTCTTTTAAGGTTTCTAACTGGGAGCCTCTGCATTTACTGCAAAAAATTCCAAGATATTAACCGATATTATTCCAAGGAATTACCTGCATTCGTTCATTGATTTTATAACCACGATCAATTGGGGCGATAAAATAACCTGTAGCGTTCTGGTAATTTTCTAGAAAACTTTTCATCCCTCTTTGCCTATACTCTGAAACATCATCGTTAATCAAACATTCTATCCCTACCAATTGCTCCCTAGTTTGTAGGACTAGATCAATTTTAGCTCCACCCCGGGTATTATAATAAAATAGCTTAGGTCTTATTTTTCCTGCATATTCATATTGTGCGTAGATTTCATTGATCAATAGACAAATTAGATTTGCATGGCGTGCTTGCAAATTGGCTACATTAGATGGTCGTAATGCATTTAATACTCCTGAATCAAACACCATGTATTTCGGTCTTCCATGATGGGGATTCTCAATTGATGGAATTTTATTAATAATAAATAACGCTTCTAAAGCTATCAAATGGTGCTTTATGGTATGCGATGAAACTGATATATATTGGGCCAAATCTGCGTTTGATACGATACGATCACAATTTGCAGCTAAATAAATAAGTATGTTATATGCAACATCACTATTATATTTTGCACCTTTTAACTGCTGCAGATCTCTATAGCATATTACTTCAATCCAACTATTAATAAGGTTTATACGCTCATCTTTATCGCTTAATTTGCAAAAAGTAGGCATTCCTCCTCTTTCTATCCACTTATCTATTGTTTTATGGCTTGATTGAGTAATAGAAATAAAATCGAGACTTACCCAAGGAGATACAAATTTGTCTTGAGTAACCTCTCTTAAAGTTAATGGATATAATTTACTAATCCCTATTCTGCCAGCTAACGACTCACGTATTCCAGTTATAGCAGAAAAATCTGTAGATCCAGATAAAGTGAATGCACCCAATCTGCGATCTTCATCAACTAATGCCTTTATAGAATCGAATATATGCGAAACTTTTTGCGCCTCGTCGATAATTAGATGTATAGTTTGATCTTCACTTTCACTTAGTAAAAGCTGCTCAGGAGAGTTTATAGCACGTTGCGCTATCTCTTTTTTATCAAAGGTTATGTAATTAGCATTATTTATCTTTTTCCATTCTTCGAGTAAAAAAGTACTTTTACCTACCTGTCTTACGCCGAGTATCCCCAAAACAGGGAATATTTTTGCTCTTTTTTTAATTAAATTGAGAATGTGTCGCTGTTTTAAATGCATGGTTAATACCTGATATATATAAAAATACTTTATGATATTGCAGATACTTATTATAGTCATTTTTTATCTATAGGGCAAATATTGTGTGTATAGACAAAGCAGCAATGGTTAGGTCAAAAATCAAACTAACATTGGCTAGACCCTACAGACCTTGATTGATATAACTTTTAGCATAAAGCAAACTGGGGCTTACTCAGCCTTTGAATGGGAAGCGCCATATACTGGGGTTGTGATGGCTAAATTTATTGAAAACTTACTTAAATATTGTGCCTAGCTATCAATAGTATCGCTTAAGGTCAGCATTTTAAGTGCTAAGCTTAGTTATAATAAATGTAATAATAAGCTATAAAATATGTACTGGTTAAATTATATCTTTGGCAAAAAAAAAGACGCTACGCGAAGACGTGCATCATCTGCATCAACTATCCGATCTGAAGATGGAGATGACGAAGTTGGGAATAATACTGCTCTGACCAACGAGGCTGCCTACAATACAGCGCGAGGTCGAGCTCCAAATCGTTCGTCTACAATTAGGCCTTCAAGTGGCTTTTCTGAAGAACATAGAACTACCAATGATTTCTTTATTTTTCCAGCCAGCGGGATAGATGATTCAGATTCTAGCCTAAGAGCTTCTACCAAAATTCCAGCATATTTTTTAAAAATGCTCACCAATTTTGCGGATTCCAAGGTTAGCGGTGCAGCAACTTCGACACGATCTGACATAGAGTTAAATCTAGTAAGTAATGAAGATAGTACAATCGGCGCAAGTAGCGCAAGAACCTATGTCCCAAACTCAAAACGTTATCCCCCATTTCCACTGGATATATTGTTAAAAAACAATTCTTTTGCTGGTATATTAGCTTTTATAGCAAAAGATGGCGGTAATAAAACTAAGATTAATGGTACAGAAGGCCCAGAAAGTATAGTGGCAGGAAATATGCCGCTTAGTAGTCGTTTCGTATCCAAAAGAAATATAGCTACCTGCGCTACTAAAGAAAAGAAGTTTACACGTGGGTATAGCCTATTTGATACTGTAAATCCCTCAACATTCTTTGATGGTTGCGTTAATGCTGGTGCTTCAATGACCGATGAATTGAAAAATAAATTTTTTGCGACCGACGGAGTAGAAATAAAAGAGGTTAAGGTTCTAGGCGGTATTAACGGTCGTGGCGGTTTGATATGCTTCTCAGAAATGGCGCCTATTTTTGCAAAAAATAAACAAGATCCAACTCCAAAACCAACTTCTTTAGACAAAAAAGAAGTTCATTACATACAAAGATCCGAGTCTTTGCATTCAATTCTGAAGAACATTGCGCGTGGGATCTATTTAGATCCAAAAATTATTTCTGGACAGTTAAGTTTTAGACATAAAGATGTTGAATACAGTGGTTTTTCTTTAAATATAATAGACATTTTGCCTGCAATAGAAAATGTAAGCCTTTTTGAGTCTGAGCTGCAGAAAACCATAATAGAAATTTTAGATTTTAAAGAATCAAAAAGTAAACAAAAAGATGTATTGAGTATCGAAAATCAGGCTGGATATGCTCAACTATTTTATAAAATATTGGAAGAAGATTATCATTGCCCTATTTGGGAAACGACTAAAGAAGGTATTAAAATACCGCTGATGGTTCGAGCTGGATCAAATGGTCTAGCTATTGCTGGCGATATTGATATGTTACATATTCCAGCTCCCTTCGATTTACCGGCTGGTGTGCATGAAACCCATATGTCAAGTAATGTTGCTGCAGCAAATCTTTTTGAAAGTCTCGAGTCAGCAGCGGACTGGGCCAAGCAGATAAAAAGCACATCACAATACACTACACAATCTGGTCTTGCTAAAATATTTACTGATAACATTCAAGATGCAATCGAATATTATAGACGTCTTGAAAAGCAAGAACCAAATAAACTTAAGATTCTCGGTACCACCAGCGTATATAATATGGTGATGCAATATTATTTAAATGTAACATTGAATGGTGAAGTTAATGGGGAGATGCCAAGGTTTACCGATCTAATTTGTCACGCACCAGAAACTTCAAATCCTACAGCGGAAGAGTTTGGTTCTACGCTTACGGCTTGGAAAGATACTTATTTTTATGCTGCAAATGAGAGCGCATACTTACATTTTTTATTGCATGATAGAGAAATTTTAAGACAGTATCCATTGTGTGTAAATGCCTATTGGTTACGAGATCTTGAAAAAGATGACACATGCTCACAAATTTGGCGAGATATTATAGAGATTCAGGCCTTAAATTGCCTGTTGCAAGGCCAACCTTTGGATAATTACTTCGGTTATATCCTCAATAACTTATGCTGTCCAAATGGCTTGGAGCCTGCTGCTGATAAATTAGCTGAATATAGAACTATAGCTATAGGTTTTGTTGAAAAATTACAGAAAGAATTAAATAAAGGGTATAAAGATGCTGAAGAAACTAGACAAAACATAAAGGATAGAGTAGACTCACTTTATAAGAGACATGAGCGTGGATGTACACCTATACAAGAGGCTATGGGTAGGTCGCTAGAAAAAGAAAATAAACACGGAGTCGCAAATGTTTAAAATGCCAAGTTCTCCTAAACGCAACGAAAAGTTATCGCGGTTAGATGTCCTCAATAAGGCTTTTAAAGGGGTTTTACTTAAGGAATACGTTACTCTCGAGGCTAGCGATTGCCCATATCAAAACCTGGTAAAAATTTTCGAAGATGTTGCTAGTTTTATGAGTAGTTATGATAAGATATTTAAAACCCCACAAATTGAGCCATCTGCTCCCGAAGCAAAAGAATTAAGTAATACACTAGATGCTCTAGTGACTGCTATTAATAAGGTGTTTGATGAAAATACAGGTAAGGATTTTTACATTGAAAAATGGTATCTAGATGACGTAGAAGCCACGGAAACTGAAAAAGATCATCAATCAGTCCAACAGTTGTTAACAGGTATTCTAAAAGAAGTAGAAAGAATTCAGTCTCTATTAATAACCCCAGGCTCTCCAAAACCTCAGGGTTAATGTGGATTTTGATATTAGGTAGTTGTAGTTTTATTGGTGGTAGTAAATATGTACACAGTGTTTAGTTTAAAGCCCTCGCAGCCTGCTGAATTAGCAGCAATCGCCTGCCTTAAAGAACAATACAGAAAACTTCTGCTTAAGAATTTTGAGACGCTTATGCCTTGTGATTGCCCATACCGAGAATTAGGGGCTATTTTAGAATATACCGCAGTTTGCATTATAAATTACCGGCACCTAGCGGCAAATACTGAGAATCCTAAATATACCAGTGCTAATCTAGCTGAAAACTTAGATGCATTAATTACTGAAATTAACCAGATACTTGAGCCTAGTAACCAAGCTGATTATAAAGCTGATGACTGGTTCTTAGTTGGTGAAACCTCAGGCCAAAAACTGCTAGAGGCTATTTTAGCCGAAGCCCAAGTAATGCAGGCTTGTAAAATTTCATCAACTGCTAGCCAAAAGTGCAGAGTTTTAGACTAGCTAACCGCTAACGTAACTCGTCGTTGCTACTGGTAATAATTGGTGCGCTTTCATCCCTTAAGTTCACGTTAAACATCAGCACTATGCGTTGGAAATTGGCTAAGATTTGAAACTGCTCCCAATCTGGTAATTTCTCAAATTCTGCAATGAACTGTGTATCTAGCAATGGCGGCTTATTTTTTAGCAGCTCTTTGCCATTGGTGGTTAAATTTATAAACCATTTACGCTTATCTGCGGTATCTCTTACACGGTCTACCAATTGTTTTTTTACTAATGTATTAATAATAATTGTTGCAGTTGATTGGCTAATGGAAATATTGTTAGCAAGTTCGGATGTTGTTATCAAGCGGTTATGTTCTAGTTCGTACAAGATAACTAATTGCGGTCCGGTTATCCCATACTTTAGATCAAGCATTTTAGATTGTAAGTCCGCTGCACGAATTATGCTGCGAATAGCTTTGAGCACCCCTTCGCAGGCGGACCCTTTTTTAAGAACCATTCCCCGTCTACCTCATACAAATATTAATGTTTGCATGGTATGTAAATTAACCAGTAAGTGCAAATATTTTTATTATGTAAGTTGGATTTATGTATGCAATTGTATGCTGTTATAGTTATATTTATCATGGTCTTGGTCAGTTTGCGTCAGCATTATGCATTGATGTGCATTGTATTGACATCGATACATAATCTTGTTACATTGAATGCAAGAACTGACAAAATAGTAGTAGGAGGTAAAAATGAAGCAACCAATGCAAATTAATACAAAGTACCAATGGGCTGATTACATGAGTCGTGCGCAGAACAAGCCAGCGGGAAAGCGTCCAGAGCGTAAGATAGATCGTTGGAGTGTTAATTATGAAATTTTACAAATAATGAGAGGGAGTAAACAACATGGTTAAGTTAAATAAATATGTGTGTTCTATAGGGGTTCTAGGCGCTACGTTATTAGCTGCAACAGGCGTGCAGGCGAAGCTCGCTGATGATATTAAGAATAAAGGCACTGAAAATGCGATTAGAATCCAGATGCTTTTAAAGAGGGATCTACCTGCTAGTGATGTAGCGGTGCATGTGAATAAAAAGATTATTCAATTTGCTGGATTTGTAGACGATACCCTGCAAAGTAGGAAACTAGATACGCTAGTGCATAAATACGATACTCAATACAAAGTGATTAACAATGTTAGGATATTGCCTAATCGTGATGAGCCTCGAGAAGAGGTGGCTATAAGGAATGAGATTCAAACTAGAATCGACGATTATAAATATCCTGTACATAACGTAGATGTGCATGTGCGTAATGGATATGTGATTTTGAGCGGCTTTGTTGACAAATATGTACCACTGGATGATATAAAAGCCATTGCTTTATCGGTACCAGGGGTAGAAGGTGTAGACAACTGCCTGTTGCATCGCCTAGCATAGGTGCGGAGTTGCTCAGCCATAAGCATGACCCTAATAACAATTAGGGTTGTGCTTTTTTTATACCGGTCTTTTAATTAGGATCGAAAAAGCTTTTTAAACCAGCTTTAAAGCGATCTAGCAGATTTACCGTAGGTTTTGGTGTTTCTGGTGTTTGTTCTTCTGCTTTAACTTTAGCGTTAGTTTGTGGCTGGACAAAAGTTAAGAACTGACGTGGGTAATTATTAACGCCGAAGATTTTAGATAACATATCAGTGTGTTCTAGTTGCTTATCGGTAGAATCGCGAATGATATTAGCTTCTGGCGTATTTATCTTTTCTACAGCTTTTTTACATAAAAAACAGCCTAAAGTTATTACTGTTATAGCCGCTAATACTGGAACTGCTACAGGATTGATAGTAGCTGCTACTAGCATACCAAGACCGGTAAACATCATTACCATGCCGATAGTTGAAGCAATTTTTTGATTGCTGTTCATCTTATCCCAATTATTATTCACCGCGGAGCAGCAACGAAAAACCTCGGAACCTAAAGTCGCGACCATACCTAGTTGTTGAATTTTAAGCGAGTTATCGCCAGTATTATTAGCTAAATCTTTATGTAAATTTTCAATTAATGGCTGCAGATTGGTTTTATAAGCCGCGTTAAGTTGTTGCAAAATCTGCTGGGGTGCTGGTAAATTTTTGGCATCGGCAGGTGCGGCTTCTTGTGCTACTTGGTGGAGGCGATTTAACATCGCGGTCATTTTTAATAAAAACTCAGAAAGATCTCCATTCTTAGCTGCTGCAGCTAGTTTATTAATTTCTAATAACAGAGCATGCGCATCTTCCGCCGCTTCTGTAAGCCGTTGTTGCGAAAGTTCGGCAACGGCAGTGAGCGAACGTAAGTCTTCTTCTAACTCTGCAAGTAGTGTTTTTAAATCTGGCATACAGTAATTATAGATGCTACTTAGCTATTTGCATTTATTTAACAAGTATTCTGCAATTAAGGGCAATGGTTGACCAGTAGCGCCTCTGTCTTTGCCGGTATATCTGCAGGCGGTGCCAGCTATATCTAAGTGCGCCCAATGATAATTTTTGGTAAAACGGGATAGATAACACGCGGCCACAATACTACCACCTTCAGGACCAGCCACATTTGCTAGATCGGCGACGTTGCTGTCTAATAGCCTATGATACTCGTCAGTTAGTGGCAATTGCCAGCATTTGTCCCCGCTTACTATTCCAGCATTAAGTAAATCATTAGCTAATGGTTGGTAATTAGTGAATAACCCAGAGTGAAAATTACCCAGGGCTACCACACAGGCTCCAGTTAACGTAGCCATGTCGATTACTACTTCCGGTTTAAAACGCTCGCAATAAGTTAAAGCATCGCACAGCACTAAGCGGCCTTCGGCATCAGTATTTAAAATTTCAACAGTTAGTCCTGACATGGTCGTGACTATATCGTCCGGCCGGCTAGCTGAACCACCGGGCATATTTTCTGCAGCAGCAATTACCCCGACTATATTTAATGGTAAGTTTAATTCAGCTGCAAATTTTATAATGCCTAACACGGTAGCTGCGCCACACATGTCAAATTTCATCCCGATCATACCGCTTGGCGATTTCAGGGAGTTACCACCAGTATCAAAAGTTATGCCTTTACCTACAAACACTAACGGTGCTTGGGATTTTGCAGCGCCACGATATTCCAAGGTAATTAATTTTGGCGGCTGCGCACTACCTTGTCCTACGGATAATAATGCCCCCATTTTGAGCGCTTGTAGATCTTTGCGTTCTAACACTGCGGCACTGATAGCTTTGTAGCTCTTGGCTAGTTTAAGGGCAAACTTGGCTAAATAGTCTGGATGGCAAACATTTGGTGGTGTATTAGCTAGATCTTTAATAATTTGTAGCCCCGCACATAAAGCCAGGCCGATTTTAATAGCTTGCTCGGCTTTGCCAGTTTCTCGTGGGTTATTGATAATCCAGGTGATTTTTTTTAACTCTTGGCGCGGGTTTCTACTTTTATCCAGGTTAGACTTAAATTGTTCGAATTTATACCTACTTGAAACAGTAATCATCACCGCCTGTTGAATTTTCCAAGCGTTATCATAGTCTTTCAATGGTGCCTCAGTTAAATAACAGACTGCCTCGCGTACACCAGTATTATTTAATGATATCGCCATTTTTTGTATGACTTCTCTAAATATTTTGTCGTTAAACTCACTTTCTTTGCCACAACCGACTAGAAGTACTCGATCGCTATTAATTCCTGGGATATTATGTAACAGTAGATTTTGTCCGACTTTGCCGCTGGTATCGCCGAGCTTTAGGATATTAGTCAGGGCTTCACGGCAAGATTTATCTAATTTTGTATTAATTATGGGTGATTTACCAGACTCAAAAACAGGCAGTATTAAGCAATCAGTGTGACGTCTTTCTGGCTGGCCACTTTTTATGTTAAAATCCATGGGGTCTCCCGCGACTATTTTTATTTAATGCAGACACAGTAGTTTACTGCAAGAACAGGCAATTGCAAGATGGTTATAGCCAGATATATTACCAAAGAAATATTCAACACTTTCTGTGCTATCGCGTTTGTGTTGCTGTTTATTGCAATTAGCAACAAATTTGTTATGTTTCTAGCAAAGGCGGCATCTGGCAAGTTACCGGTAGGTTTAGTCTTTAAGGTAGTGGGATTATATATCCCGGAGCTATTTGGTTTGTTGGCGCCGGTTGCTATGTTTGTGGCTATTTTATTTACTCATAGCCGTCTGCATGCTGATAGTGAAGTGGCGGTGTTGTTAACTTGTGGTTTTGACTGGGCTAAATTGACCCGCATTACGCTAATTATGGCTAGCGGTGTGGCCGGAGTTGTGGCAATTTTAAATCTAGTGTTAGTACCAATTATAAGTACTGAACGTGAAAAAATATTAGCTGATGGGCAAATTGCTGGTGTGATGCGTGCTATTACCCCTGGACAATTTCAGACCATTGATGAAAATGATCAGTTAGTATTTTATGTTGAAAATGTATTGCCAGATGGTACTTTGAAAAACATATTTATTGCGCAACAACCAAATACTGACAAAGTTACGAATCAGGATATGGTGGTACTAACGGCGGAAACTGCAGATATAAAACAATTAGGTAATCAAAACGAATTTTATTTAGTGTTACATAATGGCTATCGTTACGTAGGTAACCCTGGAGATGCTAATTACACGGTAACATCTTTTGCTGAATATGGGCGCGAGTTAAAATACGCTTCTGGGCCGTTACCAAGTTTTGAATACCTGCGACCTTCAATGCAGATCTTTAATTCAACAGACCCTCGAGATATTGCTGAATTCCAATGGCGCTGTGCGATGCCGTTTGCAGTAATAATATTAGCTTTGTTGGCAATACCGTTAGCTAAAGTAGAGCCACGTCAAGGACGGTATGCAAAGTTTTTACCAGCAGTATTAATTTATATGCTGTATTACAATTTATTAACTGTGGTTAAGCGTTGGATTGCCAATGGCGTATTAACTAGTTGGCCAGGATTATGGGCGGTACATATATTATTTCTGTTACTAGCAGTAATATTAGCATTAAAAGTATCTGGGCGTTGGGATGAATTTAGATATAACCGGTCACTGCGGAAACAAATAGCATGAATATTTTAGACCGTTATATAGGCAAGCAAATAATTGCTGCGATTTTAGTGGTTTTAGTGGCGCTATTGGGCGTAGATGTATTTTTTTACCTAGTGAACGAGCTGCGCTACATAGGTAAAGGTGATTATAAATTTAGTACAGCGATAGTTTTTATAATTTTAACTATTCCTAGAAAAATTTATATTATATTCCCTTGGGCTGCATTATTAGGCTCGTTGTTGGCATTAGGCAGTTTGGCTAAGAATAGCGAGTTAGTGGCTATGCGTGCGGCGGCGATTTCGGTGCCAAGAATCGCCTGGTCTGCGTTAAAAGCAGGTTTGTGGTTAACGCTAGCAATGTTCATCTGTGGTGAGGTAATTTCACCGACTACGGAATCTTGGGCGCAGCGGCGTAAAACTTTAGCCTTGAGTCGCGGACAAGCGATTCAGACGCAGTTTGGTACTTGGGTACGGCATGGTGACCAATTTATTCATGTTGGAGTGGTAAAACAAAACGATCAACTACAAGACGTGACGCGTTATGATTTTAATAAACAGTTACAATTACAATCTGTATCACATGCTGACTCAGCAATTAAACAGAAAACTGGTTGGTTGATTCAAGATTTACATGGCACCAAGTTTAGCGCAGATAAAACCGAAATAATTAATACTGAGCAAGCACAAATTCCAGAATTACTAGATACTGAAATCCTACATGCTTCGGCAGTAAAGCACTTAGAACGTTTAACGCTAAGAAATTTGTGGCTGGTTATTAAGGGTAGGGTTGCCCAAGAGTTAAATGCTACAGAATATGAACGAGCTTTTTGGTTGAAAATTTCCCAACCATTTGCGGCGTTAGTGATGGTATTCCTCGCGGTACCATTTGCTTTCGGGCCGTTACGTTCAGCTTCAGTTGGCTTAAAGATCTTAGTTGGCGTATTAGTGGGGTTTGCATTTCATACGTTGAATTCTATTTTCGGACCGTTAACGGCGGTAATAGGTTTATCGCCAATGTTAGCAGCGATGATACCATCACTAGTATTCTTTAGTTTTGGTTATTTTATGGTAATTAAGGTACGTTGAGATGCATTATATTAAATTTAAAACATTCATAGCTGTCTTATGTTTGACGGCATTTTCCTCGGTATTTGCTAACACAGAAGCAACTTTCACTATGGATTGGCTGGCTAAAGGTTGTGTGCCCGTGAAAGAAGTTGTTGTAAAAAAAGGCAACACTGTAGAGGTATCATATACTCTGTGTTGGCAGCGATCCGCAAACAACCCTGATATTTTAAATATGAGCTACAAAGACTATAAATTATTGAAAATGAATGGGGCTCCAGCTCCCAAACAACTAGTAGATATGACTGAAAAAATTAAGATTCCAGGATTTTATGTTGATAGGAAAACAGCAGATTTTAAAGGCGTAGACGAGCAGGCGCTTACAGAGGCCTACCGTGGCATTATGCAAAATATGGTGAATAACAACACTATAAAACGGGAAGTTGCTGATCAGATGAGTGATATCTATAGATTAATTCAAGATAACCCCTCTTTGAAACAACAAATGGAAGCAACAGTTTCAAAACCTTGGACAGTTTGGGTTAGTAGTTGGGTAGGAACCGTACCTATCGGCGAATATGTGTTAGAAGAAGATAAAATTAATCTTAAGGTACAAAAATTAAAAGATGGCTATTTTGCACTTGAATTACAAGAAGATGTAAAGCCAGAAGTTGTGGAAGAGACCTTAACTAGTTTAATTAGTGCTATAAAGCCTGGTATAGAGACTGACAAAATCAAATTTGAATCTTGTAAACAAACTGCAAAAACAATAACTAAAAGTAATCTACAACCTAAAACAGCTTTTTGGTCCACAGAATTAGTTGTAGTTGAAGAAAATGGTGATAAATTACATGTTATTGAATCACATGAATATCATTTTGGTAAGTTTGGCTAATCTACAATTCGATCAGATTAAGCCTTTATAGTTATGATTGGGTATTTAATTATCGTTTGATCTTTTGTTATAAATACTAAGTCATTGAATTTGGCTTGTACTATTAAAATACGGTTAATTAGAATAAAAACCTTTTAATAAATCATCTGGTAATGGAGCATCAAAATCATCCGCTATATGCATAATACCTTTAAATTGTCCGCCTTTTCGCACGGCTGGTTCAGCAGTATAAGGTATTAAGTAACTACTCGCCCCCTAGCGCATGTTCGGATCGAAAATATTTTTCATAATCCTATTGACACGTATTTTTGGGTCTAATTTTGCTTATCCATAAATCCATTCCAAACATGCCGCTATAACGATCTCT
>Ga0209174_10000101_pt1 | contig 64073 bp, 63 predicted proteins | sample JI91814BDNA_FD_187505 | JGI IMG/M metagenome (GOLD analysis project Ga0209174, IMG submission 187505) | Wastewater effluent complex algal communities from Wisconsin, to seasonally profile nutrient transformation and Carbon sequestration -... | ecosystem: Engineered > WWTP > Effluent > Algae...
CTAGTGGGCCGATCTGATGACTGTGCTAGTTTAACAGCTTCACGTTTAAATTCCGATGGGTAATGTGTACCTTTTGGCATGTTTGTTCTCCGATAAGTAATTTAAGCTACTTGTCCGGAAAACTAGGGCAAGATCAATGCTATTTTTAATTTATTACAGCAATCTCGGCAAATAGCAGTTTTAGTAAGTGGGTCCTTGTATAGACATACTATTCAAATCACTGAATCTCTTACACCTAAAGAAGCTTTTGAGAAAGCTAGACGCCTTGGCCAAGAGTGGGAGGAGGAATATGAATCAATAATTAACGAAACTAGCAGAAAGACAGACATTGCTGTTTATAAATGGGAAATTTTACTGTTAGATGAAAAATATCCATTGATTAGAAAGCAACTAGAAAAGAATTATTTCGATAAGCCAGAATTTAAACAAGCTTTTGATGATCAAGCTAATTTATTTATAGGACGATTATTGAAAAAAAAATGTGTAATTGAAGATAGGGAAAAGGCTTTATCACTTTGCTTAGATTACTTAATAGAAGAATGTGCAGTTTTTATTGTGATGAATAATAAGTTTTTTCGTTATACACATTTTGTGTACCCTGGGCCTGTATCTAAAGCAATCCAAGTTTCTTTTGACTCTTACAATTTAAAAATTTCCATTGTGCGGCCAGAATTTGAAGATATCGAGGTCCGCCCAGCACAACATATTGATTCGCCCTTAAATGAAGAAGATATATGGCAAAGAATTCATACGCTAGATGAAAAAGCTAAATTTTTCGCAGATATGAGGGACGTGTTCAGCAATTGTAAAGTATTTTGTCTTAAAAGGGCGGCATCAAACATACGACACAGAGTAGCTATGCAGATAGACGCTCACGTAATGAGGCATGAAAATAATTTTATACTATATAAAACCTTAGATATAAAATACGATGTTTTAATTTACGCACCTAAAAATAAATATCCTATAAACAAGTTTGAGGGTGAGTCATCTAAAAAATACATTCCCTCAATAAGAATTGATTACAGAGCGCTAACCTCTTTGTCAGAGTCGCCATTCCCAAATTGCGGGGTCGTAGATTTAAGACCTTTAGAAAATGAAGAAGTTAAAAAATGCGAGTTGATGATGCATTTTATATCACTACCTTCAGACAACACCTTTAATCTTGAAATGCCATTAAAAGATATTTGTGAGGCTACGGAGTTCATCTATTCCTATTTGGTCTACCATGCAAACGCTCCTGAAGCCAAGTTTTATATTGTTGGTAATGAAGGGGCGGAGTGTAAATTATATTATAGTTCTATAGATAGTGCTACCGATAAAGGGGTTGCGCGTCGGAAAATTACTGACTATTTGCTTAAGTTGCAGGGCCGTGATCAGATGTTATTAACGACAACAACAGAAGACTCTTTGGGAGCGCAAGAGGTTGTTCATGTATCGGATCCTATTATTTTGGTGAAAACAATTTTTGACTTCTTTAAATTATTGAGGGCAAGTCAAAATATAGGCAGTGCGCCCTCCACGCCTAATCATAGCGCATCCTCCACCCCATTTGGTAGTCCACGGTCCTCTCCACTGCAGTCCTCTCGATTGCTCTCTGCACGGTCCCCTCAGAGCCTCGGTAGTGTGATCGATAGTATGGGTAGTGTGATCGATAGTATGGATAGCTTTCACCTTGGGCGAAGTACTTCTAGTGAGACAATACTGAGTGGCGATACTATGATGGCGCTGAAACCTCAATTGTTTTTTGGTAATGGCCGTAATCAGGTGGACGCTTACGAACATTCAATAAAAAAGAGTGTTCCTGAATTAAAGTCGGAAAAGTCGGATTTGTCGAGCGCTGAGAATAAAGGTGTGCCAACAGGCCTATTCTTTACCCCTACGCGAAGCTGTGCGTTTGCAGTGCTAGTTCCAGCCGCTGCCATTGGGTTCGTTGCTTTAGCACTCCAGGCAGCATACCCCTTTAAGCCAAGCTAGATAGCAATTCCTTGTGCATAAGTTTTGACCTATCTTTCGCCAAATTGATTAATGCTCCAATTATACCTGATTTTTTTTGACAACCTAGTTTGAGCTTTATAGTGTTTAAATGCATTTCTACTGTACGAAGAGATAAATTAAGCACTTCTGCTATGTTTGCTGCAGTTTTTCCTTCTATCAAAAAATATACACATCTTAGCTCTTGCTGACTTAGCTTGGGATAAATATAGGTATTTAATTTGAATAATTCATATCTAACCTTTTCTAAATATAAATGCAAATGTGTAGTATTAATATTTTTATCAGAATTCAATCCTTGAAAATTAGGTAACATCGACTCTGTTAATTTAAAACGGTCTTGATCAACTAACAATATCAAACTGCGGGCCTGATTAGAAAAATGATTGCAATATAGCTCTAGTGATTCCTTCATATTTATAAATTTATTTATTGCTATATTTTGCTCATCTTCTCTCCAAAAACTATGCATTTCATAAAACCCAACATGTCGCCGTATATAATTTGCCACACTACCTGCATTAAATAAGTTTTTTATATCTTTAACAACTTGAGAATAGGGGCCATTTGGCTCTGGAATATACCAAAATTCTGTATCTAAAATTTGTGGTGGTACATGAGCAGAAATATGCAATTCTTTTGTAATCACATAATTAGCAATAGCTGGGTTGGAATACAACATGCACGCAGTGCCATCATCATAGACACGAGCATACTCAAAAAAAGAAAATCCAACTTTAGTCGCTGCTGGAGTACAAATCTCCCTCATATCGGAAAATGTTTTTGTAGAAAAACTGGGTTTGCTAACTATTTGAATAAGATCATTACTTATTTCTAGCATGTAGACCTCGGGCAGACATCCCTATGTAAAACGGGCAATTAGTTTTCTTCATAACTACATATTATGATAGAATTGCACCCTTTTGATTAGGTGCCTACATAATGCTCATCGAACCTAACACCATTTACCCAACAATTAATTCTAACATAACTGCCGAACAAATTAAAAAAAATATTTACTCCAAGCATGGATGAAATAGTATTTGCACAGAGCAACACCGTCAACAAAAAATACCATATTGAGTAATGTCGCACGGAATAATGCATTAGATGAATTAACGTTAGAGTCTCAAAATTTGGGCTTTGATTATTAAGTTATGACCTAGAACGATGGCTCCCCGGAACGGACTCGAACCGCTGACCCAGTGGTTAACAGCCACTTGCTCTACCGACTGAGCTACCGGGGAATGTGTTGGTCTGGTGATGATACTTAACCAGACCACCTTGGTCAAGTAGGCTTACGAAATTTTCTCAGTTACCGCCCTTAAACGCCGCATGGCTTCACGCAAGATATCCATACTGGTCGCTACTGAGGCGCGTAAGTATCCGGGGGCGCCGAAGGCTACGCCAGGCACCAATGCTAGGTCTGCTTTATTAATTAGATATTCGGCAAACTCGGTGTCATTAGTTACCCCGTCTATCGCGAGCTTATCAATTAATTCCTGTACCTTAAAGAACACATAAAACGCGCCGTCAGCGTCTAAGCATTGTATACCGCCCATGCTGTTTAGCTCTTCTAACACGAAATCGTGGCGCTTTTGAAATTCAGCATTCATTAAATAAATACAGCTTTGATCACCGTTGATCGCCGCAACTGCCGCTTTTTGCGAAATCGAACAAGGGTTGCTGGTGCTTTGGCTTTGCATTTTATGCATGGCTTTAATTAGTGCTTCTGGCCCCGCCGCATAACCGATGCGCCAGCCAGTCATAGCATAAGATTTAGATACGCCGTTAATTACTACCGTACGCGCGTATAATTCTGGGCAGGCCATGACGATATTCGCAAAGCTAAATTTAGCCCATAAAATATGCTCATAGATATCATCGGACAAAATTAAAATATCAGGATACTTAAGTAGCACTTTACCCAAGGCAGCGAGCTCTTCATTGCTATACGCGATGCCAGTGGGATTCGAAGGGCTGTTTAACACGAGCATTTTAGTTTTTGGCGTAATTGCTTGTTCTAATTGTTGCGCGGTAATTTTAAAGCGTTGCTCGATACCCGCGTAAATTACTACTGGCTTTGCACCACATAACAAAGCTATATCTGGGTATGACACCCAATATGGCGCAGGAATGAGCACCTCGTCGCCAGGGTTGAGCACTGCTTGCATCAAGTTGAAGATACTATGTTTTGCACCACAAGAAACCAGGATTTGTTCTGGCTTATAGTCTAAGCCGTTATCACGAGTTAATTTGCTGATTATTGCTTGTTTTAGCTCTAAAATACCGTCAACTGCAGTATAATGAGTAAAGCCAGCATTAATTGCTGCGATCGCGGCTTCTTTTATGTGTTGCGGTGTGGCAAAATCAGGCTCGCCGGCGCCTAAGCCGATAATATCGATTCCGGCGGCTTTTAATTCCGCCGCTCTAGCAGTAACTGCTAGTGTTGGCGATGGCTTTATACTTTTAATTCTATCAGAAAGTTGGATACCCAAAGAGTTTTCTCCACATGCAAAAAAATTTTTCCCTAGTTCAGGACTTTAAACCAGCAGGTGATCAACCGCAAGCAATTGCTGGTTTAATTACGGGCCTCGAAAATGGTCTAATGCATCAAGTGTTATTGGGGGTGACCGGATCTGGTAAAACTTTTACCATTGCGAATATAATCCAACACACTCAACGCCCGACTTTAATTTTAGCTCCAAATAAAACTTTAGCAGCGCAATTATATGGGGAAATGAAAACTTTTTTCCCGCATAATTCGGTCGAGTATTTTGTCTCATATTACGATTATTATCAACCAGAAGCGTACGTGCCTTCGTCAGATACGTTTATTGAAAAAGATTCATCGATTAATGAACATATAGAACGCATGCGCTTATCAGCCACTAAAGCGTTATTAGAACGGCCAGACACTATTATTGTTGCTACGGTTTCGGCGATTTACGGCTTGGGTGATCCTAAACAATATTTATCTATGGTTTTGCATTTAGACAAAGGCGATATAATTGAACAACGTACAATACTGCGGCGTTTAGCCGAAATGCAGTTTACGCGTAATGATATCGATTTTCGTCGCGCTACCTATAGAGTACGTGGCGATGTGATCGATATTTTTCCGGCAGAATCAGAAGCCGAAGGGGTGCGCGTGGAACTGATGGGAGATGAGATTGAACAAATTAGTTTATTTGATCCATTAACTGGTACGGTACAGCATCGCATACCGCGAGTTACAATTTATCCTAAGACACATTATGTTACTCCACGGCAAAAAATCTTAGATGCAATTGAACTAATTAAACAAGAAATGAAGTTGCGGGTTAACGAGTTTAATGCACAGCAAAAACTAATTGAAGCGCAACGTATTGAACAACGTACTAGATTTGATCTGGAAATGATGCAAGAGTTAGGTTATTGTTCGGGAATTGAGAATTATTCTAGATATTTATCTGGACGCAATCCGGGTGAACCACCGCCGACGTTAGTAGACTATTTACCAGCGAATGCACTAATAGTTATAGACGAATCGCATGTTACTGTGCCGCAATTAGGCGCGATGTACGAAGGCGATCGTTCGCGTAAAGAAAACTTAGTAAATTACGGCTTTCGCTTACTATCAGCGTTAGATAATCGGCCGTTAAAATTTGCTGAATTTAGCAAATTACAACCACAAACTATTTATGTTTCGGCAACACCCGGCAAATACGAACAAGCACATGCTGATAACATAGTGGAACAAGTAATTCGGCCTACAGGCTTAATTGATCCAGAAGTTGAAGTACGGCCTGCTGGCACACAAGTTGACGATGTGTTATCTGAAATTAAAACGCGGGTGGCGTGCCATGAGCGAGTATTAATTACTACTTTGACTAAGCGTATGGCCGAAGATTTAACTACCTATTTAGCTGAACATGGGGTGCGGGTTAGATATTTACATTCGGATATCGACACTGTCGAACGTGTAGAAATATTGCGCGATTTACGGATTGGTGAATTCGATGTGTTAGTGGGCATTAACTTGTTACGTGAAGGTTTAGATCTACCAGAAGTATCACTAGTAGCTATTTTAGATGCCGATAAAGAAGGCTTCTTGCGTTCGGATCGCTCGTTAATTCAAACTATTGGCCGTGCAGCGCGTAATCTACATGGCAAAGCAATTTTATACGCAGATAAAATTACCGGCTCGATGGAACGAGCAATGGCAGAAACTAATCGCCGGAGGGCGCTGCAAGTAACGCATAATCTTGCACACGGCATCATCCCACAGACTATTTCTAAATCGATTTTGGATATAATGCAAGGCTCGCACATAGGTCTAAAATATAATCGCAAAGCAGGTAAAGCTGAAAATAGCAGCGAACTTGACTATAGCCATTTTAGTCCTAAAGAGTTGGTCAAAAAAGCTAAAGAATTAGAAGAACAAATGTATCTGCATGCGAAGAATTTGGAGTTTGAACAAGCAGCTAAAGTGCGTGATCAATTACAGAAATTGCGACAACATACGATAGACGTATAAAGCTAGCTCATCAAGCGTATATATTAGTCATTTAGCTTGTCTTTTTTAATTCGAGTGGCTACACTTGTGTTAGGAGGAGAACTAAATGCTGAATACAAGTATATCATGTGAAGCCATAAACAGGCAGTGCTGCTGTTTTAATATGCGTAAAGTAACGCGAGCCGTAACGCAGTATTTTGATCGCTTTTTAGAGCCAGCTGGGGTGAGAGCTACCCAATTTACTTTGTTAGTAGCATTATTCTCTACTAAGGGTAAAACCCTAACCGAAATTGCGGAAACTTTGGTTATGGATCGTACCACTCTAACGCGAAATCTAAAGCCATTAGAAAAGACTGGCTTGATTGCTACGGTTGTAACTTTAGACAAACGTTCTAAAGCCTATGTATTAACTGAAAAAGGCGAACAAATCGTAGAGAAATGTGTGCCATTATGGCAAAAAGCCCAAGAGAGTGTAGTTAACTCTTTAGGCGATGAATGTTATCAAGATATTGTTAGCAAATTATCGCGCATGCTAAGCATTACTGGTAATAACAAAGATCGTAAGAAATAAAACAAAGTCTATCTCTCTCCTCTTAAAATGGCCGGTTTAATCACCGGCCTTTTTATTTTAACCACACTGCATCACATTCTTATATGTCACGCCTTTATCTAAACCACTGAATGCTACTTCGCTAATCTCATCTGTTATGTCAGCAGTTAATAAATATTTCTGCTCTAAGCCACTGGTATACGACAGCAAAATGTCCCTATTAGCATTTTGTTCGATTTTGATTTTTACTGCGCTCTTTTTACGCAACAGCTGTTCAGTTGGCACGCTAGAGTTAAGTGTATTGCCTTGTTGACTGAAAACAAGCTGTTTGCCAATAGTTAATCTAAGTTCAGCTCCAGCTTGCGTGTTGTTGTTACGTAAACCAATTAACGCTGCGCTTTTTTTGCTAGTTAGATCAAATTGTACGCAAAAATTATTATCTGTTCCAGCATGGTGCCAGGCGGTAAATTTACGTGCATGGCGCTTGCTAGTAGTGAAATCATTTATTAATTGTAAGTTTGGACAAGCACTGTTGGCGAGCATTACTGGTATCGGACTGGTAAATGCTGCGTCAGCTGGTGGCGTGACTGTGATCGTTTTGGCAACTAACCATTGCTGCAGTTGAACTGGGGTAGTAGCTGGATTAAAATACATTCTTATTGCACACATGATGGTCGCAATCGGTGCAGAAAATGAACTACCACCGGAGATTATTTTCTTGCCACTATTAACGTCAAATACTGACACATATCCTGGCAAATATAAGTCTACACACTCTCCTGGGTAACCCCAATTAGAAAAATCTGCCAGCACGTTACCTGGATTTTTGGTGCCGCCAACTGCAATCACGCTTCTAGCGCGCGATGGACTTCTACGATTGCAAGCGTTGTCTGCATCATTGCCTGCCGCGCCAATAAATGGAATACCAGCTTTAACTACTTCTTCAGCTGCTTTATCTATGGCATAATTAGCATTGCTGACACCAGAGAGATTGACTAATGAGAGTCGACCGCGCTGTTTATTTTCGACGGCAAAATCTATCGCATCACCAAACGCACTGATCATAGTTGCTATAGAACCAAAACCATTGCAGTCAAATATTCCTATGTTATATATTTTACGATCGCCTTTAGGTGCAACACCGGCAGTTTTACCAACCATAATTGAGGCTACCTTGGTACCGTGGCCATTACATGGTTGTTTGTCAACATATATTGGACCATATTCGATATTGGTGTTGGAAAATTCTGCAATATCTTTATGTATAACTGTATCAATTACAATAATATCTACGCCATTTACCTCGGCCTTACAGCTGGGTGCGTCATTCAGATATTCACTTATTTCACCTGTAATGGTGCCATAGTCTGGTTCTGCCATTAGTTGAATTGGTTCATCTAACACCACAACCCCACTCACGTTTTGTATTTGTTGTTGTAGTTGCTGAGCCTCTTCTACAGTTAAATCTACCACGGCAAAATCTTGAGTTGAGGTGTGCATAATCGTTTGCGCATTTGCCGCATCGATTGCCGCAATGTCAGCAAACGGATCATTGTCGGTAGGATGCACTACGATATAACGATTGCGGCTCGCAGCAGCTGAAATCATTTCGCCAGTAAAGGCAGCAATGATCATATTCAATAGTAGGGCGGGTGTTTTAATATTCATCTTAATCTTATGCTCTCTCTGTTAGTTATCAAATAAACTTCAATTCAGATTATAAGATAAAATTTAGTTGGCATATTTGATGACTTGGCGAAATCACTGTAAGTACTTCCAGTTATTAGTGATTCTATGCCATAATCAAACAAGGGTAGTATTTGCAAAATAGAATTTAGTTACACAGCGAGGGTTCCTTAAATGGATGATCACAAACAAAAAGCATTGAGTGCGGCGTTAGCGCAGATTGAACGACAATTTGGTAAGGGCTCAATTATGCGTATGGGTGACAATACAGTGCCAGACATAGAAGCTATATCATCAGGCTCTATTGGTTTAGATATCGCACTGGGCATTGGTGGTTTTCCCAAGGGCCGAGTAGTAGAAATTTACGGACCTGAATCTTCAGGTAAAACTACTTTAACCTTACAAGTAGTTGCGGAGTGCCAACGTGCTGGTGGTGCAGCGGCGTTTATTGATGCTGAGCATGCTTTAGATTTAAATTATGCTGAAAAGCTTGGAGTGAATATTGACGAATTGCTAGTGTCACAACCAGATACGGGCGAACAAGCTTTAGAAATCGCGGATATGTTAGTACGTTCGGCGGCAGTTGATGTAGTAATTATCGACTCAGTGGCAGCGTTAACTCCCAAGGCAGAAATTGAGGGAGAAATGGGTGATCATCATATGGGTTTGCAAGCGCGTTTAATGTCACAAGCGTTGCGTAAGTTAACCGCTAATATTAAGCGTTCCAATACCTTAGTAATTTTTATTAACCAAATTCGCATGAAAATAGGCGTGATGTTTGGCAGTCCAGAAACTACTACTGGTGGTAATGCGCTTAAGTTTTATGCTTCGGTGCGTTTGGATATTCGTCGTACTGGTTCAGTCAAAAAAGGCGAAGAAATATTAGGTAGTGAAACGCGCGTCAAAGTAGTAAAAAATAAAGTAGCTCCGCCGTTTAAACAAGCTGAATTTGAAATTTTATATGGTGAAGGCATTAGTCGTTTGGGTGAGATAATTGATTTAGGCGTATTGTGTAATCTAGTCGATAAAGCTGGTGCATGGTATAGCTACTCGGGCACGCGTATTGGCCAGGGCAAAGATAATTCTCGTGAATATTTACGTGAGCATCCTGAAATGGCGGCCGAAATTGAAGCTAAAATTCGGGCGCAATTAATGCCATCGCGTAATGCTCCCAAACTAGATCAGGTGGTAGAGCAAAGCATAGAGCAATTTGAAGAAGTTGAAATTTAAGCGACTGTTACCGTCGCTCGGGCCATGGCTTAATAGTGTAAAATGCAAACTAGTAAATTTTGATATTAAGCCAGCCAAGCCCATAGTAGAAGAACTATTTAAACAAGTAGATAGTAGTCTTGACGCTGGTAAATATAAGCAAGCAATCCAGCCATTAAAAAAAATAATCGCTATTAATAATCGCCATAATTACGCGCTGTATGCGTTGGGTTATGTTTATCAGAACTTGGGTGAGCTAGATGCAGCATATACGGTAATAAAACGTGGCATAAAGTTTCATCCCAACGATCATAAATTTTATGAGTTATTCGGCATTGTGCAGGGTTTGCGCGGTAAACTGCGCTCTGGTGCTGCTGCTTACCAGCGCGCGTTGAATTTACGACCAGATTTAGTCGTGTCTAATTATTTAATTTATGGTATGCGCGGCATAAATCTGCCGATTGCCTCGCGTGAATATATAATTGAAGTTTTTAATGATTACGCAGATTATTTTGAAAAAAATTTGGTTGAGGAATTGCGTTACTGTGCGCACCAACAATTAGTCGTATATCTACGCAGTTTCTGGCACATAGAAACTTTAAATCTAGTTTTAGATTTGGGTTGTGGTACTGGATTGCTGGGTCAAGAGCTAAGCGCCAACTTTAAGATCAAGCGCTTAATCGGTGTAGATTTGGCTGAAAAGATGTTAGCTGAGAGTCAGAAAAAAAATATCTATCATCAGCTAGTGCAGGCTGATGTTATAGATTACCTGCGACTAAACGAAGAGAAATTTGATCTGCTTGCTGCCACTGATGTATTTGTTTACATCGGTGATCTGCGACCGGTATTTATGCAGGCCTATAAGTCTATACGCGCTGGTGGTTACTTTGGCTTTAGCGTAGAAAGCATGCAGCGTGGTCAGTATAAATTGTACGCTTCTGGACGTTATAAGCATTCTTTAGGCTATATAACCTCGTTAAGCCATGAGTTTGGCTTTAGCGAAATCAACAGCCAACCCATTGATTTGCGCAAAGAATCTGGCAATATAGTAGCTGGATACTTAGTTTTATTACAAAAATAGGGTTGGTTAGATGAATACCGCAGAGTTGCGTACGGCATTTTTAAATTATTTTCAAAGCAAACAACACACGAGTGTACCTAGTTCTTCTTTAGTGCCAGCAGGCGATCCGACGCTTTTATTTACCAATGCCGGTATGGTGCAGTTTAAAGATTTATTTTTGGGCTTAGAGTCTAGGGCTTATATACGCGCAACTAGTAGCCAACGTTGTGTCCGGGCTGGTGGTAAACATAATGACTTAGAAAACGTAGGTTTTACGGCACGCCACCATACTTTCTTTGAGATGTTAGGTAATTTTAGCTTTGGTGATTATTTTAAGCGCGAAGCAATTCAATATGCATGGGAATTTGTAACCCAGGTTTTAAAATTACCGCCAGAGCGCCTGTGGGTCACTGTTTACGAAGACGATGCTGAAGCAGCCGGTATCTGGCTGAAAGAAGTTGGTATAGACGCGAAAAGGTTTTCTAAATGCGGCGAGAAAGACAATTTTTGGGCTATGGGTGATACTGGGCCATGTGGGCCGTGTACCGAAATATTTTATGATCATGGTCCTGAAATTGCTGGCGGACCACCAGGTTCAGCAGATGCTGATGGCGATCGATATATCGAGATCTGGAATTTAGTCTTCATGCAATTTAATCGCGATGCTAGTGGCAAACTTACCAAGCTGCCAAAACCATCAGTGGACACTGGCATGGGCTTAGAACGCGTAGCCGCAATTATGCAAGGTGTGCATAACAATTACGATATAGATTTATTTAGAAACATAATTACGACGACGATTAAATTATTTAATATTAGTGACACCAGCAATAAATCCTTACGCGTGATTGCTGACCATTTGCGTGCTTGCGCATTCCTGGTTGCTGACGGCGTGTTACCAAGTAATGAGGGTCGTGGTTATGTGTTGCGCAGAATTATGCGTCGTGCGATTCGGCATGGACGGAAACTTGGTATAAGCCAAGTGTTTTTCTATAAATTAGTGCCGGTATTGATCCAAGAAATGGGCGCGGCTTTCCCAGAATTACGCAGTCAACAAAAAAACATCGAAACTGTATTTAAACAAGAAGAGCAACAGTTCGATAAGACGTTAGAACAAGGCCTGAAATTATTAGAGCAAGCGATAAAGAATCTGGCTGGTACAGTAATTCCCGGCGATATAGTATTTAAGTTGTACGATACCTATGGCTTTCCGGACGATTTAACTGCAGATATAGCGCGTGAACATGGTTTGACTTTAGATACCCAAGGCTTTAATCAAGCAATGGCACAACAACGAGCATTAGCTCGTAGTGCTAGTCAGTTTAGTGCTAAGCAACAAGCGATTGTCACTAAGACTAATACTGAATTTACTGGTTACGAAAAAGTTGCATCTAGTGCAACCATCGTTGAGTTATTTAAAGACGGGCAAGCGGTTAACGAATTACGAACGTTTGAAAATGGTTTCGTAGTATTAGATACCACGCCGTTTTATGCTGAAGCTGGTGGTCAAGTTGGTGATACAGGTAGTTTGAATAATGCGAGTGGGGTACAGTTTGCTGTTGGTGATACGCTTAAATTCGCTAACGCGTATGCGCATTATGGTGAAAACTTAGGCGCAATTTTAAAAGTTGGTATGCAAGTACAAGCCAATATTGATGTTGTACGGCGCTTAAAAATAAAAGCCAATCACTCCGCAACGCATTTATCGCATGCCGGGTTACGTAAAATACTTGGTGAACACGTACAACAAAAAGGCTCAGTCGTTGATCCTGATCGTTTGCGTTTTGACTTTGTGCATTTTGCGCCATTAACCGTAGATGAAATCGTAGCTTTAGAGTTACTAGTGAATGAAAAAATTCAACAAAATTTACCTGTAGAAACCAAGCTCATGGATATCCAAGAGGCTAAAAGTAGTGGGGCTATGGCCTTGTTTGGTGAAAAATACGCTGAAAAAGTCCGAGTATTGACTATGGGTAGTGATTTTTCTATTGAATTGTGTGGCGGTACGCACGTAACGCGTACTGGTGACATAGGGTTTTTTAAAGTAGTGGCTGAAGCAGGGATTGCTGCTGGTGTCAGACGTATAGAAGCAGTGACTGGACTAAAAGCAGTAATGTGGGCACAAGAGCAAGAGCAGTTTATTTATAAACTTGCAGATAGCTTAAAAACTACGCCTAGCGAAGTTGAAAACCGTATTCAGCAATTAGCTGCTAAAGTTAAAGGTTTAGAAAAGCAAATTGTTAAACTACAAACTGATTTAGCTGGCGGTTCGGGTAAAAACTTAGTAGCTGATGCACAAGAAATTAACGGTATTAAAGTATTAGCGACAGTATTGCCGGCCGGTGATGCTAAAGCGTTGCGCGAAGCAGTTGATAGATTTAAACAACAATTAGGTAGCGCGGTTATTGTTTTAGGCTTGGTTGATGGCGAGAAAGTTAGTATTGCAGCCGGCGTGACTAAAGATTGCGTCGAACGCGTGCATGCTGGTGAATTAATTGGTTTTGTGGCAGAGCAAATTGGTGGTAAAGGCGGTGGGCGTGCGGATATGGCACAGGCTGGTGGCAATCAACCAGAAAACTTAGCTGTCGCTTTAGAGTCAGTTTTTGCTTGGGTTAAACAACGTATTTGAAGTCGGAGCACCTACATGGCTTTGTTAGTACAAAAATTTGGTGGTACTTCAGTCGGTGATTTAGACAAGATTGCGCAAGTGGCAACAAAAATTTTGCAAGCGCATCAGGCTGGGAACAAAATTGTCGTGGTTGTTTCTGCTATGAGTGGAGAAACAGATAACCTAGTCGCTATGGCGCATAAACTGGCCGTAATACCCGATCCACGCGAGCTGGATGTGTTATTGGCTACTGGTGAGCAAGTAACGATTGCGCTATTAAGCATAGCTTTGATTGAAATGGGTTGTGCAGCGCGTTCATACACTGGTAGTCAAGTACGTATTGTTACTGATCGAGTGCATAACAAAGCACGCATCGTTAAAATTGATCAAGAGAAAATCAATCTAGATTTAGCTGCTGGTAAAATAGTAATCGTTGCGGGCTTTCAGGGTACCGATGAAGATGGCAATATTACTACTTTAGGGCGTGGTGGTTCGGATACAACTGCTGTAGCGTTAGCTGCTGCGCTTAATGCCGATGAATGTCAAATTTTTACTGACGTAGATGGAGTTTACACTGCAGATCCTAGAATAGTGAGTGATGCACGTCGTATGCAGCGTGTAACTTTTGAAGAGATGTTAGAGTTAGCTAGTCTAGGTGCAAAAGTACTACAAATTCGCGCAGTAGAGTTTGCTGGTCGCTATAACATACCGTTGCGTGTATTATCGACTTTTGGCGAAGGGCCTGGAACATTAATTTCATATGAGGATGTTAAAATGGAACATCAAATTGTATCTGGTGTGGCGTATAATCGGGATGAGGCGCGTATTATGCTACGTGGAGTGCCAGATTTACCGGGATTTGCTGGTAAAATACTCGGTCCGATTTGTGATGCCAACATCGAAGTAGATATGATCGTGCAAAATGTCGCAAGTAATGGTTTAACTGATTTTACTTTTACGGTGCACAGATATGATTTTAAGCGCGCAATGGGTATAATTAAGCCGTTAGCTGATGATTTAGGCATTTTAGAGATCTTAAGTGATGATAAGATTGCTAAATTGTCCCTAGTAGGCGTAGGAATGCGTTCGCATGCTGGGATTGCCAGTAAAATGTTTAGTGTTTTGGGCTCTGTAGGGGCAAATATCCAGCTTATAGCTACCTCGGAGATTAAAGTTTCTGTAATTGTGGACGAAAAATATATAGAGCTGGGTGTTAGAGCGTTGCATGAGGCATTCGGGTTAGACAAAGAACCTTTACAAGAGGATTGACATAGCACGCATAACAGTGTGGAATACTAGCTCTCGCTTTGGAGGCGGGTGCGTGTTTGGTGGTAGTACACTTAACGCGGACCTAAAAATTAAACAGAAGTAATGGAGATTGACGAATGCTTATTTTAACTAGACGAGCCGGAGAGACCCTAGTAATTGGGAATGATATAAATGTTAGGATCCTTAGCGTTAAGGGCGGTCAAGTGCGAATTGGCGTTGACGCTCCTAAGGATGTTCCAGTACATAGGGAAGAGATTTATCAACGCATTCAACGAGAAAAAGAACAACAGGCTGATGTTAGCGCTTCAGATACAGATGCAGACGATAATGTAGGTAACCAAATTCTTGTGCAGCCGACGACCGATAGCGAACAGTCTGCAACTGACAATAAATAGTGCACAATTACTTTAACAAATTGCTTGTAGTGTGCTACACTCCAACGACTTATTTTTCTCATCGTGGAGAGATGGCCGAGTGGCCGAAGGCGCTCCCCTGCTAAGGGAGTATGGGGGTTAAACTCCATCGAGGGTTCGAATCCCTCTCTCTCCTCCAGCAATGGGCGAAATGGACAAGACGACAAGCGAAGTAAAAGCCGGTTCTTACATGTGCGCCCGTAGCTCAGTTGGATAGAGTATCTGGCTACGAACCAGAGGGTCGGGAGTTCGAATCTCTCCGGGCGCACCATTTACGATATTTTCTTATTTAATATTCCTTGTGATAGCATAGCTCTTTATGGATTGTGGTAATTCAATAAGGATATTAGGTCATGGGAAGATATAAGCTAGACAATGGAGTTCTAGTTGATAATCATTTGGCATATTTTAATACGCCGCCGTTAGCGATAAGCTGCTCACCAGAAGAAGTCAAAGAAGCTCTAGATCTAATACATACCTATACCGCTTTTAAATTAAAGATACCGTTTATTACTCAACAAGCACTTGAAAATTTTGATCAAGCTGAATTTATTGCACAATACAAATATAGTGCAGATATTAATGGCAAGGCTCTTTTAGAATCGTTAATCGCGCAGTTTATTTACCAGCAAATACCAATCGGTTTGTTACCAAATATATTACAGTTGTCTAAATTTAATTTGCATTTTATTTTAGATGACAGTTGTTTTATGCTGTTTGAAACCAACACTACACGTCGCCAAGCTTCGGTACATATGCATAAATTTTATGAAGATAATAATTTATGGCCAAATTCAAAAATGACGCGGTGGGAAGAACAGGAACATCGCTTACATCTGCTAATTGATATTTTGCTGTATATTCCGATGGTAAAAATTACTATTAGTTTTTTTAATCGTAACAATAAAATATTGTTGAAACAAAATGACAAAACTCCGGAACAGTTAGCTTCGTACGTGCATGCACAAATTCGGGAGGCATTTCAGCTTCCGCCTTATGGTTCAAGGCCAATTTTAAATAAACTAATCAGAGCGGTTACCGGTATTAGTAGTGCCACGATATTATATTTGTTTACCTCTGGTCCGCCAGACGGTGGGCAAAATGCAATTAATAAAATAGGTAGATTAGTTGTTGAACGTAAAAACCCTGCATATATGCCGTTAACTTTTGTTAACTGTTCTGATGACTATGGTGTCGCTGACTGGATGAAAGACATACGAGACGATATGGACACAAATTATTATGCCCAAATAGATGACTTTGAGGATCAAAGACTGGATATTGCTCATAAGCAAGGCAAAGTCTTTCCGTATTCAATCGGAATTTGGCTGGTATGTCTACTTGCAACTGTAATGAGTCCTGATGATTTAGCTGCGCTAAATAATTACCTACCTTTGTCCAAGTTTACTTTAGATAATATATTTGGTAGGGAATTAACACCTAAAGAATATGATAAATACTGGTCAAGTTTTCTTAAAAAATCCGAGTATGAAATATATAAATTAAAATTAGAAACTGAAAATAAGTGTACCAATGATATTTTAACTACAGTTAAAATACTTTCGCCAAAACTTCGTTAAACTATTATAGAGGCGCTAATATGTATATATCCATAAATGAGTTATTACCTTATGAGCAACATGGTAACAATAATACAAGAACATATAATTTAAAAGAAATTGCAGATTATATGCAGGAATATGTTTATGCTGAAAAATTATCTACAGAAGATTTAGAACTAGATTATGATAAGCCTACATTGTACATTGATTCAGACATTGAAAATCATCAAGATGATGAACCGCCAATATTAGCCGAGGCTTTTGGTAAACAATTAGTTGCGTTATTAGGTATTCCTAACTCCGATAGCAGAGGTGTCTACGCAGATCTAGCCGAAGAGTTTGGCTTAGAGTATACCAGTACCTTATCTGAGAAAATTATCTGGACACCAGAGTTTTTAGTGCCAAAGATTGGCAATGATGAAGCACAGTATCAAAATAAAGCTAAAGCATATTTATCGACTTTAAAACTTAATTTGGAAATAATTTATTATTTATTAAGTACACGTTCGCCACGGCTCCGTGAAAATTCTAAGCAGGCTTTAATTACTTTATTTTCGCAAATGGATGTATGTGCTACTGGTTTAGATGCGACAGTGACAGTTATAAAATCTGATTTACAGCTTGGTGATATAAAATCGATTTTAAATAAATATAGGTTCGATCTGGTATCTGATTACCATGCAAAATTACGGCTTAAATATGCGGACGGTTCGGATATTAATCAGGAAGACGAGGATGATGCATATAGTATTCATTTATTGTTAGATATGATTCAATATGCAGATAAGAATGGGTTTAAAATTAATCATGAGATTCTCGCTGTCGAAGATGTGCTTGGTAGTATCTTGCGATTGAAAGACAGAGATAAGCATAAATTTTTAGATTACCTAAATAGTAATTACAATTTAAATAAATTTTTAGCTGTTACGGAAAGAAAATTCCATAAAAAAATCCGTGATGCGTGTCGCGAACTTAATATTGCTCAAAATGCTGAAGGTGCTATTTCTTTTGCTAATTTTGGCAAAATAGAAGCCTTTGCTTTAGATGCGTTTAAGCAGTGTGGGATTGTGTCGCCAGCAGAGCTATCCATTCCGAATAACTTAAAATCGGTGGCTAATAATATTTATGACGATATTTCTAGTTTTGATGTTGAATATGATGATAATGTTTGTCCTGCTAATTCAACCCAAGACTTAGAGACAATATTTGTCAACCAAAGTCTAGATTCAGATGGGTTTGTGTTTAGATTTAAAGTTGCCGATAAATGCTATGAAATTACTAAATCCCGCGAAGATTCTTATGGCTATGTATACTTGGCAGATAAGCTCAAACAAGAATTAGCGCAAGAAATATCCACTATTAGTTTTGCAAATATAAAATACTATTTGCTGCAACAGTTATATGACGCTGGTTTGTGCAATTATGCTTGTAAAACTAGCAAAGTATCTAAGGACGTTAAAATTCATTATGCGCGGCTAGGGGATGATCTGCATGCCACAATGCTGTATGTAGAACAACATGGCCTACTAAGCTCTATAGAATTATGCGATAAAGATTTATTGCAGAAACTAGTTGAGAAATCTTCGGATCATGTCTTGCAAATAATTCTGAACCATTGTGCACAGAATGGTTTGCTAAATGTGATTAATCTAGCTCTAGAGTATGCTGCTACTCGCTTAGATAAATGGAGATTTGAATTTCTGTATAATATAGCCGCGGCTAACAAGTCTGTGTCAGTGATTACAACTTTATTAGAGCACGATATTTCGCTAGAGATGGCAGAATATAAACAAATGCTAAATTGTGCGCAACCGCTGCATAAAGTGTCAAATCCATATGCGGATTTCATTGCAACTGTTTGTCAGTGGCCAGATAGAGGTTTAATTCTCAGCTTGATTACCCGGGGTAAAGTTGATTTTACGCGCATGCTGGCAGTGTTAAATAAAATCAAGGATGAGTTGGTTATTGAAACTATATTAGATCAAGTCGATAAAATATTTGCTATCAACCCCAGGTTATTTGTAAGTTATCGCATGGATAGTATTAACATGTTCAATATTATTTGTAAGTTGGCAATTGAAAATAAAAAAGATAACCTATATCTGTTTTGTAAATTAGCTAATTCTAAACTGGGTGTTTATTTCCGCAATTCAGAGTTTTCACGTTTATGCTATCCGTTTTTATTGCGTATTGCAGAAAATAAGGCAATTAATATTATAAAATATATTTTAACTCATCTACGCAATAAAGGTAATTTTGAGGGTTTAAATTTTGACTGTAGATACAATTGTGGCGTAACGCCGCTGAGTATGGCGGTAAATATTGGCGACTGTGATGCAATAATTAGGTTATTAGCTGCTGGGGCTGATGTTCATGTTAGATTGTTCAGAAAAAATAGATCTGTTAACACTGTGTACAAATTGTTAAATAAATATCAGCATAGATTGCCAGAAGATATGCGTAATTTATTTAGTAATCCTGTAGAATATGCTGCTAGCAATCATAACATGGAAGTTCTAACTGACTTATTAGCACAACCTAGGTATCAACGCTTATCTTTATACGAATCAACCTCGGCACCGTTAGTTTGGCTATGGTCGTCAGCGTCGCCTAGTAAAAGGATGCGTGGAAATTCTATGACATCACCTAGCATATCAGTATGATTTAGCAAATAAAGTATACGGTGCACCGGTTTGGCCAGTAAAAATACAGGTCCCGGTTGCACCCTGCATATAAGTAGGGATGACGCGAGCCGTAACTTTTAAATCTTGTTTGAGCTTCTCTTCACTTACTGGCTCATCAATCCAAGGGGCTAGTGCAAAGCCGCCGCTGCTTTCGTTATTTGGATCAAAGAATTGGTACATCTCTTCTACGCTCTTAACTTCAACCGTATTGTCTTTTTGGAATTGTTTAGCTTTAGCAAAAATATTGTTCTGCATAGTTTCTAAAGTTGCAACTACGCTAGCTAAAAATTCTGTTTTACTAACACTAGTTTTTTCGTTGTAGGCTTTATCACGCTGGCCCATAAAGACAGCGTTTTTTTCTATTTCTTGCATGCCAATTTCTAAACGAATTGGCACCCCTTTTTTGACCCAACCCCATGCCTTTTCGCCTGGACGATTATCTGAATTATCAATTTCAACTAGTAACGGTGCATTATCGTAATTTAACTTCTGTAAGTGTCGCAGTAAATCATCGCAATATGCTAGTACGGTGGGTTTATCTTGCTGATTGCGTACCAGCGGCAATATTACTATATGTAATGGTGCGATACGCGGTGGTAGAATTAAACCGTCATCGTCGCTATGCATCATAACCAGGCTACCGATCAAGCGGGTAGTAACTCCCCAAGAAGTAGTATACACATATTGTTGTACACCCTCGGCGCTTAGAAACTTAATATCAAACGCCTTAGCGAAATTTTGCCCTAAGAAATGCGAGGTTCCGCCTTGTAGAGCTTTTTTATCTTGCATCATGGCTTCGATAGTATAAGTATTAACCGCACCTGGGAAGCGTTCAGATTTAGTTTTTTCGCCATATGCTACTGGCATGGCTAGATAATTTTCGACTAAGTCGACATAAGTATTAAGCATCTTAATAGTTTCTTCGCGTGCTTCTTGCTCAGTTGCATGTGCAGTATGACCCTCTTGCCAGAGGAATTCTGAAGTGCGTAAAAACAATCTGGTACGCATTTCCCAACGTACTACGTTGGCCCACTGGTTGTATAGTAATGGCAAGTCGCGATAGGACTGAATCCATTTGGAATATAAATCGCCAATAATTGCTTCCGAGGTAGGGCGAATAATCAGTGGCTCTTCAAGTTTGCCTGCTGGTTGAAGTTTGCCATTGCTGTCAGCTTCTAAGCGATGGTGGGTAACCACGGCGCATTCTTTGGCAAAGCCTTCGACATGTGCAGCTTCTTTTTCTAGAAAGCTTAATGGCACAAATAATGGGCAATAGAAATTTTTATGCCCAGTAGCTTTAATCATGCGATCGAGATTTTTTTGGATATTTTCCCAAATGGCATAACCCCAGGGCTTAATTACCATACAGCCACGCACTACTGAAGATTCAGCTAGGTCTGCAGCTTTTATAACTTGTTGATACCACTCTGGGTAATTCTCTTCTCGGGTGGGGGAAATCGCTGTTTTAGCCATGTCAGAGCAACTCTTGTCTAATAATTTAAGTCGTTAGTATACATTACAACAAAAAACCTAACAACCGCGGTTTATGTGATGGTGTGGCGGGGTGCCCGTGTGACCCAATCACATCATTGCCGTGCCAAATACAATTCCAACCCACGCGTTTCGCTCTTGCTAAACCACAAACCCATTTTGCCACGGCGCCACAGGATGTCCTCGGCGGTAACCGCCCACTCTTGATCGACTAGATAATCTACTTCGCGTTGGTATAGTAAGGCGCCAAAATGCTTGCCCAAATCAGATAATTGATGTACATCCCGTAATAACTCTCCCGCACGAGTGCCATAATTATCGACATAATGTAGCAGTAATTTGGGCGGTAAATTTGGATATACGGTAATAATATAACGTTTAAAGCTATCAACATCATCGTTTAAAAAATATCCGCCTGGTAAATATGCACGTTTAGTCCAAGCCTTGCCGCAGTTAGGGAAATATTTGCCAAGCTTGTTTACCACTTGTTCGGCTAGATGGCGATAAGTTGTGATCTTGCCGCCAAATACAGAAATTACAGGTCCCTGATTTAATTCATCATCAATATCTAATATATAATCGCGAGAGGTCTTACTTGCTTGCAAGCTGTGCTGATTGTCATGTAGTGGTCTTATACCAGCGTATTTGCTAATTACGTCTTTGGCAGTGATCGGCTGTTGCAAAAATTGATTGGTAATATTACATAGATATTCTATTTCAGCGTTAGATACATTCGCTGGTTGTTCTATGTTATTTAATACTACGTCCGTGGTGCCAATTAATGTGAAAGCCTGTAAATATGGGATAACAAACACTACGCGGCCATCTTGGTTTTGCAAAATAAAGGCTTGTTTATGCGTGAATAATTTGGGCACGATTATATGACTGCCTTTTACTAGTTGTAATTTATATTTAGGCTGTATATTTAAAATATTGAGTGCGACATCTTCGGTCCACGGGCCAGCAGCGTTAACGATGGTTTTGACTTTATAGACTTTGAGTTCATTATTTTTTAATAGTGTAACTAGCCAGCCTTGATCTTTACGAATTGCTTTAACTAGTTTGGTATGCGTTAAGATTTTTGCGCCATGTTGTTTGGCTAGTAACGCCACATGCATGACTAGTCTGCTGTCGTCTGTTGTACAATCGTAATATTCTAGAGCTTTGGTATATTGATCTTTTAACTCTAGCGTTGTTAGCTCTTGTTTGCTTAGCGCGCGACTAGCTGGAATGCGGCGGTCAAAAGCTAAATGGTCATATAAAAATAAGCCGGCCCGAATTAGCCAATAAGGCCGTAGCCAGGGGCAATGTGGCAGGACAAAAGGCTGTAACTTAATTAAATGTGGCGCATTGCTGAGCAAAATACTTCGTTCTTTTAACGACTCACGGACTAGTTTGAATTCTTTATTTTCTAAATAACGTAACCCGCCGTGAATTAACCTACTACTGGCAGAAGACGTGGCGTTCGCTAGATCACCCATTTCACATAAGATAACTGACAAGCCGCGGCCGGCGGCATCTGCCGCTATACCTACGCCGTTGATACCGCCGCCAATTACTAATAGGTCTCTTTCCATAATTACTTTAAAAAAGTTAGAGTGTTTACTTATTATACTACAATGAATACTGATAATGCGGTTTTACCAAAGTAAAAGATGGGTGCTGAAACTATAGTTTGCTGAACGGTCCGCAATTTAATGGTATTATTTGGGCGTTAGTGGCTACTATAAAACTACTGAAAACGTTATGATGTAGGCTGTTGCAACCAATATAAAGTCATATACACAACTTGCTTGTAAAGGCGGATATGAAAGATTCTGATAACATAGTCGAAATTAAAGATTTATACTTTAGCCGTGGTTCTAAAGTTATTTTTGATGGCGCCAATTTGACTATTCCGCGCGGCAAGGTGACTGCGATTATGGGTCCTAGCGGCTGCGGCAAGACCACTTTATTGCGTTTAATCGGTGCCCAGTTTATGCCTGATGCTGGTACAATTGCAGTGCATGGCCAAGATATAACTAAGATGTCTAAAGAGTCCCTGTATAAAATTCGTCGTCGTATGGGGATGTTATTTCAAAGCGGGGCTTTGTTTACTGATCTATCCGTATTCGAAAATGTTGCGTTTCCGTTACGGGAGCACACGCAGTTACCGGAAAGTATGATTTATGATTTAGTGTTAATGAAATTGCAAGCAGTTGGCCTACGCGGTGCGCATTCATTAATGCCCAGCTCTTTATCCGGCGGCATGGCAAGACGTGTGGCTTTAGCGCGCGCCATTGCGCTTGATCCTGATTTTATCATGTATGATGAGCCATTTACTGGCCAAGACCCAATTTCTATGGGGGTGTTAGTGCAGCTGGTAAGATTATTAAACGATGCTTTAGGCATGACTTCGATTTTGGTCTCACATGATATTCATGAAACCATCGGCATTGCCGATTTGGTATACTTAATCTCTAATGGCCATGTGGTTGGATCCGGTTCGCCAGAGCAATTGATAAATTCAGATGACGAATGGGTGCGACAATTTATGCAGGCTTTACCTGATGGTCCAGTGCCGTTTCATTATCCAGCACAAAGCTATGCCGACGATTTGTGGGGGCCACAGCGATGTTAGAAACTAATTTATATAATATAGGTTATCGAACTTTATCTTTGTTGGATGATGTTGGTCGTGCATCATTGGTGTTGTTTAATTCGGTGATAGGCAAACCTAATTTTAAGCATGGCTTTAGCCGCTTAATCGCGCAAATCTATTCAGTTGGCGTGTTGTCATTAGTTATTATGATTGTCTCGGGTTTTTTTATCGGCATGGTACTTGGTTTACAAGGCTATACTATTTTATCTAAATTTGGTGCTGAACAAGCTTTAGGGCAATTAATTGCTTTAAGTATAGTTAGAGAGTTAGGGCCAGTAATTGGTGCGTTATTATTTGCTGGCCGTGCTGGTTCAGCGTTGACGGCAGAAATAGGTTTGATGAAAACTACCGAGCAGCTATCTTCAATGGAAATGATGGGCGTGGATCCACTACGCAGGATTGTTGCTCCTAGATTTTGGGCCGGACAAATATCATTACCTATACTTGCTATTATTTTTAACGCCGTAGCTATTATGGGCGGCTATTTAGTTGGGGTTGACTGGCTAGGGGTTGATGCTGGAGCTTTCTGGGCTAATATGCAAACTGCGGTGGAATTTAGCGAAGATGTGCAAAATGGTATAATAAAAAGTGCCGTCTTTGGTGGAGTGGTAACATGGATTGCAGTATTTCAGGGCTTAGATAGCATTCCTACCTCTGAGGGGATAGGGCGTGCGACTACAAAAACCGTGGTCTATTCGTCGTTGTGTATTTTAGGGCTAGACTTTTTCTTAACCGCAGTAATGTTTCGTGGATTTTAGATTATGAAAATTAAAAAAATTGAAGTATGGGTTGGTCTGTTTGTAGTATTGGGAATTGCATCATTACTAATGATAGCATTGCAGGTTAGTGGCTTAAGTGATTTTTATAGTGAGAAACAAGGTTATACAGTTAAGGCTGGATTTTCTAATATTGGCGGCTTAAAAATTCGCTCTAAAGTGACTATCAGTGGCGTTACTGTGGGGCGTGTTATGGGTATAAGCTTGCATCAAAATTCATTTTGTGATTATCAAGCTATGGTTAGTTTCTCTATTGATAATAACTTTAAGAATATTCCAGTTGATTCATCCGCAAAAATTTTGACTGCGGGATTACTGGGAGATAATTATATTGGCATTGTGCCAGGACAGTCGGAAGAATTTTTACAACCAGGTAGTACTATAGAGCTTACGTCACAAGCTTTATTATTAGAGGATCTAATTTCAAAATTTGCTGTGGGAGGCAACACCAAGTGATTAAAAGTAAAATTCAGAGTTCTATTGTTATAGGTGCGTTATTGTTTTCAGGCGTATTATTTGCCGTAAATCCTGAACCAGTTAAAACTGAAGATCCAGTGCAATTACTAAAGAATGTAACGACTGATGTTTTGCAAGCTTTAAAAGCTAATAAGATCAGTCCTAAAGTAAAATCTAAAAAAATATTTGATGTTGTAGATAAATACATTCTGCCATATGTAGATTTTAATGAGATGTCTACTTGGGTTGCTGGTCGTACGGCATGGGGTAAAGCCTCTGAAAAAAATAAAGAAGAGTTTATCTCAGCATTTAAAATATTAGTTGTGCGTACTTATGCCACTGCGCTCAACAGCTACTCTAATGAGGTATTGCAGTTTGGTAAACAGAAAGTTGATACTAGTAAAAATAGGATTCAAATATCTAGCAAAATTGTTAGGGCTAACAAAGAAAATATTAGTTTGGATTATCGTTTAATTAAACATGAAAACACTTGGTTGGTGTATGACATTATTATCGAAGGCGTGAGCATACTACAAGGATTCCAAGCGCAATTTTCAGAAGAGATTAAACATAAAGGCTTAGATACAGTAATCGCCAAGATCAAAGAACATAATAGGCAGGGAGAAGTTTAAGCGTGAGTTATAGCTTAAGCGTAAATTCACAAAATGTTTTGTGCGTAGTTGGCAAAATAGATCTGACTAACGTCACTGCAGCTTGTAGCCAAGGTAGAGAGTTAATTAATACTTTGGCTACAGTGCGTGTGGACTTGTCTGGGGTAGTACAAGCTGATAGCAGCATACTGGCTATGTTAATTGATTGGATCCGTGCAGCAAAGACCCAACAGAAAGAACTGGTGATGAGTAACTTGCCATCGTTCCTGTTAGATCTGGGACGAGTGTGCGGCTTGGACGGCATTTTGCCAATATCGAAGTAATGAGAATATAAATACAAAAATGGTAGTAGAAGAAATAGAAGTAATGTTACGTGCTGGCTTACCAGGAGCGCAAGTAATAATTAAGAGTAATGATAACACCCACTTTGAGGCAGTTATAATTACCGATCAGTTCAACAATAAAAAATCCTTAGAGCGACAAAAAATGGTATTTGCAGTTCTTGGCCAGCATATTACTAATGGCTCTATACATGCCTTAAGTTTAAAAACATTCACCCAGCAGGAGTGGCAAAATAAATGCGTAAGTTAATTATTACAGGTGGCCAGCCACTCTATGGTGAAGCATGGATCTCAGGAGCAAAAAATTCGGTATTACCGATACTTGCTGGCGCGTTGTTGGCGGATGAGCCAGTAACTATTGGTAACGTGCCGCATCTGCAAGACGTAACCACCATGATGGAATTATTAGGGCAGTTTGGCGTAAAGTTAATGCTAAATGAAAAAATGTACATCGAAGTTGATCCTCGATCAATTAATAATTTTAATGCACCGTATGAATTAGTTAGAACCATGCGCGCCTCGATTTTAGTCTTAGGCCCATTGTTGTCACACTTTGGCCAAGCACGTGTTTCATTACCCGGTGGCTGTGCCATTGGCCCTCGACCGGTAGATTTGCATATCCAAGGCTTAATGGCGATGGGTGCGGAAATAACCGTGGAAGACGGTTATATAAATGCCAAAGCTCCACAGCGGTTACATGCAGCAAATATTTTATTTGATACCGTAACAGTTACTGGTACTGAAAATATTATGATGGCAGCTACTTTAGCTAAGGGCGTTACGGTTTTGCGTAATGCTGCTAAAGAACCAGAAGTACAAGATCTAGCAAACTTCTTAAATTTATTAGGCGCTAAAATTTCTGGTGCTGGCACTGATGTTATTGAAATTGAAGGAGTCGACCGTTTATCTGGCGGTACTTATTCAGTTGTCGCTGATCGAATTGAAACCGGTACGTACCTAGTTGCTGGAGCAATTACGAGTGGTAAAGTGCGTATTAAGCATACAAAATCGGAAAATTTATTGGCGGTATTACAAAAGCTCGAAGAAGCTGGCGCAGAAATTCAAACCACTGCTGATTGTATTACTTTAGATATGCATGGTAAAAAGCCGCGTGCGGTAAATATTCGTACAGCGCCGTTTCCTGGTTTTCCTACGGATATGCAAGCGCAATTTACGGCATTAAATTCGGTAGCAGAAGGTACCGGCACTATTACGGAGACAGTATTTGAAAATCGTTTTATGCATATTCAGGAATTGCGACGGATGGGAGCTAATATTGTAGTACAAGGTAATACTGCAATTTGCCAGGGCGTGCCACAATTGTTAGCGGCACCAGTAATGGCCACTGATTTACGTGCTTCAGCCAGTTTAGTGTTAGCTGGTTTAGTAGCGAAAGGTAAAACTGTAGTTGATCGTATATATCATATTGATCGTGGTTATGAGTGCATAGAAGAAAAATTAATACAATTGGGCGCTAAGATATCACGAGAAATTGGCTAAAGAAAATTGTGTGTAAATAACAGAATAAACTCTTCTGCAGGAACTGGTTTGCCGAAGTAGTAGCCTTGTGCTTCATCGCATTTAAGCTGGGTGAAATAATTTTTTTGATACGACGTTTCTATGCCTTCAGCAAGAATAATCAAATTTAAACTATGCCCCATTTGAATTATATTCTCAGTCAAATTGGGGCCTTTAGAGAGCGGATTTACATTATGCACAAATACTTTATCAATTTTTAGTTTTTGGATCGGAAAGCGATCGAGGCTTGATAATGAAGCATAGCCAGTTCCAAAGTCATCCATTGATAAGACTACGCCTAATGCTCGTAATTTGTGCATAATTGCAATGGCTTTTTCCATATCAGAGATCATTGCTGTTTCAGTAATTTCTAGTTCTAGATTTTGCGCTGGTAATTGTGTTTGCTGTAGAATTTGCGCGATAGTATCGACGATAACGAAGTCTTTAAATTGTATTGCCGATATATTTGCTGCAACCCTTAGGTTAAAGCCCTGATCTAACCAGATTTTGTTTTGAATACAAGCTTGTTTAATAATCCAGTTATCGATAGCAATAATTAAACCAGACTCTTCGGCTAACGGAATAAACTCGCTAGGTGAAATAAAGCCACGTTCGCTGTGGTTCCAGCGGATCAAGGTTTCCATCCCGACCAGTTGCCCAGTTTGTAGATTTATTTGTGGCTGATAGTAGATACATAGTTCTGATTTTTCAACCGCTTTATATAATTCAGTCAATGTATGATGATCTTCTTTTGAGCGGGTGATGGTATGTATTGTATTATTTTCTATTATCCACCTGATTACCGTAATTAGACTGACGGTCACTAGCGTCGAAGTCGCCAAGCCGATAGCAATCATAATTGTCAATTCTACGAAGGTACTAAAGGTATTGGTGTAAAACAAATAGCAGGTCAAAACTATTAACGTCTCTAGGGAGGCTATGCCAAAAAAAACCCATAGCACGATTTTGCTATACAACCGACCTTTAGACAAATGCCTGTTTCGTAATATGTTAGATACTTTTTTACGTTTCATATCCTAAGGATAGACTTTATAATGTATAATTAGCCAGATTATTTATGCAAAATGTAGAGCAATTGATATGTCAGAGCTTGATAACTTAGAAATATCTCCCAGGCGTGGAATTTATTTATTGCCTAATTTATTTACCACTGCCGGTCTATTTTCTGGTTTTTATGCAATTGTTGCTGGTATGAAGGGTAACTTTGAGACCGCGGCTATAGCCATTTTTGTGGCGATGATTATGGATGGGCTTGATGGACGGGTAGCACGTTTAACCGGCACCGAAAGCGAATTTGGTGCACAGTATGACAGTTTAACCGACATGGTGTGTTTTGGCGTGACGCCAGCTTTAGTGGTGTATAGCTGGGGCTTGCAGTATTTAGGCAAATTTGGCTGGTTAGCAGCTTTTTTCTATGCCGCTGCCACGGCGTTAAGATTAGCTAGATTTAATATTCAAAGTAGTTATACAGATAAACGTTATTTTGTTGGTTTATCTTGTACCGCTGCAGCTGGAGTAGTAGCTGGTTTAGTGTGGGTTGGGATCGATTTTGCTATTCCAGGCAAACGTGTCAGTGAGTTGGTAGCTGGTGTAATTATTATAGTTGGGGCCTTAATGGTCAGTAACGTACGCTATCATAGTTTTAAAGATTTAGATCTTAAAGCGCATGTGCCATTTGTTGCCGTGCTATTTGTAGTCTTGAGTTACTTACTTATCGCTTGGGATCCGCCAAAAGTTTTATTTGGCGTCTTTTTCTTATATGCATTATCAGGACCAGCATTGTGGGTGCGTGATTATATTGTTCAGAAACGTAAGCTATAAGTCTTTATCGGCATTGGGGATAACGCTTTGGCAACCAAGGCCGTTTAGACACGCGGTATATAATTCTCAGTCTACGCTGATAGTACCTGAACAACTGCGTATTAACGCGCGCTGTGCGGTGCTGCTATTTATACCTGACTTAATAAATAGCATGATAACTGCAGCTGAGCAAAAGATTTTAACTGGTATGCTTAGTGTCTTAGAATTAAATAGACAAGATTTAATGTTGGTAAGAATTTATAGTAAGCAGCCAGATTTGGCCTTGGTTGCGACCACACTGCAACAATGGTTGCCAGCAACGATATTGCAAATGGATAGCAGTGTAACCGAAATTAATATTTTAGCTCCCGTGGTTCGTACATATAGCCCTGAATATTTATTACTTAATCCACAACATAAACCACAAGCTTATAAAGATTTATTAACTTTGCGGAAAATTTTACATCATGGTACATCATAGCGGCTTACGTAAAATGACAGCTGCTGATACAGCTGCTGTGCATGCGATAGATAGCTTAGTATCGGTAGATCCTTGGAGTCAGGCTTTATATGTCGACTGCATAGCAGTTGGATATGAGTGTTGGAGCTTAGTTGATGGTAAAGAAATAATCGGCTTCGGCGTCTTAAGTTGTGCAGCTAGCGAGGCACATATTTTAAATCTCGTAATCACGCCAGCGAAACAACATCAAGGTCTAGGACAAAAATTATTACAGCATTTATTAGATATAGCAAAAATGAATGGTGCTGAAGAAGTATTTTTAGAGGTGCGACAGTCAAATCTAATTGCCCAGCAGCTATACAAGAAATTTAATTTTGTAGAAATAGGCCTGCGCAAAGGTTATTACGAAACTGGCGGCGAAGAAAAAGAGGATGCCTTAACCTTCGCCCTGCCATTATGGTAATTAATTATAACTCAAACTTTGGGATTGATGATTTTGGTATTTCTTTATTTTGCGATTTTTCTAGTGTCGCGAGCTTAGCACTAGCAGCAGTAAATAATAGCTGCTCATGTTGTTTAACTGGCAGCAGACAAGGTGATGCTTCTGTTGAGCTGCATTTAGAATTGCTGGCAGATACGCCTCTAGAATTAGTTTGCGATCCAAAGGCTAAATCAAATGACATTGAGCCTATGCTGGCTGTTTCTAGCTTCTCAGTATCCAAAAAGGTCGTTTTTAAATCAGGAACAATGTTGTTGTGACAAAAACTAAGTGTTTTTGTCTTTAAAGTAAGCTGCTTTACAGCCGATTGCTTTTTTTCTGTATCAACTTGATGCCCTACCTTGATCATTTCTCCCTCACATCGTAATCAATATATAGCGGGTATGCTAACAATTATTAGAATGCTTGTAAATGCTTTCAAGAAGCCAGCAGTTGAGCTCTAAGTTTGGTATTTTGTACTACTGCTTCTAATTCTTTCACGGTATTATAAAAAATTTTGCGTGGTGCGCCATACTTTTCTATTTCCCCTTTGCAGGTTAACCCCAAACGATCCATTACAATCGCTGAACCATTATCTGGCCTAGCAGTAGCAGTGACAGCTAGCAAATTCGCGCCAGTAATGTCGGTATAGCCGGCTTTATTTATCACACTTGGATATTTATATAGCAATAAGCCAATTTCCGAGGCAAAACCCTTTTTCCAATGTTGTGGAGCGGAGATGTCAGCAAATTCCGCAACTCCTGGCATTTCAGAAATAGGGGATAGATTAAACATGCCAATTTGTTCGTCGCCGCTATAACACATAAAAGCGCTAAGCGGGCAGTGAAACTTTTGCCATTCATCGGTAAAGTACTTAACACGGTTTTTAACTATATCCTCTGCTAAAGGTACGCCATAAGCATATTTAGCCATAATTTCTTGGCTACCATAGAGCCCTAGTAAAAATTGTAAATCGCGATTATTAGTTTCGTCGTCTTCACAACCTAACGAATGAATTTGTAAGCGCGGGGTGTAAATATAAGCTTTTAGTGATCTGGTACCGATATCATCAAACTCAATACTAAAACGATTAAGGTTAATTATGGGATTGATAATTTTAAGCAATCCACCCTCAGGATGTTCCCATGTCACGACAGGGGTTTTAAGTGCTTCTAAAAAATCATCAGTTATGGGCATAATTATACTCCTGTAGCTTGTAAATCGGCATGATAAGAAGATCTTACTAATGGTCCACTAGCGACATTAATAAATCCTAAGTTATTAGCGAACTCGGCCAATTCGGCAAATTCATCCGGGTGCACGAAACGATCTACTGGGGCATGAAATCTGCTAGGTTGTAAATATTGGCCAAGGGTCAACATGTCGCAGTCATGTGCTTTGAGATCTAAAATGACTTGTTTAATTTCTTCATTATTTTCACCTAAACCTAGCATTAATCCAGATTTAGTTGGAATATGTGGTGCGCGTTGTTTGAATTTTTGTATTAGTTTTAACGACCAAGCGTAGTCTGATCCAGGTCTGATAGCTTTATATAAACGCTCAACTGTTTCGACGTTATGGTTAAATACATCGGGGAGACTGAGATCTAATTTATCTAATGCTAGATCCATACGGCCACGAAAATCCGGTACTAGTATTTCTATTTTAGTCTGCGGACAGTGCGTGCGTACTGCACTAATACATTGGGCAAAATGTTCCGCGCCACCGTCTTTTAAATCGTCGCGATCCACTGATGTTATAACAATGTATTTGAGTCCCATTTTACCAAGTGCGGTTGCCAAATTTATTGGTTCAGCTGGATCTAATGCATCAGGTTTGCCGTGGGCCACATCACAGAATGCACATCTACGTGTGCACTTGTCACCCATGATCATAAACGTCGCAGTGCCATGACTAAAGCACTCACTTAAATTGGGGCACGAAGCTTCTTCACAGACTGAATGTAATTTATGTTCGCGTAGTAAAGCTTTTAAGGCTGAAACTTTGGGGTCACTCGGAGCTTTAATTCTTAGCCAAGCTGGTTTGGTTTTAACTTCGGTTGTTGGTTCAATTTTGATACGCATGCGGGCAAATTTTTCTTGGCCTCGTTGTTTGTCACTCAGCTGTTTTTCACTCATAGGTTACACCTTGGTAATTAATTTTTTTTATCAGTAAGGGTAATAATTTTGCCGCTACAGTGTTTACCGAATCGGTTACGCCAAAATCTTTAATTTGCACAACTTGCATGTCAGTATAACCGCAAGGATTAATCCGCGTAAACGGCTCTAGATCCATGGCTATATTCAAGCTTAAACCATGGTAGGTGCGTCCATGACGTACGCGTAACCCTAGGGAGCATATTTTAGCGTTGTTCACGTAGACTCCAGGTGCGTTGTTTTCTCTATGGGCTTTTATATTATAGCTTTCTAACAGCTCTATGACGGCTTGTTCGAGGTTAAAAATAAATTGTTTGATATTAATTTTTTTACGTTGAATATCAGTAAGCAAATATACTATCAATTGGCCTGGCCCGTGGTAGGTTACTTGACCACCACGATCAGACTTAATTATGGGAATATTTTGTGGATCTAAGAGATGTTCTGGTTTGCCAGCCTGTCCTTGCGTATAGACCGATTCATGCTCCAGCAGCCAGATTTCGTCTAGTGTATCAGCTGACCGTTCAGTCGTAAACCTGCGTAACTGTTGCCACACTGAACAATACTCTCTAAGACCTAACTGCTGGACTTTAACGAACTCTCGCATGCTACTTACTAGGTTCTAAAGCTACTAATAGCAGATTTAATATTTAACGTTATAAAATCACGTCCACGCTGTAATATATTACCTTTAGGTATAGTTTTCAGTGCAACTATCGGTTGTTGTAATATGGTTTCATTGTGTTGATCTTGTACTACATAAGTACCAACTACATCACCTTGTTGTATTGGCGCTTTAATCATTGGCAATAGATTAATCATCGCGGTATATTTTTTGTAATTGCCTTGTGGTGCAGTTACGTATAAATCTTCGGCAAAACCTATATCAAGCCTTTTGTCTTTACCCATCCAGACTTTAACATCTTGTAATTTAACATTTGCTTGACGTACTAGATTGCTTTCGTAAAATCTAAAGCCCCAAGTTAATAGTTTATTTGCTTCTTCGGTGCGGCTTTTATCGCTTTTTGCACCCATGACCACTGCGATTAGGCGCATGTCAGCAACTTTGCCGGATGCAACTAAACAGTAGCCAGCGTTATCGGTATGGCCAGTTTTTATGCCATCCACGATAGGATTGCGCCATAATAATTGATTGCGATTTTGTTGGTGGATACCGTTGTAGACAAATTCTTTTTGCGCGTAAATTTTGTAAGTTTCAGGAAAGTTTTTAATAATTGCGCGCCCTAGAATAGCCATATCTTTAGCGGTAGTAACGTGTTCTTTATCTGGCATACCAGTGGCGTTAACAAAATGTGAATCCTTCATGCCTAACATTTGTGCGTAGCTGTTCATCAAATCAGCAAAAGATTGTTCAGAGCCAGCAATATGTTCTGCCAGAGCCACTGACGCATCGTTACCGGATTGAATAATAACGCCTTTGATTAATTCTTCAACAGTTACCCTAGTGTCGACGTTAAGAAACATACGTGATCCGGTAGCTTGCCAGGCGTTTTTGCTGATTAGAATTGCTTGATCTAATTTAAGTTTACCGGCTTTAATTTCACTATCGACAATATACATAGTCATCATTTTAGTTAAACTTGCTGGTTCAACTAACAAAGTGCTGTTTTTTTCGGCTATGATAGTATTGCTGTTATAGTCGACTAGCAAATATGCGTTGGTAGCTATGGCCGGCGGTCTGGGTAGCAAACTAGGGGTTTGTGGCGTTATGGTGTCTGCAATAGCTAGTGGGGAAATAGTTACTAGAAGTAAAGTTAGTTTAAGTAATATCGAACGCATAGCCGTGGTTGCTCCGAAAAGTTAAATGAATCGGAGGCATAATAACATAAGTAGGGGGAATTGCTCTATGCCGCCTGTAACCGCTTAAAATTTTGCATTTCCCCTCCAATTTATGTATACTTTATGTCATAAACTGGAGGGAAAATAGGTGTACCTACAGAGAAATTATACTAAAATCGCCGAACGCTATTTAAATACGTTTCCGGTTCTGTGTCTGATTGGTGCTAGGCAGGTTGGTAAGACCGTATTGGCAAAAAGCTTGCGCCCAGATTGGCGGTATTTTGATCTAGAAAAAAAATCTGACTTTGATTTAATTACCGGATCAACAGAATTATTTTTTGAACAATATAAAGATCGAATTATAATCGATGAAGCACAAGAATCCCCAGAATTATTTAAAACCTTGCGAGGGATCATAGATGCCGATAGGCAAACCAAAGGGAGATTTATTCTAACAGGCTCTAGCAGCCCGGAGCTATTGAATAAATTAGCAGATAGTTTGGCGGGCAGAATTGGTATTATCCAACTTGGTACTTTAAAAGCTAATGAATTTTATCAAACACCTTTAAGTAGCTTTTATGAGATTTTTGCAAGTCCTAATGATAGGCAATCTTTACAACTTGATGCACCCACCTTAAGTAATGAGCAAATGCGCTATTGTTGGTTGTATGGTGGTTACCCTGAACCGTTATTAGCCAATAATGAAACAATATATCAAGACTGGATGGATAATTATTATGCTACTTATATTAACAAAGACGTCGCACGTTTATATCCGAAATTAGATCGCCTAGCATATCAAAGATTTATTAGTACATTATCTACTTTGTCAGGGACAATTATAAACAAAGCTGATTTAGCTAGAGCTATAGAAATTGACGAAAGGAAAATTAGTGAATATTTGCAAATTGCACAACAAACATTTGTTTGGAGAAATATAAATTATGATATAGATTCTAAAGTAAGATCATTGGTTAAACGGCCTAAGGGTTTTATAGCAGATTCTGGTTTACAAAATTATTTACAACAAGTTTATAACTTAGATGCTTTATTACGAGCGCCAAATGTTGGTCATGCATTCGAAGGCTTTGTTATCGAAGAGCTTACTAAAGGTATTACCGCAGCAGGTATCAATAACGTTGAGTATTGTTATTATCGTACAGCAAAAGGGGCTGAAGTAGATCTTATAGTTTCAACACCAGCCAATAAAATTCCGATTGAAATTAAAATGACGAAGTCTGTACCGTTAAAAAAATTAGCCGCCTTAACTAAATATATAGAAGATAATCATTTAGCGTTCGGCCTATTAATTAACCAAAGCGATAGGATATTTTGGCTTACAGAAAAAATTCTACAAGTACCGATAGGTGTTTTGTGATTACTTCTTGGCCTCAGTAGCTGCTTGACTTGCCATCATGGCGCGCTCTTGCTCTATCACCTTTACCGCAGTAATTTCTTGATCCCGAATCATGACTTTTTGGATCGCGGCTTTAGCTTCGGGTAGCACGGATTTATCGAATAAATGCTTTAACCCTACAAACTCTAAAGCATTTTTTAGCTCAATACAACGGCGGATCGATTCTTGATTGTTATAATGCTGGTTAATAAAATCAAGTGCCAACGAACAGCATTCGATACGTTTGACTTTTAATGCTTCGTGGTTACGCATAAATTTGCTTAATTCTTGGGTAGTGTTTTTGTATAACGAATTTAAATAATCTAAATAAGTCGTTTCAGCTTTACTCGCAGCTATGGCGAGAATATCTGCCGTTAAACTATTGTTTTTTTGATAAGCGTCTAAGACTAATAAAATCCCCTGAATAATTGCGCGTGGATTGACAAAAATACAATTATCAATTGGTGCAAAATTTTGTTTAATCGTAAACAATGGCTTTGGATCAACTATATCGCCTAATAAAGCTAAAATATCTGTTGGTGCGCTAGCATTCCCTAAGCCACGCATAAAACTATCGATAGCCGTGCTGGTAATATTGGCCGGATTATTAATCGTAAAAATTTTAGTGCCAGCGTTTGGATCACCGCCAATGCCTAGGTTGCTAAAAATCACGGTTTTATTGATAAACGCCAACGCTAAAGAATTACCGGCAAAACCACCGATTATAAACGTAACCGTTTTGTTACTGCCAGCTAGATTAGTATTGATACGCTTCGCTATGTCATCTGCCGCAGTATTAGTGGGTAAATTGCCGTGAAAATTACAAGTTTTCTGACAATATTCAAAAGCCTCGGCAATAGAGCGAAAAAACCCAGCAGTAACAGGCTCTTTTAATTCATTAATGAATATTTTAAAATGCCCCATTAATACGTTTAACGAAGGACTTATAAAACCATAATGTGATGGTGTGCCGTTGAAATAAGTCATGGTATCTAATATTTGGCCAAAGTGTCTAATAGTAGGATCAAACACATCGTGCAAACTAGAGATTTTAGCATCTAGTTTGCCGTTGATATAATCATTTAAGAAATCTAAATATTTTTTTACCCATTCGTTTTTATTTTCTTCGCCAACAGCCACTAATTTGCTGATAATGTCAGGATTACGTTGCATGATGCAGGTTAAGGCAATTTCTAGTACTAATTTATCTTCTAAGAAGATTATCGCGCCGCGTTGGATTAATTTTACCGCCAAGGCAAAATCTTCGTTAGCTATGGCAATAGTTAGTGGCGAGTGACTATACTTATCTACTTGATCTAGTGATTGGCTGTATTTCTCTAGAATTTCGCTGCTGTTCTCGCGCCAAAAAATACTATAGGTTAAAGGGTTGAATAAATCTGGTGTTTTGTAAGCGTTTAAAAATGCGCTGGCTTGCGTGCTTAATTGTTTAGGCTCATAAACCGCTGTAGGCAGGGCTTGGGCTAGCATTGTGATTAGCTGTGCGGTAAGATCACATGGCAAAAAATTATCATTATCTGGCATAGCCTTGACGATTGCAGTAACATTAGCCATCTTAATCCCCTGGTCTGTATAAGCTTATGGTTTAAGTTTAGCTCAGTTATATGGTACAATGACAACTTGGTGTAGTTGCACCTGGTGGGGCGGCACAATGGCTGAAACTAAAGTGTTTGATACTTTATCTGAATTTCACTTGCAGTCTTTAGATTTGCGAATTTATGCGCTAATGATTGCCCTGGCTGGGGTGATTAATAATCCAGAGCAGGCTTCGGAGTTATTGGGCGAGGCTGAAGCAGCCAGAATCTTGCAGATAATCTGTAGGGCATATGATGTAGATTATTTAAATCTCATAGCTACAATTCAGCAGCAGACTAATAAACACATAACTCCCAGAATTCTACTGCATATATTAATTTTACCAGTACCATATGTGTCCGAAAAACTGCAGATTGATCAAGATTTAGTAATGCAATTATTAGATCAGTTACATCACACTTTTATAATCGACAATCCTATTGATTGGTTAAAAAATTTGCTATATACAATCGAGAAACGCATTAAGCATCATGCTTTAACCAAAGAAAATCAATTACATGGTCTAGCGGTGACCGAGCAGCCACTTGATACTGCTGAGGAACGAAAATTACGCGAACGTAAATTAGATATTACGACGATGTAGGGGGATGGGGGTCTATTTAATAGAGATGGCAGTCGGTCACCGTGGCGCACTGCCTACGGCAGAATAACAATCGGCGCAGGAAAATTGTTGGCAATTAATTTATCGGTTAATGCGGTAATTAACGAGTCGTCGCTAATTGGCCCGATATGTACATGATACAGTTTGCTTTTCTTCGTGGTTTTGGGTTTTACTTCTACTAGATGGCCTTTGGCAATTTGTTTTAGTTTCAAGACCATTTGCTTGGCATTATCTTCTTGCTTAAAGACCCCGACTTGTAAATAACGTTGCGGTATCTGTACTTCATGGTCTATCGCATGAATTTCTACATTACCGGTGCCTTTGCCTAAAATGCCAAGTTTAGTTGCCGCTGCGTATGACAAATCAATAATTCGTTCTTCATGAAACGGTCCACGATCGTTAATTTTTACAATCACGCTTTTGCCATTGTCTAAATTCGTTACTTTGGCATAGGTGGGTAAGGGCAGAGTTTTATGTGCAGCTGACATGCTGTACATATCATAAGTTTCGCCATTAGAGGTTCGATAACCATGAAATTTTTTACCGTACCAGGAGGCTTTACCGCGAGCTTTATAGCCTTTGCTAGATGGCAAGACAGTATAGCTTTTTTTAAATACCGTGTAAGTCTTGGGATTACCGTATTTGCTCTTAGGCTCAGGTTTTGGAGTAGCATTAGGAATATTATGGATATCTGGGATTGGCTCATCGGCATGCGGTGCAGTATCCTGCGCTAATTTATAGCGCTTAGTCGTAGTTTTCTGTGCAGTATCTTTACTTCCTGGCGGCTTAGTGACGAAACAACCGCTAAGTAATAAAGATACGCTTAAGACTATGGTTAATTTAGTTATTGGCAGCATATTGTTGCTTGTATGAGTTTACAATTGCTTGGCTTAATTGGTATACAGCCATTGCATAATTGCTGCTATGGTTATAACGGGTAATAACATAAAAATTATTTAGTCCCAACCAGTATTCTTTATTAGTGCCATTTTCAAATTCTAACAACGCCAAGTTTTCTTCTGGCTGCATAATCTGGTCTTTAGTGGTAACGCCATTTTGTTTTAAAGTAGTTAACGATAATACGGGCTTAGGGCTATTTTTAGCCGCAATCGGCAAGGTCTTATATTTTTGCCCTTTAGTTGCAGCTTTGTAGACTACTGGTTGCCCGGCTTGCCAGCCATGGACTTTGAAATAATTTGCCACACTACCTATAGCCTGTGACGTATTATTTACTAAATCTATTTGCCCCGACTTATCAAAATCAATGGCAAAATTGCGATAACTACTAGAGATAAATTGTGGGGTACCCATAGCGCCGGCATACGATCCCATTAAATCTAACGGTTCAAGACCTTGTTCCGTAATCAACAGTAAGTACTCTTTGAGTTCACTCTTAAAAAACTCTGCGCGAGGCGGATAATCAAAAGCCAAAGTAGCTAATGCTTGTAGCACTGGATACTTGCCACGATTCTTGCCATAGGAACTTTCAACACCAATGATTGCTACGATTAGCTGTGCGGGTACGCCAAAACTCTGTTCGGCTTTTTGTAAAGTAGTTGCGTGTTCTTGCCAAAATTTTACCCCGTCTTGAATGCGTTTTGGATCTAAGAATAATTTTTGATATTTATCCCAAGGTAAAGCTTCGTAAGGCTTAGCTATGCGTTCTAAAATCTCTGGTGAAGATTCAATTTTACTTAAAGCACGTAAGATTTTTTTAGTATTTATCTGATGTTCTTGCGCTACTTGATCGATAAATTGCTTTACTTCAGTACGCTCACTGAATACAGCTGCACTTAAGGGCATAGCAATTAAATATAAAATACCTAAACTAAAAATTTTGCATAAATTAATGCGCATGATGAATCCTATTTTTTGACTAAAGTCATGTGTGTTTGAATGGACATTAACATACCGAAACTAATCATGATAGTAACTAACGAAGTGCCACCATAACTAATCAACGGCAATGGTATACCAACCACCGGTAAAATACCATTCACCATACCGATGTTGACAAATACATATACAAAAAAAGTCATGATTAAGCTGCCAGCTATTAACCTAGCAAATGTATCTCGTGCTTGCATACCGATGCTAAAGCCACGCAAAATAATTAACGAATAAATTAATAATAAAAATAAAATGCCTATAAAACCAAACTCTTCACCAAACACCGCGAAGATAAAATCTGTAGTGCCTTCGGGTAAAAATTCTAAATGTGATTGGGTACCATTTAACCAACCCTTGCCTAAGATTCCGCCAGAGCCGATGGCAATTTTTGATTGAATAATATGATAACCACTACCTAATGGATCACGCTCTGGATTTAATAACGTTAGAATTCTTTCGCGTTGATAGTCGCGTAACATCATCCACATAACTGGCGTACTCGCCATGCATAAAGTGAGCAATGAAATTATTATTTTCCAACTAATACCAGCAAAAAACAGAACTAACAAGCCAGTGCTGGCGACTAAAATCGCTGTACCTAAATCTGGTTGTAATGCGATTAAAATAACTGGCACTAAAATATATAAAGTTGGTAATATTAAAAATCTAGGCGCTGGCGGTAAAATTTCTTGATCTAATGATCTTGCAACCATTAATGGTACGGCGAGTTTCATTAATTCCGCTGGTTGAAAGCGCAATAATCCCAAGTCTAACCAACGCTGTGCGCCCTTGCTCACATCGCCAATTATTAATACTAAAAATAAAATTATTAAAGTGCCAAAATATAAAACTGGTGCCCAAGTACGATAAGTACGTGGCTGCACTTGGGCGATGATTAGCATCATGCCGGTGGCGACTAAAAAATTTACTATCTGTTTCTGTACTACGTGCCAATCGAGTTTAGCGCTGTAGATTACTACTAAGCCAATACTAAAACAAATAAGTATGCAGGCCATTAATAACACGTCAATATGCAGTTTGTTGCAAATAGTATTACGATGTAAGGCATTATTGGGATTATTATTATAGATTTGTTTAAATGGCACTGATGAGTTATTGTCCATTATTTGCTCCTGCAAAGTACGCATCAAGAATTTTTCTTGCCACCATCGGGCTGCCCTTGCTGTTTTCTATAATTACAGCAATTGCAATTTGTGGATCTTCAACTGGCGCAAAAGCTATAAACCACGCATGATCACGCAGAGCAGCTTTAATTTTATTCGCATCATAGGTTTCGTCTTGCTTTATACCGTAAACTTGCGCGGTGCCAGTTTTACCAGCCATAGTGAAGCTACTTTTAGGGTTATTGATCCAATGTGCTGTGCCACGCGGATATTTAATAACTTTTTCCATAGCACTTATTACTGTATCCCAATGCTCTGGGTGTTTTAATTCAACTTTTGCTGTATAGACAACTTGATTGTCATTAACTGCTTGATTATGTGTTTGCGTTGCTTTTACCAGCATAGGTTGGACACGCGTGCCACGATTAGCAATAGCACTCGCGACGCTTGCCATTTGTAATGGGGTAACTAAAGTATAACCTTGGCCGATACCGGTGATTATGGTTTCTCCTTGAAACCAAGCTTGGCGTTTAGTTTGTTTTTTCCATTCCTTAGAGGGTGCTATGCCTTTAGCTTCGCCATGAATATCAATATTGGTTAATTCACCTAAACCAAAGCGTGAAAATATATTATGCATTCTATCTATGCCTAATTTGTCAGCGACAAAATAGAAAAAAGTAGTGCAACTTTCGGCAATCGCATTTTCCAAACTAATGACGCCGTGACCTTCTGGCAACCAATCTCGATATAAACGACCATTAGCGCTTAATTGATAATAACCCGGATCATTAAATGTTGTTTGCGGGGTAATTACTTTATGATCTAACGCCTGTAATGCGACCAAGGGTTTTACCGTCGAACCAGGTGGATATTGTCCGCGGATGGCACGATGAAATAATGGCTGCTCTTTGGCATGTTGTAATTTATCGTAAGTCTCTTGTGGAATGCCTTTTACAAATAAATTTGGATCAAAGCTTGGCCTACTGACCATTGCTAATACGCCGCCAGTTTTTACGTCTAATGCTACTACCGCGCCTTTTTGATTTTGCAATAAATCGTAGGCTAACAGCTGTAATTTGCTATCTAAAGATAAATACAAATTATCACCAGGTACGGACGGTATTTCTTCTAACTGACGGATCATTCGCCCGCGTGCATCAGTTTCAACTTGTTCATAACCGGCTTTACCATGTAACAAGCTTTCGTATGATTTTTCAAGACCAGATTTGCCTATAAAATAAGTTCCGCGATATTTAGCGATATCAATTTGGCCCATATCTTGTTCACTTAACATGCCGGTGTAGCCCAGCACGTGCGCAAATGCTTCACCATGCGGATAATTACGGCCTAGATTTGCATGTATATCTACCTCTGGAAAACGATATTTCTCGATAGAAAAAGCCGCTACTTCTTCTTCGGTGAGCTTGGTACGAATTGGAATGCGTTCGAAGCGGCCTTTGAAAGTTTTTTGTTTATAAAAATTTTTGATGTCGGCATCACTAATAGGAATAATTGTTGCGAGTTTGCGTATGAGTTTATCTAAATCTTTTACACGATTAGGTGATATTTCTAGGCTGAAACCCGGCACATTATTAGCCAGCAAAATACCATTACGATCGTAGATTAAACCACGTGTTGGCGCAATAGATATCATCCTAACTTGGTTATTACGTGCTAAAGTAACATAAGTTTCGTGGTGATAGACTTGTAGTATGAACAGCCGCACAATTAATACGATTAATAACACTGCACTGCCAATTGTCGCCGCAACTATACGGTTCAAATAAAGCTGGTTTTCTTTGATGTGATCTTTAAGTTTAAATAAAACAGGCATTTGTCTCAGGATAGCGTAACCGAGCCTGCTTGCCAAGTTTTGTGCGGGCCTAGTTATAAACTATAATAAACCATAATAAGTGGGGTATCATGCGCAATATAGTTAATCGTATAAATAAAGGTTTCTCGTTAATTGAACTGTTTGCTGTAATTTTAGCAATCGCTGCATTAGCCGCAATGGCGCTGCCTTCCTATCGTAGTTATATAGCCCGCGCTAGGCTGGTTGAAGTGATAAGTATTCTCGAATCACATCTTAACGAAGCAAAAAAAGAATATATTCGTACTGGAACTGTGCCAACTTCAGTATTGGGTATCCCCAATCGCACAGACACTGCCTACACTGATTCTAAATATATAGCTTATATATATTACGATAATGGTAACCTGTGGGCTAATACCAATGCAGCGATGGTTAAAGCGATAGTCTCGGCTAACGTTGGTAACGGAATTGATGGCTTTGTTGCTGGAACTAGCGGTGCGCATAACACCGTGGCGCTGGCGTTTGCACTGGAAGGCGATCGATTAGCTTCTTATTGCGGCAGCTGGGTGGTTGATGGTAGCGAAATACCACAGGAGTATTTACCCAAAGGCTGCCAAGATACTGATATTAATAACTTGATTTAATAAGTTCTAATAACTTGGCAGCCCTATAAAAATTCTTAGGCATAAATTGCTTGTGGTATATCAAAGTGCGCCCACAATTTTTCTAGGTTGTAATATTCGCGCGAGCTAGGCAACATTACATGCACTATAACATCCCCCAGATCGATTAAAATCCATTCAGCTTCGCGTTCACCTTCGACGCCGATTGGTAAATAATCTAATTCTTTGGTTTCTTTTAACACTGCTTCTGAAATTGATTTAACGTGAGTGGTTGAGGTACCGGTAGCTATGATCATGTGATCGGTTATACTTGTTATGTCTCCAACAGCTAAGTCATTAATATTGCGTGCTTTCATATCTCTTAAAGCATTTAATACTGTTACTTGTAAGCTTGGTTTCATATATTAAGGTCCTCCAGATTGATAGTTGTGCTGCCGGCCAACGTTAAGCAAACAGACGACAACAATTCCCAAGCGTTACCAGGAGTAGTGCCTTTGATGGTTGTGTCGATGTTTGCTGAAACTCGTAGAAGTTGCTGAAGTGTCGATACTGACAACCTATCCAGCGTTATTTTGGTATTTGCTAGCCTGTCGCGCCATATTCCTAGCCTTTGCGCACTCTGTGTCAGGCTTAGGCCTGCTTGCATGTCGGACTTAAGTTTTAACAGGTTTCTAATCTCCCTCGTTAAGCCCCATAACACTAAGACCGGATCAACTCCTTCATCTTTTAGACCATGCAATTTTTTAAAAGTTCGATCAACATTACTATTTATTATAGCCTCAGTGAGGTCAAACACAGAGAAATTTGAACTATTATTGGCCACGCGTTTAATCGCCTGCACCTTACCATGTTTATATACATGCTTCGCCCAGGGGCAATTAAGGGTTGGGGTTTTTAATTTTGGTGCGTTGATTAGAATACAAATATCACTAGACTGGTTGCGCAGTAGCTCTTCTAGAGCCACTATCCCTTGTTTGCCAACATTCTCGTTCTGCAGCCTTAGCTCCACGAATAGTTTATCAGCAAATAAATCTAAACTTTGGCACTTGTTCAATAATTCTTCCCAATTAAACTGTGCATTTACTTCAAACACTACAAAACTATTATAGCCCTGTTTTCGCGCAAGTTGTTTAATTGTAGAAATATATTCTGCAGCTTGTAATGGCTCGCTGCCATGCACTAAATAACATGGCGCTAACATGGATTATCATCAATAGTCGAGCTATCAAGCATCGATGCTTTGTGGGCTGGTCTGGTGGTAATCTGACGCAATAATTCGCCAACTATCTCTTGCAAAAGTTCATTTTTCACCATCTGCTCTTCATTTTCATTTGCCAACAAAGCATTATTAGATTTGCTTAGCTCGCGAGCCCTGATTATGGTGCGCTGTTCGTGGAGTGGGTTCTTACCATAAGTAGTCAGCGTATACTGTACCGATAAAATTAACTTGTAGCGTTGCACTTGATCACTAGTCGAGCTATAGGCTAATACTTGTTGGCTTACCTGTGGAGTGGACACTGCAAGCGTAGTGACTTTAACGCCAGGTTGTCTTACTACCGTAACATTATTCTTAGCCAACCTAGAACGTAATTCGCGTTGTAACGGTTCGTAAGGATCATCCGGCGTAATATACACCGTCTTTAAATATTCAGGAATAATTAACTTACCACGTAATTTAAAGCCGCAGCCAGTTACTAGCAACAAACTGGTGGCGATTATTATTAGCTGGTACCAGCGAGCACGATTTAGCATTCAGCTATTCTCCAACTACAATATTAATTAATTTGCGCGGTACAGTAATTATTTTCTTAATAGCTTTGCCGCTGAGGTATTTCTGGATGCTCTCGTGTTCCTTGGCCAGCTGTTCCAAAATAGCTTTATCTGTATCAGGCGCTACATTAAGACTGGCACGTAACTTGCCATTAACTTGTATCACAATATTAATTGTATCTTGTGTTAGTGCCAGTTGATCAACAACTGGCCACTCTTGTTCAATTACTGCAGCAGCATGCCCTAACTCTGACCATAAGCTATGTGCGATATGTGGCACAATTGGTGAGAGCATTAAAATTACATTATCTAATATTTCTTGCCGAATTTGCTGATCTAGAGGCGTATTGACGGCATAATTATTTAGATTATTCAGTAACTCCATATTTGCAGCAATCGCGGTATTAAAAGTAAATCTACGTCCCAGATCATCGCTGACTTTAGTAATGGTAGTATGCAGTTTATAGCGCAAATTTTTCTGCTCGGCAGTAAATTCCTGGGTAAAATAAGCAGCATCAGTCTTCGCTATCCCCTGATTTACATGTTGTTGTACGATTGACCATAAACGCTTTAAAAATCTATATGCGCCTTCCACTCCGGCATCGGACCACTCAAGCGATTGTTCTGGTGGTGAGGTAAACATAATGAATAACCGCACGGTATCGGCGCCGTATTTTTCAATTAAATCTTGCGGATCAACGGTATTGCCTTTAGATTTTGACATTTTACTGCCATCTTTGATGACCATGCCCTGGGTTAATAAATTAGTAAACGGCTCGTCAGAATTAACCAAACCTAAATCACGCATGGCTTTATGGAAAAATCTAGCATATAGCAAATGCAAAATTGCATGTTCGATACCACCAATATATTGGTCCACAGGCGTCCAGTAATTGGCACGATCATCTAACATGGCAGTATTGGCGTCAGGGCAAGCAAAACGTGCGTAATACCAAGAAGACTCAAAAAAAGTATCAAAAGTGTCGGTTTCGCGTTTCGCGGGTTTGTTACATTGCGGGCAAGCTACTTGGTAAAATTCTGGCATACTAGCTAATGGTGAGCCAGCACCAGTAATTTCCACAGCTTCTGGCAAACGTACCGGCAGATCTTTTTCTGGTACCGCTACGGCCCCGCAATCAGTACAATAAATAATCGGAATCGGTGCACCCCAATAACGTTGCCGCGATACACCCCAATCACGTAAGCGATAATTAGTCTGCTGAGAGCCAGCTTGCTGCTGATCTAGATCCGCAATAATTTGCTTACACGCTGCATCAAAACCTAAGCCATTGTATTTGCCAGAATTAACTAAGGTGCCACTTTTAGTTATATATACTGTTTGTTGTACATCTATAATGCTGTTATCAGCTGGAGCCACCACCTGTTTAATTACTAAATTATATTTTTTCGCAAATTCCCAATCGCGTTCGTCATGTGCAGGCACTGCCATGATTGCTCCGCCACCGTATTCGGCTAGCACGTAATTGGCAATCCATACGGGGATTGATTCGCCATTCAGAGGGTTAATTGCTTTTAATCCAGTATCCATGCCTAGTTTTTCCATGGTAGCCATATCCGCTTCGGCAACCGAACCACGTTGACATTGGCTGATAAAATCTTGCAGCTTAGGATTATTTTGTGCAGCTAGCGCGGATAATTTATGTTCAGAAGATAACGCAATATAAGTTGCGCCCATTAAAGTATCTGGTCTAGTGGTATAAACTGATAAAGTTTCAGTTTGCTCAGCGATTTTGAAAATTACATTCGCGCCTACCGAACGACCGATCCAATTACGTTGCATAGTTTTAACTTGCTCTGGCCAGCCAGGTAAATTATCCAGACTAGTTAACAATTCATCTGCATACTCAGTAATTTTTAAAAACCATTGTGGAATTTCTTTACGTTCCACTAACGCATCCGAACGCCAACCACGGCCATTAATTACTTGTTCGTTGGCTAGTACGGTTTGATCAACCGGGTCCCAGTTGACGATCGAATTTTTTTTGTAGACCAACCCTTTGGCAAATAATTTAAGAAAGAACCATTGTTCCCAACGATAATATTCTGGCTCACAAGTAGTAATTTCTCGATCCCAGTCATAGCTTAAGCCGATTTGCTGTAACTGAAATTTCATATGCGCAATATTTTTTTTCGTCCATGCTGCTGGTGGCACGTTATTTTTTAACGCCGCATTTTCCGCCGGCAAACCAAATGCATCCCAGCCAATTGGATGTAAAACGTTTTTGCCCAACATGCGTTGGTGGCGTGCGATTACGTCACCCAAAGTGTAATTACGTACGTGCCCTACGTGAATATTGCCACTAGGGTAGGGAAACATCGACAAACAATAAAATTTAGTTTTGTTTTTATCTTCTGTGGTTTTAAACGTATGCTTAGTTTTCCAGTACTCTTGAGCTATCTGCTCAACTTTGTTTGGCTGATATTGTTGTTCCATAATTTAAACCCTTGGCTTTATCGCGCGTAATATTTTTGTTTAGTAAAGAGTATGATAGTAGCACTGGCGTATGGCCGTTGGCTAGATATGGTATAGGGGGCGCCAGTAAAAACAAACCGGCAATCCCTTAACTTTGACACAGTCTGCTGAACACTACCACCATTTGCCGCAATCTACATTGCAAGTTTAGGTGTGGGTTTTTGTTGTTGTGTGGTTTGTTGATCTTTCAAATATATCGCGCGATCAATCATCAAGTTAGCCGCACGTAGCAGATATTGGCAAACCACTTTCGAATAGATGCCGAATTCATTTTCTACAAAATTTGGAGATTCAAGTACAAAACCGGCACTGGTAATATCTTCTAAACGATTATAAGTGCCATTTTTAATTTCCTGCTGGACATAACCACGAATACCCTCAAAGCAAGACCATTCTCCGCCGTTAACACCAACAGTATATTGTTCACCGTCCATAAAATTTGTTTCTGCTAAATCTTCAAATTTCAATTGATTGTATTTTGCAACCCATCTATCAAATAGCTTGATTAGGGGCTTTAAAAATAGAGTACGCATCTGAATTAGCAAAGTATGGGTAACAGCATCCAGTAAAAGTTCTAATTCTGGATCAAGCTCTGCTGGCCATACTGTTTTTTTATCGACAGTGAAATTTTTTGCTTTTATAAATACTAGTTCGATATATGGCATAGCGCTAGGATGAATTTTTTGTGCACCCTTTTTATTGCGATTGATTAAATCCATGCATTTTTCTGGGTGCTCTAAGCAATAATTTAATTCTGCATAGGCTACACTTGTGCAATCAGTGTAAATTCCTTGCGCAGTAAAAATGCTTTCTATGATTTGATCCTTCATAATGCTTCTTCCAATAATTGTTTTTCTAATTTTAATAGCTCTTGTGATCTATCGCTAATACGCTTTACCGGTGCACCAAAATACACGCCCCAGGCTGCTAGCGATTTAGTAACTAACGATAACGCACCAACTGAGCTACCTTCGCCGATATTTACGCCTGGTAAAATCACGCTACCGGAGCCGATAATTACATGCCGACCTAAAGTTACTGGCGCCAGTTTTACATTTAAATATTTACGCGGTATGGTTGGATTAGTTAATGCTTGGCCACTGTAATCATCGCTGCCAGAATAAATTTTTACCCCTTGCGATAAACCAGAAAAATCGGCCATAGTTATGCCGCCAGCGCAACTTAAATGACAACCGCCGCCGATATGAATATAACTACCTAAAGTTAAAAACCCTGAATATGCCGCGATTACCGTATTGCCATCGATGCGAATATTATCGCCCAAAGTTATGTTTTCTAAGCCGATGATGGTAGCATTTTTGGCGATTAGGACATTTTGGCCGACGTGTTTAAAGCCAAAAGTAGCCAGCTCAGTGCTGTGGTAATAGCCAAAATCAAATGGGTTTTTCGACATAAGGCAGCTCTCGCGTTATGGGTATTAGTTAATCCTGAGATAGTAACATTGGCCAAGGGACGTTGGCTATATTGTTGGGTAAATTTAGTCTAATACCGATCGGGATTATATTACTGACTTTTGGATAATATATTGAAAAATAATCCCGATAGGGGTTATTATATTGTATTTAGCTTGAATTAGGCTAAAATAATCCCGAAGGGGATGAATTATGCAGAAAATAAATGACATGAAAGCATTAGGTGAGTTGCTACGCCACGAAAGAAAACAACAAGGTGTAACGCAAGCACAGTTGGCTGCCACATGCGGGGTAGGAATTAGGTTTATTCGAGAATTAGAGCTAGGTAAAGAAACTTGCCATATGGGGAAAGTTTTAAATGTGATACAAATGTTAGGCTTAAATCTTTTTGCTGCAAAACGCGGCGTTAATAATAGGTAGTAACATATGAGTCGTGTATTGATTGTTTATTTAAAAAATAAACTGGTGGGAAAATTAATACAAAGTAATACTGGACAGTTATCTTTCAGGTATGAAGAAAGCTATATGTCGGATCTTGACGCACAACAAATATCTATTGCTATGCCGCTTGGTCCCGAAGAATATAAAGAAAATGTAGTACGAGCCTTCTTCTCTGGCCTGTTACCAGATGCGATAGCTAGGCATAAATTAGCAAAATATTTGGGTATTTCTCAGGAAAATGCTTTTAAGTTATTAGAAGCAATTGGTGGGGAATGTGCTGGTGCACTTGCCTTGTATCCTGAAGGCGATAATCCTCCGTCACCACTACAGAATGATATAGAGATTTTGAGCGACAGTAAGTTACTAGAGGTTATTATGCTATTAAAAAAGCGACCGCTAATGGTCGGCGCAGATAATATACGTTTATCATTAGCTGGGGCCCAGGACAAACTAGCTGTTGGTTTAGTTGAAAATAAAATTGCTTTAATACATGGTACAACACCTACTACGCATATTTTAAAGCCATTAATTGATGATTTTAAAGACAGTGTACATAATGAATTTTTTTGTATGCAGCTTGCAGCTAACATCGGAATCAAAGTGCCTAAGGTTGAGATTCGTTGTGTTGATGATACCCCATATTTTTTAATTGAACGTTATGATCGCATAATTAATATTAATAAAACTATAGTTAGAGTGCATCAAGAAGATTTTTGCCAAGCTTTGGGGATAATGCCGGAAATGAAGTATGAACGTGAAGGCGGCCCTAACGTAAGTAAAAGCCTAGATTTATTGCAAAAATATTCACTTACCCCCGCAGCTGATAGGCGTGCATTTATACAGCGCTTAATTTTTAATTATTTAATTGGTAATGCAGATGCGCATGGTAAAAATTATTCGCTCTTATATTCGCAGAATACCCCTATCTTGTCGCCGGCCTATGATCTGCTGTCAACTGAAGTGTATGATAATATATCGCTTAAGATGGCAATGAAGATTGGCAGTAAATATGATCCATATGCAGTGATGCTTAGACATTGGCATAGACTAGTACCAGATACCGCGGCAGCTAGACATGATTTAAATAAAGAACTGATTAAGATGTCTGATGCTTGCTTAGAACAGTCTCAGGTATTACTTAATAACTTGCAAGGATTGGGAATAAATTCATCTATATTTGATGATATCTGTATAGTTATTTGTAGAAGGGTAAGGCATATTAAACAAATTCTAAGTCAGGCACCGTAAGAATTAACTTGGTAAAATCACTGCGCAAATAAAACCCCTTAGGCACTATTTTTGTCTGGTAGCCATCCGCATCAGTATAATTTACGAGCACGCGGCTATTGGCAGCTTTGGGGCGGATATGTAAATAGGTACCAAACTTAGCTGTTAATTCTTTGGCATAGCCTAATTGCAACATGTCCATTAGTTCTTCCCAATCGGTACGTAAAATAGCTTCTATTTCTGCTGGCATCTGCCAAAATATCGGCGTTAAAATTTGGCGATTTATGATAGCTATCTCTGGGCTAGCTATAACTGGCACCCACAATACGTGCTTAAGTTTATTGTAAACCCAAGAATCGTGCCAGGATAACGCCATATTATTGGTCTGCACAGTACAGACGTAGGTTGACTCTAGCGGCTTTAAATTTTTATCCACGGGAATAGTTTTTAATTCTACGCCTAGTTCGGGAAAATCAGGCAGCGCTTGATTATTAGCACTAGCACCTAAATAGATCTCAAGTAACTGGCCGACCCAGCCTTTGGCGTGCAACAAATTACTCGGTATGTTAATATCGAACTGTTGTGCAATAGTGCCGATAGTTAGGCCAGCTAGTTGTTGGCAACGTTGTTGTAACTGTTCAAGATTTTGGGGAGCGTTAATTTGCATACTGAGATGCTAGCACAGCCAGTGGCCGCGCGGGAAGTGCAACTGGAAGCGAGCTGGAAGGCAGCATTAGCTAATGAATTTAGCATGCCCTATATGCGTGAATTAAAATTATTTTTGCAACAACAAAAGCAACTCGGCAAAATAATTTATCCTAAAAGCGCAGATATATTTAGTGCGTTGAATACTACGCCGTTAGATCAAGTGCGGGTAGTTATTTTAGGACAAGATCCATATCACGGGCCAAGGCAAGCACACGGCATGTGCTTTTCGGTGTTACCTGGTATTAGACCACCGCCGTCATTAGTAAATATCTACAAAGAATTACAAGCAGATTTAAATATTACCCCGGTAACGCATGGCTATTTACAGTCATGGGCGCAGCAGGGGGTATTATTACTAAATAGTGTATTAACCGTCGAACAAGCTAATCCTGGGTCACACCAAAATAAGGGGTGGGAGCGATTCACGGATAAAATTATTGCCGTGTTAAATGCACAATCTAAGCCAATTATTTTTTTACTCTGGGGTAGTTATGCCCAGCAAAAAGGCCAAATTATCGACGCCAGCAAACATTTAATGTTAACGGCGGCGCATCCCTCGCCATTTTCGGCATATCGAGGTTTTTTAGGCTGTAAACATTTTTCCGGAGTAAATCAGCAATTACAAGCGTGGGGGCAAAGCGAAATCAACTGGCAATTACCTCACGAAGTTGCTATAGAATAAGCGCAGTTAGCATGGTTTGATAGGCACATGCTAAACAAATTTTTTATATTATTTATTTTTAATTTATGGGTGATGCCAGCTTATGGCACTGTAGTCTATAAATGCACCAAACCTGACGCTAGTGTTTATTATCAGGCTGAGCCCTGTAATGCCGAACAAGATATACAAAAAGTTTTAGATTGTTATAATAGGCCGCTTACTAAACCGGAGGAGAGACAAATTGACCGCGGGCTTAAGCAACAGCGCAAACAGCTGCTTAAACAACGGCAAACTGAGAAGCGTGCGGCACAGCAAGCTGCTAAGCAGGCCAAGGCTGCAGCTAAGCGTAGCAAGCGCCTAGAAACTAAATGCGCTAAGATAAAACAGAAAATTGAGGTTATAAACCAACATTATAGGACTGGCTATACTATACAGCAGGGCATAGTCCTGAATAGAAAGTTGGCTGAATACCAGGCAGAAAGGCAGAAATATTGTAGCTATGAATAAACACAAAGAGATAACTCTAATTACTAAAGTATTAGACCAAGCGGTGGCTAAAGCGCGCTCCAATCAAGATGGTGCGGTAGCTGATTACATTCCTGAATTACGTAATGTGGATGTTAATTTATTATCAGCCAGTATTATTCTTACTGACGGCACCTGCTTAGCAAGTGGTGAACAATTAGATTATAGATTTACGCTGCAAAGCGTATCAAAATTAGTATTACTAATTGGTATGATGGAAGAATATGGCGCAGAGCGGGTATTTTCTTGGATTAACGCTGAACCTTCTGGGTTACCATTTGCGGCAATCGGCGATTTAGATCGTTTCGGCCCGGTGCCATCTAATCCGTTGATTAATGCCGGAGCAATATGTTTAAGTGGGCGGATTCCAGGCGATACTGCCGCACAATTAGCGTGGGTAAAAAAATGGGTTACTAAATTATTTGCCGAAGAATTAGAATTTTCACATGAAGTATACAATTCAGAATTTGGCTCAGCTGATCGTAATCGCTCGTTAGCGTATTTAATGAAAAGTAATGGCATATTAACGGGTGATGTGGAAGAAGTTTTAAAGCCGTATTTTAGCCTTTGTTCTTATACCGCCAATATTAAACAAGCAGCGTATTTACCGATGTTATTAGCTAACGGTGGTTTAGCCGCAGATGGTACGCGAGTTATTTCTGAAGAAACTAGTAACCAAGTAGTAGCGATTATGGCAACTTGTGGCTTATATAATGAATCTGGTTTGCATTTAGCTGTTACGGGCTTACCGGCCAAAAGTGGTATTTCAGGCTTAATCGTTGCGGTTGGTACGGGGCGTGGTGGTATTGCAGCATTTAGCCCACGTGTAAACAAGAAAGGCACTAGTTTACGCGGGCACCTTGTAATCAGTGAAATCGCGCGTGAGTTAAATTGGCATTTTGCCGCGCCTAGAGATTGCAATTAACCTAGTTTATTGCGGCTGCTCTTCGCGCAGAACAAATTCAAGTATCGTAGCAGGGCGCTGGTTGATAAAAGGCAAATTACCAGCCATAGTTTCTTTAAATAAATTTAAGTTTTCTACAACTCGTTTAGAGATATAGTTACAGCTGTTATATTTGTTTTTTGCCAACTCTAGGTCCATATTTATTTCCCAGAGCAAACCCTTTAAGCGCGGTTTTTGCTCATTATTAGCTTCGGCAATGGTATCTTCCAGCCATTGGTGACGCTGTAATTCGAATTTATAAGGGTCTTCTGCGGCCAGTTTAATCCACAAATCTATGTCAAAATTGCTATTAATCCAATTGCTCATACTTAAACCCAACCAATTAGCCCATTACTAAAGGGCCATTGTACCATGTTCGTATGTTTAATCAAGCTAAAAAACTAAAAAAATAATAATTACTAAAAATGCGTGTAATATCAATCAGATAAGCAAATCAATAAAAAAATCGTTAAAACACTTTTAAAGTTAAGTAATTGTTTGGTAGACTCATGTTTGCTTAAAAAGCAGAATAGGTCTCAATTTACACAATAGGATTATGTTATGAACAAATTAAATTTCACAAAAACCATTTTAATTTCCGGAATATTATTTGGTTTAACGCCATGTGCAGTTATTGCGGCTGAAGAAACTGCTGCCCCTAGCACTAAAGCTACAACTTCTGCACCAACAACTACAACGACAGTAACCACTGAAGTTAAGCCAGCAACAACTGAAGTTAAGCCAGCAACCACTGAAGCTAAACCTTTAGTTGCTCCAAGCACTACAGAAGTAAAACCAAGTGCACCAGCTAAAGTTATGCGCAAGAAAGTAAGCAAAGCTAAGCCAGCTGCGCCAGCAACAGTAACAGCCCCAACCACCACAGTTGCTCCAGCTACCACGGAAGCTGTACCTAGTAGCAGTACTACTACCACTACTACCACGACAACTCCAGCTCCAGCATCGACTGATATGGGCAAGATGTAACAATAGTTAAAGAATCCCCTGCAAGTTTTAAAACTTACAGGGGATTTTTTGTTTAAATAAACTGATCTTCATCGCGTTGTTTGTTGGCAGTAACTACCAATTTGGGCCGGGTTGATGGGGATAAAAATACCACTTGTGTCTTATTGTTTAGATAAAATCGAACGTTATCACTAATCTCACCTAATGGTTTGTAACAGGTCGCCATGGCATTATGTGCTGGTTGGTTTTTGACTTCAACGCCAATATTTTTTAGCGCTGAAGTTAAGCACTCTATGATTACGGTATTATCGACTCTAGGATTTACGCGTACATGGTTGAGTTCAAACAACAGCCCATCTAACGCTACTGCGGCGTCGTCTATTGGGCAAATCATGTTGCGCGCCATGGGATCGACCATCACGCATTCTACGACACGTAAAGTCTCATCCAGAACAAATTCGTAAGAATCACGATATCCGTCATGGGTCACTAAAGAAGAATTTATAAGTATTTCTGTATTCATATAGTTATTGTCGGCAGCTGGCGTGCTTTCTTTACAGACCTGATTTAGATACACTTAATGCCATGTCAAAAATTAAACATGCATATGCTTGCCGTGAGTGTGGCGCTAGTTCTGCCAAGTGGGCTGGGCAATGCCCGGACTGTGGTGAATGGAATACTTTTACCGAGGTAGTAATTAATGGCGCACCTAGTCGCTTTCAGAACTATAGCGGTAGTTCAGAGTCGGCAGTAATCTCTTTATCGAGCATTACGGTGACCAATGAAGTACGTATCGAAACTGGCCTCACTGAATTAGACCGCGTATTAGGCGGCGGTTTAGTAACTGGCTCGGTAATATTAATCGGCGGTGATCCGGGGATTGGCAAGTCGACGATTTTGTTGCAAGCATTTTCGTATTTGAGTAAACAACATAAAGTTTTATATGTCACCGGCGAAGAGTCGCTACAACAAGTAAAGCTACGTGCGCAACGTTTAGGCTTAGAAAATCTGGCAATCAATTTATTAACTGAAACTAATATCGAAACTATTATTTCCGTGGCGCAACAAGATCCACCGGCATTTATGGTATTAGATTCGATACAGACGATGTATACGGCGCAAATTCAGTCAGCACCTGGTTCGATAACGCAAGTGCGAGAATCAACCGCGCATTTGGTGCGTTTTGCCAAACAAACTGGCACGGCGATTTTTCTGGTAGGGCATGTTACTAAAGATGGCACGATCGCTGGCCCCAAAGTATTAGAGCACATGGTGGATACAGTATTATATTTTGAAGGCGATCCAGATGGTCGTTTTCGCATGCTACGTGCAGTTAAAAATCGTTTCGGTGCAGTAAATGAATTAGGTATTTTTGCGATGACCGACAAAGGTCTCAAAGAAGTAAATAATCCTTCCGCAATATTTTTATCGCGCTCAGAGGTACCAGTATGTGGCAGTGTAGTAATGGTAACCTGGGAAGGCAGTCGGCCAATGTTAGTGGAAATCCAGGCGTTAGTTGATGAAAGCCATTTAGGTAATCCACGACGAGTAACTGTAGGTTTAGAGCAAAATCGTTTAGCCTTAATTCTTGCAGTATTAAATCGCCATGCCGGAGTAATTACCTATAACCAAGATATTTTTGTCAACGTAGTCGGCGGTGTGCGCGTAACAGAAACTGGCATTGATCTAGCCGCCGCCCTAGCAGTAGTCTCAAGTTTAAAAAATAAGCCATTGCCAGTAAATCTCGTAGTATTTGGTGAAATTGGTTTGTCCGGTGAAATACGCCCCGTACAAAGCGGCCAAGATCGCTTAAAAGAAGCGGTAAAACTAGGCTTTACGCAAGCGATCGTAGCTAAAGCTAATGCCCCGAAGAAAGCAATTGCCGGATTAGAAGTAATTGCGGTACAAAAGCTGTCAGAGGCGTTGGCGGTTTTTTGAGTATATAAAATAAAATTTCATTATTATCTAGCACGTTGATTTTATTGAATAATTTATGCATATTGTGTCGTGTTTTTGCTTGATCAGCTGTCGTATGTTTGCTACACTTAGTTTGAGGGGTAGTTGACATGATAAAAAAAGCATCACTTAAAAGGCAGATTGAAGATAAAATCTCCCGTTGTTGGAAGCGGCAGGTTTTTGCACGTAAAGATTTTATACCTATGGGCGATTATGACCAGGTTGGCCGTGCTCTGCTTACCTTGACCAAGGAAGGCAAGCTTATTCGTATTGGCTATGGGTTGTACGCCAAAGCCCGTACAAATCGTATTACTGGGCTACCTATGATTGCTTCTGATGGCGGGTTTGAGCAGGTGGCAAAAGAAGCTTTAGATCTGTTAGATGTTGAATGGCAACCAAGTAGTATGGAACAAGATTATAATAGCGGCTCTACGCAAATACCAATTAATGCACAGGTGTTTATTAAGGGCAGATTTAATCGTAAAATAGGCACCGATAAATTTAGTTTACAGGTGCAGCGTAATTGAAACGATTGGATCCAAGTTTATTTTCGGATATAGCAGATGCCATTCGTTTACCAAGCCCCGCGCTTGTTGAAAAAGACTATTATGCCGTGCAACTATTGAAAATCATTTCATCCATAGATCTTCCTGATGGGAAATTAATATTTGCTGGTGGCACATGTCTAACAAAGGCGCATTTACCAACATACAGGATGTCGGAAGACGTAGATATTAAGTTTATACCTGGAGACAGTTTCGTTAATTTATCAGATAGCCAAAAGAGAAAATTTAGAAGTGATTTAGGATCTATTTTCATTACAGCGGTAGAAAGTACAGAATTATTTACTCTGATGAACAATGAATCTAGAAGTGAAGGGCGATATAGATGTTTATCAATTAATTACCCAAGATTCCACAACCATGTTGCATTGCGGCCTGAATTAAAGTTGGAGTTTACGGAAGTTGCGGCGCAACATGCATTGCCAATAGAAGCATCAGTTGGTTCAATTTATGCTAATGTTTTGAAATATCCTCAGGAAATATTATCTTTAGCTTGCGATCATATAGAAACAATATTGGTTGAAAAATTCGTTGGATTATTGAGAAGAACTGCAGAATTTACTAGAGGACATTCTGACAGTGAAGATGCTACTTTGGTACGGCATGTATATGATTTATATTTGATCAATTCGCAAAATCGTAACTTCAGTAATATTAGCGATATATTTAACCAAGTTATAAATAGAGACTCAGTCCAGTTTGGAATGAGGCATCTGGAATTCAAGAATGATCCGATAGTGGAGTTGTTATATGGTTTGGACATTTTAACAGGCGATAGCAAATACAAGAGCAGATATGAAAAATTCTTGGGCCCTCTAGTTTATAATGTTAATCCACCTTCATGGGAACAGGGAATTGAGAGCCTATATGCCTTATCGAATAAGCTTTTACAAAAACCCGCCCCTTAGAGCCGCGCTAGCGGCGTGAAGGGGCAGCGAGTGCGCAGCACGAGCTGGGGTTGTCGCTCCCACATAAACGTGACCTTCCCCGTGTAAATATATACAGGCAACTATTTGAACATAAGGGTGTCGAAAGTTTAGATGGGTTTAAGTAGCGGGGGTGGGTTATGTACGCTAAGGGCAAATATGGTTTCACAACAAGAGGAACTGATAGTTCAGGGACCCAATTTGATGTGGTTTTTAAGGATAATGAAAAAGGCGACCTTAAGATAAAATTCCCTGATGGTTTTCATTCTGGAAATAAATCTAACCCCAATGAAGAATGTGAAAAATATTTAAACTTGTTTGATAGAGATACATTGCAGGTTGCCTTGCAAGAGCTTGATAAGGAACACCCTGGTGTTAGAATGGTACCTACTCCAAAAAATGGTAAGAATGATAAAGAATCATTTAACCTTTCTACCGTAGAGGCTCTTAGTGCACTTGTTGATAAACTAGAGGAAACATTTAAAGATAGTGTTGCACTCGATAAAACAAAGAAGGATCATAAAGAATTTTTGGGCGGTGTTAAAGGTTTTATAGATTCAGCAATAGAGTTCGAATCTAGAGCTGCTGTTACTGCGAATTCTGCTCAGCAGCAACAGCAAACGTCTTATGCACGTGATGCTCAATATAGGGCAAATATAAAAGATGGTGCTTTAGAAAAGCAGGTTTCATCAGCACCAGGTACTTTAGGTGCACAACAAAACTTTACTATACCACCTCCCAGACAAACAAATATGTTTAGTCAATTTTGCACAGCTGTATCGAGTTTTTGTTTCAGTAGTAGATCTACAGCAGCAGGTAACACTTCCGCCATTAGCTCAACTGTCAGACAAGGTACGTTAGCAGATCAAATAAGTCCGCCACCAGTTAGTCTTGATGAAGTTGATCCTAAAGCTACAAATAAAGAGAAATCAAACAAAAACAGATAAAACTAAGCAATTAGGAGGTATTCGTGCCACTTAAAATTGAATTCTCAACAAAGGTTAAAAAGTTTCTGGGTCTTACAGAAAGTGATAACTTAGAAAAATTTTTATCAGAATCCCTCAAAGTCGATCAACAACAATTAATCATGGCTATTGAGGATAGCAAGCTCGCACGCGTAGTCGATGACGTGTGGAATGTGCATAGTGTTAAGGAATTAATGGAAGTAATTAATTTATTAAATAATATTGAACATATAATTAATACACCATCCATACAGCAAGCGGCCAAATCAGAAGCTGATAGTGAGCTCTTAGAAGAAATGCAGCGTAAAATGCAGCGTCCAAACAAGGATAATGTGGCGATACTTGCGAAAGACCCTACAGCTGCAAGCCCTAAAGTCATTGTCGGTACCCAAGGAAAAGCAGCAGGTGGATTAGCCGGGCAAATTTCTTCAGGCGATAAAACAGTTAATACAACCGAATCGAGCAAAAATAAACTTACTTAAACCTAAAACTACATAGATTCCAGACACGAATGTTTATTAAGCAAGGGCGTGCACGGGTCGGTTCACCCCTACGTATTTCGCAATTAAAACTCATCACGATAATTTTAATTTTTTATACAGCCCTAAATTTACTTGCTGGTCCTGGTCGTTGCGTCACAAACTGCAATTGGGTAAATTCTGCCAAAAACCGCTCTCTATTGGCTGCAGATAAATCGTATGCTTTGGTATTAGTAGACTGCAATAGCTCTTTGCCGACGCTAATTTCCTTACCATCAGTGTCTAATAGAATTATATTTGGATGGACGCCGACGTTCATTGGGTCCACAAATGGAATCACGCCGATATAGTCTATGCCATATGCAGCCATCATGTCACACATATACTTGCCATGATACATTCCTGTCACGATTACAGTAGCGCCATCGTTATCAAGTGCATCTATGACAGCATTATATGCCATGCCAACATTACGTAACTCGCTGTCTTCGGTATAATACTTATCATCCGCATGCTGTAAAAACATTTGAATTATACCATCTACATCAATTGTGTTATAATTAACTAATGGATCTATACAAGTGTGGTGGAATTCATGTTGCAAGATAAATCTATATAGCTGTGCATTCCAATCATAGACTGCTTGTCGTTCTGCATTGCCTGTTAGTTTAATATTGTCATTGCCACGGTTTTCATAATAAGCAGCAGAACTCTCAATATCCATGCTATCAGAGGGACGTTCAAGCGAAAAATTTTTATACCCATGGGTTTGTAGCACGGTAGATAAAATGCCATTAAGCAATACATTAGTCCCAGCATCAGCATGATTTTCAAATATAAGAATGGGTTTATTGCGCAAAGCTAACGCTTTATCTCGTCCATTAGTAACAATTAATTCTTGTAGTTTTTGTTTAGTTTGCGCGACATTCTTGGCCATAGCGAATACACGCCCATATAAACAATAACTAAAGGTCAGTTGCTGCTCATAAGGTGTGAATTGTTGAATATCTAATGTTTTGCCGATCAAAGTGTAGAAAAAAGCCTTAAATTGTTCAATAAAATTATTCAATGCCGACAAGGTGGCTTGGCATTTGCGGATAGCGGCTGGATTAGCACCTTTAGCTAATAGCAACTCTAAGACCGCAAGTTTAACCGTAATTTCTTTATCAGGTAGAGCAATTTTACCTGGGTTTACCACAGCGTTACAAAATCCCTCGAGTGCCAGATTAAGCGCAGTTTTGCCGCTGTCTTTACCAGCCGCGTCAATATCGATAACCGCATATGTAAGCTTACGTATATACACGATATCTTCTAGGGTGCGAGCGGCAAACACTGCTCTGCGGAGGGCCAATTCAGCGGAATCAGCTTTGTATTTTATTAATAGGTGACGCATGCTATAGCTCTCCATATGTTATTATTTTAGCTGGGTATCTAGCGGTAAAATGATTATATCGCAAGTTTACGGGTCTTGCTACAACGCACTACAACAAAATTGATGCATATTGCTTGGAAAGTCTGTATTTTCTAGCTTTTTTTGAATTGTCGTGAATCTCTAAAAATCCATTCTCGACCCAGGTTTTGCAAATTTGTGAACTAGTGCGTGGTTGAAAACCAAATAATTCACCAATTTGATTAGCAGTTATAGTTTCAAAATTTTGAAATAATTCTAATGCCTTACGTTGTCGAGGATCTAATTTGCGTAACAGCGGACTGTGATCAACCAGCCCTTGATTATCCTCTTCCTGCATACGATTAACGACGGCTTCAAATGATATTGCCATCCCTTGCACAAAATATTCAAGCCAGTGGCTAATATCAGCTGCAGCACGTCCCATATAATAATTATGCGATGTGCCGACACTTATCGCTGCATAATATGCGCCCAAATTCTGCGCATAATATTCTTCTAGTGAATATAGGCCTTTTAAATCGTAACCACCTAAATGTAAGATCATTGTTGTTAATAATCTGGCGGTACGGCCATTACCATCATAGTATGGGTGTATCGTTGCAAATTGATAGTGTGCGATGCCTGCAACAATGGCACATGGTAAATCGTAATTTGTAGTTATCCAATGTACCATAGCTTGCATTAAATCTGGGACATCTTTGGCTTCTGGCGGCATATAAACGATAGCTCTGGTCCTGCCATCACGTATTACATTTTGGCCATCGCGATATTCTGTAGGTCTTACTTTCGTTCGACCGTCGGCCATTACCAGGGCGTGTAAGGTCTTAATTATTGTTTCTGTAACTTTGGTATCATTAGCAACCAATTGTTCGATTCTAGCTAAAGCAGCATAATAGCCTTTTACTTCATGCTCATCTCTTTCTCGGCCTGGAAAGTGTCCCTCATGCTTGATTACTTCTGTAACTTGGTCAGGTGTAAGGGCGTTGCCCTCGATCATGGTTGAATAGTGGGTAGTATATAATCTTGCCGTCTCTCGCAAGGATGCCAATACTGCAGGAGTTAGGGGTAGATGTAAAACCCGCTCCTTGGCCGCCTCAATGCGCAGCAAAGCATTGGCGATTGGGGTGGTAAGGCTATAATTAGGCGTAAATTTTATCGGCATAATATCGGCTGTTTATCGGCATTGGTTGTATGTATATTATGCCGATAAATTGCCGATAAATCAAGTTGGAGTAGTTGCAACTATTGGCTGATCCTATTAAACCCAGCCAAAATAAATGCTGCAAGCCCTAAAGTCTTTGGCGGTAAACTACATAAACTCCATAGCTAGTCTCTCTATTTCACTAACCATGTATAAAGGTATTGAGAGAATATTATTGCTAAAGCCCAATGGTTGCATAGAAATCTTGATGCCTAACGGTTTGTTGTTGCTATGATGCTCAAGAAAATAATTTAATGATTTCAGGCTGCCAGTTTTGCCGGCTTTTACTTCTATAGGAATTATTTTATCTCCGACATTAATAACATAATCAACTTCAGCGCTGCTACCCTTTGCTTCTCGTTCCCAGTAGCATAATTCTCCAGCGCTATGGGCTGGTGCTAGTGCTAACAGTTCTTGCCCTACATATTGCTCGGCCAGATTTCCCTTATTCACTAACATAAGATCTTTTTGTAGCATAAGCTCGGCATCAAGATTACTACTAGCTTTTATTAAGCCGATATCTAAAAATAATAATTTATATCGTTTTGGGTTAATTAAAGCATTTAATGGCAGCCCCGTAGATTGAGAAGCAAATATTTGATATATCAGCCCCGCACAATTCAAGGTTTCAATGGCAGTTTTTAGATCTCGTGCTTGCATATCTGGATCTATCTGCGAATACTTAAAATGTTCAGCAATCAATCCCGGTGCTTTCTCAAATAAACGCTGTAAATACTTATGTTTAGATTTAGTTGCATATTTTCCAAAGTCATTTCTAAAAGTGTTTAATAACGACAGTTGAATGATCTTGGTCTCTGTAAAATTTTTTGTGTGCAAATACGTATCGACTGCTTCTGGCATTCCACCGATGATAAAATACGTATGCAAAAGCTTTTCTAATAAGTTAATAAGCGCAGGGTTTAGTGTCGTACTGCTGGTAGCGGTAGTTACATATTCTAATAAATCTACGTAGTTATTAGCGATAAGAAACTCTTTGAAAGTAACGGGTTTTAAATATAATGAATGTATTCTACCAACCGGCATACTAAACTCTGCATCTTTAAGTACAAATTCCAATAGCGATCCAGCAGCAATTACGTGTAACTCGGGCATTAATTCTTTATAATAACGTAGTGCTTTGATTGCTTGTGGACATTCTTGAATTTCATCAAAGAATAATAAAGTCTGACCAGGTACTATAGGTTGGCGATTAATCGCAGTAAGTAAATTATTAATTTCAGTTGGCTGTAAGCTTTGAAAGCAATGTTTGTATTCAGGTTGTAAATCAAAGTTGATATTAACAAAGGATGTAAAAGTTTCTTTGGCAAATTTTGTGATTAAATAGGTTTTGCCAACTTGCCTGGCACCTCTAATGAGCAATGGACTTCTGGCATGTGCTTCTTTCCAGGTTTTTAGTGTGGCTTCATGGATCCTTTGCATGGAATTACCCCATATATTGTGCTATAGTTGCAGAATTTATGGGGTAATTATATGCGTAAGTTGCAGAAATAGCAAGGGTGTGCGGGTCGTAAAGCCCTCTCTTTGGCCGCCTCAATGTGCAGCAAAGCATTGGCGATTGGGGTGGTAAGGCTATAATTAGGTGTAAATTTTATCGGCATTAATTGTATTTATATTATGCCGATAAATTGCCGATAAATCAATCTGGTGTATCTGCAACTATGAGCTAAATCTAAAAAAGTGTACAGCTCTAGCTGCTAAGAGAATTTCTTTTACTGGAATAGGGTGCTCCAAGCACAGCGGCCTCCATTAAAGGCCCAGCAGCTTTTTGTAATCTTTGGATCACGTCCTTGTTACCTAGCGGATCTTTACCAGGGGTATTTGTGCTGTATTCTGTTAGTATTATTCGATACAATGCGCATGCTTGGGCAATTATATTGTCGTGAGTTTCCTGTGAATTGTTATGTCTAGGTTTATACGAGCCAATAGCAGCAGAGTGGTCAGTTAAAAAAGATATTAATGCAGTGGCCATAACAGTTGACTCATTTAAGTCAAACGCTTTCTTTAGTGCTGGTTCAGTGATCGTTACGTTTGCATATTGTTGCAATATTGTGTATTGCGTACTAGGTGTAGCTGCCCCCACTAAAACAGGACCACTTATTTAAACCTTAGATCTGGAGTATTTTAAATGAGTGAAGTATCTGTAATTCAGACCAGTCGTGGCCCCCGTAAATACCTTTCCGCTCGTATGCGCATGGCTATTGTGCAAGAAACATTCGATAGCGATGAAAATGTAGCGGTAATT
>Ga0209174_10000103_pt1 | contig 63549 bp, 90 predicted proteins | sample JI91814BDNA_FD_187505 | JGI IMG/M metagenome (GOLD analysis project Ga0209174, IMG submission 187505) | Wastewater effluent complex algal communities from Wisconsin, to seasonally profile nutrient transformation and Carbon sequestration -... | ecosystem: Engineered > WWTP > Effluent > Algae...
ATGGCCAATGCAGCCACAACCGGGTACAGTGCCAATGCAGCCACAACCGGGTACAGTGCCAATGCAGCCACAACCGGGGACGATTGTATCGCTGCGGCACTTGGTCAAAATTCTAAGGCTAAAGGGGCTTTAGGTAATTGGCTTGTTGTTGGGGAATGGGAACAAGATAAGAATTATAATTGGGTGCTTATTGGCGTAGCTACTGCAAAAGTAGACGGGAAGAAAATAAAGGCAGATACATGGTACACGGCTAAAAACGGCAAACTTGTTATCGCTGATTAATTCACCCCTAAAATAAACCTATATGCACCCCCTTTTAATCATTGGCCTTTGTTGGCTTGGGCTTAGTATCGCAGTAGCCTTCGGGAATTACTTCTATTGGAGAATGTACCCCGACAAAGAGGACAACACCCAATATTAATTTAAACCCTTCAAAAATGGCAAAAGTTCTAACCCATGCAGAGTATTGCAAAAACAAAGAAGCCCGTTTAAATGCTTCCGCATACATCAGGGAAGGTAAAATAATAACTGAGTATAAGGGGGTTTTCTATTCCGAAAAAGAATGGCAAGAAACATTCCCAATAGAGGGGGAACTTGTACCCCTTAAAAGAAAAAAGCATTGGAAGGGGGATAACCCTAACGGGAGAACTGAATCACTAAAATGAAACAAAATGAAAATAGCTAAAACAACCTACCCCGAAAACCCGCTTCCATTTAATGAGTGGATGCAATATATTTTTTCACTTTTAAACACCAAAAAATAAACCATGAAAGAAACACTAAAAGCCACAAAACAATACCGGATAAAACTGTTTACCGGGGCTGATTCAGTTGCAGAAAAACTTATCCTTTTAGCCGCCCAATCAAACGGGGGTAATTGGGTATCTATTGAACAGATGCAAAACCTTGTTGAAGCTAAGAAACTGGAATACCCCACCCTATACAAAGAATATACGGGGGAAGTAATAAACGGAAAACTCCTGCACCTTGACGTACCATGCAGGGGAGGGGAGTATAAAACAGTCCTATCTATTGAAGAAATAGATTTATTAGAAAGTGATTTTGAAATTGAGGAAAAGGACTTTGAGGGGTTGGGTGGGTTGGCTGATTAACCCGTAACCCTGAGCATTAAAAAAAGCCCTGCTATTAAGGCGGGGCTTTTCTATTAGTTTTAGGGATTATGTCAAGATTATACGAATGTTACTGACTTAGGGTTATTTTATATGCAAAGTGGTATAAAATTAGGGTATTGGGGTAAATTATATGCTTTAAGGTATAATAACATACCCTTCGCTATCCACCTTCATTTTAAGCAACTGTGAGGGCTTAAATCCGAATGATTTTTCGCAGTGGGGGTAATCCTTAAAAGTCCTGAATTTACCGCCCCAAGCCCACCCTAAAGCCTCAAATTGGGCTACCACTTCGCCCCAATCAGTTTTACCGTCCTTATCGAAGTCTTTTACTGTGTCCCAAGAAAGTTCCTCAAATACTCCGTCCCCGTTTTTATCGTGGATAATTGCAAAGTCTATTGCTAACCCGTAGTTGTGATAGGATGAACCGCCTTTAGCATTGGTTACTTTGGGGCCGGGAGTTGTTCTCCCCTTTGCGTATAAGGCGTTTTGTTCTGCAATGGTACGAAGTCCCTGAACTACCCTGATTGCCATGTTTGGGGGGAAACCCGCTTCGGCTGCATCAATAGCTTTCTTTGCTTCGTCCCTTACTTTTGGGTGTAGTTTGGCTACCCTGTCTATTGTTATTTTGTCTCTCATTTTTTATAATAATGCGAAATAAATTACTTATTTGAAGGATATTTGATGCAATAAGTACCGATTAACGCTACTTTGCGTAATATATTACCTTTTTATCTTGCAAATTTTATCATTAAAACAATCCACCCCATAAAGTACATGGTTTGGTAAATTTCGGAATATACACCAAAAGCCCAAAAGTGGACACGATCTATAATTGATGTTGTTTCCTTCGACACAAAGAAAATTCCCCGCCCGTTGTATAGATTTAGGGAAATATCAAACAGGAACTTTCTTAGCAAAAAGCAAGCTATAAGTAGCCATAAGTCACCAAATAAGCAAGTTATGGAGAGCGATACGGCAACATACAACCCTCCCCAAAGACCGTGTTTAATCTTCTTATCCCGCTTTAAAAGTCTGGAATGATAACGAGCCATCCAAATATTGAAGGCGATTAAAAAGGCTTGGGATATGTAGATTTCCCACATCATTGAACGGAAGAACCGCCACCGGGATTAGAGTTTTTAGCCACTTTGTAAAGGCAGTAAACGGCTGCAAGGCCGAAAACAATACCCAAACCTGACCACCCAATAATTCCGTTAAAATGATGGCCGTCAGCCCATGCGGAATTAATCTGAAAAAAGCTAATCACGGAAGCAAAAGCCGCCGCAGACATTAAGCCGAACCAAGTTTTAGTACTCATATATTTTACTTTTTTGTTTTAAATGCAAGGATGCCGCAAGCTATTGCAGCACATACGCAAATGATGATACCTATTACCATTAGTCATCATCCTCCTCTGTGAAATCATTTAACTTAAATTCCCAATCTTCAATATTTCCTTCCCCGTCAATATTCATAATGATATAATCACCGTACCCGTCTTCGGAAGGAGCAAGAGAGGCAGGAACGTACCCGTCCGAAACAACAATATCAACACCGTTTATGTCTTCTATTGTGTAAACGCCATCATCACAAACTTTGTAATGTATTTTAGCAACAGTACCGGCGGGCCAACCAATAATTTTACCATTCTCAATATCAATAACAGGCTTCCATCTGTCACCGTCTTTAAATGGGATAAGTTCGCCTGTTTCATCCTCTACCCCGTTTACCGTAGCATCTTCCCAATATCTTACGCCCGCATCAACCTTAATGAATTTTAAATCGTACTCAACTTTTTTTTTAATAAGTGCTTTCATGTGTGCTGTATTTTAGTGATTAAATATCGTTTTCATCCTCTGCGGACATACCCCATAAGCCAAATATAAAACCTATCGCCAACCCGCAAATAAAAGTGATTTCGATTACCATAATTTTTTAGTTGTTTTTACTTTAGCTGCATACGCCAACCCAACCCCAAACAGGAGCAGGAAAAACCGTAGTTTCCATTTGTTCCGTTCTGACTTGTACCCGTCCCGTTCCTGTGAGATTTCTACAACCTTTTCGGACAGAATCCGATTAGACTCGTTTAAGTTTGCAATTTGCGAACCGAGAACTGCCACCCTTGCAGTATTTTCTCTTATGATAGTGTCTCTTATTGTTACCCATTTTGTTACTGTTTTAGGAACTATTTTAGTTTCAATTATAACCTGTGGCTCACTTATTAAAGTGTCTGTATAAGTCTCCCAAAGCGTATCAAATCGTATCACGCTGTCCCCCTTGATGATGCTATCTTTTACCGGGAAACGGGTGCTACATAATTCAGCAAGCACTGGTTCATTCTTTGGGCGGGACAAAATATCAGCGGCCTTTTTTGGAGTAAAGCACCCTGCAAATAGAATAGTAAGTGTTATGATTACAAGGTATCTCATTTGTGAAGTTTAAAACAGCAAGGCGGGTACATATTCAACACATGGTCAAACAGAGGCTTCCCCGCCCTATAATGAATACTAAATTAGTCCTTTTTGTCTACTTCATCCAACTTTTGGTGGGATTTTTTTACTGCAAGGAACCCAAGTGCCTGACTTACAATACCTAACCCAATAGACCAAAAGCGTAAGTTCTCTAAAAAGTTCTCAAAAACCTTTGCATCTGAACTGATTAGGTTGGGAATAAGGTACAGGAAAAGGAACACGACCATTGCCCCAACGTACAAGCCACCACGGTTTGTTGTGGTGTAGAATTTAAGGGCATCATTGAACCCTGCTTTAAATTTTTCGCTGCGGTTGATGATTTCAGATTGCACAAGTATGGTGAGTATCATCCCGCCAAAAGCCCCACCAAATGCAATTACATAAGTCCAAAACATTATTTTTCTTTTTTGATTTGATTAATCCAAGTGGGAAGCCATTTAGCAAACCACTGTTTGTAGTTGTTCATAATGTGAAGGACTATCCCTTCCCCAAGCAACGTACAAACGGGGACAATAACCCCTATCCACTTTAGCTGGCCTGTTTTTTCGCAGATATAGGCCGATAAGTACCCAATGAAGATACTTAGGATAGTTTTTATTATGACTTGTCTGCGGCTCAAAACATTGTTTCTGCTATCAAATGCTAATTTGGCAAATACCCCAATACTGATATATCCGCCCCATATTAAAGCCTTCAATGCGCCTTGCTGTATCTCTTGCCATAGGGTTACTTTGGAATCTCCCATTTGATATTCTTGTATAGTTTATAAATCAACCAAACAGTCAGTAACCCACCCCACACATAGTCATTTATCTGACTAATATTTTGCGTGTAGAATATTTGTTTTACAACATTCCCCCACGCTAACAAAGTTAAGTAATTTAACAGTAATTTGCTAATGGAACCGGGGGCTGTATGGGACTTGATAAACACCAAACAGGATAGTAAAAATACGGCCAACGGGACATAGAAAATCTTAGGTTCATCCCATATAGGCCATACCACATTCCCAATGGTAAACGCTATTCCTGATATGATAATTAACCGTATCACCGGGGTCTTGGGTTTTGTCCAATAAAACGACTTGTCCCGTTATTCAAAGCGTCAAGAACCTCTTGTCTTTTCGCTTCTGAATTAAAGCAAATTGCATTTTCTTCATTCCCCCACATACAATACTCTACTGGTTCTGTATAGGCTGTTAACCAAAGACCTGTTTGTGTATCAAATATTGAATTACAAGTTTTAGGCATATTTTTTTTGTTTTAGTATTTAAAATTGTACTTTCTACCTACATAGTTAAACTTCCGTCCGGTGATAGTCGGCGGTGCGGGCGTTGTTCCTGATTCATTCGCTCCACGGTCGGGGGCTGACCCGTTGTAACTAAGAGATACGTTAATCCCCGAATCAATCAAATCTGACCCCTCTATCAGTGTTAAAAAAGTCCTTACGGGTAAAGTCCCGTCTGCTTGTCTCGCATCCCGCTGCCCTGCGGTATCAATGCTTACAAAGTCTCCGGTAGTTACGTTTACTCTCCACCCGCCGTCATTATCCCCTGTTCCTGCACTGCAACTATCCGAAGTACTTGCCCCGCTGACTTCAACCTGTTTTGAACCGTTGGAAAAAGAAATGTTATTACGGAAATAGTGTACCCGGTTATTATAATGGAAATTCAGGCCTGTAATGCCGTTACGGAAGAACACACAATTATAAATCTCAACGCTGTGATCGGCTTCGTTTATATGCGCCCCGGCTGCCCCGCCCGATTCATCCGGGTGTCCGTTATCCCAAGCCATAGACCTTTGTAATCGTCTTTGAACTACACCCACATTTGCAGGGGTAGTCAGGAAATCGCTACCCATTTTAAACCCTGTACCATTACCGGCTCTTGTGGAAGTACCGTAAACATACCCGTTATGCCATGACCAACAACTATCAATCAGGACATATCCGCTATTCTCAAAAGTATCGAAGCCGTCATCCCCGTTATTCCATGAACGGCAGCCCCGGATTGTATTGGTTGAACTTGTGGAAGTCATGTAGGTAATCGCAAACCCGTCTGAATTACCACCATTAGAACCCCCGTAGTTGCTGTAATTGTCGTGAAAGTCGCAGTTAAGCACGAGATTACCCGTACAGGCATCTTCCATTGTCATTCCCTGCACGTTGTTGTAAGATTCCAATAGTTCAAAAATGCAGTTGTTTACGTCCCAACATTGGAATCCTGCATCTACCTGATTGTCGTCTGTGTACATTCCGGTGAACTTTATCCCTCTCCAATGAAAGTAATTCCCGGTGAAATATATCATTCCCCTGTGCCATCCGGCTGACTTGTCAAATGATGCACCACGGGTAAGGATAGGAGTTTCGCCCGGATAAGCCCACACTTTAATCAGGTTCCCCGCTGTACCGTTTTTACCTGTCAGGTACTGCTGGACTGTGAATGTGTAAGTACCACCCCGCAGATACAGTGTGTCCCCCGCTGAAAGGGAAGACCAAATACCATTTAGGGAAAACTTAGGTGCGCCGATTGTTCCTGCATCACCATCCGAACCAAAAGGGGAAATATACTTAATAGCCCCGAATGAGTTAATCGAAATAAGCAGTAAAAATATCAGCAGTTTCATAATTTCCTCCTTTTATAAGTGATACCCGTGGCGGTTGTTGAAACGATTACCCGCCCGTTAATTACTGATACTGACCATGATCCTGCCCCACTCCATGCCATCGGGTTTGTGGTTCTTATTGAACTGCCGTTAAAATGCACGTACCTGACAGCACTTGCCGAACCTTCCACCGATAAAACGTAAATTCCGGGAGTTGTAAGAGTGTCTATGTTCCCTGTCCGTGTGACCGGAAAGACTAATACTTCCTCCCATACAACGTTAGCAGGTACTTGCACTTTACTAATCGCATCCTTCAGGCTATCAATGGAAGGTTTAACGACTTGCTTGACGGCATTATCAACCTGCGCAGATGCAGTAATGCTGATAGCGATTAGTAGTATAATGATTAATTTTCTCATAGTGGGAATAGTGCGGGAAGTGCCGCTTTTATGATTAATGCGATTTTTCTTTGCCCCGTTGCCGATGGGTGAACCGTGTCTACCATCTCCCCGTTACCGATTGTCATTGTGTTCCATCCGGTAGTCCACGTATCTATGTATGTAGTTGGGTATTGGTTAGCGATCTGGTAATTCCAAGTTCCGGGGGTTGCCGGATTCCCGCCGTTGGGGGTAAGAATTTGGTAAATTGGGACGCTTGCAATAGTGGTGAGCGAATCATTCAACCGGATATAATCAGCGAATGTACCGCCGCTGTTTGTTCCTAAGTCCAGTATAATAGCCTGTGTTGGTGTGTTGTTCCTAAACTCTTTTAAGCAATCAAAAGTACTTGTCACCGTTGCCCCCGGCCCTGCCCAAAGTTGCACGCTTGAATCCGTGTAAGGACGCAGCATATAACAGAAATTGCTATCCGCATCCCCGCCCAAATACCCGGACGGTTTACTATCACCGATTAACATTATCGAAGGGTGCTGTAATTCCGTTGTAGTTACGTGGATATAATCAAACCACATTTCAGTCCTGCCCATTACCCCAAAAGCATAGTAGAACGTTAGCGGGCGAAGTGGATAAACGATAATATCGTACCTGTATTTAAGAGCTACGGTTGCACTGTCACCCTTTGTCACATTCTTAATAAAAGCCCACGATGTGTCACCCCGGAAAGAAAGTCGCTGAATTATATAATCGTTTACATCTACCGGATTACTCAAAGGATTAGCCGTGAACCCCTGCGGCGGGTGGTGGTATATCGTGTCATCAATACCAATAGAAATCAAAGTATCGTGAGCAGGATCAGCATAGTCATAGCACACATAGTTATCAGTATAGTAGTTGTTCCATACAGATTGCGCCCCGGCAAATGCCCCGAATGTGGTATCATTGACCTTCTTTACTATGCCACCAAATTCAACGGTAAATTCCCGCATCATTGATTGTCCGTAGGCTGTATCACTTAAACGAAGCTGAAATGATTTAGCCCGATAAAACGAATACCCAGGAACCGCCGGGACGGTGTCAGCGTTTCCGGTGACTTTAAAATAACCACCGTCAACAGAATAGCTCATTTTTTCCGGTCGGCGCAAAGACCACCGTGAATCCAAAGAAGTACCGTCAAACGGCTCGTAAATTAAAGTCCTTGCTCCAGCCGGAGTGTCAATAGGCGTACTTCCGGGAGTACTGATTACGGCCGGGAAAATAAAAGACTGCCCGAAAGATTGAACAGATAATAAAAGCAAAAATACTACTAACTTAATCATAAAATCTGGTAAGTATAAGTGAACCGATAAGATAATGAACCCGTAGCCCGTGGGGTAAAATCAATAGTCAACCGGTCATTAGTTGCTTCGCTACTTATTGTACCATGACCCGGACTTGCTACACCAGTAACAGCTTCAAGTGTTGTCCCTGATAATTGAACTGTATTTGTAAAAGCGGATGCAATAGGGATTGTCAAATCAATCTGCGATGAAGCATTTGCAGACGTACAAGTTATTTCTATAAAACCGCTAACGGTTACGGTATTACCAACTCGCATATATTGCGTTTGACCCGGAGTTGATGCCGTTACATTTGCTCCATTTGTTGCCGTTGGGGTATGTATCCCGCTTGCAAAAGAATTGTTTATTTTCTTTACTTCCCCTGTTGAAGTTGCAACTAAAAGACTGTCGGACGTTGTTCCGCCGTTAGGTATACCAGAAAACCGAACACCTGCTGAAACTTTAAACCCACCCGTTACATCTAATGTACTATCCGGTGCGCTATTTAAAACGCCAACCTTACCCGCTGCGGTTGTTCCTGAACCGGTTAACCCAGTGCCAAAAATCAAATTGCCAATAGAAAGCTGATTGCTTCCTGTTGCAGTTGGTACGTCAATATCGTAACCGATTACAATATTTTTTGTACCGCTGGTAAGATTGTCTGCGGCCTGATACCCTAATGCAATGTTATTAGAACCTGTTGTAACTGCGGTCAATGCCTTATACCCTGTTCCTGTATTGTTCGAGTTGCTATTAGTTGAAACTCCTGTACCTGCCTGATAACCTACCCATGTATTATTCGATCCTGTTGAGTTATGGTAGCCTGTTTGGAACCCATTTAAAAGGTTATTAGTTCCGCTTGTGTTTGAATAACCTGCGCCACGACCAATAGCAGTATTGTTTGACGCATTATTAGAAAGCAATGCCTCCGTTCCAACCGCAGTGCTACCTGACGCCGTTGAGTTGCTTTGTAAAGCTGCCGACCCTACCGCAGTATTATGAGTACCCCCGGCCAGAGCGTATAAAGCCGCCTCTCCAACTGCGGTATTGTGTGTACCGGTGATTGTTCCTGTATTACCTGCTCTTGAACCTAACAAAGTATTATTCGTTCCACTTGTTAGGCTTGCACCCGCACCAACTCCTAAGACAGTATTATAAGCACCTGTGGCAGATGCGCCACCGTTACCATAAATAGAAGTATTCGTACCTGAACCAATACGTGCAATTACCTGTGAGTTTATAAGGTAAGTCCCTTTTACATTTAATCCGGAACCAGAAGTAAAGCTGAGTGAATCACTTGCAGGGGAAGCCAAAGCACTGTTCCTGTTTAATTGAACGTTACCGTAATTACCGGCAGGTGTAGCCCCACCGCCGCCGCCTGTGCTATCTTTAACCGCATACCTTGTACCGGCTATTTCAAATATAATACTATCCTTCCCGGCAGTCCGGTATATGCTATCAACTTTGCGACCGTTGATAAGGCTATCCCCTGAAATCATTACCACCTCACCAGTGTAAGGGATTGTAAAGGTCATTTTCTTTGTGTCCTTCCACCCCTTTGAACCATCTGCATACCCATAAACCTTATTAGGGTTTACAAAAGTAGAGCTATCATTTACCAAGTAAGCTGAATCCCCAACTATCTCAATAGATTTAACACCAGTTGTACCGCCTGACGCTAATATATCCCAAGACAATGTACTATCAGTCGTAGTAGGCGTTACTGCGGAGCCGTTCAACTTAATTTCAACCGACTTTAACCGCATTGAATCCACATTAATAACAGTAGCTATGCGGTTATATAAAGTATCAACAAGTAGAACAGAGGTATCGGAAACGCCACCGCCTGTACTTGCAATGGTTAGGTTGGGGTAAGTACCCGTAATAGAAACATTACTACCCGCTGTAAGATTAACCTGTTCGGGGACTGATATATCCCAATACATTGCAGAATCACCTACTTGTGTGGGGGTTACTGTTACGCTGTTTTTCCTAATCCTTACGGACTTAACAACAAATGAATCAGCCCCACGACTGCCGCCCATAGGGGTATATGAACTATCAAACCTGATGCCTGTTGTTCCACCACCACTACCGCTTGAAGCTATTGTCAGGTTCGGGTAGGTTCCGGTAATCGTTACGTTTGAACCCGCATATAACCTTGCCCTTATGTTGGCAGTATCAGTGATATTCAGTTTTAAGTTTACGTTTGACTGAACACTATCAATGCCTTTTTGCCTCCAAAGTTTTGTTGACAAGAGAATTGTATCTACTTTATAGGTCGAATCATTTTGAATAATCAACCCATAAGCGGAAGTACCAAGAGAAGCAATACCATTACCGCCGCCGCTTGTTGTTCCAACTCTTGTCCAAAGTGTAGCATCTGAACTACGAAGCCATAACTTATCCCCGCCGGAAGTAGTGTAAATAAATGCTCCGGGGTATTGGCTTATTCTTTGGGTGTTGGCTTGTGTTGTATCGGTAAAAGCGTAGTTGATAAGCCTTGCCTTCAACCCTCCCCTTGAATCCACTAAAGCACTATCCCGTCCCAAAAATTGGACAACTGGATATTGTGCGTTTGACACAAAAAATGCTACTAAAAACGAAAGTAATAAAAGTACTTTTTTCATAATCTATTTTAAAAGTATGGTACTAATCTGAATGATTCCCCAAGTGAGGCATCGGGATAGCATATAAACTGACCTGTGGCACTATTCCAATAATAGTAAGAGCCGCCGCCTCCGGGGTCTGTTGTCGTTTGAGTAATGTTATTGCGGGTAAATTCAAGATTACACCCTATAAATGCTGAAAGGGTAACAGTGCTACCGCCGTCAGGGATTATTGTTGTTGATGAAACTGTAAAGTCGTAAGGCACTGGTAATTGATTTTCAGGTTCTATGTCTGCTATATACCCCATTAATTCAGGGACACGTAACGCTTGCATCCCATACTTACCCATTAATGCGTATAAATAATTTGCTGTTGCCGTCAGAGTTGAATCTGTTGGGTCGTCATTGTAAACCCTCTCTACTGACATTCCGATATTCCTTATTTTTTCGGGGAGTTGCAAATCCACTCCCCCACCGTAAAGTCCCCTCTTATTAATATCAATAGTAGCTAAATACTGTGCTACCGGATATATGCTAACGATTGAAGCAATAGTCGGCATGAATTAAGAGTTTATGTTGAAAAAATACTGTGAGTTCGTCCTCATGTTTGTGGCTAAGTCATAGCATTGTTGGGCTGCGGCTGTATCGCTGTTCCTTGTTATTGCGTTGTTCCCGCTATCAATGTACCCACGAAGCGTTGACTTATTTCCCCAAAAGTTATTGTCTGAAATTAAAAGGGGATTACCTGCTACGGTTTGAGTAAGTTGATAATCAAAATCCTCATTGTAGCAGGTAAACCCATAGTACAAAGTTTTGTCGTAAAGTACCGTGTTGCTAACATCGAGCCACTGCACAACCACCCTGCAAGCAAAATCTTTTGTAAGAATATCAGTCAGCGTAAGTTCTGTTGTGGATGGGAAATCAAGCCACGGTGAATATTCAGTTGTTACCCCTTCTTCTACCAAGTAATCCCCCGCAGCGGTTTGGATATATACCCTACGCTGCGTTACTGCAACATCCGTCCCGGTGCTTGTATCTGTAAGTAAAATAGTACCGGGAACTCCGGGTGTTTGTGCTGCTGAAAAACTTGCGACTAACGGCATCTTTAATTTTTTAATTACTTGTTAGAAAAAAGTCAGGAACTACGAACGTAGCCATCCCGGTCAGGGGTTTCCCCCGTCTAACAACCAAATCAACTATTTCAACGGAGCCTTTGATAACTCCTTAATCTTCTTGTGAACTTCTTCTGCTTTCGTTCCCCCTACTACTAACCATTCAGCAAATTGTTGAACGTGATTAGCGGTCAGGGACACGGGTAATGCAGTAATCAGTTGCATATTTGATGCCCACATAAATTTGTTCTCTACGGGGTCATGTGTGATAATCCTTTTGTCAAGTGCTTGCTTAACTAATGCCCTTACCTGAATCTCTTTTTTCTCAATCAGGTCATTGAAAAATTCCGGGTCAGTTTCAGCAAGTTCCTCTACTTTGTTCCGCAGGATATTAGCAGGTTCCCCACTATCCCACATCATTGCATCTGCGAAGTTTACTATATCAGCATCTTCCATTGATTCTGCTGCGTCAAGTGCCTTCTTACGGGCTGTGCGTTCCTTACGCTTAGTTTCCGCTTCTGCATTTTCGTCAATCCTTGTTACTACACGGTAAGCATTTTTATCCTCAAACTTCCCCCCAATTAACTTAGGGTGAAGTTCCAATGCGAAGGCTGTGTAATAATCTTCCTGACTGTTCTCTAAGTCCAAAATAAGAACTCCTTTTTGCGGAGCCATAACCCGAATCTTTCTGAATCTGTTAGGCTTCCCATTTTCATCTACGGCCTCAATGATTCCAATCTTTTTACTTTTTGACTTCCCGGCTGTTTCGTGTGGGTCTGTTATGTCCCATACTGCGGGGTCTAAAGTGTAACGGTTAGGCCATACTGTATCACCGTTATATTTTGCGGGGTCGGGGTTGGGCTTTGAAATCTCAAACTTGTACCTTACCGATTTCCCAAATCCTTTAATCTTCGCTTCGATTTCTTCTCTTAATTTGGCTGACAGGTTGTTGTAATGTGCTACTGGTTCTAATTGCATTTTGTTGAAATTTGATTGTTAATAAAAAGAAGGGGGTGGGTTCCTACGCCCCACCACCCTTATAGAAAACTTATACCACACGGTATTTTTGGAAGTGCTTAACGGCAAGACATTCCAAACCTTGCGCTGTGTACCAGTCAGTATGCAGTTGGGTTACGCTTGAAGTAGGTGCTTCTGCGAGTGCGCCTGTTCTCCATTCTTTCACGATGCCATTGGATGAACCACCAGCACCTGCGAAGGGTGAAGGAGTGTAGCGGATTTGCATACGGGGCTGACGGCCATTGTCAACTGTATCTACTTGGTCTTTCGGTACGAAGTACAGAGAACCGTTTACGTCTGCACGTAAAGTAGAGGAGAACAGTTGGGGATGGTCGAAGATGGGTACGTGTACGAAATCAAAGGTGTAGCCACGGTATTTCAGTTGCTCAACTTCAAAATCAAGTGTACGGCCATCAATGTTCAGACGGACAGAGGTAACACCGCTTGAACCGAGATTTTTCAGGAATTTGCTAAGTACCGCATAAGCACGACTTCCCATGAAAACCATTTGGTCTGTGGGGGCTTTGTTAGCGATAAAGTTGTCGCAAATGTCATCAAGTTCGGTAAAGCCAAATGTACCAAGTACGGCTGATTGGTCAGAGATACCGTAGGTAGTTACATACCAGTCAAGTCCACCAGTTGTCTGAATAGGCAGACCGCTTGAAGGGTCAGCCAAGAACGGGTTGGTGTCATTGAACAGGGTAGTAGACTGTGTACCTGCGAGCATCTGTACGGAAATATCCCCTTGCAGTTTGGTGTACTTTTGAACGATTTGGTAAGGCAGGATATGGTAGTCACCCCCTACGTTTACTTCAATCTTAGCCACCTTCTGTACGTCAGAGATTTCGTCTACTTCACGAAAAATCTGAATGTTGTTGTAATACTTGGTCAGACCGTACCGGCGATTGGTAGGGGCATCAGATTTTTCCGCAAAAGCGTTAGAACTGAAAGCCACTTTATCACCAATGGTTGCATACAGATGGGAAGCGTTACCACCTACTGAACGGACGGTCAGGGTTGCAGTACCGGAACCGAAAGTTACGGCCTGAATACGACCTTGCTTCGCTACGTTGTTAGCGTTGGAGGTCATAATCAAATCACCAACACGGGGGTAGGTGTCTGCTACGTTAATTGTGAACTGGATTTGTGCAAGACCTGTGGAGGTTACAGCACTGATTGTACCTACTTCATATACATCGTTGTTCACGAAGTTGTGATAGTAGAACATTGTTGCGGGCTTGTAGCGGTTCACGATTTTCATAATATCGGTGAACGCTCTATCCCGGCTTTGGTCATAGATATTAGGGTCTATGTCCCTTTGATCTAAAAAGTCAACAGCCGATACAAACGACTTGATGACGGTTCCTTGTGTTACTGTCATTTTGAGTAAAATTGTGAGTTAAGAAAAATTTTTACTTTTTGCTTAGTCCCACAACCCTCAATATTTTATCGGTAGCCACCGTTGTTGAACGTCCCCCCTCTTGCCATTGCTTCGGCAGCGTTTTTAGGTGCTGCTTGCGTTGGTGCGGGTTGTACGCCGTCAACAGGTTTTGCATTTTCTAATGGGTCAATGACAGCTTTGCCGCCTAAAGATTTGAAGTGTTTAGCGTACTCGTTTAAAAACTTCTCCCCGTATTTTGCTACCGCAGCGACTAAAAGTTGGTGTTCAACTTTAGGGCTTCCGTCCTCATTGTAGAGGCTTGCTGCCCATTTATCACTGTCATAGAGCAAATCGGTAAGCCCTTGCGGGTCTACGGGGAAATTAAACTTTTCCGCCCCTTCGCCAATACTGAATTGCTTCGTGGCGAGAATATTTTTGGTCAAATCGTGCTGTTGGACGACTGACTTATACGCTTCAAACTCTTGCTTTTGCCTTCCCAACTCCAAATTTGGTTGTTCGGCTTTCGGCTCCGGTGCTTTGGGTAGTAGAAATTGTTGTTGCTTTTGGGCAAAATCCGTCCGGTACTTATCCGCTTTGGCTTCCAAAAGCAATCTGCCTTCTTCCGCTTCTGTTTCATCTTCTGATTGAAGATTGTACTTTTCGGCAACTTCTTTCCGATACAGAATATCAAGTTGCCTTTCGGATGCGTTGGGATATTCCTGCCTAAGTTGATGTCGCATCACTTCTTCGGCTGGCATCTTTGTGTAATCCGTGGACATTTCCCTGACATACGCCTGTATATCACCACCTGTTTTCCAAGTGTTCAGGAAAGCGACCATTTTGGGGTCAAGTTCCTTAAACTCTTTAAGAAAACCCACCAAGTTGTCATCAAACCCAAGTTCCTTTAAAATTACTTCGGGTTGATTGTTTCTAAGAACTTCTTGCAGACTTATCGGCTTTACTGGTTCCTGTGCCTGTACTTCTACGGGTTTTACAGGTTCCACAACCGTTTCAGTTTGCGAAGGAGTTTCAGGACTTGCCGTTTCAGCAGCAGGAAGGTCAGTCGTTGTCGCAACGGGAGTACCATCTGTCTGTGACGTTTCCGCCTTATTCTCCGGTATTTCAACAGGTGTTGCCACCATATTGTCTGTTTCATTTATAACCCCGGATTTTGCCATTAAAGCGGCTATGTTGTTGCCGCCTGTTTCTGCACCCGCAAGGTCATAGAATTTTCTAATCATTTGTTGAAGTTGATTGTTAGGGCAAATATACGACTTTTTTCATTTGCCAAATCTATTTTTTAAAGTCAAGTTATTGTAACTTACAGAAATACGCACTTTGTCCAGTCCCATTACTTTTTGGCCGGGGCTTGTGGCTTTTGGTTAGCGATTTCCTGTTTTTGTTGGCTGTGAACCCCTTGAATTTCAGCCGCAATAGCCTTCCCGTCCTGATCTATGTCAGCCGCTATGATTTTAGCTTCGGCTGTTACGTTGGCTACATCCCTCTTGGCATCGTTCAATTCAGACCCTATTTGGTACTTGACTTGCATTTCAAGTTGTTTCATTTGAAGTTGGGCTTGCAGTTCCATTTGCTTGCTTGCAAGGGTAGCCTGTAACTCCATTTGCTTCTCTTGTAGCTTGTACTGCCAATCTTGGTCAATCTCTTGGGCTTTGAGTTGGGCTGCCATCTGAGCCGCTTCGGAAGCCCCCTGATTGTTCATTTGGATTTTTTGCAGTTCGTATTCCTGCATACGTTCTTTCTCTTTTTTTACCCTGTACGCCCAAATCGCCTGACATTGCTTTACGTTTTGAGTATTTACCAACATTACGGCATCACTTGTGTTCAGATAGCCATTGGCAATATCCTGCTGCATCTGCTGTAACAGCCACATTTTTTGGTCATCTGTGGTTTTCTTTTGCAGTTCAATCCCGTAGTCCCGAAGTTTTATTCCGGGGTTAAGTTGGATAGCCCTCAAAGTATTCGTATTGAGTGCGGGGGCATACCCTGAAATCCCACCCCTTCTTAATCCTTGCTGCATCCGGCAAAGAACATCTTCTGAAAGGCAAAGGGTAAGATATTCTTCCGCAAAGGCCATCGGGTACAAGGCATCGTTTGTGCTTTGCTGTGCCATTTCGTAGCCGGGAACAAGGGTTTTGGGGTTCGGGTTCCCGCTTGTAATATCATTATACCCTGTCATTTTCTCAATGGTCATTACCGTGTTCAACAAGTCCTGATAGAACATTGCTAACTCACTTGCTGCGGTGTTTTCGATAGGGATAACGGGTTTCCAATTTGGCCCCATCGGGTTCCCGGCTGCGTCCTGACTTCTACCCACAAGTACCCCTGTTTCAAAAAACATTTGCAGGAGTTCTTTGGGTTGCATAGCTGCACCACCTTTGCTTAACGCTACATTTTCAAGTGCGTCAAGGTCAATCCACCATCCTGACGGTACTGCCCTGTTCTTAAAGTTCTGTATCTTATATATGGTCAGTTGGTAGTCGTCAAGGTATGGGACAAGTCTTTCCATGAACCCTTGCGCCTTCATTTGATAGAAGTTGTAAGCACAAAAATTGTAGGACAGTTTTGTTTTGGCTTTTTTGGAGGGTTCGTTAGCCCTCTTTTGGTCGTAAGCCATACCGAAATCATAAGCCTTGTCAGTACCTACAATCCACTTGCATTTGTAAACGTACTGAATTGTTTTCCTTTTGTAGCGGGGGTTTGTTTTCTCCCCACGACCTGACCTTTCTTTTCTTATTACGGGGTTCCCGTTGGCATCGTTACGATATGAGTATGTTTCTTCGTTGTAAGTGTAGAACTCAATATCAAGCACCTGACATTTGAATTTATCGTATGGCTTGAACCAACCGCTATTCTTTCCTACTGTGGCGGGGTTGCCAAACTTACCCGCAAGGGAGAAAGCAAATTCCTGTAAATCATCTTCGCTAAACATTCTATCCCCGTTGGCATCGGTAATGGTAGCAAGTTCAATAAGTGGCACGTCAATAACTTCCCCTGCGTGTACCATATCTTTAAATGTGGAATCCTTGCAGAATGATACAACAACTCTTTCTGGGTTTACCCTACGGAACTTTGCTTTGTTATCATCCCCCAACCAATCTTTGCAACCGGCTACCCCAAAATCAAATAAATCTTCGTAGATAGCCCTGCGGAATGACTTATAATCGTTTTCGTAAAGGCCAAGTTCAATAGCCAATTCAGCATCCTTGCTACGGTTGAATTGCTCCCCAAGTTCCACACGCATCTGCATTTCTTCCAAGTCCATAGGTTCCCCGGACTGTAATTGGATAAGTGGGTGGGATGCAAGTTCAGGGTTTTGCTTAATCATCATTTCCCTAACCATAAGCCTTGCCTTCATGTCAGAATAGTATTCTGTTTCTTCTGTTTTAGCAAGCATATCAATAGGGGTAGCCACTACGCTGTAATCTTCTTTCATCAGGCGGGAGATAGCCTTGTCCCTGTACCCTGAAACAACGGCACGTACCGACCAATCAATAGACAGCCATGTGTTGTTTGTTTGTTGGTCAACCCCCAACATTTTCTTGTATATGGATATAGGCTGCTTCCCAAGTGCATACATTCTGTACTTTTCGTAGTCCCCACCATTAGATGCAAATACACCTTTGGGATAGGAATATTGAAAATCGTAGTACGCTGCTTTTGCATACTGAACGCAAAAATCCTTACCCTTTTCATCTGCGGGTAAACTATTGTCCGGATAGGGAAACTGGCTACCTTGACCTAAACTTTCGTATCTCATGTTTTATTAAGTTGCTTTGTTTAAAGGCATTACTGATTCTATGTCTTGCATTTGTTGATTTGGCTTGACATATCTTTTCCCCTTTACACCGATAAGGGTAAACCCTGCTGCCATTGGTTCGTCATACTTTTGGGTATCTTCTACCTTGAACCCTAACCACCCTGTATCTTTCCTCAAAAGAGTTTTAAATCTGACCTTTTTGATAAACTCATTTTGGTACGCTTCTGTGTATCTACAAATAAGCTGTACCGTTGTCCCCGCACCGTCACTATACATTCCCGGCTCAACTTCTCCCGGCAGGTACATTAAGAAAGCATCACAATCGGCATCCTTAAAGTCGTTTTTCCAATGGTTTACGTTTCTTTCAAAAAGAACCTGACACCCGCAAAGCCATGCCATCATTAAAATGTCCATATTTGATTCACGGGTACTGTTTGCACGAAAAGCGTACCGTAATGTGAACATATCATTAAATTCATCGTCAGGACAAAGTTCGTCTTTTATTTGATACGCAAAGGCGGCACAATTAGACCTTCTGTTCTCTTTTGTCTTGTCGTACTTGAATGGGTCACACCCTATTCTATACGCCCAATTATTGTTTGGGAGGTACTTTGACCCATTCTTATATACCTTGTTGCTGTCTTTAGGCCACCACCCAACAACCTTCTCAAACCTTCCGTTAGGGTTAGGCTCCCACACCACTTCGTTTAACTCATATTCTATTTCCCCGTTGTCTTTGACTACCGGCCTTTCAAACTCAAATCCATCCTTCCATTTCAAGTCCCCAAATTCAGTAAGTTTGGTATTCCACCCTATTGCATCTAATTGGATATTCAGCAATTCAGGGTTATACAGCGACATGATACCGTCAACCGAAAATGCCTCTTTAAAAAACCGGGGGTTCTTTCTTTTAAAGGAACTAAGGCCACGTAGGTCATTCTTTTTTAAGTAAGCCTCAATGGTATTGTTTATAAACTGCAACGCTTCTTCTTCGTTAGGGAACCCGTACTTATCAAACCGCATCCCCTTTTGTGCAGGTAGGAAATAAGTATAAAGCCCTGTACCCGTTCTTCCGTTAGCATCCCTTTCCATTGGGTTGCTATTTGCGGTCATATCCTGGAAGTCATCATTATCGGTTTCTACAACACCTTTTTTGTCTTTCTCAATCTCTACGGTTGTTGTGTACCATTGCTTTCTTGCTCTTATAATACCGTCCCTTTCCTCATGGAAATTTCCGTCAATTTCAGCGCAATACCTTACTACGTTCTGTCTTTCCTTTATACTGACTGGCCTTTTTGTTTTACCACTTTCATCACTTCCGTAACTATCCAATTCAGGGCCATCATATACGGCTTCCCCGGATGCACCGAAGTCTATCCAACTTTCTAATGCAGGTTCAGAATCTAAAGCATTTTCAACCGAACTACCCCTTCTTGATGCGTGAAAAAATCTTAATTCACTTGGGTCGTCCCCCTTCATAATATCATAAGTAGGACGGAAGAAATCGGGTAGCTTTTGCCACGGCCCTACAATGGCTTTCTTCATTACTTCTTCTGCATCATCATCGGCCTTAGATTGAAGTCCTGCGTGTTGGTTAAATGGTGGGCGGCTTGTTCTTTCGTATAGCCAACAACCCAAACGGGCTGTCTTACCTAATTTACGCTTTGTAATTTCATTTAATCCAAGACAGTTTGGGTCGGTTTCACAATACTTTACGACATACCATAATTCCATGTCGTTTATCCTAAAATCCATAAACTTACCCTGAAATTTCCAATAGGTAGAATACAGGTAGTGTGTCCCGGTTATGTATAAACACTCACTATGTCCCTTCTTGGGGTTGTAATTCCAAAACCACACACCGCAAAGTCTTCTTTTCCACTCTCTCTTTCTAATTTCTTCCAATTCCGGGTCAAAGTAATACTTGTCTATCTCTTGCTTACGCTTTTCAGCATCTCTCCTTTCTTGCCACCATTTAGGTAAATGGTATCTTTCCCAATACTGTTCTTCCTCTATTTCAGACCTCTTAATAATGTCCGTTTTCTGTAACTTACCAGTAATTGAATTTACCCCATACCCAATGGGAGGCACGTTGCAATGAAATATAAACCCAAACGCATTATCCGGGACTTCATAAACACTTCCATTTTCTATCGGGTAGAACATTATTCTAACATTAATGATTGTGGTGACGTTGCCCGTTGTTTGGGCTTTTCATCATCCGGGTTATACGTTACTTTTAACTGAACCTGCAAGTCATTTACTGACGTAATCATTTTGGGGATGGAATCAATTAAATCCATAGCCCTTGCGTATTCAGAATCTTCTTTTGCATGAGTTGTGATTTTGTTTTTCAGTTGAAATAGGTTTAAATATTCAACCCTTTGCTGCAACTGATTAACGTAAACCTTATACGCATTTAGTACGGGGTTGTGTTCCCCCACACCTAATACCTTTTTGTAATGTTCTAATTCCTTTTCTAATTCAGACATATTACTGACTTTTTTCTTTTTCGTACTGAGCCTTTATAATTTCTCTAACTCTTGGTGTATTTGCGGCTTCTTTTGAAGCAAACTTTATAACACCTTCTCTTGGGTCATCGTATGCGTAAAGCCCCTTTGTGTCATCGTACCAAATGTTAGTGACATCATCAGGTATTGTTTTTTGAACAAGTTTTTCAGGGTATTGCATATTTGTTTGGGGAACGGGAACTTTTGTTTGGCCGTATGCGTTCATTCTGCCGTAAGATTTATCCCCGTAGTAAACCATTGGGAAAGACATCCCAGGAGTTAATAAATCGGGTCTATCTAAACCCCACGCTTTCCCTCTATCTTGTATTTTAGCCATTAGCGCATCTAAGTTCATTCTTAAATTATCCCTATCAATCCCTGATTTTGGATTTTGAGAAGAAAATGACCCCCACAATTCATCCATTGTTTTCATTTGTGGGTTCTTATCCACAAAGTCAGACCACATAGTTACCTGTTCATGCGAAAGAGGTGTCATGGTTTTTGGCTTAGGGTCGTCACCGCCCCCACCGCCCCCGGCATAACCTTCGGTAGTTTGTTTAGAACCTATTCCACCACTTAACCCAAGACGGTTTTTAAGGATTTCGTATCTGTTCATTTATTTTAAATTTTGAAGTGTTCTGAAAATATCTTTTTCTACTTCCTCTACATAATCAACATCTTCTTTAGCAGGTATTAATTCGGGGTATTCTTTATAAAACTTTTCCTTCCCTACTTTAAGCCCTTTGTCATACCAATAGCTTAACGCAAACTTCTTCCGACTGTCTGACATTTCGGAATACTTTTCATTAAAGCCTTCTGCCTTTACAGCACCATTAACATAAGGTTCAATGTATGCTATTCTTGCAGCCCCTACATAGTTTTGAAGTTTTTCATACTGTTCGGTAGTAAGTGCTTTATCGTTAAGTTTCATTGGGGCTATCGGTGGCAAGAATCCTGCGTCCATCGTCCTTAAATAATCATTATAAACCGGCCTTGCAAATATCTTTGGATTATCTTTTGATATACCAAACATTCTTGAAAGCGTGTTCCCTTCTTTTGGTATTTTTTGTCCCCAAATATCCCTTTTGTACTTTAACTGAACGTCAAATATGTTTCTGTAAAGAGTTGACCTTTGAGCAAAGTTTTGATTTAACTTTTGCATAAAAGTGTCTCCTTTTGCTGAAGTAACATAATCTATTCTTGCCTTATTTATTTGGGCTATCCCGGCAGGTTGTAATATGTTTGAAAGAAGGTTTATGGTGTTCATTAAATACCTGTCCGGCTTACCCGTACTATACCATTGAAGCAACGAAGAACTATTTGCAAAAATCCCGTTCTCCAATTCTTTTAATGCGTCTGCTTCCATTCCACCGAATATCGTATTCCAAAAAGTTTCTTGATTCTCTTTTTGTTCGGGGGTCATATCCTGATACTTCTTAGCAATAGCATTACCCATCATCCCGAATTGTGCAAACCACTTATTCGCAACCTTAACACCACCGATATTAACAGTACCGCCTCTGTCATAAAGTGACATGGCTTCACGTTCCTTATCATCTTCATCTTTGCTGGATGCAGGTACAAACATTCCTGACTTAACCATTGACAAGACAACCGCCCTCATACTCATACCAACTACCATGTGAGCCAACCAATATCTTGCTTCTCTTGCTGACATACGTGCATCAGCCATTTCATTCTTCTGTCTTAAATCATGCGCCTTTTTAAAAAGGTATGCGGATTGAACGGCTGCTACCTCCGGGTTGATAAGATTATAATAACTCCAAAAAGCATTTGAAGGAATTTTTACATACGGGGAAACGGCAAGTGACTTAATAGCCCCGCCAATGCCGCTATTCTTACCCCCAAATAATTGAGATAACTTGTCGTTAAGCAGGTTGTCTTGTTGGAACGTAGCCCTTTCCCCTTCACGTACAATAGCCCTTTCTACAACGTCTGCTTCTGTCATAGCTTCTTCATCTGTCTTACCAAGTGCTTTATAAACTCTATAAGCCTCTGCCCGTGGAAAGTCAATGAATATATCGTAGTCAATTCCCTTTAACCCCAATCCTTTAGCAAATGAAGCCGCTTGCGCCCCTTGTGCTGCAAATCGTTGTGGCTTATCACCAATATTCAACGCCCTTGCTACTCCTTCCGCATACATACCCATAAGTGGGAATCCTTGTATGAACTTATCCCACCATTGGGAACGGGTAAGATTTGTTTCCCCTTTAGCGTTCTTCCATAAGTCTTTCAGGGAATCAAACGGACGTATTGATTCTTGATAAACCTCTTTTTGGGTATAGTCCATCCTGTTCAACCCTGTCTTAATCTGCTCAAATGATTCCTTTAATCCGGTTCCCAACTTACTCCAAAATTCAGCCTGACCTTTAATTACATTATACTCTTGGTGTATTTCACTACCCGCAAGTTTAGCCGATCTTGTGAGGGCTAAATCAACCAACGTATTAAATACCCCAACCGGGAAACGGAGTGCTAATTGGTTCCAAATATTATACGTTATGTTTACCACCAATGAAACGGGGCCAAGTGTGCCAAGTATCATTATAGAGTTAAGCCTCTTGATAATATCCGGCTTATTGTAAAACATTGTGCTTAATTCCTTAGATGCAAACGAAGCATCTTTTTGGACTTCCCTAAACCTGTCCCTTGCCTCTTGTGTTCTCTCCGTCCTTACTGCTTCTGCTGCTTTTTCGATGGAATTGACTTTATTAACCAATTCCTTCATCCGGGCTTGTTCTTCGGCAGTCAATTCTTTCTTGCCTATAACCTCTGCGATTATATCCCGCAAATCATCATAATCAAGTGCGCCATTTTCAATCAATTCATTGTATGACTTTTGAATTACTTTGTCTTTCTGCTTTTCGGTAAGACCCTTTAGCTTTTTTCTGAATTTTTCAAGAACCTTTGCTTTAAGTTCTTCATCCGTAAGTGCTTTTTTGCTCCCGCTTTCTGTTAAACTCTTAGCCCATTCAGCCCTAAACCCATCTTTATCCCAATCATTTACCCCTGTTTCTTTAGATATGTAGTCAATAGCGTCCTGAATAACCTTTCCAATAGCTTCTCCGGCATCATAAGCGGCCTTCATTGTGGCTGCTGCTGCCTTGAACACATCAATGCTTGCCCCTGCTTTTTCAGTTCCTTCCGGGAGATTAGCACTAAACTTCTTAGCCCACTTAGCCATTGTATCATCAATAGCTTTGTGTACTTTATCTCTTTTGGCTTTACGGGTTTCTGTCCTTTCAGTCTTTAACTGTTCTTCTACTTTTTCTTTAAACAGTTTTTCAAATTCAGGGTCTTTGATTGCTTCCTTCCATGACTTTTCTTTGTTCTTAGCCCAATCATCAAATTCTTCTTTTCTTTTTGCGTTCTCCATCAATACAATGCCTAATGGAGATTTTTTATAGAAGTAGTTTATGGCAGCGTTAAACCTACCACCATACCTTGCTAATTTGTCGTATGCTATACCAACTTCCGCAAACTTTTCAGCCGCAGCCATCTTTTCTTCTTCCGTTGTGGCTTTTGATTCTTGTTCACTTAATCTATTAAGTGCTTTACCAAATATTAATGAGTTTACATCACCATCAAACATCATTCTTTCAGCCATAGAAACGGCTTCATCAACACCGTACTTATCAATAATTGAATCAGCAACCCGTTCAGCTTCGGGTTGGCTTTTAGTTTCGTATTTTAACCCCTCCCGTTCAAATCCGTTTCTTGATTCTTCCGGTATGTTCTTAGCACTATGCAAGTGGCTTAAAACCCCCTTATCCTTGCTTTGACCTTTACCTTTAGTATCTTGTTCTACTTTTGGGGGTTCGGCGGGCGGAGGCGGTTCTTGTTCTTTTGATTCAAGTCCCACTACCGGCTTTGTGGCTTCTGTTATGGCTTGTTGCTTTTCTGTTTCTATGGATTCTTTTTTGGCATCTATGTCTGATTTTTGGGTGGCTACTTTGGGTTGTTCTCTGAGGGATTGTTCTACTGGTTTTTGTTCAGTTAAAAGCCTATCAAATATTTTCTTTATTTCGGGGGTTATTTTTTCTTCAGTCGGGGTAAAATATCCACTTTCTTTTACTATTCTGTAAATATCTGTCAGCCAATTTTTAAATTTGTCAAATAGTGTCTTCAGCTCTGCCGTTGGTGCTTTGCCGTCATAAATGTATTTTTCAAACCCTCTTGCAAATGCTTCGCTTCCTCCATATTTTTTTACTGCTTTTTTTTCTGATTCCGTTAAATCTACTTCAAATACGTGACCAATTTCGTGTACCAGTGTTGCAAAATCTGGAGAACGATAAGCATGAATGACTACCCTACCATCCTCTAACATCTCAACACCCGCTTGATCAGTAGATTTAACCAAATATTCAGGCATATCACTATTACCATAGTGAGTATTATACCCATTTGCACTCATTTCTTCTGTAAACGAATTTATAGATATTTCTCCATTCTTTAACTTATCCCACATAGACTTTATGTACTCTGGGCTATCGTTATATCTAACACTCTTAACATCGGCAATCCTACCATACCAATCATCAGGGTTTCGCCCTTTTTCTTCGCTTGCCCAACTTTTAGCCCTTGCCTCCATTAAAGCCAAAGCACCGGTAATGTGTTCATCAGGCACTCCTTTTGCTGCAAACTCTTTTCTGAATTTATTGTGAATGTTTTGCTTATGCACATCTCCCCCTACACCAACACTACCTGCTTCTACTTTTGGCTGTCCCGGTAATTCATATCCTTCCGGCTTCCCAACCTCTTTCAGTTGATCTATTTTGGCTAATGCCTCTTTATGCTTTTGACGTATTTCTTGCTCAACCTCATTGTGGTACTCCCTGTCACCTTCTGTTGGATTTTCTATTGAACTTAATTCATCCCTGTTTTGTTGGAGTTGCTTTTCAAGGCTTAATTCAACCCCTTTGCGTACATCTTCTGTACCCCAAACACTTACCGCACGTTCAAGTAAATTACCCCCGTCAATAGCCATTACGTTACCATCTGTACCCGCTATTGGGGCTACATTATTTAATGCTTGGTCTGCAATCTCTAAAAGCCTTGCTTCTTCTACCGACTTTTCATCAACTTCATCAACTTTTTCTTCTTGGGGAAGTCCTTTGACTTCTTCTCCTAAAAATATCTTTCTTTTTATTTGTTCAGCTTCTTTTATTTTTTCTTCAAGTGGTTCACGCTGAACTTTGTCCGTCTGTTGTGCCGCCCGTTCGCCGTATATCTGTTCTACTGTTGATTGGAAAGCATATTCTAACTGCCTGTCTGCTGAAATAAGCCCACCTTTTGCGTCCCTATGCGGTGCGTTATCAATATTGCTTTTATGACGTTGGATAATTCCACTTGCTAAGTCATAGTCGCTTTGTGACATTAACCCGTCCAATACGGCTTTATCCATAGCCTCTTTGTAGGAATCAAAGTTGATGGCAATAGTATGCAACCCTTCCCTTGATAATTTACGTTGTGCTTTAGTAGCCCCACCGCCGCCAAGTATTGCGGGGATAACTGTGGCTAATGCCGTTTCCTTAGTTGTGTTTATCAACTCCTTTACTAAGTTCCTGTCCTCAACTGTTCTTGGGGAGAATATACCCTCTACTAAAAAGTTTTCTACCTGCTGCAAATCCTCTTGAAGAATTTGACCTCCCATGATACCGCTTGCGTCTGTGACAAACTTCTTAATTACCTGACCTGCGGCTACTTTACCTCCATTCCCTTCAATTACTTTAGTAAGGTCTTTTACAAAGTCAATCTTTTTGCTTTTAAGAAGTTCCGCTGCTTTGTCAGCTATTTTAACATCGGGGGATATAAATGTTTCAAGTGCCGCAGTACCAAGTCCGTCAATGGTAGCCATTAATGCAGCCTTATCCGGGTTTCCTGTTTTATTCAGAAAATCAATGTAGCTGTTCCCGTATGTTTGTAAGTATGTTGAAGCAAACGTACCCCCAACATTCACAATACCTTTTGCTTGGTTAGCTGTCATTGCAGCCCGTGGAACCTGACCTAACCCAAAGGCTATTGGGGCTTTCATTAAACCGCCAACTCCCTTTGTTATCAATACCTGTGACGCTATTTTCGCAGCCCCATCTAAAATCTTATCAAAAGTACCGTAACTATCTGACGGCAACCTATCTACTATGTTTCCTTCGTTATCAAGTAGTTTCTGATCTCCGTAGTCAAGTCGTTTTGAATTGTAGTATGTTTCAGCGGGGCTATCCACAATAGAGTTATAGAACCTGTTTAAGTCTTTAAACGGTTCAGCTATTGCGTTCATCCTTCTGTTAAGTCCTCCTGATTTTACTATACCATATCCCCCGGCTGCTTCATCTTTTGCAATATCGTTTACTATTTCAGCGTTGTCAAGTTCAGGGTGTAGCTTCCATGCTTCTTCTATCGCTTTTGTTGGGACACGACCTTTATTGCCATACCCTAATTTTTTAATTGTTTCACTTAATACCTCTGAATATTTTTGTTTTTCAGATTGGTACGAAGTGTATTTAATATCTGTTTGCTGACCAACAAGTTCAGGATTAGTTGCGCTTTGCAGATGTATTTTTTTGTTATAAATATCCTGCCCCAAAGAAGCAATACCTTCATAATCCTTGTCCGGTATATCACCAAGTTCGGTTATAGTCCTCATTACGTTTGCGTACAATGCAGGGTCAGAATCCTTCACGTAGTTAAGACCCAACTTAAAGTGTAATTCATTTACTTTATCATTGTACTTTACGTTCTGACGGCCTTTTTCAAGCCTCATGTTGACCCTTGCTACCGCATCAGGAATATTTGCACTTTCAATTTCTTGGTCAATCGGTTCTTGTGTTTTAATGAAAAACAGTTTTTCTTTTATACTTTCAACTAGCTTTTTCTTCCCGCCGTCAGCCCCTAATATTTCATCTGACTTTGATACCTCCTGTAAAAACTTACTTAAATCTTTTGGGTCATTTACGTTATACTTCTTTAACGGCAATAACTCACTACCCGCTTCTCTTGTAACAACTCCGGTTGTGGGACTTACGCTACCCGCATATCCTGTTTTAGCCTGACCGGATTGCATTGTAGTGTTAAGGTAATCATCAATCCCCTGAATAGCTTGTAGGTTCAAATCAACACCTACCCCTACATTCTTAACATTAATTGATTGTGCAATATCAGACCATTTTTGTTCGTTACCATAAACGTCACTTTCTAATGCAGTTGAACCAAGTTCAGGTACGTTGTCGTTTATAATTTGGCTTACAATCTTTTTCCCGAATGGGTTATTATATAATTCAGAAAGTTCGGAAGGCTTTACTTCCCCTGTTGCTACCTTTATTTGTACGGGCTTTATTTGGTTTTCTTCAATGTCCCGGTACTGCTCCATCTTCTTTAATTCAAAAGCACCTTTCTTTTTTTCGTAAGTCTGTTGGCTAAGAATAGATTTTGGCTTTGCTGGAGCATTAAGATTTAATTCCCGGTGTCCGGTAGCGTCCTCAAACTGTTTGTTGTATTGTTCGGCGTATTGTTCTACGCCTTTAAGACTATAATCTGTTATTCCTCCGTATTGGGTTTTGGAACTCCCAACTTGACCACCACCCGGTACAGCTTTCCCACCAACCATTGATAAATCCGTACCAACGGCTTTTTTTTTTACGGGTATAGGAAGTCCATCTTCATCAAATTGAATAGTGTCAACCTGACTTGTTTGCGGGATTGGCAACCCATCTTCATCAAACTTTATCCTTGTAGGAACTTTACCCATAATTATTGTTCTTTAGCACCTATGCTTTTCAAATACTGTTCTTCTGACATTTTGTACTTTGCAGCACCTTTTTTAATTTGGTCTGCCGTTAGTGTCTTGCCCCCAACAACCCAACTTTTACTTTTGGGACTATCCGGAGTTGGGGCGGCTCCTGTAATTGGATTACGAAGCCCTTCCAAGAACTTCATATCTGTCCCCGGATTATTGCTTTTAATATTTTGAAGGAATGTAGTAAGAGATACCGTCTTTTCACCACCACCTGTTATGATTGCCCCCGATTCGTCCCTCTCTGCATATTCCTTAAATGTCACCCTTTGATTGATTGGGTTATAATAAACCTTTTCAGCAAGTAATGTTTTCCCGTTTGGAAGCCCAGTAACCTTTACCCCTTGCATTAAGTTTGTAATATCCTTCCCACCACCTGCAACGTCAGGGTATTCACGAAGGTCTATTTGTGTAGGAGTTTTTGATGTTGTACCACTCCCGCTATTGTTATTTATAATAATTGGCTGTGCTTTTTGTTCAACTGCTTCACTATAAGTGCCTCTGCTTTGAGTACTTTGGTCAATTAATTTCCATGCTAAAGCCCTACCAAAATGTTCGGCCTGTGGGCCTGATGGGTCAACTCCGAGTTTATTTGCATACTTTTTAACCTCTTGTCTTAAATATGCTCCTGTCCCGGCATTTCTAAGCAGTGGCAACCAATCATCTTTAGTAACCATCTTAACAGGTGTCTTTGATTGCTGACCATTTGAACCTATTACCGGATTACCATCAATATCAAATTCAGGTTCTTCTACAACCTCCCCATTATCTGTAAATACTTCGTGTCTTGGCTGGAATTTTTGTTGGAAAACACCATTAACAATAACGGGTTCCATATATTCCGGGGCTGTCACACTTAACTTAACAGCCCTCATTCCTTTTTTAGCGTCTGTTAGTTTTGTTGATAAATTCCCTGTTACTGATTTGGATTTTGAAATGAACTCGTCAAACCCTTCTGTGTTAAATACGTCCCTTGTGGATAATACTTTATCTGCATAGTTTTGTGACGGGTCAACAAGTGAAAGTTCTTTCATTTTCTTCGCCCCTGTTTGAGGGTCTGTTTCCATAAAAACTTCATCATCAAATTCATTTGAGAATTTAAGTATATCCACCCCCTTCCTTTTACCAACTATATCTAATGCTTGTTTCTTTTGGGCTTGTATTGCTTTTGCTTTTTGCGTGTATTCGTTGGCATCATTTACAAGTGGTGTGATTGCCATGAATATTTCATTGTCCGTTGCACCTTTGGAAGATAATTCAAATGCTTGGTCAAGTGCTTTAGCTAACTTATCTGTAATAACGGGGTCAGCCATTGTCCCGGTAAATCTTTCTTTGGGGTCAAGGTAGTTGGCGAAGTATTTATCGGACGCAGCCTTTCTACCCGCAGCCGCTTGTTTCTCTTGTTCTTGGCGTAAGCGGTTTTGTTCAAGCCTTCCGCTGTAACGGTAAAGGCCTGCAAAATCTTGCTCATTAGTTATAAAACGATCTACGGGTAATGCCATATTTTAACCTCCTATTGAGTTCCAATTCATTTGTGGTCTGTTATAAGGATATGGTGAATTAAATCTCATTTGTGGGGATTGAATATTAACCCCGCCACCAGACCCAAATCCAATAGATGTCCCATCAGCATGATAACCGGATGGGATATTTGTTCTCTGTATTGGTGCATTTTGAACCCGCTGATTAGTTATGCTTTGAGTTGTTCCGGGACGACCACCAAACATTCCGTTAAATCCACCACTCATTCCGAAGTCAGCCAACCCAAATCCTAAGTTAGAAATATCCCCCCATGTGTTCTGACGGTTCTGCTGCATAGCCCCCTGAATATCCATTTTGTTTTGGTACTTCCGCAGTTGGTCATTGAACATATTTCCTTCTACTCTTTGGGCTTCGTTCATTACGCCTTGTTGTGCATCACCTTGAATACCTAATCTACGGTAGTAGTCTTGGGCTTCTTGCTGTCCTAAGTTGGTAAAAGCGTCTTGAGTTTGTCCCCCAATTCCAGCAGCAACGGCTAAAGCCTGACTTGCATCGGTAGCACTACGGTTAAGCCCTGCTAACTGCCCTGCTTGGGTGGAATATATATTCCTTTCGGCTTGCATGGCTCCCGGAGCGCGGGCTTGAAGAAGCGTATTAGCCAACCCTAATCGTTGGTTAGCCATCTGCATAATGCGTGGGTCTGCGGAATAAGTGGGGTCTTGCTTGGCAAGTGCTTTAAGTTCACGGTTGGCTTTAGCCCTCCCGAACATTTTACCAATACCACCGATAAGTCCTAACCCTATCCCGGCTATTGCCCCCCACGGTGTTGCTCCACCTGCTGCCCCTAATGCGTCTGTTGCTCCCGGCATAATTTATTTATATTAAATGTCCTTTTGATAAAATATATTCAAGCGTTGCGTATCTTAATTGAAGTGGCACGTTGTTAAGTACCTCAAACTCCAAAAGAACCCGCATTGCATTGGTTCTCATTTTCTCCCCTGTTAAAAGCCCGTCTGTTGTATATCCGCTTTGTGTGGGGGTTATCCTGTTCCTATAAATAGTAGCGTAAAACATTCCCTCGTAATTAGTCCAATCAAAATCCACTAAATCACTTCCCTGAACGTAAGGTATCTCACTTCTGAAATACATTAAACTTGGGACTATGTTTGCTTCTATTTTTGCTGCGTTATACACTTTGGGGATATTACCTTCTTTGTTATAGATAGGCATTATCCTTGACTTGTAACTGGCCCCGTCACCATAGAACCTGTTGTAATTGTCGGTTTGGTTGTGTATGAAACATTGCCCGTTTTTGAACGAGTAAAGATTACTTCCCAAAGTTACAAAACATTCGGGATTAAATGAATACGCCCCCTGCCAAAAATTGGGATTAGTTGAAACTTTGTAGACTATTGACTTCCCCTGCCCGTCCCATATATCAAATGGGTACATCATTGGAAGCCCTTGTAAATCCCTTGAAGGGTCAAAATTGTCGTAAAGCAAGTCCGGCAAAACCCCTTTGGGGGATGCTGACAATAGCTTGGGTACGGAAAAAAGCAGTTCATCGTGGTACGGGTCTACGGTAGTAAAGACAAACGGCCTACCCCCGAAGTTCTCTATTTCTTCGGTAGTCATAGAATTGAAGGTGTCGGTGAACTGCTTCCAATACCTTGTCATTTTGTAGTTGGATATTGGGTACAGCCCGCTTGATGAATACTGCACAATCCTTGCCCTCACATCATCCCACCAATATACATTACCCCTGTATTCTGTTACTGATTCAGCGTGGGTTGTACCAAAGGAACCTTTCAGCACGTTAACCGTCCCAATTACATTTGGGGATGAAGCAAGGAAAGCGTTGGCATCGGAGCCAACTACCTGAACTTCACCCAAATACAATGATGCGGTTTCATCCTCCCCGATGGCAAGCATGATATTACCCTGCTGCTGTACTTTTGATGTCTGTATCAGCTTTTTTACAGCCCCCATGCTTTGCGGGAGTAGCTTTTCATCAAGGGCATCGAATGTGCTTAACCCGTTAACCAAAGAACCCTCAATAAGAGTGTTTGACCACTTTACGGATGAAGTCTTTTGTACCTGCCCCAATAACGTCACAATGTTCGCTTCCCCGTAAGTATCATACCAATTTTTCCAACGGTCATCACTTGGGGACATACATACCGTGTTGTATGTAATGGAAAGTATTTGGGTAAGTCTTGGGATAAAATAACAATCCCCCTCTAATTGACCGGACAATGTAGAATACTGTCTGCTATCCGTTCCGGGGGCTGACACACGATAAGAAGCCGCAGTGGTATAAAATATTTCGTTCTCTGCCTTAAAGTAGGGAGTGTAGTATTCCACAAGCATATCTAAGAGGCTTGAAGATGTTGCAGTTCCAAAGTTAAATGGCCTTGTTATAATGTAGTTCCCTTCCTGACCGATAACCTCTAAGTCAAATGGCATAATAGACAAACCCGTTAAATAAACACGCAACCTGTCGCCTTCCGTATAAACAACCCCTTGACCTTGTGCCGCTAATGTTGATGCTTCAAATGCAACCCCATAAATATTAGAATTATAAACAGTAGTATAAGTATAAGTCCCATCACTATTTTTTACGGCATATCTTATATAATTTGCAATAAATTGAACAAAAAACCTTGTTCTTAAATTCTTTGTAACAAGAATATCGTAGTAGTATGCCCAATCAGGAATTTCTACAAGTGCATTTGTGTTGCTTAATGTAAAGTTGATGTACTCTACAAATGAGTTATCATTAAAATCCCCACGGTCAGGCATTGTTACCACAAGGCTGTCGTTAGTAACAACACCGCACATTCTCTTTTCGTTGTCCCTAAATCTTAATCCTATTTGGTAGGTACTATATGGCTTCCAAATCTCTGTACCAATAGATACGGATGCAGGAGTTGAGTAAGCCGCAGCAAGTGAAGTTGTGGCCGGGGTATCGTACCCCACCTTGTTATTCCCCAAAAACAATCTGCTTAACCCCAACTCCAATGTTTCAGAAAGAAGTGGGACTGAATCAAACGGCTTAACTGATTCCGCATTACTCAATGCAGATGTGTTTGCGTCATTATAAAACCTGAAAGACAAAGCCCCACCTGCGTTATACGCATTTATTTCAGCGAGTTCGGATGCGTTATTTTTGTTCCATTCTTTTACTACAAAGTAATTAGGGTCGTTGTCGTACCTTACAAGGTATTGGACTATCTCAACGTCCTGTTCGATAAACTCCCCGTCAGATGCAGGTGTATTAATTTCTATATCAACCGCATCTGATGTATCTGAAATAACACCTGACGGGTTTGAGATAGCCAACCTGTAATTGACCATTGTTGACGGTGGCCCAACTACTGAAACCTCACCGTCACGGTAAATGTATCTTATTGCAAACTGCCCCGCAAAGTACTTTATAAAGTTTGGCCTACTGCCTTCTGTAACCGGGACTGCGGATAATGTTCTCCCCGGAGGTCGCCTAATCAGTTTTATTACGGATTGAGCAAGCGGGGAAGTGTATGCCTCTACGGTTGTGTCGTATGACGGATTATTTAATTTTAATGCAGCCTCTACGTTTATCCTTCGTGGTTCATTCAGATTATCAGTCCAGTAAAGCATATTACCTATGACCTTTGCTGAATGGATATTGTAGTCTTTGCTAAACCCTAATCCACCTGTAACTTGTGAAGAAAGTAGTACGGTATATACAGTGTCATCATCTGACTGATAACACATTATTTTATGGTCGTTTGTGTACCGGTTGAAAAGAAAGTAAAAGAATCTGTTGTTGGGGCTATCAACCGCAGCCCCTATGCAAATAAAAGAAACGGAAGCCTGAACTTCCGAAAGAAGTCTTGTACCCCCGATGCTTTCTACAACCCCTGTAACCCCCTTGTCAGTAGAACCAACCCTTGCGTTCTCCATGTTTACCCATTGGTTTTCACCAACGGCAATATCAACGTCATCTGCGTTTAATCCCCCATCCGGGGCTGCGAAATATTTTTTTTCAAACTCTTGCTTCATTATGGGGGAGTTACATAATCCTCTCTATAAAAAACATTCTTTTGGTCAACTAACGCGTATTCTATGCTGTCATAGGAAACCATTATGGAACCTGTTGACAAGTACATTACATAATCATCTGCGGCAAAACTTTCACAAAGGGCATTAACCATAGCGAGTTGACCAAACAATATGGCTGACCCTTGTGAAGAACCTCCAAGTGGGCTTGACCCCGGCACAATCAATACATAAGGGTATTGAAGTGTTATATCGGGTGCTGATAATGAAGGTGCTGCCATTTATATATTTTCAATACTAAACCAATAATCACAAGAACCTGATGCTGCAAGGTAAACCGTAAACCCTGCGGGAAGTATAATATCGGCCACCAACCCATCACAAGCATTTGCGGCAAGTGAGTAATACCCGATGTTCCTTATGTTCCCAACCCCTTGTTCCACTATACTTACCGTCACTGTTATAGCCCCACCTGTTGTATTACACACTCTATAAGATACAATCTTGCTTGGGATATTGTAAGCTACCCCCGCAACCGAACCACTTGTTGTACCTTGTATTACAGGCATTAGCTTGCAAAAATAGAGTTAAGTAAGGAAACCGCATTAGCTACACTTGTAGGGGATTGACTTGAAGCCCCGAACCTCAAATCCGTGTACGCAACTGTAAGTGGTGCGCCACCAATCTGAATAGAAATGTTTGTAGAATCAACCGCTGTAACCGCTGCGGGTTGACTTACAAACAAGCGGGGTGTCCCACCATCCACCGACAAGCGAACCACATTTGAAATCCTTGTGAAATTATACGTTGCCATTTATTCTTAGTTTTTAATTGCTGCTGAATATGCTGTTCTTAAAGTATCTACAATATCTGTTGTGGTAAGCGGGTTAAGTCTTGCCCTCAACAACCTTTTTTCGTTATAAAACGTCCTTGCTTCCGGGCTATCTTTAAACGGTGCATTTTGGCTTGACTTCCAATCTGAGTAAGCCTGAATAGCTGCGTGTGCAGCCCAATCAACCATTGTTGCGTTATCTACTGACTGCCCGTTTGAAATGTACGTCAGGATAACGTTGTCAGTTGTGATAGCCCCGGTAAATTGAATTTGATTTCGTTCCTTAATTACCTTGTAACCGTTTTGATGTGCGCCACCATTAGCCCCATAATAGCCCCCGGTAGGCTCTCCATAATCATTAACTCGCCAATAAAAGAAATAGTTAAGATTAAGCCCGTAGAACGTAAGCATACTTTGGTTTAGGTTTGCCGCATCTTCGTATTGCTCAAAAACCCCTGTTGTTTCATTATGAACACGAAGCCTACTAATTGTGTCTCTTTTTACAAGTGGCTGAACCAACCCACCAACCGGAATACCAACCGATACATCATCTACAAAATCTCCCGGAAGGTCAACTGCCCCGTAACTATTTAATTTAAGGTTTACGGTATTGATAATTTTTAGCGTGTCCATTGAAAGTTCACGGATAGCGGCTGACTGATGCAATATGTATTCAAGATAATAGTGCAGCGGAAGCGATTTTTCCAAAAGGCTTCTTCTTACGATTGAATCAAGCGTGGCATACTGCATATATTATGAAGATTGCTTTTGTTGGTTAATCGGGATAGCTTTAAGTTCGTCCGAAGTTGCATCCGAAATTTTATCGGGTGTTGGTTGTTGGCTGTAAACTTTCACAAGTTCGTTGATAACGTCCCATTCGTATTCGGGGGGCAATGGCAGCGGGTCGTATTCCCCGTACTGTGACGGGTCAAGTATTGCAAGCCGCATGGCTACTTTCTCCCCTTGAAATAATTGTGTAAGGTCTTTGGTATAAACCACTTCGTTACCGAATACCTCAAATCCTATCTGTCCCAAAAGGTCGTTAATCATTGGTTGGGACTTCAAAAGGTTTGCTTGCCCCATTTGCAGGGGGATAAACTCTTTTGACGGGTCACTCATTAAGAAAACAGAAAATACTCCCATGTTGCGGGGAAGGTTGAGTGGCTTTGCGGGGAGTGTAGACTTGCTGCGTCCCCCACCGTACTGAACCACATCAATGTTTTCGTAAAGCCCTAATACGGTTCCGTTCTGTATTGTTTCCCCAATCTTTGCATTGATGGTTAAATACTCTGTTTTGAGGAACTTATTTATGATAGCTGCTGCTGATGCTTTCAAGTCCCCCCAAGAAATACTTGCCGCTGCTGCGGGGTCGCCACCTTCTATGAGGCCAAAAGCTGATTCAACAATATATCGTAGGGTTAGTATAGCCATTGTTTACACACGATTTATTCCGGTATAGTTTCTTTGTGCAGCTTCGGTTGCATAATTGGCTATGTCAGCATCATTGAGATTGATTCCTAATGTAGCTAATGCCTTTATGATAATTGGGTTGATGTGCTGCTCCCCCCATTCAAGTTGTGTTGATGTAAGCGGGTTGTAAACGATAACCCTACCCGAAATTGTACTATACCCAAATACGGGTTTTGCGGGTCGTCTAAAGTAAGTAGCGTTTCCATTATAGGATGCTACGGGGTATAATTTGAAAGACCGCAATCCAATCTGCTGCCCAATAGGTGAGGTTACGGTAACGGGGTCACGTTGAGAATTTAATCGGTTAGCCCTTTCATCTTCGTTGACCATTTTGATAGGGGCGTAAACCCTTCGGTTGCTAATGTCATAGAAAATCTGCATATCCAAAAGGTCAAGGTAGTCCACATCGTTTATGGTAACTAACCCTAAAACAGTCCCGTTAATATTAGCGGTTCTTAGGAATGGGGATAATGCGTCTTTAATGTATTGGGAAGTGGCGTAGCGGGTTTTGAGGTCGGCGTAGTATGCCATCTGACCCCTATCCAAAGCGGAAATACATTCATCTATGGTCAGGAAAGCACCTGTAACCTTGTTCACATAGAAATTAAGATAGTTTACAACCTCTTGTATAGTCACCGGGAGCCTATTTTGCTCCAAAATTAACTACTAATTGTCACATTGACAACTTTTTGTTCCATGTGTCCAGTCCCATTGGCTACCCAACTTTCCCCAAAATATGTTTTTGCTGCAAGATGCCGAACTCTTTTGGTTCTTTGGTTTCCGGGTCGGGGATTTGGTAGGTGACAATGATGTTGGGGTTAAAGTACACTTCGTCCCCCGGCGTGCAGTCTATTCCTTTCTCCCCTGATTTTGGCCGTCCTATTTGGGTAAGGATTGCTTTTGTGGTACGGATTGACTTTTTGATGTGGGCGGGCAGGAATATATTGGGCTGCTTCTCAATGTGTTCTACCATAACATACCCGTTCTGCATACGGATTTCTCCCGCCCGCACAACTGCATATATCCGGGTTATGTCGCATACCCAATACTCCTGCCCGTCCCACCAAAAAGAGTTCTTGAAGATAGGGGCTGCTTCCGGGTCAGTTTGAGCCATTTCTGCGACCACGGATGAACTAAATATAGCAACGTCCCCCAATCGAATGTCCCCCGCCACAAAGCCCTTATAATCCCTTGTGGGGGCTATCTGCATTGGCAGGGCTACCACCGTCCCATAAATATTACAATAGTCTGACGGGTCTACGGAGGACTGCTGCTGAATAGCGGCAACCCTTAATACGTCCGTCATGTTCCGTATGTACTTTGTCTTTATTTGGACTATGACGCTGTTAAGCGGGGGTCTGAATTTCATCTTGTTTTACTTTGAATTTGTCAAAAAATCGTTTCCCTTCAATCCTTTCATTTAGTACGAAGGATGCCATACCAAAAAGAACACCTGCAATTTCTTCGTCAGCCCCACGGTGGGTAGGGTAAAGGTTCCCTTGAATAGTCCCGGCATAGGAAACAAAAAGGTTATACCCGTGTACTGGTTGATACCAATTTGTTTCGGGCTTTACAGTTAGCTTCCCGCAATAGTTGGGGAAACGCTTTTGAAGGATAAACACTTCGTTGTTCCCAAACGGGTCTTGTTCTTCGTAGGTTATGTAGTCTTTACTCATTTTGGTAGTCCCCCATAAACGTCTTTATCTTGCAAGCAACTATTATAGTTTACCTGCATCATGTTATTTGCTGAAAACCCCGGACGTTGCAGGGCTGCAAACGGATAGCAAAACTTGTAGTCCCCTTTTAGGTCGTCCATTGCTGTGTCAATATGAGTTTCATCGGGTACGGATAAAAACCTTTCGTAGAACTTAGCACTTACGGAATAAAGATGAAACCCGCATACGTGCTTTGGTGGTTCTGTTGGGATATACGTTGCTGCAAGATACAGGTCATATTCACTTGGGTCAGGACGGTTCATAAGAAAGTATTGCCAGCCGTCAGGTGCGGGAAAGTAAAGGTCGTCCTCCCCAATAATCACTTCCGGTAATCCTTTCTCCATAGCATCCCTCACAATCATTTTATGAGAAAGATTTATTGACGTAACTACTTTCGGTTCAACAATGCAAGGCCATAGTTCAAAATCAGTTATACCCTGTCTTTCAAGTTCCTCCATTAACGGGTGATACTTCTCAACCCTTCGTGCATCCAATATTATATTTAGCTTCATCCCACCCATTTTGTAACGTCAACAAAATTACTTACCGCTGTTGTGTGTGGCTTACCTTCGGGGGCGTAATCCAATCTGTACTTAAAGGTACTTAAAACGTCAGCCATGTTATACACGTAGTTTGCTCCGGGTTCTGTATCATGTGCCAAAATAACTTTGGCTTCATCTTTATACTTTTGGATAACGTCTTTCCTTACTTCTCCGGGGGCTAAATCAACAAACAACAAATCAATGTTTCTAAAAAATAAATTATCTTCTAACCAATCTTTAACAATTTGAACAGCAAAATACTGATCCCTTAACTTTTCTGCCCACTCTTTATTGTTCTCATAATGGCAAACTACTTTACGACCAATATAACCTTCTAACAATCTTGTACTACCGTAACCCATACCAGCTTCTATTATCACTCCACCGTTACTTGTATTTTCACAAGCAAGCCAAAGCAACGGCCTATGGCTATCCCAATCATTTAAACTCAACCAATTTTCAGGGCAATCAATACTATGTACTATTTTATGTTCCATACTGCTGTTTTCCATTTATTAACCCGTCATTGTCTTTGTGGTCATGCTGCTCAAATACCAATATATTTCTTTTTTGATTTTTATCAGGCAGGTTTATATTTATAAAAGAAAGTATTTGTCTAATTTGTGATAACTCCATATCCACGTATAAACCCTTTTTTAACAGTGTGTAATCGTCTATTTCTATCTCTTTTATTGTTTTAAATATCATAACAACTGTTTAAATTTCTCATTGTATTCATCAATCCAAGATAAATCTTCATGTGGGAAGTAGTAGCTAAGTATAGCCATTATCTTTTCAAAGTTTTGTGGTTCGTAACCAGGACGGTTCATGTGATAGTCCCAAATATCGGGGGAAAGGCGGTCAAGGATAAAACTATCATCCCTATCTAAACGCTGTGTAGCGAATTGGGTTCCGGGTTTTGCCCTGTTGTGTAAGCGGTAATCTACTTCGTCATTTGAGTGGATAATGTTGTATAAATTTTCTTGATCAGAGGCCCAATAATTACCCCTCATGTTTTCGCACTCTATATGTCCTAAAAGACGGTCAAGGTGTTGTTGCGGTGTCCCTTCCCCAATTAGCTTTCTCCATGTTCCTACATTAGCTACGCCGTAGCAGATTGGGTATTGGTTTTGGGGGACAAGGTCAGCACCGTAAATATCAACAATCCCGTCTGCTACTGGCAAGAAGTAGCTGGTGTTTAAAACGAGCATATCAATATCAGAAATTACAAGAGTTTCATCTTCCGGTAAATCAAGTGCTGCTGCGTACAATCTGCTACATTGAGAATATGTGGCCTCTTTATTTTCAGGGCAATCAAACCTTACTATTTTAACGCTTGAACCAAACTTAATAAAAATAGATTGAACTAACGTGAACTTAACCGAAGTTGAATCCAGATAAGATTCATCATCCCCGAAATAAGTTTTACTTTTCGGGCTTGGCATAAAGCAAACCACCTTAAACCCCATCTTATTCCATACCCATGTTGTAATTGGCAAATACCAAAGATACTTAGGGTCATACGTTGTGCTGATAACTGCTGTTGGCATAGTACTACAATCCTCCTACGAAGAAAATTATTTTGTCTTTATTGTAATTTGTTCCTTTGTATGCTAAAAAGTCAAGTGTTTCACCTGCTGTTCTTACCCCCATTTTATGAAGTACCATAGAGGCTGCTGATTGGTCTTGGCGTGAGAACTTGAAAATTGGGTGTTGGCTATCTTGCGGGTCATACACACGGTTCCCGCCAAACATTCCATCAATCATGTATTGTTTCCAATTCTCAAAAAACTCTTTCCCAAACGGATTGTCAATGTTTATCCCAATAAGCCCTGTTGCAAATTCAGATACGTCAAGAAGTTCTTCCCTTGATACTCCCGCATAGTTACAAAGATTGTCTGTTGCTGTTTCCGCAAGGGAGTACCCGCTTTTAAAGAAGTACAAACCATGCTCATTGACGTAATCAAATAGAGGCATCGGGTTCTCAACGGCGTATAGGCTTGCGTCTGCCCATACGACAACCTTATATCCCCGCCTAAAGGCTTCTTCAAAAGCATACACCTTAAAGTTGTACTGATGTGCGCCTTCGTGTGCGGGGCATCCTTCCGGGTAGTCTTTCCAAAAAATGGTGTCACCGCCCCAACCAACAAAGTTGATTGATTTAGCAAGTCGGTCAACCCCTACCCCGTAGTGTCCACCCACCCCCACGCTAATTATGCAAGCGGTTTTATTTACTAAGTCCATATCTTTCTTCGTGTGTGTCTTTAGGTTCGTAAATGTAAAAATAAATTTCCCTGTCTATGTGTGCTTCATCTGTAAGTAGCGGCTTTATAGCCATTGAGAACTTTTCATCTTCGTTATAACGAACATATTCAAATGGTACGGATTTCGCTATGTCGGTTCTTATTACGTCTTTGTAAAACGGGCATCGTACATAGGCGTACCCGTCAAAATTATCAGCCCATTTTTCGTACTTTATGCTGTGGTTGCTTGACTTATACTCCCCGTTCATCATGCAGTTTTCCCTGAATGTGATACACGGGATATTGGGGTTGTCTTTAATTACTGCTAAGATAGTCTGTATGGCATCCGGGGCTATGCTATCATCATCATCAATCATCCAACTAAACAACCCGTTAGCCATAGAATAAAGCCTTTCCCGCTTCTCCCCTATTGTTATTTCCTTGTTGTCTTTTAGGGACAAAATTTCAACTTCGTCATACCCTCCTAATATCGCACACTGCAAGTCAATGTTGCCCTTTAGCTTGTCAAATTCAGCCTCCCGGCCAACAACCGTTGGGATTAGTATGGTAAGTAGCGGTTGCATTAGTTTTCGGGTTCAGTTTTTTCAACCTTTGTTTCCTCAACTTTTGCGGGTTCCTGTTCTGCAACAAATCCTTTTACTTCATTGACAATTTGCAAGGGACGCTGCGAGATAACGATTGGTTTTTCTTCCGGCATTGAATCCACCTTGATACCTTTTGAGTATATGGAAAGGATTTTTGCACCTTCGGGGATAGAGTGTCGGTTTGTGTAAACTATGTACTTTAATCCCCCAATGTTTTCCTTTGTTACAAAGGTGTCTATTTTGGTTTTGAAGGAAATTGTTTCAGCATCTTGGTTTGCTAAATTAAGACCTTCGTGAATTGACTTTTTCATTATTTAGTATTGATTAAGTGTAAATCGTACCCTCTTTCCCGTATCTCTCTGTATAGTTTTTCGTCATGCTCCCAATGCCCTTGTTGTTCGTTAAACATTTCATCCCTTTCAAGGTGTCCGTATGCGGGGTTAAGGTGAAGGATAAGCCCTGTGCAATCGAAGTAAACGTACTTCCCCAATAGTTGGGCTATGTCCTGAACTAAGTTGTCGCACCATACGGATAGGAACTGCGGGTGGTAAATGTACCCAAATCGGTTGTAGAAGTCCTTCCCCGCAATATACATTGTAGCAAGTAAGTTTTTTGCATCTTGGTCGGGGATATGGAGCAGGGTATCAAGACCGTGTTCTTTGTATTGCCCCCTAACCACTTCGTCAAACCCGTCAAAGATAATCCTGAAATCATCTGACATTACCACCACAATATCCCAATCATCATCTGCAAATTCCATGTCCCTGTTTACTGCGTGTATCTTGGACTTGCTTGTTCCGTACTGTACTCTTATTCTTGGGTGGTCAATTATGTATTGGGGTAAGTCCCGCATTTCCGGGTCGTCAATATCCGCTGTGACAAGTATCTGAAAGTTTTCTTGGTCGTGTAAATTTTCAAGGATGCTATCAAGCCCTTGTAAAAATCTTTCTCTCCTTTGTCGTGAGGGATATTTAAAAAGTATCTTGCACTTACGTTCCACGGTAGCAATTTAGTTTTTGGCAATAGCCCACACCTCGCCGATCTCCTCACGTAACCAAAGGTGCAATGACCCGTTGTACTCCTGTCCCAACCCTGCTTTTGAAGGGTAAAGAACATGGTCGCCTTCGCTGTATTTGTGGGCTAAATCGGGGGACACTTCCACCACTTCCGCTTCCCGGAGGTCTGCTACTGCAACTGATTCGGGGATGATGATACCGCCACTTGATTTTGTTTCTTTAGCCTCTAATGGCTTGACCAATATCTTTTGGCCTACGGGGATAATCTTCATTGATTTTGATTGTTTTGGCAAAGTTAGGAAAGGCTTTTCTTTTCACCTATAATTTCGTCAATTTTATTTTGTAGTTCATTCGACCGTTCTTCCACCTGTTTTTGCTCTACTTCAATCATTCTTTGGACAGCCCCCTTTATGTAAAAAAAAGCGGCGTAGAGTTCATCCGGGGTTCCCTTCTCTAACTCTTTTAGGATTTTATCTGTGTTGATTGGCATTGTTATTTGTTTTATAAAAATTAATCTATGCGGCGACTATCGCCGGAATGTGCCTTATACCTATTATAGCATTTTTTTAATTCTGTCTCTGCCTGATTTAATGCGGCGGAAAGGGCTGCAATATTAATACGAGTAATCGTTCCGTTTTCATTCCTATAACCGTCTCTAAACTCTTTAGATGCTCTAAAGAAATTTTCAAGCCCTTTCTCTAAGTAATTGGGTATAGGACTAACATAGTCAACATTATTATTGGTATGCGGGTTCTCATTATTTTGCTTTTCCATGTTACTTTTTAGCTTTAGACGTGTCAGTAAGTTGTTTGAATAATTGGGGGTATGCAAGGTTTTGGAAGCTATCTACCGTATTTATTACATAGACTACTTCTTGGTGGGGGAGGTTGGATTTGTTTACCACTTCCTTTACCCCATTCATGCTTTTAAATACATACTCCCACTGTTCCTGATTAGCGGTTACTGTTAGGGATTTACCAGCTTGATACCCGAAGGCTAAAGATGCAACTACAAAGAGTGCAATGATTGTTTTTTTCATTTTATTGATTGTTTATTTGTTCTATTTTTATATCCGCTTTAAAAACTTTTTTATCTTTCCCAATACCGACCACAAACTCAAACTGCATACCTGAATAGTCTTGAAATAAAGACAAAGCATCTTCTTCTATTCTAAGAAGTTGTTCAAAAATTAACTTTGCCGTTTCTACATCAACCTTTCTTTCATTAACTAAAACATTTACTATTTGGCGAATATTATACTTAGCTTGCGTGTGTCTACTTTGAATTGATTCCATATTTTGATTGTTTACGATTATACAAAGCCTTCCACACCTGTTCCAAAGAAAAACCTGTAATAGCAGTTATGTTATGGGGTAGCATCCCTGCACAAAATAACGATATTATTTGGTGTCTATGGTACTTTGACAATACTTTTTTTTGACGGGTTTGTTTGTAGTAGTACATCAGAAATTGTAGGTTGATACCTTCTTTTTGTTGACTTTCAATTCCTCAATTACAGCCTTTAAATTACCTATCATTCTCCCAACCATGTGCTTATCATACGGGGGTAGTATTTCTTTCTTACCCCTTGCTAATAAAACAAGTTCATCAAGCCAATCTTTGGGCATCTTACTATCCTTCCATTGGTTGCACTCAAAGCAGCATGGCCTACGGTTTTCTTTTTTATCCAACCCGCCTTTTGAGATAGGGATAACGTGGTCTTTGGTCTTGCTTATGTAGTCATCAAACGACCTCCCGCAATACCTACATATCTGACGTTGCTGCATCCTGTGTTTATTGAATCCCCTACTTGCCCTCTTATCCAAAGTGCTATCCAACCAAGAAGGGAATGGCATCTTCATTGGATTAGGCCAAATGCGGATATATTCAGCCATATACTCCTGCAAAAACCTTAACTTTCTTTCGCTTGATATTTTCACTGCCATAATTAAAGTGGTTATTTTTCTTTTTTGGGATAAACAAATGGCATCACTTTAAGGCTAAACTTTACGTCACCTTGATTTGGCGGGACTACGGTATAATGTGCTATACAGGTTTCAAACTGATGTTCCAATAAATACTCCAACCCCCTCTTAACCTGTTCCCCGCATTTGTCGCAAGTCCAATGTGTTTTATTTTCCATAACTAAAACGGTTCATTCTTTTCAATATATTCCCGGACTGATTGGGGAAAGTGACGGTACTCTGACGGGTCAAGGTCAGGCCACATCATAATCAGTTTGTTTTTCACTTCCGGCCAACAACCCCAAGTTTCACGTTCTTCCCAAGAAATAGAATCAAACTTAGCGTGCATATCGGGTATTAGTTCAATAAAATTACATGGGTGTAACGCTACTGACTTGCATAACCTTTTGGGGAGAATATGACAACAACTCATAATAGCATACTGATAAACCTTTGTTTCAGTCCTCAACCCCGTTTCTGAACAATATCCCGTCATACTATACTTAATCCTATCCTGAAACCATTTTTGCAGAGAAGTTTCCCCCGTTACTACGTCCTTAGCTTCCTTTAATTCCTTTTTTTTCTTTTCACTTATGGGGGCTATTCGCTTCTTGGGCTTTGGGACAGCCTCTTTATCCATTAAGCCAAGTTTAATTAACTTAAAGCGGTCAAAGTATGATGGGTTGTCTGACATGGTTAATCTTCTTTGTTTTTAATACAATCACGTATGTAGGCATCGTGTCTTTCTTTGGTTTCAAGGAGTTCCATGTTGTCTACACGGCGGTACATCTTCCTCTCTTGGTCATAAACAATAAACCTATGTGCCTTCCCGTGTTCCCTTTTAGTAAGCCAAATAACGTCTTTATAATGTTCTTCATTATAACTCCAATGATGTCTTTCTGCTCCATCAAACGGCTTTTTTAAGTGCTGTGACATACTTGACGCTTTTTTCTTTTCGGGAAACTTGAGAAAAAATTTCTTATTGTTTTGTGGCTTCCCATACCCCATTCCAACGTAAAGCCTCCTGTACTTATCCCTGCCTCTTTTTCTTTCCTTATAAACATAATCCGGGTCTGTTTCTTTCAGAAACTCAGACCTGTTTTTTGTATCATTTTTTGTGCAGTCTTTACATTTGTTTAAATGACCATCGCCCATCATCTTATGGACGTAATAATCAGACAGCGGCAGGATTCTATTGCATTTAAAACATTGTTTCATAATGCAAATATATGAAATTAAAATGGAAACTAAAACGGCAAATAATCTCCGTCAATAGGTTCGCTAACACTTACATCATTCTGCACTTGTCCCGAAGGTTGTTGTTGTCCCTCTTTATTTCCCCCTAATAGAGTAAGGTTAGATACCCTGAATGTCATTCCTACCCCTTGTGTCCCATCTTGTCTTTGGAATTGCTTTACGTCTATCTGTCCCTCTAAAAGAACTTTAGTTCCTTTTTTAAGGTATTGGGCTATGGAAGTATTATCCCTCCATAATGCACAATCGAACCACCTTGTTTTTTCATGTTGGGTTCCTTGTGCGTCCTTGTACTTCTCGGTTTGTGCGACTGAAAAATTAATCACTGACTTACCGTTGACCGTGTTTACCACACAGTCTTTACCGATGTTTCCTAATAGAATTGTTTTATACATTGTTTTAGCTTAAAGTTTTTTTAATGTTTTTTTCTGCAAGTTCTTTTACTATCATCCAGATAGCAAGCTGTTCTATTGGGGTTACATTTTTAAACTCCCATTTTTGAGGGGTATTCTGAGCCTCAATAGTTACCGTTAATTGAAAAGTTTTTTCACTCATTATTTATCAATTTTTAAATTCAATCTTCTTACCATATCCCCAAACCCTTCCCATTCATTGTAAAAGTAGGTAGCTTCTACGTTTAAAAGAAATATTTGGGGGACTTTTTCTTCCGGGACTTCCCCTTCCAAACCAGTCCTTAAATTCTTCCAACGTACCCCTTCAAGATATTGGTACAAGTCGTTGTTTTGGGTGTTCCTGCAAACTATCCCCGGTTCTCTTTTAAAATCCGATTTCTGTTCCATTGTCATCTTTGTATGGTTTCCATGTGCTATAAACGGGTGGGGTTTCAGCCAACAACGGTTTTTGAACGTAATCGGTTTCAATCCTCTTTAACTGCTTTGCCGCAAACAGTGGGTCGCAAGCCGTTTCCCCGGACATTGGGTCAACAAATCTTTTCTGTTTCCAATCAAGATATAACTCAAAGCTACCCAACTGCCCCCCTGTTCTTTTCCTTTTCAACTTCAACAAGTGAACTTCTACCTCTTTACTGTTAGGGTCTTCGTGAAACCGGGGACGGTGATAGGACAAAACCTGATCGCATTTGTTGGCCCACATGGCCCCGCCCGCTATATCATATACCTTACATAATGGCAACTGTTTGCCGTCCTGATATGAAGGATTTTTGGGGTGGGTTACAATGTTGTAGCAAACATGGTTCACAAGGGCAAACCTTTTAATATCTTTCAGGGTAAGGCTTAAATATTGGTCGTCCCTTTGGTAGTCTTTTTGGTTCTTATCCAACTGATTAAACGGGTCAATCATTACGCCGTCAACCCCCTTCTTCAAAATCAGGTACTTAAACTTTTCGTGAATTGAAGTAATATCATGTTCATTTTCTGGGTAAACGTAAAAAATATGGTCATTAATAAACCGGCAAGCCTCCGTATATTCATGTTCGTTCATGTTCTGTAACCACTTGCCAACATACATTTCAACCAAATCGTCATAAAAATCGTGAGCCGGATAGTTTTCGGGGCAGAAAATAGCCCACTTCCATCCGTCCCAAATAGACTTAGTAAGCATTGCCTGTAACGCAAAAAGCGTTTTCCCCCAATTCGCATACCCAATAAACAGGTTTATATCTCCCTTTTTCCACCGAAAATATTCGTCCATTTTAGTAAAACGGGTTGTAGGGGCTAACTGAACACCCGCCTTAAAATTAGATAACATTTGGTCAAAAATGTCGTCAACCGAATAAATCCCATCCACCGGAATTGCACCTGACTGCAATACAAGCGATTTTACGGCATCTTTACCAAACACAAGTAAAACCTCGTTTAAATCCTTACAGGCCATTTTTGGCACGTTTCCTTGCGTCTCATGCAATTTTAGGATATTCCAATCAACAACCCTGCACTTTTCAGCCCCAAGCCTTCGTATTAATTCGTTTTTTAATGCGATTCCGGGTTCATCGTTGTCGGTTGCTATCACAAATTCGTCAATTCCTAAAAGCCAGTCCGAACAGTTGTCCAAATATTCCAACTGCTGACTCCCTTTGCTTGCCCCGTTAGGGACGGACAAAACCGCCCACCTACCAAGTTCGTGTTCCACAACCTCCCCGTCAGCATTTGGTTCCGGTTCGTAATCCTGTCCAAATCCTGATTCATATGCGGCCATGCAGTCAAATTCGCCTTCGGTAATAATTGCGCAATGCCTTCCGGGTAGGGTGTGCATCCCAAACAAAATCAATTCAGCATCCTTAACTAACCGGAAATTCTTTCTGCCGTCCCGGTACTTAGCGTTTACCACTTCCCCTTCCCGCAGATACGGGAAAACCATACAACTCTCATTTTTTTGGGTTTGCGGCATCCATTCTGACTTGCCGTGAATAAAAAACTTTTCAAGTGTTGGTTTTGATAACCCACGACCTTCACAATATTTCACAATCCTATCATTGAGTTCAGCCGACTTTAGCATATTGGGGTCAGGCTTTGAAAACTCTTTTCTACTATCTTTCCGGGTAAAAGACTTTACATTCCCCTTCCAACCGCAGTGGTGGCAGTTGTATGTCCCTTCGGTTATATTCACCGATAAGCAAGGGTCTTTTTTATTTCTCCGGCTTTCTGAACATTTTGGACAAGGGACTTTCTCTTGACCTGACCTTCGGCGCAGCTTTATGCCTAAGTCGTAAAGTTTGTCGTAGTACATTTAGTGGTTTTTTGTGATTTGTCCGGGCTTTAATTTGCCCAACTTTATGAGTTCAATCTGTTCTTCTGTCAATTCTTGCTTGTCGCCATTTTCAAAAGCTACCATCCGTTCATCAAGAAAAAAAACAACACCCCTTTCCTTTCTTCCCCCCACACCCCCTTTCATACTATACCCCTGTATTTCCTTATCCTTATCCTTGTCTTTATCCTTAACCCCTTCCTTGAGGTCTTTTAGACCTCTAATTGAGGTCATATTTATGCCATGTGATTTATACACTCTTTCTATGCTTTCGTGAACCCTGTTATTGGGGTTAAAAGTTCCTCCGTACTGATAACAAAAGAAATCTTCAATAAGCCAAGTTGAGTTATTTATCTCTCTAATTCTTTGTTTTCCAGTGTTTAATAAAACAAGTGCATCAGTCGGCTCTATTTTGACCCCATTTAGACGACAAAATGACCCCAAGTTTACTTTAAACACCCCAGCGTGGTCGCATGAAGATAAAATGTAAAACCAAAAAAGCCGGTATTCTATCGGCATATCTAAAAACCAATCTTCATCCCAAATCTTAGTTGAAAAAAATCTCTTTGCCATTATAGACTGATGTATTTTGGTGGTAATTGCTTATTTAATAACTTACAAAAAGACGGCCTGTAATCAATAACTTTACCACCTTTTTTTATATTGCAAAGAGCGCACAATGGTTGAATATTATTGATACCATTACTACCACCAAGATATATTGGTATTACGTGGTCTAATTCAATATTTATTAAACCAGATTGTCCATTACACGAACAACACTTATTTTCAAAAAACAACTTCATTTCCTCCCATTCAAAAGGTTTATGATCTCCCTTTTGTTTAGCCAACTTAATTCTATACGACCTTATGCGTCTATTAATTGTTGACTTTTTATAATAATCTAATCCCTTCCCAAGTGGGTCAAGTACGCTTATAGGGGGAACTATATATTCCATCTTGTAGAAATAAAAAAAGGCAACCACCGATTAGGGTGCTGCCTGTGTTAAGATAATTTTATTTGGGAATTGAGCAGGGAATTGATGCTGTCAATTTCATCCTGTGTAAACTCTATTTTCCCTTTCATCTTCTTTGATAAATCGGATTCGGGGACACGGATGCTAAATGATAACCAGCGTTGGGTTCTCCCATCAAGGGCTTCTTTCACCTGCTCCTGTACTGTCTTTTTTTCTTTTTGTACCATTGTTGATTTCGTTATATGGAAACGAAAGTACAAAACCTTTTCATACTAAACAAAAAAATATTTTGAAAAAAGTTAAGAAAATATTTGGTAGTATGAAAAAAGCGTTTTACGTTTGTCCTGCAATCGGGGGTTAGCCCCCAAAAAATAAACCTCAAAACCTAAACACATGAAAGCAGTAATTAACGAGAAGGAAACGCCGATAAGACCAAATTTCCCGTGGATTGGGCAAGGAGAAAATTCAAAATCACTTGTTGTAGTATTTTGGGATGAACAAAGAGCAACTTGTCTTACAAGTTCAGGAGATTACTCTTTCGGAGAATTTTACCCTGCACAAATGATGGACAGATTCACTCCCTTCACCGGATCAATCACCCTTTCAAACGACTAACCATGATTGCCAAAAAGGTTACACGCTATTATTCGGATTGTGGCCGTGGTTTTTGGAAGAAGGAACAGGCTTTAAAGCATGATGAAAATTGTAAGTGTTGGGTTAACCCTAAGTTTCAATGCTGCCTTTCTTGTAAGAATAAAAACATTGTTAAGGATTCAAACGGAATGGAAAACGAACCGCAGTATTTACAAACTTGGGATGATAACCAATGTAAACATTCTGAATTAGGTGTACCCGTTCACGAAAACTTTGAACACATAAGAAAGTACTGTCCATATTACGAAAACAAAAAAATCTCCTAACCATGCAATACACCGTAGTACACTCTAAAGACCCTTATTTACTCGCAAGACTGGCAACTGACTTGCAGATGGAGGGGATTGAAACGACTAAAGACTATTGGAATAATGAGTATAACCCTTTTTCTCATTTAGTTAAAGGTTCAGAACAGTTACCGAATAACTGGTGCTTAATATACCCGACATTCTTTGAGTTTCACAACCACGATGGGAATGAATCTGAGAGAGAAGCACTACACGAACTCACCTCCCGCAACTACATTAAAGTACTAACCCAAATACTTGAACCATGATATACGAAGATGCTTTACTAATAGTAGGGACATTATTTGTATTATTCCTTGTGGGGAGTATTATTATTATTATTTGTGGGGATAAAAGGGGTAAAACTTCTAAACAATATCCCACATACAAACCAATTAAAAAGTAGTTTTGAGAGCAGTATCATAGATAAGCAATACGGAGCCTTTAGTCTTATCGGCTCCTTTTAAAAGATTGAGTGGCGAAATTGGTAAACGCTATCCTCGCAAGGGAAATGGAGAAGCCCACTAAGTAAAGTCCTGTGATAAAAGTCCAATGAAGGTTCAAGCCCTTCCCCGATTACAAAAAGTTCTTTTACCGTCTGCCGGAAGTAAGCAAGGTTTAAACTTTATGGGCTAATATAGTGGTTCAAATCCAGTCGTTCCCACGAAAGTAGGATAGGTTTAGAAAGTTTAAGCTACACCGCCCCAAGCGGTTTGCAAGCGGAAGGATGAAGTTTAAATTCGGAAGACCCCCCGACAGTAACCCGATGTGCCTAAGGTCGGATAAGTGGATGGCTAAAACTTCATTCCCACTCTTGGGAGGGACAGACGGTAAATTTTTTAACATTAAAAAGTAATTATATGCAGACCCCTTTAGCCGAATTGATAGAATGGATAAATGACTATGATTCTGTTTGTTACCCGCCACCGGAGAATATCATAGCCAAAGCCACCGAACTACTCGAAAAGGAGCGCACCGTAATTAAGGACGCATATTTAAGCGGCGGACTTGACGGTATCAGTTTTGCTAATAAAGACAACACAAAGTTTTATGACGCATCCGATTACTTCACCAAAACCTTCACCGATGAAAGTAAGTAACTGCTGCGGGGTAAGTGGTGGAATACCAGTAGAATATCTTAAAGATAACCCAACGCATGAAGAATGTAACCGATGCCCAAAATGCGGGAAACACTGCGAGTACATTGAAGAAACAACTTTTGAAACCATAAACACAGAAAATGAGCAAGATAAAGACAATAAGCTACGGGAAGTCCTTTGAGGTAGTTACCCCTATTGGGACTGTTTGGGAAAAGATAGGATTGGAAGCAGAATTGGGGGAAAGGGAAACAGCGGAGGAAGGGCTATTGGAACTTAAAGCTATCGTGGAACAGTTTCACGTGGAACATTGTGGACAAGATATACCCCCACAAGACACATTTACCACCGTCCCCGGAAATAAAAAACAACCCGTAAAACTTATCCCGGATGCTTCAACAACCGCTTCTTACCTAAGATTTAAACAAAACGGCAATGACGCTATGGTAGCTAATTTAGAATCAATTTATACCTTCCCAAATGCTTAAAAAAGAATCAATTACGTCTGTTGAAATGCACTCCGATGCGTGGTATGCGGGGAGGTTGGGAAAGTTTTCTTCCTCAATGATACATACTTTAATGGGGAAAACACCGTTTACTGATGGGGCTATGACCTACATCATGGAACGGGTGGGGGAAGAACTATCAGGTCAGCCCGCTAAAAGAGAGATTGATACAGATGCTACACGGTGGGGGCTGCTTTACGAAAACGAAGCCATTAAGAAATTTGGGGTTACGATGGAGCTTGACTTCTTAGTAGTCCAAAAGCTAATCGTTGTCCCTGAAACACGGTTTAGTTCCACCCCCGATGCCCTTATTGTAAGAAAGGATTACGGGGATGCTTATGACGTTAGTAGTGTGGAAGTGAAATGTTTCCCCGGCTACGGACACTACATTGAGTGTGCTTTATGCAATACCCCGGAAGAACTGAAAAAGGTAGACAGCAAAATATTCTGGCAAATTTTGGATCAAATGGACAACTGTGATTGTCTTACGGGGTACGGGGTTTTCTACCACCCTTCCATGAGAGCAGGGGGATTTAAGGTCATAGAATTTAAAAAAATAAACTTGCTCTCTGATTTGAAATTGTTAAAAGAAAGAAAGAACTTAGCCGTAAGCAAGTTTGAGGAAATACGAGATAAAATGTTAACAATCTAAAAAATATATTATGGGATATTCAGAAGCATTAGAAGCAGCAGGTTGTAAAGTATTAGACTTTGAAGAATTTGGAAGCTATCAAGGCGATTGGCTTGCCTTTGTTGAGTATAACGGTGAAAAAGGAATTGTTGAAGGTTCTTACGGTTCATGTAGTGGTTGTGATGCTTTTCATGCAGAGTTTGATTATGGCGACAATCCAACTGAGCGTAACGGCAAATATTACAAAACTGAATATTGTTTTGATGATGAAGATGAAGTAAGCAAAGAAGAATATGACAGGCTTTTGTTGGAACAAAAAACTAAACTTGCCGATTTTGGTCGTGGTTATCTTTCCGGCGGCTTATACGGGAAACCGCATTATCAGTCAGCGTTAGAGAAGCTTGACCCCGAAGATTATTTTGAGCAAGAAAAAAGAGAACAATACGAATGGGTTTTATGCAAAGATTTTTAATTAAAATAAACAAACCATGTCAGAAACAACCACTCCGGTAGCCATTGATGTTACCAAAGCAGAACTTCAAATAGCCCTTTCAAAAGAGGGGTTACAGTATCAACAACTTTTACAAGAGGGGGAAAACCTTACGTTCACTAAGGACGGATTAGTGGAACAGGGGGCTTCGCTTAAAACCCTTCGTTCAGTACAAAAGAAATTGGGGGATATTGAAAACCCCTACACCGCTAATTGGAAAGCGTGGAACGAAGCCCGGAAATCCTTAGTTGACCCCGTTGCTGACGTTTTGAAACGCAAGGAAGCCGAATACCGGAAGTTAGCCCTTGAAATAGAAGCCGACAAAAAGAAGGCTGAACAGGAGAAAGAAAGGGTATCGGGGATAAAGCAAGCCATTGACAGTTTCTTCATAGCCCAATCCCAAGCGATTGCAGGGGCTAAAACTTTAGGGGAACTGACAGCCATAGAAAAGATTATCGGGTCACACAAGGCAAATAAAGCACGTTACGCTGAATTTCTCCTTGACCTTGTGGGGAAAGCAGAAAACCTTACCCCCCTTATTAAGCAACAGAAAGATAATATCCGAAAATTAGAAGCGGTAAAAGAAGCGGAAGCCAAAGCAACTGAATCAGGGGACGACCAAGCCGTATTGGACGCAATGGAAGCCAAAGAATCCCTGCAAAACAAATTCGATGAAGTCAACATTAAAGCCCAAGAGCAAGCGGTAGGGATGGCTACAAGGGTTGAAACGGTTGTTGTCCCGGAAGTTGTTTTACCCGCAGCCCCACGTCCCCGCCGCACTACTTTTGAATGGGAGTGCTACGACATTGACCTGTTACATAAAAAGATGCCGCACCTTGTTACCCTTAACCCCAATAAAGAGAAACTTGACGAACTTTTAGCGGCTAAGAAAGTTGAGGGGGTATTTGACGGGAATGATAGCGTTGATTTTTTCGGGGTAAGATTTTTCATCAAAAAAACATATTGACATGGGCAAGTATAGAATAATTGAATTTTGCCAAAGAAACGGGGTTGTTTACTACTGTGTGCAAAAGCGGGTTTTAGGATTATTTTGGGTTTACATAACCGAAATACGTGATATGTCTATGGCAGCGTATAGGAAAACGTATGACACTATTCGAGAAGCAGAAAGCGAAATAAGTCGCCAAATAGCATACAAAATAAGCTGGGATAATTCTAAAATTAGATATAAAAAAGTAATACAAACAACATAAATTATGACACAAATAGCCCACATCTGCAAGCATTTATTGGAAGGCAATGTTCTTTCAATAATGGATGGATTTAAACTCTTTGGGTGTACTAATATCCCAAGAGAGTTATCCCGGTCAGTAGAAAAAAAGTTTGGGGTTGAGATAAGCCGAACCCCCAAGAAATTTAAGTCCCGTTACGGCCATGTAGGGGAGTATTACCAATACCGCCTAAACAAAACAACCTACAACATGGAAGGGATTAAAGCCATGAAACAGTATATCCGGGAACAACAAACTTCCAAAAAGAAAGGGAGGCAGCATGAAACCGTATGAAGAAGCAGTTGATATATGGCTATCGTTTTACGAGTTGCTTCCTGATGGAGTGTACTCTGATGAAGGTGCAAAATCAGAGGCTAAAAAATACGCAACTATCTGCGCTGATAGAATGTTAGCCTTTATTTCTGGATTCCCGGAAGATATTATGCTGCACATTAAACCTTACTGGCAATCTGTTAAAACCGAAATAGAAAAACTATGACACCCCAATTCCAAACTATCCGAAAAATCCTTGATTTAGCAGCCCAAGACGGAAGGGTAGAACAGGCTATTGAGGAACTTGAAAAATTTGCAATGCTACGTGCTTGTGATTTCCTAAAATATACCGAACATTGCATGAGTTTTGCAGATTGGATGAACGAAGATGGAAGTTTTAAATCCCTAACAGAAGTTTATGAGCAGTACAAAGCAAACAGTAAAAGTATCTGAATTATTGGAAACGCAAGCAATAGCGGTTAAAGCAGAAGGGTTAGTGGACATTCAGGAGGGGGAACAAGTCTTGGTTGGGATAAAGTGTACGTGGGATGGAAGAAGATTTGTTCCCCTCACAAAAGGGTTTAAAACAACCAAAAACATATTTGACTATTGTGAACCGGGAGAACTGGTAATTATTAAAAGAATTACCTAAAACGTGTAAAAAATGAGGTGTGGTGGTAAATATATTTTACAAAAGCAGTAGTTTTGATAAAAATAATTAACATTATATATGGAATCAAGATTTAGTATTGGTAAAGAGGTTGTAATAAATTTTGGTAAATCTGGGCTTATTTCAGGCGTAATTTGTGGGGTTGCGTTTACTGAATCAAAAGTTTATTATGATATTACCATTAATCCATTTAGTGATAATCAATACAATCAAACAGTAAGCCGTATTGATAGTTATTTTGTAGAACTTCCAGAAGATAGATTTAACGGGAATAGCAACATTGGGTTAGTAGAAAGTGAAAATTAGTTACAATGAAATCATGTTTTAAATTAATTGGTCTAAGTAGGCCGCAATGTTTTACTTGTGAATTGGTTGATTCAGAAGTTACTTTTATAGCAAAAAATGGGCTATCTGAACAAAAATTTAAAGAGTTGTGGAACTATTGCAAGGATAATTGGGGGGATAAAAAAGTGGCTGAAATTGAATATGATAGGCTATCAGATAATGGAACTCCAATTAACCCAATAGTAGTTAACATATCTGAGATTTAGTGACACTATCATTATGTTAGTTAAATAAGTGCGATGCTAACAATTACCGACAGTAAAGGCATAGATATAACCAATAATCTCCAAAGCCATGACCACAACCCTGCAAGACCACTTAGAAACATTTAGGACAAGCTACCCCGTAACAAAGTGCTTAGTAGACCATGATAGGATAACCTATGTTTTCAATACTTTTTACAATGCTTCCAAGTCCTCGGTAGATGCCAATATGCTAATCCAAAGACTTAAACTCCCCCTTGTAGCCATACATTATGGTAATGCAGGGTTCTTTACCGTACAATCTAATGAGACAGAAGTATGACTGAAATGAAGGTGCGTGCCTACGAATTAGAGGTAAATGACTTATTTATAAAGCAGGGGACAAAGTACCGTGTAATAAAGATTGCTGACGGTAAGATACACTACGACCATTCAAGGAACGCAGGGGAATCGTTTTTGGGGGCTAAAAGCATGGAGTGGGTAATGTGGATAGGTAAATACGTCCCAACCCCAAGACCTCCCGCAAAGCCAAAGAAACGAAGCCTTAACCCCAAGAAGCCCCCTATCCCGGTAAGGGTTACTACAAAAGAGGGGGAGCATATTGGTTCTTTCCGGTCAATAAAGCAAGCAGCCCGTGAACTAAAAATAGACTACAAATACATAGAACGGTACATAAAAAAGGAACTTGTAAAAGAGAAGTGGCCCCTGAAATTTGAGAAAATAATTGTACCTTCGACATAGCTTTCATTTGGACAACATGGTGGTTTGTTTTGCCCCGGTAAGTGGTTGCCGGTGCTATTTTTCTTGCATAAACCAATGATTTACCGTATTTTTGAACCTAACCAAATGATGTTTTATGCCTTTTAAACCGAAAGGAACCTACCCTAAAGCAGAAACAGCAAGAAAATACAGAGAACAGTACGGGGATAAGATGCCCACTTCTGCATTAGCAGAAAAAATGTATAATGAAAACAAGGCACTTTTTAAAGATAAAGATGCGGCAAGATATTCTCTTAGATACATAGAAGGGAAAGCTGGTAAAAGGAATAAGGAGTTTGTAAAAAACGACAAATTTTTTAAAGAAGAAAAAAGGTCTACTTGCCCATATACAATTCCTGCCCCTGATAGCGAAGAACTTCTTCCAATGGTTCTCCCAACTTCATTCAACAACTTCATATTTGCTTCTGACTTTCATATCCCAAATCATAGGGTAGAGCCTATTGAGGCAATGATTAAGTACGCAAAAGAGAACAACATAAATCAGTTGATGATTGGCGGGGACTTACTTGACAACACGCCATTTACAAGATGGCAGCATGAGCCGATAAACCCACACGATGTACCAAGATGGTTTGACATGGCTAAAGAGTTTCTACGGTATTTAAAAAGCAATTTTGATACTATCTACTTCATAGAGGGGAACCATGACTTCTGGTACAAGCGTTATTTAATGCAAAAGGCAGAAATGCTTTTCCATGACCCGTATTTCAATCTTGAAGAAAGGCTTTCCCTTAACGAAATAGGGATTAAGTTTATAGATCAGCGGTACTTAGTAAAGGCAGGTAAACTTAATATACACCACGGACACTTTACTTTTAGGGGCGGCGGCGGGTATGCAAATGCAGCCCGGATGCTTTACATGAAAACAAAGGCAAGTATGCTTTGTGGTCACGTACACGTAGAATCATCCCATACAGAACCCGACATTGATGATTCAATTTCCACTACATTTACCGTTGGTTGTATGTGTACCCTTCGCCCGGAATATCAGCCATTTGGGGGAAAGGCTTGTCATGGATTTGCCCATATAACAGTGAAACCCAATAAGAATTTCAGCGTTAAAAATTTCAGGATTTATAAGGGACAAATTTTGTAACTTAGAGGAAAGTTCCCCGGCTTATGCCCACAAGAATAGAGTTATACGAGAAATACTTTATTGAGCATGAAGATGAACCCGATTGGGAGGGGATGGGGGTAGTGTCCCCAAAAAATCAACCCACAAAATACGGATACAGAAGAACAATGGTAATGGTGGACTTTATAGAAAGACCCATTGAAATCCCCGGAAACAAAAAGGAAACAATAGTACGATTTATGTCAGGGGAGGACATGATAATTCTTGCTAATTTCGATGATTTTTGCATAGCCCTACACGACATAGAGGAACAGATAAGAATAGAAGATGAACTTATGATGTATGAGATAGGGGAATACGCTGACCAAAAAAACGGGAACGAAGGATGAAAGCAACCCTAAGACTTAGAAAGATATTCAGTTTTGGGGATATTTACAATCAGCCATTATACTCCCGTCTACAAGAATTAGATAAGAAGGTATTTGCAGACGCAAAAAGCGAGTTTAAGCCCAATAGGGAGTGGTGGGTTATAGTTGACAAAGGACTTATTGTAGCCTACTGTGGAAGCCTATACATTGATGGGGTTTGTATCTTTGTCAGGGCTTGGGTTCACCGCCCGTACCGGGGGAACGGGTTGCAATCCCGGATGATAAAAACCCGATTAAAAGCAGCTAATTTTTGTTACAGGGCTATAACCTACGTTCACCCTGACGGCATATCCTCAATGAATAACCTTGTTAATAACGGATTTAGGTTCTACGTCCCACAAGCCAAGTATGCAGGGGACGGTTTTTTATACTTCTACAAAGATATGAAGTAGCCCGTCTTTGGGAGTTTAACTACCGGGAAGTGGATAACGGTTGATCTCGTTTAATTATTTTACCAAATAAGATTATAAAATACTCAACTCCTTCGACTGCTCCCCATTTAGGGCTGACAATTCAAAAAGCATATTACTACAAAATTGATTGTAAGTTTGTATATTTTTTTAACCCATATTTATTATTGCACATATTTACGTGTTAGGCACAATACTACTTTACTAAACTATTTGACGCTTTATAATATCTTAATTTTCCAATATTTATTCCAATCATTTTATTGTTAATTCTAAATATAAAATGCGGGTATATCGCAATAACAAACAATTTCCCATAAAAGCAATCTTTCTTAAACCCAATGTAATTTTCCATTTTTTTTATTTTAATAATCACCCAAACACCCATTGTAATATATTAGTGTACGATATTAATATTATAGCTAAAATCCCACCCCCACCACCCTAATATTAAGCCAATAATTGTTGCCGTAAAATCATCCCTATCTTGTTTCATAATATATTTTTTAAGGTTTAATTAAAATCCAAGACGCTGTCATAACATCAAGTTTAAGATTTTTTTCTTTCACAAACTCATCAACAGCCTTCCCTACACCTGCGGTTGCTTCCCCATAATCATGTCCTGCAAATATTCCCCCTGATTTAAGTTTAGGATAAAAGTTATTTAAGTCTGCTTTTACTGATTCGTAATCATGGGCGGCATCTATGAATATCATTGAAAATGATTCGTCATTAAAGTTTTTATACTGATCATCACTTTTGCCTATTACAGTATTGGGCTTAAACCCTAACTGAGCCATATTTTTTTCAAATATTTCTAAAAGTGTTCCACCTCCATTTTCGTTTATTAAATCGGCGTGGTGTTTACACTCTGATTCAAAAATGTCAATAACCCATACAGAAATAGCTTTCCCAGATTTTTTTATTGCTTCAAGCAAATACGCAGTAGATTTGCCCATAAAGCAACCTACTTCTAAAAAAGCATCCCCATTTTTTGCTTTATCTACTGCTAAATCATAAATGTCTTGAAAGTCAAACCACCCGACTATATCGGTATAGCTCTTAATTTTGTTGTTTTTACTTACCATAATTTTACCGTACTGTGCCTAACAACCATATTGCCAAAATAAGGGCTTGACAATCTTTGTTGAGCGGATGAATAATTTGATTAAAAATGGGTTCCTGACTTACACCCCACAAGCGTTTTATGCTGGTAAGGAGTTTCTATACTTCTACAAAGATATAAAATAAGCTGTGTCCCTCAAATCAAACTTTGTATTCCATAGAGAACGGTCATTTAGTAATCCCCTTAGTTCTTCCCTGCTTATTGGTTCTATATCACCCAATGACCATAGCCATATTACATGAGGTAGGTAAGCCCCTCTACCGTCATAGTAAAACCCGTTACGATAAACCATGTAGTGTCTGTTTCCCCCTATCCCAACAACCGTTGACCCCAAAAGTTTCCCCGATAAGTAATACGCATAGTACCCGCATCCCCCACTATTCAAATTAGGAACCGATACCGTGTACCTATGAGGAAGGGGGATAAACGATAGAACAAATAAAAATCCTAAAATATAACGCATCCTTTGGGAGTTGAACTACCGGGAAGTTGATAACGGTTAATCGTTCATCCAAGTTGTATCAGGTGTACTATTATTCTTCTTGCGATTAAGGTAATCAAATATTGAATCATATTGCTCTGAATAGTGCTTAGTGTATAAATCATTTATCCACTTGAAACCAAGCCACTTAAAATCCCATACAAGTTTTAGCATAATGAATACTATAAAAATCGGGTATATTACAACCGTAATAATCGCAAATAAATATCTAAATAAAGTATATATTACCACTTTCATAACCTTGATTTAAGTTCGTTAAGGACTGATTGCAATTCATCTAATCTGGTAATAAGCGGAATCCTTGTTCGTTCAGTTCCGTGCATTATTAACATTTCAAGAATTGATTCGTTTTCTTTTATCAAATCCCCTACGCAAATAATGGCGCATTGGATGGCTAAACTATTGCTTTCGTGTTTAAGTACATAACTGTACTTATCAACCATTGTAATTAATGGAAGATACCTTTCCACAAGTTCATCAGCTTTCTTTTGTTGCGGTGTCATAGTCGTTTAGGGTTTGTTTGATTAGTTCTACTATATCATACTGCTTTAATCTATCCAAATGCCACGCTAACTTTTGCAGCGAATCCACCAGCTTCCCCGCCCGTTCCCGTTCTGCGGAGAGTTGTTGTTTTAGTTCACGGATTACTTTGCAAACCGCATAGTCGTTTACCCATTTTGGATCATTAATGAAAGTCAACACAACCGCTTCACTACGATTAAGGTCATAAAGCATAAATTCTGCATCCTGTTTTATAAACTCTTTTATCGGCATGGTTTGAAGTCCTTCGATTCCGGCGACAACTATATTACCATTTTTGTACTCGTTCAAAACAAGTTCTTTAATCTCCTTAGTCATTGTTTCCTGTGTCATTCCCCGCACCTGATTATTAGGCTTATGATCTCCGGGGGCTCTTCCTTCCCGGAAGCCGTTGTAAAGTTTGTCTGTCATTTCTTTTCGTTTATTTCGGTGATTCTATAATAACTACAATTAATTGACTAAGGAATAATGAACAAGCCCCGAACCAACAAATCAAAAACTTATCGGCTGGGTCTAACTTTATACCTTCGTAAATCCATAAAACACACCCGATGTAAATTGCCATTACAATTACTCCGATAATTATGTTTTTTAAATACTTCATGGTATATAGTTTATGCCCGGAGGCGGTTAAAGTTTATTCAGCATTGTCCTAACCCAATCTTTATTTTTAGTGTGAGCGTAGTACCCTTCATTTAACCAGTGATAGCCACCCACCACCCGCTTCATACGGGAGACGGCGTTACGGTTTTTCATTTTGCCTCCTTTTGTTTTTCAAAGTAAAATATGCCATCAAACGGGGTTTCGGGTGTTATGCCAAAAGCATCAGCAACTTTATACATATACTCTTTTCTTTTTTCGGTTCTTGCTACCCTTGTTTTTTTGGGTAACTTTTTTAGACGGGTATGAAAGTTTAACATATATCTTCTAAAACTTTCAAGATGATGGCTTCTTTTGTAGTGATTAACAATTCTCAATGCGGGGATAAGGTTTTCTTCAAGATTTGCTTTATCTGATTTCCCATTCCACCTGCAATGCGCTACCGATTCCATGTGGTCTATTTGCCAATCATCGCCAAGCGGCTTACCAGTGTAGGCACATAAGCCACCAAACTTATTCTTAATCCTTTCCCTTTTAGTACTCATCGCTTTTGTTTTTGGTATTCGGTGTATTCGGAGAGGTCTGCGGGTTCAAACCTTATTCCGGGTTCATATTTTTTTGAAGGGCCAATAAAAAACATTTTGCCGTTATAAACTGTATTGGATGCAGGTAAAACAGTTCCGGTCTTTTTATACCTAACATATTCAACTCCTATCTTATCGTCACGGTAATCACACCACGCCAACCGCCTGAATAAGTGCGGAAATTTTTCAATAAACGAAGCATCTAAGTAAACGGAGTGCTTTAATTTTTCAGACTTCCACTTATGTACGCTTTTGACTGTTTGGGTTAAAATATCCCCGGTAATAAAGTCACCGCTTGTATCATTCGGCTCCCCTTCCTTTCCCCCCACGCACATCACACGTGGGATTAATAGTTGCTGTTTAGTTAAGCTCATATAAAAATTTTAAAAATTGGTAAGGTTGAAATACTTTCCTTTGTGATATTGTTTTGATTCAATTTCATCTGCTGTTGCTCTTCGCCATTTATTGCTAACAATAGGACGAGTTGACTTATGGAATTTCATACGTCCTTTGCTAATTTCTGTTCCTTCGTATTCATAAGATTGAACGCAAATAACCCAATACCCTGAATTTGATTGCTGTTTATTTAGTGGCATAATGAAGAATTAGGTAGGTTAATAAAATAATATCCATTCCAATGACAATACCTATTATCAGGCTATACGGATCAATGTCCTTCTTTTTCATTTTCTTCCAGTTTAACGGTTATAGAATTTTGTTGGCATCCGGTTACTTTTATTTCCATGTTACATGGTTTTAGCAATTTTCGTACATATTTAATTTTTGACAAATAGCATTTATTTCAGGCTTATACTTAAATTGGTACAATACTCCATCCTGTTTAATTACTGAATCAATATACTTTTCACCTTTCAGTATCTTCCATCCGTTAGCCTTCAGTTTTGCTATTGACCTGAGTTCGCCAAAAGTAAGTTCGCCGCATGAACGTATATCTGATAGAGAGTTTTCTATCCATACCCCTGCGCTATCCTCATGGTCTTTCCTTGCAGTTCTTTCTTGTGATGAAATAGTTTCTACCATGTTACTTGGTTTATAATTTTACTTCAAGTTCTTCACCGGAAATGGCGAAGTACAGATTTTGGAGTTGGTGGACATAGCGAATGTCTTTAAAGTAGTTATAATGTTTATCGTTCTTTATACCACAACTCATAATCGGATGCCCTTCGTCCTCAATAAACAAATCAGAACCCTCCCCAATTGGTAACCCAATTCTGTACTCTACTTTAAACTCGTCTGTGGTAAATCCAATTTTTTCTAATATTGCCGCAGTTACTTCTACAAACGAAATAGACTTTACCCATGTGCAGTTCTTTTTTTCAATCTCAGCTAAAAAAGCGCCATTTACGGTGTACGGTTGTCCGTTTATGTTTACCCAATTATGGTTTCTTAATTCATTTGCTTTCATTTGTTCAAATTATAGATTATCAAAAGTATATCGGCTAAATGCCGTATTCCTGTCTTTTTTTACCAATCCACTCACTTCTATCAAACCCTTTAAGTTCGGGGGGACACAAAGCCTTTAATTGGTCAAGTGTTTTGGGACGGGTATCAATAGCAAAGTTGGATTTGGGCTGATCTTTGGGCTTTATTTCGTTTGTGGGCTTAGTAAAGTCTTTTACAACCTGCTCAACAACTTCTCTTTTGGAAGGCGGGATATGCGGGATTGGTATTTCAAGCGGGTTTTCAATTTTAGATTCACGGTGAGCATAAGTCCTGCACTTTGTAGAACAGTATTTTTGCTTTGGCTTAGTTGGGGTAAATTCAACCCCGCATTTTTGTCGTAAACACCTTCGTTTTTCCATGTTTGATTTTGTAACGATACAAAGTAACGATACAGTAACGATACTACCAAACTTTTGACCAAATTTCTTTTTTAAGCCCCACTTGTCTACTTTTTTGTACCTTCGTTTGAGTTCTTTCCCATCCCTCCGACCAAATATTCCCTTCACTATTTCCCAAAATAGGGGTTCACCCTTAGTCCCCCATAAGAGTAAACCCCTAAAAGCAACACAAAACAGGGAACAAGAACAGCTAACAGCCTATAACCTCACCACAAGGGCGCAAACGCCCCAAATTTCCCCTATCTGTTAAA
>Ga0209174_10000104_pt1 | contig 63428 bp, 51 predicted proteins | sample JI91814BDNA_FD_187505 | JGI IMG/M metagenome (GOLD analysis project Ga0209174, IMG submission 187505) | Wastewater effluent complex algal communities from Wisconsin, to seasonally profile nutrient transformation and Carbon sequestration -... | ecosystem: Engineered > WWTP > Effluent > Algae...
CATCTTTCCCCTGCTGGCCGACCAGCCTTTCACCAGTTTATTCACCACCCAGTTCTTGGTTTTTCCTCCGGCTACATTCATCCATTTGCGGTGGAGCATTCCCTGCTTCCACATTTTCCAGGCCATTTTTTCTGCAAAGGGGGCATCGCCTTCCTCAACAGACTCATGCCGGTTTTCGAGCAGGAGTTCATGTAAATTGATTTTTACGGCGCAAACCTCGGTACAGTTCCCGCATAAGGAAGAAGCATAACTCAGGTGCTTCCATTCACTCATCTCATTTAACTGCGGTGTAATCACCGAACCAATCGGACCGCTATAAGGAGCTGCATAAGTATGGCCTCCGATATTTTTATAAACCGGGCAGGCATTCAAACAGGCACCGCAACGAATACAATACAGACTTTCTCTTTGTTTTTCATTGGCCAGAATATGCGTACGGCCATTATCCAGCAGGATCACATACATTTCATCCGGGCCATCTAATTCGCCGGGTTGGCGGGGACCGGTGATCACCGTATTATAAACCGTAACCCTTTGACCGGTACCAAAAGTGGCCAGCAGTGGCCATAACAGCCCCAGGTCGTTCAGGGAAGGAATTACTTTTTCAATCCCCGCAATCACAATATGGGTGCGGGGCATGGAACAGCTGAGCCGGGCATTCCCTTCGTTTTCTGTAACGGCAATACCACCGATATCAGCTACAATAAAATTGGCACCGGTGACACCGATTTCAGCCTGTACATATTTTTCCCGCAGAAGTTTTCTGGCAGTCAGGGTTAATTCTTCCGGAGTAGCTTTGGGATCTGTGCCCAGTTTTTCGGCAAAGAGTTTGGCCACATCTTCCTTGCTTTTATGCATGGCCGGTGTTACGATATGGTAAGGAGGTTCCCCATCCAATTGCTGGATATATTCCCCCAGGTCGGTCTCCACACTTTCAATTCCGTTTTTTTCCAGAAAATCATTGAGGTGAATTTCCTCGGTGACCATGCTCTTGCTTTTCACCAGGGTTTTGCATTGCTTCTCGTCGCAGATTTTTTTGATGGCATCAAGTGCCTGCTGCGCATCTTCAGCCCAGATCACTTTGGCACCGCGACGGGTGATCATGGCTTCAAAGGTTTCCAGTTGCTGGTCAAGGGTCTCAATGGCTTTCCATTTGATATTCTTGGCTTTTTCGCGGGCAAGATGTACATCCAGGAATTGCTCCTTGCCCTTTGGCACTACGGCATTGTATTTACCAATATTGAAATTGATTTTGCGGCGATGTTCTTTGTCCGCCGCCTTCACCGTGCTTTTCGCTATAAATGCCGCTGCTTTTTCGTTCATTTTTCCGTTGTTGCTTTTTTACCGGCTTTCATTTTTGCTACTTTATCCAGTGCCTCGTAAAATGCTTCTCCGTATTTTCTTACCAATGGTTCACGGAGAAACTCATAGGTAGTAACTTTTAGTTTTTTACCAAGAGAACAGGCAGGGTTGCATAATTTGGGACGGGCTTCGTAATTCATCCGGTCGTACCCGCCCTTTTTTGCTTTTTCGATAATGATCGGGAAGAGGTGACAGCTGATTGGTTTTTTCCAGGGAATGATACCGGCATAAAAAGCCTGTTCAAAAGCGCATTTGATCATACCGGTTTGATCACGGGTGGCATATACACATATTTCATTATCGGATGGAAGTGTGGGTGTAACCCAGCCAAATTCCCGGTGAAAGACATACTTACCTTTCTTCTCTATTTCTGCCAGGCCAGCCGCTGATAAATAAGGTTTTACTTTTTCCACCATCTCTTCAATGATCTTCAATTCCTCATCTTCCAATGGGGCGCCGGCATCACCATCTTCACAGCATCCGCCCTTGCATTTATCGAGATCACAAACAAATTGCTTCTCCACTACATCATCACTGATCAGTATATTATCAACTACAATCATATTCCGGTTTCGGGCAAAGTTAAGGGCTGGTTGAGTCAAAGTCTTCTTTTGTACGCCGGAACAGTTTTTTTCTGATATGCTGACCCGCAGAAGTCAAACGGTTATGCGAAGTGAGGTAATGCAATACCCGGTGCTCCAGCCAGTGATGCAGGGGTACCAGCAGGGCTGCCAGGGCAATCATGAATAAAAGATCTTTCCAGGGCTCCCCATGTGTAATGGAATAAATTTTCTTTTTAAAGATCAGGAAGATAAACTCGAAGAGCATCAGGAAAACAAAAAACCCGATCGCCTTGATCAGTCCAGTTGATACTTTAAACATACCAAGGATCACCAGGGCTAAAAACAGTAATACGATCCCCAGTGTAATTCCCACATACTGGATATTATTATTACGCCGCTTTATTTCTTCCTGTTCCTTTTCCAGTCTTTCTGTTCGCAGTTGTTCTGCTTCCGCTTCTTCCTGAGAGAGCTCCTGTACTTTTTTCTCTTTTTCAATACTATCCTTGTACTGGTAATAAATCCCATTATACAAACTGGCCGAACGGTAATCCCCTTTCAGCCGGTAAATGGTATCCATGTGACTGGCAGCTTCCCTCACTACTTCCAGGATGCCGTTTCTTTCTCCCATTTCCTTTGCCTTCGTATAACTTTCAATGGCCCTGGCCGACTCTCCTGTTTTAGCAAATAATTTTCCCATTTGCAGGTAGATCAGGACCCGGTTGGTTTCATTCATATTGCTTTCAAAAAAGGGCAGGGCCCGGTCAAAGTATTTCCGGGCGGAATCGTACTGACCGATTTCCGTATACACAAATGCAAAAGCCTGGTCCATGACCCCGGCCATCCGAAACGTATCGAGAAAAACTTTCAGGCTTTGTCCTTCTTTGGACAGAAGATAGTTCAGCGCTTTGCCCGGCTGATCCATCCGCAGGTACTGGTTCAGCATACTCACATAACCGGGTAGTTTTAAGCTGGCAAATTTCAGGGTATCGGCCATCCGGATCGATCGTTCAAAATAACTGATCGCAATATCATAGCTTTTCTTCATGGCAAAAAGATTGCCCATGGCATTGATATCAATACAGCGCTGGTACGGTACTTTCCGATCGGTCAGGTTATCCAGCATTTTATATGCTTCCGCGTATTTATCAATGGCTTTATCATAATCACCAATGCTGGTATAAAAGGTGGACAGATTGAGATAACAATTCCGCATCAATCCGCTCTTCATCCTTTTGGTTGATTTGTCATCGGCCTTTATCTCTTCGGCAATATCCAGTGCCATCAGGTGGTGGCGGAGGGCGAGTATCCGGTCGTTCCTGGCCAGGTACACCCTGCCATATACATTATTGGCCTCTACTTTCAGGCTATCGTCTTTCAACGTGGAAATTCTTGAATTGGCTTCAGCCGCCAGCCGAAGGGCCTTGTCCTTGTCCGGAACAGCGAGATACATATCCGCCAGCAGAAGCTGGGCAGCCCCGGCCCTTTTATCCATCTTGTTCTGACGGGCCACATCCAGTGCTTTTTCAAAATAATCAATTGATCTTTCTACAAATTTCCGCTGATTCCTGAAATACCCGCAGCGGATCCCATTAGAAACAAAGGCATCATAGATCAACTTACGGTCACGGCTTTCCTCTGCCATGAAAATATACCTCTCTCCCAGTGAATCGGCCGCCATGGGATTCACATTCATCATGGTACGGGATAAATTATCGTACCAGTATGCCTTTTGTTCCAGAGTGGCTGCTGCAGACAGTGCTCTTTTCATGGAATCAATAGCGGCTGGTTCCTGGGCAGTAGCCCGCAGGACTGTCATAAAGGCAAGGCCAATGCATAAAATTCGAATGAACCTGATTGTCATGCAAAAAAATTAACTGGAGCACCAATTTAAGCAATTGCCTCCAGCCGGAAAGCATTCCTTTAACAAACTTGTAACAGCCCATCCTTATGGACAGTATCAATCACCCGCATCCTCCCTGTACACAACCGACTGTATGCACAATAGCAGAATCACCACCCTGCAGCGATCATCAAGGGTTTTTTTCCAGATGCTTTTCTGGGTACCGGTAGCCGGGTTCAGCCTGCTGCTTATTTATAATACCATTCCCTACTTCAGTTTTGAAAGGAATTTCTCCTTTATAGAAGAGCGGAGCCTGCTTTTCGAAAGCAATATGTACAATCTCTGCTTCTATATTCATATTGCGGCCGGTGCACTTTGTATAGGGACAGCTTTGATACAGTTCTCCCGTTACCTGCTTAAAAAATCAACAGCCCTTCACCGTTTCTCCGGCAAAATCTATGTGTTTGTGGTCCTTTTTCTGGGAGCACCTACCGGATTGTATATGTCATTTTTCGCCAAGGGCAGTTTTCTGGAAAGAGCCCTGTTCATGTTCATGGCCGGCTGGTGGTTTATTACTACGCTTTACGGACTCAGCACCATCCACAAAAGAAATGTGGTTGCCCATAAAGTCTGGATGATGCGCAGTTATGCCATGGCGATGACCGCCGTCAGTTTCAGGGTATTTCATATCATTTTCTACCTGCTGGACTGGGGGCATCTCGAAAACTACGAACTCTCCCTCTGGATCAGTGTGGTTGGGAATATGCTTTTTGCAGAATGGATCATCTGGAAACAGAGCCGGAATTATTTAAAATCATTTTCAATCTAGATACCGGGTCAAGCCCGGTATGACATAACCCAGGCCTGATCGTTCACCTTTATTTTAAACGTTTAAAAATCATCGCCATGAAATCAATGTTGTACGTCGGCGCCACTTTAATGATCGGCGCCAGTATTTACGGGTTTGTAGATTATAAACAAACCCATCAGAAAAAAGCCTTCCAGGACATGTACAAAGAGCAGCAAAAAGCCGTTGCCGTTATTCCTGCGGAAGAAAAACAAGTGGTTGCCGAAGAAAAAACAAGTACACCGGTTGTAAAGGAAAAGAAAGTCATCAGTAACAGGGTAAAGACTGAACCCAAAGAAGAGCTTATCCCCGTGATTGAACCGGTGAGCGAAGAAGAAAAAACAGCTTCCACGGTAAAGGCCATTGAAAATAATACTGACCGTCCCGAACCAGCCAGTGAAAACAAAGTGGTGAAGAAGAAAAAAATAAGAAAGGAATTTTTCAGTCGTGGCCGGATGCCCGAAGAAGAAGTACTGATTGAAAAAGTAAAATCAGAACCAAAGAAATCCGCATCCAAAGAATAAATTTCAGACAGCCTTATCCAGTCCCTACCCGCCCCGGTTAATTTACCGGGGTTTTTTTATTGTGGAATTGCCTCTTTCCAGCGAAGGGTATTGATCAGGTGAAGGAGATCTTTTTTCAAAAAATCATTCACGATCCCCAGCGAATCGGCATTGGGTGCCGCATCAAAATAAAGGGCCCCTCTTAAAAAATGCCGGGTAGAATCGGTAAGGAAGAACTGGTTGGCCGTGGCGGTATTTCCTCCCAGTGAAAAATAGATACCCTCGACGCCATTAGGCGTACGCATCAGACTATCATTGATCCCGGTGGCCATGGTCACGTGTTGTTTATAGGCCATTTTAAAACCATCCCTTACAAGCGAATCAAAATTGTTTTGTGCATTCACCGGTTTATAACTCACGTGGATCCTACCCGCAAAACGGGGGATATCAATATTCACCCACCAGTCACCGGCCCGGTCATCAAAGAAAGTAGAATCCTTTATCACATTGGCATATACCGGGTATTCAAATGTATAGGGATAACCCGGCCGGTCGAAGAGCTGGTATTTTTTCTCCGGGAAATCAATCTTAAAATAGCCCTTCTTTTTACCGGTTGAATAATCACTGTTACAGGCCGTCAGTATGGCCATCACTACAAAAATTACCGTGAAATACCTGTATGCCTGCTTCATGCTGTAAGATTCGGTTTAATCGTCACTTTTACCTGACGGATGCGGTTATTCTCTGCCTGGGTTACCGTAAAATCAAAATCACCGGCACTTAATACTGTATTAACTGTTGGAAATTCTCCGGCCAGTTCCAGCACCAGCCCGGCCAGCGATTCACTCTCCCCCCTCACCCCGTCAAATGTATCCATGGGCAGTTTCATTTGCTTACACATATCATGGATCATGGTCTTGCCCTCGAACAGATAATTCAGGTCATCCAGTTTTTTATTCCCGCTTTCTTCTTCATCAAATTCATCGCGGATATCCCCGATCACTTCTTCCAGAATATCCTCCATGGTTACAATACCACTGGTGCCGCCAAATTCATCCACTACCACGGCAAAATGAATTCTTTTTTGCTGAAACTCTTTCAGCAGGTCTTCAATCAGTTTTGTTTCCGGTACAAAATAAGGCTGCCGCATCAACTGGTGCCAGTTAAAATCATCTCCTTCATTCAGGAAGGGGATCAGGTCCTTGGTATTGATGATCCCAGCCACTTCATCCAGACTGTTGCGGTACATCACCGGTAAGCGTGAATAATGCAGTTCTTCTACCCGGCGGATCACGGCGTTAAAACCCGACTGGTAATCAACCCCGCTTACATCCAGCCGGCTCCGCATGATTTGCTTGACGCTGATATTCCCGAATTTCACAATGCCCTTCATGATATTCTTTTCTTCGGGCGAAGCTTCCTCATCGGTTTTGATATCAATGGCTTCATCCAGTTCCTGCAGACTCATCGCATCGGAGCGATTGGCACCGACTCTTTTTCCAATGCCATCGGCCAATGAAACAATCCAGCGACTGATCCTTCTCAGTAATAAATGCAGGGCTTCCACGGTGAAGGAAGCGCCATAGGCAAAACGTAGAATATTCTGCGTGGCCCATACCTTGGGTAATATCTTTCCAAAAAATACCAGGACAAAAGCGATACTGAGTACCTTGATCATCAGGGAACCGATGCTGCCGATTTTTTCCAGTGGCAGGAACTGATTGATCAGGTAATTAGCCAGCACGATGATGCTGATATTGACAAATGTTCCCGCGATCAACAGGGAAGCATATACTTCTTTGGGTTCTTCCAGTAAGCCGACAATTCTTTTGGCTGAAGCATGCTGTTTGGTCTTCAGCATATTCAGGTCCTTATGATTTAAGGAGAAGAGGGCCACTTCTGCACCTGAGATGGTAAAAATAAGAAGGAGCATTACCACCAGGGCAACAGCCAGAAAAGTGGTAGCCTGCGGATTGGCTGCCAGAAAAAAATAAAGCAGGTGATCAGTTACAAAGCCTGGTAAGGGGCTGCTGTCCAAAGCTTGGTTTTTTGGTGAATAAAAAGGCAGGTCAAATGGCCCGCCTGCAATGCTGCTGCAAAGTTATTGTATTTGTAACGGATGATTAAAAAGGATGGGATTCTGAAGGATCACCCATGGGCATTTCACCACTCATCCCCTCCATTCCACCTTCGCCGGAAGGGGCTTGTCCGGGGGTATCTGCTCTTTTATCCAGCATAATCAGGTTATCGCCCACTACTTCGGTGGCAAATTTCCGGTGCCCGTCTTTATCATCCCAGCTCCGGGTCCGGAGTCTTCCTTCAATATAAACCAGACTGCTTTTGTGGAGGTATTTCTGTGCCAGCTCGGCCAGTCCGCGCCATAACACTACGGTATGCCATTCCGTTTGGGACACCAGTTTACCGGTCCGATCCTTAAAGGTTTCAGTAGTAGCCAGGGGGAATTTTGCAACGGCAATATTCCCTTCCAGGTGCTGAACTTCCGGGTCCTTCCCCAGGTTGCCAATCAGCATCACTCGGTTAACGCCTCTCATATTAATTGACTTTAAATGATTGTATTCGTCCGGGTTGGGCAGCTGCCTCTTAAAGTTAAAGCAATTTTAGCAGTGAAAACAGGAAAAAAGAACGGGGGACTATTGTTTTAACAATGTGATAAACCAGGCCCGGTCCGGGTGCCTTTTAAATGATCCCGGTTTGTAGAAAATGCTGAGTGGCATTCATTTTTAGATAGTATCCTTATAAAGCTTCCAGGTACTCCCGGAATAAACGGGGGAAGGCATAACGCTTCAACTCTTTTTTGATCAACCATAAGAAGCCGGGTACTGCCGGCTTTTTTTTCAAACGGATCCGCACAAATTGTCCATTGATCAGCTGGTGGGTGAGTTGTTGTTTGTACCAGGGAGAAAAGGATTGTATCAATGCGGAATCGGCATGCAGCCATTGATGGGTTGCCGCCTGCCTGATCAGTGCTTTATCAGAAATTGCTGCTGAAGATTCAAGCAAAGGAAATTCAAATAGTCCCTGCCAGATATCTTTTTCCATTCGCTGCCGGATAGCGATCTGCCCTTTGTATTCCAGTACCAGGAAATAAAAATTTCTTTTTGTAACCCTGATCTTTTTTTCTTTTACAGGATAGGCCGCAATATTATCCTCTTGATATGCCTTGCAGTATTTCTTAAAAACACAGCTTGTACAAAGCGGGGCAATCGGTTTACAAATAGTGGCCCCAAAATCCATGATGGCCTGGTTGTATAGTCCGGGCTGATCCTGGTCCAGTAATTTTTCAGCCAGTGCTGTAAAATATTTTTTACCAGCCGTACTGTCGGAGGGTTGACTAATCCCGTACACCCTGGCCAGTACCCTGAACACATTACCATCAACCACCGCATGAGGCAGGTTATAGGCAAAGGAGGAAATGGCCGCTGCGGTATAGGGCCCCACCCCTTTCAGGGAAAGAATGGCTTCATACTGATCTGGAAAATGTCCGCTCAGTTCGGAACTGATGAAACGGGCCGTAGCCAGCAGGTTGCGGCAGCGGGAGTAATAGCCCAGTCCTTCCCAGCATTTCAGCACTTTTTCGTCACTGGCCCGGGCCAGATCATGAATCGTTGGGAAATTCCTGACAAAATCATTGTAATACTTCCATCCCTGCTCCACCCGGGTTTGCTGGAGGATGATTTCGCTGAGCCATATTTTATAGGGATCCTTTTCCCCTTTCCAGGGCATTTCCCGCCGGTTTTGGTCCCGGTTCCACTTCAATAAAAGCCGGGAAAAGGAAAATCCGGGGATCTCAGAACCGCTTTTTTTCATGTTTTTGGGTACTGGAACTGATGTTTTGGGGGTCAAAAATCAGTACCGTTTAAAAAAATTATACCTATTTAGTTGAATATCATATTATTTTGCTCTAAATTAGACCTTGTAAAACCACAAAAACCTGCAACATGAGAAAAGCCGACCTGGTCAATCAGATATCTGAAAAAACAGGCATACCGAAGGTAGATGTGCTTGTTACTCTTGAGACTATGTTCAAGGAAGTAAAGGACACCCTTGCCGCTGGCGAAAATATCTATATCCGCGGCTTTGGCAGCTTTATTACCAAAAAAAGAGCAGCCAAGATCGGTCGTAATATCAAAAAGAATATTGCGGTACATATCCCTGAACATTATATACCTGCATTCAAGCCTGCCAAAGAATTTGTGGCAGAAGTTAAAAAACTGAAAGAACCGAAGCCGGATGCCGGCCCCGGTGAAGATTCAGAAGATTAAGATTTATTCCCACTCATCTATTTTCAGTTTCCTGATTCCACTCGCAGTATAATCTGTAGAGGCCGCCCTTGTAATAGTTGATTCATACCAGCTGTAGCTTTCTTTACCGGTATCACCTATCAATACAAATGCCTGTGGTTTTCCATCATCATTATGCATGGTCCCGGCCAGTATAAAGCGGGTAGCATCCAACCAAACAGCCTCTTCTATTCCTGCTGAAGGACCAAAGGATGCAATCTGTTTACATTTGCCGGTTTTTAAATTACAGAGGGTTACCGCCTGGTCCACATCCGCCATGGCAACTAATTTTTTTCCCCTTCTTTCCAATGACATACCGGCGCTGAATAAATCAAGGTACTGACTGCTGTCTGATGTAAACGCCAATGAGGGACCAAAAAGACTCAGCAATTCCTTCATATCAGCCGTATCCTGAACTTCTTTTTCTTTGAAAGAAGTCCGCTGTGAAAAACGGAAAGAATCTATCTGAAAACCCTGGAAAGATTGTTTCCATTCGGCTAACTGATTATCAATGGCCCCGCGGAAATATTGGGCGGAACTATCGTCGGCCATAGTGGACTGACTCAGCGTGTCATTGGTTGTTTCTTTTACTGCCGGCTCTTTTTCTTTGCCTTTGCAGGAAACGGCCATATATACCGTACCGAACAGGATGATGGGAAGAAGAATACGCATACGTTGGTTTTTGAATTTGATCAAATAGCGGATCGAATTTACAGTAGAAAGTTAAGCAATGTACACAGGAGAAACAGGGCCCCGGACGGAAAATGAGTAAACGGTGGTTTCGGCCCAAAGCTTCACCCCGCCACGCGATTTAGTACTACCTTTGCCGCTCAATTACCCGGAGTGAAGCAACCTCAGATTATAACCATTGGTATTGCCCTGCTGCTGACAGCCGGCACCTACTTTTTTGTACGGACAACCCCGAAAAAGAAAGCCGCCCCGGTAGCGGAAGCACATGGCCCCAATGACGGTCATGACCATGGCACGGAAACCAACATTACTGCCGACACTATCCTGGCCATGGCCAAAAAACAACTGAGTCCGGATCAGGTGGTCCGGATCACTACCCTGGAAAATTCGATCTCCCGGGGGGATGTAAAAGACCAGCAGATCCATGTGTACCACCAACTGGCCAAATTCTGGTCAGATTCGGCCCGGATCTTCGAACCCTGGGCCTGGTATACGGCCGAAGCAGCCAGATTGGAAAATTCGGAAAAAAGCCTCACCTTTGCCGCCCAGCAATTTTTGGATAACCTGCAAGCCGACGAAGTGCCGGAAAGAAGAAAGTGGAAGGCCCTGCAGGCCAAGGACCTGTTTGAAAGATCTTTGCAAATCAATCCGGCCAACGATTCGGCTAAAATCGGACTCGGCGGTGCTTATTTGTTTGGCGGTATTTCTGCCACCCCGATGGAAGGAATTCTGAAAGTAAGGGAGGTAGCGGAAAAAGACAGTACCAATATCTACGCCCAGATGATGCTGGGAAAGGGTTCACTGCTTTCCGGACAATATGACAAAGCGCTGGATCGTTTTCTAAAAGTGGTCCGGATGGATCCTAAAAACCTGGATGCCTGCCTCCTTTTAGGGGAAGTGTATGAGCGGACCGGTGATAAGGCCAAGGCCATCAGCTGGTACCAGCAAAGCCTGCCACTGACCAAACAGGAAGAAGTGGCAACAGCGATCAGGCAAAGAATTGCGGAACTGAAAAAATAAGGTTCCTGAATTATTGGATAGTAAAACTTATTATAAACAAGATTAAAAAAAGATTTGATTATGCCTTGTGGTAAAAAAAGGAAGCGTCATAAAATTGCGACGCACAAGCGTAAAAAAAGACTGAGAAAGAACCGTCATAAAAAGAGGAATAAATAGTCGATAGTCTTAAGTCGTTAGTCATTAGTCAATACAGAAGGGCGAGGTCCCTTTTTAACGGGCTAAAGACTAACGACTACGGACTAATGACTGCTAGCCTCCCAGTCCACCGGTTGTTTGCCGTATAAGTTTGCCCAAAGATTTTTCCTTTGGATCATTCATTCAATTTACTCGCAATTGGCCCATTCCTGCAGCATTCCATACGGATGTAGTGCAACTGGTGTTTTACAGCATCAAGGTGTTTTTCATGTGTTAAGCTGTAATGAACAAAGAACTTATTATTAATGCAGCCCCGCAGGGTGTTGAGATAGCCCTGCTGGAAGACAAGAAGCTGGTAGAACTGCATAGCGAAAAAAGCGATGCACGTTTTGCTGTGGGAGACCTGTACCTGGGAAAAGTGAAAAAGCTGATCCCCGGGCTGAATGCTGCCTTTGTGGATGTTGGTTTTGAGAAAGATGCCTTTCTTCATTATACCGATCTGAGTCCTTATGCCCGGTCCCTCCTCAAGTTCACTACCATGTGTATGAACGATAAGGGCGAACAGGGACTTGATTTTTCCAAATTCACCGTGGAGCCGGAGATCATCAAAACCGGTAAGATCAATGAGGTACTGAACGGGAAACCGAATATCCTGGTGCAGATCCTCAAAGAACCTATTGCAGCCAAGGGTCCCCGCCTGAGCTGCGAGATCTCGCTGCCCGGTCGTTTTGTGGTACTCACTCCCTTTAATGATATTGTAGCAGTATCCCGCAAGATTCATTCTTCAGAAGAAAGGAAAAGACTGCAGAAGATTGTGGAGTCTATCAAGAGCAAGAATTTCGGTGTGATCGTACGTACGGCCGCCGAAGGAAAGAATACAGCTGAACTGCATGAGGATTTAACGGCATTGATGCAGATGTGGAAGACCATCATGCAAAACCTGAAAGGGGCTGCACCTCCGACCCGGGTGCTGAGTGAACAAACCAAGGCCACCAGTATTCTGCGCGACCTCCTCAATGAGGACTTTAATAAAATTGTGGTGAACGACCGGAATATATTCGCGGACACCAAGAGTTATATCCAGCGGATTGCTCCTGAAAAAGCAGATATCGTTTCTTTTTATCAGAATGGTTCTCCCATTTTTGATTCTTTTGGTATCACCAAGCAGGTCAAATCATCTTTTGGTAAAACCGTGAACCTGGACAGTGGTGCTTATGTAATCATTGAACATACCGAAGCCCTGCATGTGATTGATGTAAACAGCGGCTACAAGAGTGTGAGCAATAACCAGGAGCAGAATGCCCTGGAGACCAACCTGGAGGCAGCGGATGAAATAGCCCGGCAGCTTCGTTTGCGTGACCTGGGTGGTATCATTGTGGTGGACTTTATAGACATGAAACTCCCCGAGAACAAGCGCAAGCTGATGGAGAAGATGGAGGAATTCATGAAACCCGACCGCGCCAAACATGCGGTACTCCCTATTTCCAAATTTGGCATCATGCAAATCACCCGGCAAAGAATGAAGCCGGAAGTGAATATCAATACGCAGGAGCTTTGTCCCAGTTGCAATGGCACTGGTAAAATTTCTTCTACTCTTTTACTGGAGGATGAAATTGAAAAGAATGTTGGCTATCTGATCACGCATCAGCACAGCGGACTGAAACTGGTGGTGCATCCGATCCTGCATGCCTATCTCACCAAGGGCTGGTTCTGGAGCAACAAGGTTTCCAAGTGGAAGAAAAAATTCGGGCAGAAGATCAAAGTGGAAGCCAGCAGCAATTACCACCTGACCGAATACCGTTTCTTCGATCAGCATGAAGAAGAGATCAAACTCTGACCAGGCAGCATTCCGCGCACTGAGTTGGTCTTATTTCCATTGGTAGTAGTATGAAAAAATGGACTTTATTCCTTGGGGCCCTTCTGATTTTTTGTGTGGCCCGTGCCCAACCTGCAGGTCTCGCCAGCCGGATTGGTCCCCAGCCTGCTATTTCTCCCTCTTCCGGATTTTTTGTGGATTATACGGATGGTCGTCCGATCATGGCCAATGCCGACAAAGATGCCGAGGGCAGTTTTTTCTGGACTGAGGAATGGTGCAATGGCAAAGTGCTGCTGAATAAAAACAGGATCGTGAGCGGGCTCAGTCTCAAATTCAATATTTACAACCAGGAATTATACTTCAACCGCAACAACACGGAAATGGCTTTTGCCGACAGTGTAAAGGAATTTGAAATCAGCTGTTTGCTGGAGGGCCAAACCCGCTATGGTTATTTCCGCAATGGTTATCCGGCGATTGATCGCTTTACTGCACAGACTTATTATCAAGTGCTGACTGATTCCTCCTTTCAATTGCTGCGTTCTTACCGCAAAGAGTTAGTAGAAGTAGAAGAAATCAACCGTCCGAAAAAGAAAGTCATCCGCGATTTTTCCGAATACTATGTATACACTCCTTCAGGAAAAATGGTCCGGATCAAGGCCGACGCGAAAAAGATTACTGAAGCTTTACCGGAATATGCCACCCAGATCAATAAAGTGCTGGAGCAAAACAAGTTGAAGCTGAAAAAGGAGGAGGATCTGGTGAAGTTGTTTGAGGAGATGAGTGGGGTTGGGATGCGTTGAGTGAAGCAGGAGACTCGCCGGGGAAGGAAGCTCCCTTTTCGTACTACCCAATCCCCCTTTAGGGGATAGGTGCAAAAAAAAGGCCGCCCTCTCAGGCAGCCCTTTCTTTTGAATCGAGTTTCTTATTAATAACCAGGATTCTGGACAATCACTCCTAAAGAAGCATCCACTTCTCTTTGAGGAATGGGGAATACTAGTTTATTATCATTCCAAGCAAAAGAACCGGTGGCGGTTTTCAGTCTTTTGATATCGTGGATCCGGAGACCTTCAAAAGCCAGTTCCCTTACTCTTTCTGAAAGAATATCAGATAATGTAACTGACACTAAAACACCTTTAGGGTAAGACCTAACTCTAACAATATTTATATCTGCTAAAGGCGTGTTTCCTACCGTTGTACCTAAGCGAAAATTACATTCCGCCCTTATCAAATACATTTCGGCAATTCTAATTACAGGCAAGTTTTGTTCAAATGCATTCCATTTGAAACAATATGTATTTCCTGGCCTTGCACCAGTACCAACATAGTACCAGTCTCTATAACGAATATCTGATAAAGAGTCAATCAATTTTCCATTAAGATCAAACGTAGTTACATAATTGGAGGCAATAAATCCTGTATTCATCCTCACATCCGCACGACCGATACCTGGAAGGCTGGCAAAGAATGTAGCCATGCCATCATTAGCCTGTCCGGCATTGTTCTGCTCATTCTGCTGGATTTCCCAGATAGATTCTGCTGTATTCTTATTGGTAAAAGGAATCACAGGAATAGGCGCCAGTTCATAAGCACCGGAAGCAATCACTTCATTGGCGGCATCACGGGCAGCTGCATAGTTCCCCATTTGCAGGTACACACGGCTCAGGAAGGCCAGGGCAGTGTATTTGTCTGCACGGGTGCCATTATCATCAGGCAGTTTGCTGATAGCAGCATTGAGATCAGTGAGCACCCGGGTATATACCTGGGCCACGGTAGAACGGGGAATATTCTCTGAAGCAGCTGCTTCATCCGTTGCCGCTGTGGTTTTGATCACCACACCGAGCTGACTATTGGAAGTAGCGGGATCATAAGGCAGACCATATAATCTCACCAGTTCAAAATGAAGGATACCACGAATAAAGAGCGCTTCTCCTTCTAACTGCGTACGAAGTGATGCATCTGTTACTTTAGTCAGGTTTGCCAGCACAATATTCGCATTGTTGATGGCCCTGTAAGCCGCGATCCAGGTACGGGATGCTTCTGCATTGTCTCTGGTCATGGTTTTGGAAGCCACCTGACGGAAACTCTGGAAAGTTCCTCTCCAGCTGCAATAGCTTTCACTACCCTGCAGATCAGGTAACATTAAAAAATTGGTACCATAGAGTGCACCACCACCCATCAGGGCGTAGCAACCTACTACGGCAGAATTTACATCCTGGTCATTTTGAAGGGCCGTGGCCGCATCAATGCTTTGCTGCGGTTCAACTTCCAGCACCTTTTTACAGGAGGCAGTAGTCAGAAGGGCAGCCAGCGGTAATATTTTGAATATATTTTTCATCTTCTGTTTTTTAAAGGTTTAGAATCCAAGGTTAATACCCAGCGTAATCGTACGGGCCTGTGGCGGGGTATAGAAATCATGACCCAGGTTCAGGTTGCCGATATAAGTGGCGTTTACCTCGGGATCATAACCTTTGTATTTAGTGAAAGTAAACAGGTTCTGTGCCGCTACATACAATCTTGCATTGTCAATTTTGATTTTCTGCAACATCTTGCGCGGGAAATTATAACCGAGGTTCACACTCTTAATCCGGAAATAAGAACCATCCTGCACCCAACGGCTGCTCTTACCGGCACCGTTACCATCATACAAACGGGGCTGGGGAATATCAGTTACATCACCTGGTTTTTTCCAGTAGTTCAGCTGGTCAACAGTCTGGTTATCGAAATAATCTCCGTTTACACTCTGGAAGAAACCGGCAATATTGTACAGGTCGTTTCCGCTTACAAACTGGCATTGGATATCCAGGTCAAATCCTTTGTAGCTGAACTTGTTGTTCCATCCACCATAGAAATCAGGATTGGGATCTCCCAGTACGGTATCAACCGCTGCACTGTAATCATTCGTAGTAGAGCCGTCGGCAAGCATATACAATGCATCTCCGTTAGCAGGGTCAACACCCATGTATTTTCTTCCGTAGAACTGTCCAAATGGCGCTCCTACAGCCAGACGGCCAAGGGTACGGGCTCCGGGAGGTACAGGAGAAACCAGTCTGGTTACTTCATTTTTGTAAGTAGAGATATTGAAGGAAGTAGTCCAGTTAAAAGAAGAAGAACGGATGATATTGGCGTTCAGAACAAATTCCCAACCGGAATTCGTCATGTCACCGATATTCTTGGTGATGCTGGTATAACCATTCGTTGCAGGCAGGGGAACATTCAGGAGGATGTCCTTGGTGTTCTTTTTGAAATAATCAATCTCACCGGAGATACGGTTGTTCAAGAATCCGAAATCAAGTCCGATATCAAACTGATCGGTGTTCTCCCAGGTCAATCCCGGTACACCGATTTGTGAAGTGATCAGACCAGCGATATTCGCATAAGCGGCACTGGTGTACAGACTCAGTGAACTGAAGTTTCCGATCTCGGCATTTCCGGTACGACCATAGCTGGTTCTCAGTTTCAGGAAGCTGAGTACGCGGTTGCTGTGCAGGAAACTCTCTTCAGAAATGATCCATCCTGCAGATACAGCAGGGAACAGACCATACCGGTTGTCGGCACCAAAACGGGAAGAACCATCGGCCCTTACACTGGCACCGAGCAGGTACTTGTTTTTGAATTTATAGTTCGCTCTGGCGAAATAAGACATAAAGCGGAACTGTGTTTCAGTAGAAGAACCACTGGAGATGATCGCTGCATTGGCGATACGGGTAAAACGGTCGCTGGGGAAAGCACGGCCTTCCACACTGGCGCCATTGGCAATACCACGCTGGTACTCGATACCCACGAGGGCGTCGATATTATGATTGCCGGCAGCTTTGTTATTCCACTGCAGGGTATTGGTATTGGTGAATACACTGCTGGTCACCTGGTTGTCGTAGCTATATCCTTCAGGAGCTCCATCTAGGGTACGACGGCCAAGGAACTGATTTTCCTGGAGATTATTCCAGTCAATACCAGCCTGTGTACGGAAGCGCAGGTTCGGCATAATATTCCATTCAGCATAGATGCTGCTGATAGAACGATAAGTCTTGCTCAGGTTCCGGTTATTATCTTCTACCTCGATGAGGTTATTATAGTACAGTGTAGCCTGGTTGTTCTTGCCATCTGCAGCCAGTAAAGGATGCAAAGGAGGAAGGGCATTCAGCTGAATAGGATTGCTGAATGCATTATCACTGGGTACGCGGTAGTTGTTACTTTGTACCAGTGAAAGGTTGGCACCTACTTTAAAATTTTTGTTGATAGTATGATCCAGATTCACACGACCCGTGGCACGGGTCAGTCTGTTACCGAGGATAATACCATTCTGATCATTAAAGCTTCCGCTGAAAAGGAATTTAGTACGGGCATCACCACCATTGAGTGATACATTGTACTGACGGATATATCCTTCCTGGAAAGCCTGATCGGACCAGTTGGTATTGTTGGTGGAATTCCAGTCGGTGGTACCGGTTTCTGCTTCAAATTCATCAGCAGCTACATAACCCATATTATCAGCAGCAGCAGTGAAGAGTTCACGGTACTGTGTTGCATCCAGGAATTTTTGCTTTTTAGTAGGCTCACTCCATCCGGTGAAGAAACCAACATTCAGTTTGGTACGACCCTGCTTACCACTCTTGGTGGTAACGAGTAATACCCCATTAGAAGCACGGGCTCCATAGATAGCAGAAGAAGAGGCATCTTTCAGTACCTCGATACTTTCAATATCATCAGGGTTCAAAGTAGCCAGCGGATTATCAGGTTCGGTAGCACTACCGAGTGACTGACTTACTACAGGTACACCATCAATCACCACAAAGGGTTGCTGATTGGCAGAGATAGAAGAGATACCCCTTACACGGATATTCAGTCCCTGACCCAGCTTACCACTTCCTGTATTAATATATACACCGGAAGCCCTTCCCTGCAGTGCCTGCTCAAAACTGGGCAGGGGCAGGTTCTGGAATTCTTTGGAGGTTACTTTGGCAACAGAAGACGTAATGTCTTTCTTGATCTTGGTACCGTAACCCACTACTACTACTTCATCCAGGTTTTGTGCTTCTGCTACTTTTAAAGAAAGCTGGAAGCTGGTTCCTGAAATGGCAATTTCCTGGGAAGCATAGCCAACGGCTGATACTACCAGTGTTTTTGCATTGTCCAGTACGGTAAAGGAGAATGTACCATCAGGACCAGTAAAGGTTCCATTGGTAGTTCCTTTAACGACAACCGATACCCCGGCAATGGGCGCACCGTTATTGTCTGTCACTTTTCCTGTCAGCGTTTTGTTCTGCGCCCAGACCAGCTGGGTCACAAAAAACATCAGCGCCAACATCACATTAATTTTTTTACTCATGTTTTGTTTTTTAAGAAGTCGCGAAAGTATTTAACGATTCCTTAATGACAAAAAAAGCCATGCAGAATGATGCATGGCTTTTTAAAATAGATTGTCTGCAATTTGTCAGCTCCGGTCCCGGCTGTTCATATAGATCAATATATATTGTACCAGCTGGACCACTGCCGCCAGGGCAGCCACCACATAAGTGGTTGCGGCCCATTTTAATGCGTCTTTGGCCTTCGGGTATTCCTCCCCGTTAGTGATATTGGTCCGGTTCAACCAGGCCAGGGCCCTTTTGCTGGCATCAAATTCCACCGGCAGGGTAATCAGGGTAAATAAAACCGTGATACTCATAGCCACAATACCTACGAGAAGTATCGTAGGGTTATTGGAAACGGCAATCACAATCATTCCTGCCAGCAGGATCCAGTTCACCAGCATGGAGCTGAACTGAACGGCCGGTACCAGTTTACTGCGCAGCATCAGTGGACCATAATGGGTGGCATGCTGCACGGCATGGCCGCATTCGTGGGCAGCCACGGCAGCCGCTGAAACCGAGGTTCCCTGGTACACTTCGGGGCTGAGACTCACCGTTTTAGTGACCGGATTATAGTGGTCGGTGAGGAAGCCCTCGCCGGGGACGACTTTTACATCATAAATCCCGTTTTCCCGGAGCATTTTCTCGGCTATTTCCCTGCCTGACAGGCCATTGGCCAGACCAATCTTGCTGTACCGGGTGAACTTTTGTTTGAGGATCGTGGACACCAAAAAACTGATTCCCAGGAAGACCAGGGAAACGATAAAAATCTCGCTTGACATCATCATTTTTTACTCATTTTAGATGAATAATATCATCAAATTTGCTACCAATCCGACCCCCTGTTTTTTTTACGTCGTTTTGTCATTTCGAAAGCGGGAAAAGAAAATTAAGCGGGGCTTGCGGGTTCAGCAACCGCGAAAATTTTATCGACATATAATATTGATTATCAGTCTAATACAAGCCATTTTAAAATGACTTACCGGCCCTGAAAAACAGGATTTTAAGCGCCGGAACTTATGCACAGGATCAAAAAATTATTTTGAAATGTGGGTCATAATTGTAACTTAGCAATAGAATTTAATGGGTTAGTAAGTAAGAGGGCCAATCGAAAGATTGGCCCTTTTTACATTCAGACATTTTCACTTCTTTTTTCGAAAAACAAGAACAGCTTCTGCACTAATTTTTCGATTCATTCCAATTCATTTTTTTGTTTTCATTTCAACTTGTGTCAAACATTTGAACCTTGTTGCAAAACAGCCGTTGCAATCATTTAATTTTAGCGCATGAGCAAGATCAAGTCAGCTTTTTTTTGTCAGAACTGCGGATATGAAAGTGTGAAGTGGGTCGGACAATGTCCATCCTGCAGTCAGTGGAACACATTTGTAGAAGAACTGGTGCAAAAAGATACAAGCAAGAGTACAAAAGAATGGAAAGATTATTCCGGTGATGAACGCACGGGAAAATCCATTTCACTGAAAGATGTAAAAAGCAGTGAAGAAAAAAGATTGCAAACGGCCGATACAGAACTCAATCGTGTACTGGGTGGTGGCATTGTACCTGGTAGTCTGGTACTGGTGGCCGGTGAACCCGGAATTGGAAAATCAACTTTGTTTTTGCAAAACGGTTTATGGTTAAAATCCGTTAGAGTACTTTATATCAGCGGAGAAGAAAGTGAACAACAGATCAAGATGCGTGCTGACCGATTGGGATTGAAGAATGATGATTTCTACCTGCTGACAGAAACATCCACACAGGTAATTTTTAAGGAAATCAAAAACCTGAAACCGCAACTGGTGATTGTAGATTCAGTACAAACACTGCATACCAGTTTTATTGATTCCTCCCCGGGAAGTGTATCACAGATCCGGGAATGTACCGCAGAGTTTCAGCGTTTCGCCAAAGAAACCAATACACCTGTTTTCCTGATTGGTCATATTACCAAGGACGGCAGTATTGCCGGCCCGAAAATCCTGGAGCATATGGTGGATACCGTATTGCAGTTTGAAGGCGACCGGCATTATGCTTACCGTATCCTGCGCACATTAAAGAACCGCTTTGGCAGTACCGCCGAACTGGGTATTTATGAAATGACGGATCAGGGCATGCGGGCTGTATTAAATCCCAGTGAGATCCTGATTACCCAAAAAGAAGAACAGCTGAGTGGTATCGCCATTGCTGCTACCATAGAAGGCATGCGTCCGCTACTGATCGAAGTACAGGCATTGGTTACCCAATCTGTGTATGGCACGCCTCAGCGAACGGTTACCGGATTCGATCTGCGCAGACTGCAATTACTACTTGCCGTTTTGGAAAAAAGAGGCGGCTTTCATTTCGGCGTAAAAGATGTGTTCCTGAATATTGCCGGTGGTTTGAAAGTAGAAGATCCTTCCATTGATCTGGCCGTACTCTGTGCCCTGCTTTCTTCCTATGAAGATGTTCCGCTTTCCCAGAAAATCTGCTTTGCGGGTGAAGTGGGATTGAGCGGTGAGATCCGTGCCGTAAACAGAATTGAACAACGCATTGCCGAAGCAGAAAAACTGGGCTTTGAAAAAATCATTGTCTCCAAATACAACCTGCCTTCCGGCCGCGCCGGTAAAAAAGGACTCACCGGAAATGACTATCAAATCGAAGTCATCACCATGGCCCGGGTAGAAGAATTGTATCAATACCTTTTTCTGCCGGAAAAAAATCATTGATTCCCGGTGTTTCTCCCCTGACGGACCGGATCTGATTTTTTTTCTTTGTCCATGCATTTACTCAACAACCTGAAAGAGGCATTCCTGCATCTTTTCTTCCCGCATTGCTGTGCCGGATGCGGAAGCGACCGTTTACATACCGATTCGCAATTGTGTTTTCGTTGCCTGGCTGCTTTGCCTGAAACCCTGTTTGAAAGATTACCCGGTAACCCGGTAGAAAAAACATTCTGGGGAAGATTGCCTTTGCAGGCAGCTACTGCTCATTATTATTTTACCAAGCGATCGATGGTTCAGCATATCCTGCACCAGTTAAAATACAAAGGGAACCGGGAACTAGGCCGGCAAATGGGGAGGATCATGGGATTGCAGTTATTACAATCAGGACGTTTTCCAGTTGATGCCCTGGTACCACTCCCTTTATTCCCTGACCGGGAACAAAAAAGAGGGTATAACCAGGCCACGCTTCTTTGTGAAGGAATCGCCGACATCATCAACGTACCGGTATGGCAGGATGTGGTGACCAGACCACTTTATACTTCCACACAAACCCGCAAGGGCCGGATGGAAAGATGGAAGAATATGGAAGGAAAATTCCTGCTGATGAATACCCGGCCACTCCAACATCATAAAATATTATTGGTAGATGATGTGATTACTACCGGTGCCACACTGGAAGCCTGCGGAACGGTTTTACTGCAGTCTGAAGCGGTTGAACTATATGTGGCAGCACTTTGTTATGCAGTCCGGTAATATCAAATACTTGGACTATTTTTGAGGAACATGAGAATTGCCGGACTATTTGCCTTATCCGTTTTATTATTAGTGTATTCCTGCCGGAAGGAATCTTATATCAGTTCCCCGGATGCACAGGTGACAACATCTGCTGACACTTTAAAATTCGACACCCTCTTTGTAACAGCGGGATCTACTTACCGGACATTAAAGATCATCAATGCCAATAACCAGAAACTGAAAATCACTTCCCTGCAACTGGCCGGTGGAAATGCTTCCGCTTTTAAAATGAATGTGGACGGCGTGATCGGTACACAATTCAATAACCTGGATATTGCAGCCAATGATAGCATCTATGTATTTGTACAGGTGAATGTAAACCCCGGGGCAGGAAATCTTCCTTTTATCATCCGCGACAGCATTCAGTTCAGTTATAATGGCCGGGACCGGAAAGTGCAACTGGAAGCATGGGGACAGAATGCGCATTTTCTGCGTGATGCGGTGATCAGTACGAATACAACATGGTTGAATGATCGTCCTTATGTGATCCTTGGATCACTCCGGATCAACTCTAACCAGACACTCACCATTGATAAGGGCTGCAGAATTTATGTGCATGCTGATGCGCCCATCCTGGTGAATGGTACCCTGCAGGTGAACGGATTAAAAGACACGGCTGATCGTGTTTATTTCCAGAGCGACCGGATTGATGATCCATACCGGGATTATCCTGCCGGCTGGCCGGGGATTTTCTTCCTGACCAATTCAAAAGATAATGTATTGAATTATGCGGTGATCCGGAACGCTTACCAGGGTATCGGTCTGGCAGATCCTTCTCCTAATGCCAATCCCAAACTCATACTCAATGAAACAGTGATTGATAATGTATATGATGCCGGTATCATTGCGCTGAACTCCAGTCTCCGGGCACGGAACTGCCTGATCAGTAACTGCGGCAAAAATTTACAACTGGCACAGGGTGGCGATTATCAGTTTACACATTGCACAGTTGTTACTTATGCTAACCGTTTTATAGAACATAAAAACCCCGTACTCTTTTTAAGTAATTATGCCAATGGCACTTCTTCCGGCTTAACGGCCCAGTTTCGTAATTGTATTTTCTGGGGAGAGAACGGTTTGGTGAATGATGAAGTGGTGGTTGAAAAAGTCGGGAATACAGCCTTTACTGTCAACTTTGATTATAATCTCTGGAAAGTACAGGCCAATCCTGCGAATTCAACGATGACGCAGATCATTAATAACCAGCCTCCGCAGTTCGACAGTATCAATACCAACCGGAATTACTTTGATTTCAGGCTGAAAACCGGATCAGCAGCCATCAACAAGGGGGTGAATACAGGTATTATTACCGATCTTGATGGTCGTCCCAGAGCCGTGGGTGTACCGGATCTGGGTTGTTTTGAAAAGCAATAAAGTATACATAAATCTGTCCGGAGGCAACCCGGGGCAACTTTATTCGATTAGTTTTGTTAATCAGTTAAACAAATCAACAATGAAAACATTGATATTCACATTACTCCTCGCTGCCGGAATGACGGCCGGTTCTATTTATGAATTCAAAGTGCCGGGACTGGATGGCTCGTCTATTGATTTCTCTAAATACAAAGGGAAGAAAATACTGATCGTTAATACGGCCTCTCAATGCGGTTTAACCCCTCAGTATGAAGGGCTGGAAGCGTTGTACAAAAAATACCAGGACAAACTGGTGATCATTGGATTCCCGGCCAATAATTTTGGCGGACAGGAGCCCGGATCCAATGGCGATATCAAAGAGTTCTGTAAAAAGAATTATGGGGTAAGTTTCCCGATGGCTGAAAAAATTTCTGTGAAGGGAGATGATACCCATGCGCTTTATCAATATCTGAAAGCACAGGCCCAGGCCAAGGGTTTTACTGATCCGGTCACCTGGAATTTTGGTAAGTTCCTGATCAATGAACAGGGTGAATTGATTGCCACATTCAGCCCGCGGACCACTCCTATGAGTGAGGACATTTTGAAATACCTGAATTAATATCTCATTGACAATAGCAGAGGCGGTTTCAACAAGACCGCCTTTTTTCGTTTCTGATATCCGACATTTGCGGGTAATGCAACGCGAAAAAATAGATTATCCATTTATAGATGGCCTGCGCCTACTTGCATTTCTTTTGGTTTTTTTCAGGCATTTCAATTTTTTTACTGTGCCCGTCCTTCATGAATATGGCTGGATAGGTGTTGAATTCTTCTTTCTGATCAGCGGCTTTCTGATAACACGTTTACTGGTAACTGAATTCAACACAACCGGTGTTATCGACAAACGTAAATTCTTCATGCGGCGGATACTTAGAATATGGCCGCTTTACTTTTTTTATCTTTTCCTGGTTCTATTTTTATCAATTATCTATCCCGGTTATCCTGTTTCTGTACCCCGACTGGCAGGCAACCTGTTATTTGCCGATAACTGGATCAGCGCGCTGAAGAATTATAATCCCAACTTCGCTTCCTTTCATCTTTGGAGTATCTCCCTGGAAGAACAGTTTTATTTTGTATTACCCTTTTTTGTGGTTTGGCTGCAAAAACTTTCCCGCAAACAGGTCTCCCTCCTTTTTACACTTATTTTGATTCTATTTATCTGTTGGAGATGTTTAGCCGTTTGGAATGGATGGCTGCACCCCTATATTTATACATTACCTGCATCCGGAGACTGCTTTCTGGCGGGTGTTATTATTGGATCAGGGTTTTATGATCAGTACCTGAAAAAAAATCACTCCTCTGTTTACCTGCTATCGGGAATTCTCTTTTTACTGGTAAATTATTTGATTTTTCCGCAAAGGGCTGTTATTGGGCTCAACCAAATCCCTCTGTATTTTTTTATCGCACTGGGATTTTCCTGTTTTTTACTTGCCGGGCTATATTCGGGCAGAAACTGGCTGATAAGTGCTTTGGGGCACCCGGTCATTCGTTACCTGGGCAGGATTTCGTATGGGCTTTATGTTTACCATATCGTGGCACTCATCATTACCTTTCAACTTTTCAAAGGAGGGCTTGCAGCCGGTACCACTCCATGGAGTTTACCAGTAGCGCTGCTGATCACTTTTGTCTTTGCAGCATTATCTTATGAACTACTGGAAAAAAAGTTCCTCCGCCGGAAGAAAAAATATACTGTCATTCAAAACTCCGGAACCTAGTACTTTTGCCGGTGTTAATCATTAGTTGAAATGCGTTTTTCAGATATCATTGGACAAACAGCAGTGAAGGGACAGCTCGCCGAACTGGTACACCATAACCGGCTGAGTCATGCATTGCTCTTCCTTGGAAAGGAAGGCAGTGGCGCATTGCCGCTGGCCCTGGCATTTGCTCAGTACCTGCTTTGTGAAAAAGTGACAGGCAGAAATAATGCTGCAGCTGCGGGGCCATCTTTGTTCGGCGATCCGGAACCTGTTCCTGCAGCCGCAATCCTGGTAACTGATGCCTGTGGGGTTTGTCCGGCCTGTCAGAGAGCGAATCAGCTGATGCATCCGGATATTCATTTCTCCTATCCTACGGTTACCAAAAAGCCGGGTGAAAAACCAGTAGCCGCAGATTTCATTACAGAGTGGAGGGAATTCATCAGATTGAATTCATATGGCAATCTTTTCGACTGGATCGAAATGATCAAAGAAAAAGAAAACAGCCAGGGAAAGATTACGGCGAAGGAATGTGATGAGATCATCAAAAAACTCAGTCTGAAAAGTTTTGAAGGGGATTACAAGGTACTGGTGATGTGGATGCCCGAGGAGCTGGACAAAGAGGGAAACAAACTGCTCAAGATTATTGAAGAGCCGCCGGCCAATACACTTTTCATCCTGGTCGTAGAAAATGAGGAACTGGTGCTGCCCACGATTGTCAGCCGCTGTCAGTTGATCAGGATTCCTGCATTGGAAATAAATGATATTGAATCAGCCCTGATCAGCAGGAATCATACCGATCCAACCATCGCCCGGCAGGTGGCCAGTGTAAGTGATGGCAATTACCGCGAAGCCCTGCAACTGGTGCAACATGCGGAAGAAGACTGGCAGGCATTGCTGCGGGAATGGCTGAATGCGATTTTGAAAACCGGTCCGGTGGCCCAGACCAAGTGGGTGGAAGAAATCAGCCGTTTGGGCCGGGAAAAGCAAAAACAATTTCTACGCTATTTCAATCACCTGCTGGAACAGGCGGTCCTGCTCCGGGCCATGGGTCATGCCCCCGGGGCATTTGGTACCGAAAAGGATTTTGCCGAAAGACTGAATAAAATTGCAGGAGTAGAACAGCAACAGGCCATTATTGAGGAGCTGGACCGGGCCAGTTATTACATCGAACGCAATGCCAATGGCAAAATGCTCTTTCATGCCCTGACCATTAAACTATACCATATTATTCAGGATAAGATTGTATTTTTGATGGATTGAGGGAGAGTGTGGGGAAAACAGTGAGTAGTGAACAGCATCCCGGAATCAGAGTGCGCACAGTAATGTATTCATTTTCAAATCTATATAGTATTGATAATCAAAGGTATTCAAGCCTTTGTTCAGCCATATAGAACAGGAGTCTGCCTAAATGGCTCCGGGAATAATACAGGGATCCATCCGCCATCTGACCCAGGGTTCATCTTCCTCTTCAATTAATTTTTACTAAAACAGCAGCATGGGTTGTTCCGGATGTGGAACCGCTACCGGCGGTAAGCCAAATGGTTGTAAGAGCAATGGCGGATGCAGTTCCGGCGGTTGTAACCGCATGAATGCATACGACTGGTTGCGCAACCTGCCCATTGCCGACCTGGACAGTGCCTGCAAAGTGATCGAAGTAAGCTTTAGCCAGGGAACCCGAAAAGACTTTTTCCGCAACACTACATTACAACATTTTGAAAAAGGAGACCTGATTGCCGTGGAAGGCGTGAGTGGTTTTGATGTAGGGGAAGTGTCGCTGACCGGTGAAATTGTGCGGCTGCAGATGAAGAAAAGAGGGGCAAAGGAAGACAACCCCGAGATGAAAAAAGTATTACGCCGGGCCACCGACCGTGATATTGAAGTCCGCAACCAGAACAAAGCCCGTGAACCCGAAGCGGTAATCCGCAGCCGGGCCATTGCCAAGCAACTGCGGCTGGACATGAAGATCAGTCAGGTGGAAATGCAGGCCGATGGAAGAAAAGCTACTTTCTTTTATATCGCTGATGGCCGGGTGGATTTCAGGGAACTGATCAAGGTATATGCTTCCGAATTCAAGGTAAAAGTAGAGATGCGCCAGATTGGTGCCCGGCAGGAAGCGGGTAAAGTGGGTGGTATTGGCAGCTGTGGCCGTGAGTTATGCTGCAGCACCTGGCTCACCGATTTCAAATCAGTGAATACCGCTGCTGCCCGTTACCAGAATTTATCCATCAACCAGACCAAGCTCAGCGGACAGTGCGGCAGATTAAAGTGTTGTTTGAACTATGAGCTGGATACTTATCTCGATGCCCTGCAACATTTCCCTGAAAATTGTGATGTACTGCAGGTCGCCAAGGGCAATGCCTTCCTGATCAAAAAAGATATTTTCAAGAACCTGATGTGGTATACACTGCCGGATAGCAATAAACAATATCCGTTGAGTCTGGAAAGGGTCAGAAAAATAAAAACATTGAATCAGCAGGGTACTCGTCCGGAAGAACTGGAGCCGGTAGACCTCGCTGCTTCTAAAACAACAGAGAAAGAACCAGAAATGGTTGAACTCGTTGGACAGATCAGCTTACGCACCCTGGAGAAAGCAGAAAAGAAAAAGAAACAACAGCAAAGAGAAAAATCGCAGCCCAACCGCAATCAGGGACAAAGAGGCCAGGGACAAGGACAGCAGGGTCAGGGTCAACAGGGACAGGGCAATAAAGGTCAGCAGCAGGGACAGCAGAATAAACAACAGGGCAATCAACCCCGGCCACAGCAAAGATCACAGCAAAACAATCCCAACCGTAATCAACAGGGGCAGCGGCCCAATAATCCCGGGCGTCAGCAGGGTGGTAATCAAAACCGCAATCAGCAGGGCGGGAATAATCAGCAGAAACCTAATAATCCCAATCAGGGCAAGGAGAACCAGTAATTCTTTATTGATTCATCAGGTCTCTGATCACTACGGAAGCCGCTACGGCTCCAAACACCGCCGGTAAATAAGAAATGGTTCCATAAGCCGAGCGTTTATAATTTTTTCCATCCGTCAGCATCAGGCTTTCTTTAATTGGTTGCTCGGGAGAGAACACCACTTTGATTCCTTTGCGGATATTATGTTGTTTGAGGTATTTTCTTACTTGTTGTGCAAAGGGACAGTTCCAGGTTTTAGAGATATCAACCACTTTTAACCGGGTAGGATCGAGCTTGGCGCCTGCTCCCATACTGCTGACAACCCTTAACCCTTTTTCATGGGCCAGTCTGATGAAGGTCACCTTGGGAGTGATACTGTCGATTGCATCAATGATATAATCCGGTTTTTCATCCAGCTGTTGCAGCACCATTTCCGGGTTGATGAATTCACGGATCACTTTTATTTCCAGTTCGGGATTGATGGCTTTCAGTCTTTCTTCCATGATCAGGGCTTTGGATTGACCATGATTGGTCGCCAGGGCCGGCAATTGCCGGTTGCGGTTGGTAGGATCTACCACATCTCCGTCAATGATGGTCATTTTGCCGACACCACTACGGGCGATAAATTCAGCTGCATAAGAACCCACACCACCCAAACCCACCACCATTACATGGGAACAGGCAAGATTCAGCAGGGCGGCTTCGCCGATTAATAATTTAGTACGGGATAACCAGGACAAATCTTTTGTCATACGATAAAAGAGGGGCCGAATACAGCCTCTGCGTTTTTTTGTAATTGCAAACTAAGTGAAATCCGGTCAATTGATAAAGCAGCGGCCGCATAATCGTAAACTGTTTCAATTTCAATATCCGCATCATCGGTTTCCAGAAAAAACTGATTGACTGGTATTGCGTTCAACACCTGTTGTAGCCTTTCCTGCTCCAATGCCTTGCCAAAAGAAAGGTAGTAACCCTGCCGGGTTATTTGCTGCGCCAGCTGAAGATTCTTTGCATACCCATGAAAAATAACGGGCACCGACACTTTTTCTTTAGTCAGTGCTGCAAATATTTCATCCCAGGCTTTAACGCAATGAATGATCAATGGCTTTTGCAGGAAAACCGCCCATTGAATATGGGCGGTAAAACTCAATTGTTGTAATGGCCATTCTGTACTGCAAATTTTATCCAGTCCTGTTTCTCCAATCGCTACCACATTACTGAGACGGCTATGGTCCTTTATTTCTTTGAACTGCGCCAGCCAGGGTTTGCTGATATGACAGGGATGTACGCCTATTGAATAATAACCCGGCTCAGCCGCTTCGCCGAAATTTTCATAAAGACTCCGGATAGACTTCTCCCCTTCCTTGGTTTGACGATGTGTATGCAGGTTAATCAGCATGATTAAAAGACCTAAGTTAAAAAAAACCAGGGTCAACTGTATATAATACTGTTGGCGTTATTAAACAAGGCTCATTAGCTGTTAACATGACCAAATTGGATTCGGGGAAAATCTAAATTGAAATGAGTTTCAACTGTCTCAGTATTGATTACTCTTTAACTGTTTAGCATGAAAAAGTATAGCCTGTTTTTATTGTTTGTATTATTTCTATCCGGTTCAGCCATGACACAGGATGCTGTCAGCATTCTGAAAAAAGCAGAAGCATTTTGCAAAACCATTCAATGGGGGAGTTATGAAATGGACGTCACATTTAAAGGTCTGATGAGCACGGACACAACAGTCACAAAATACGATTGCAAATACTCGAAACTGGAATCTGATAGTATCAGTCCGGCCAGCTTCAGGGTGGAAAGGCATTGGGAGAAAAAACTTTCACATACTTATATTTATTCTGGCGAGGATTTTATTTATCTCTTCGCCAGAGACAGTACCGGGAACATCTTAAGCAAAGAACTCTGGCCTGCTGAAGTAAAAAAAGCAATAAAAGAAGCCGATCTTTTCAGGCCTTTAACAGCAAGGAGTAAACCATTATTCTTCAGCGGGGAAGATTTCACGGACACGACCAATTTATTTATTACCGAAAAAGATGAAAAAATAAAAGGCCGGGATTGTTACCATATCAGAATCATCAACAAAGAAAAATCAAATACTTCCGGTTTTGCAGTCAAACAGGTAGTCTTCGATTTCTGGATTATTAAGGATAATTACCTGCCCATTCAATATGCCACTACGATTGACATGATGAACGGGAATATGCCCATGCAGCAATATGCCCTATACACGCTCAAAACCTATTCCATCAACTGGCCGGACACTAAAAAGAAATACGATATTACCGATGCCCCTGCTTATTACCGGCTAAAAAACTACGAACCTTATCAAAGAAAAGAACAGTTAGTCAATGGAACAACAGCACCTGCTTTATCGGGCAAAAATATTGACGGAAAGAAAATATCACTGGATGATTATAAAGGAAAAGTCGTACTGATTGATTTCTTTTATATGGCCTGTGCTCCTTGTATCCTGTCTTTTCCGCATATCAAAGCAATCTACCGGAAGTATGCAGATAGCGGCGTGGTGGTACTGGGGGTGAACCCGGTGGATAAAAAAGAAGCGCAACTCCGTTCCTTTATCAAGAAATATGAAATGCCGTATCCGGTCATATTTCCGGAAGACGACACTACAACAAAGAACTATATCATACAGGGCTATCCCTGTTTTTACCTCGTAGACAAAAAAGGAAATATAGCTTTCTCCTTACCGGGATTCGGTCAGGGAGTTGAAGTGTTGATTGAAGAAAACATAAGAAAACTGATTCGGGAAGAATAAAATACAGAAGGCATGGTCTTATATGCGGATGAGAAGACAACGATAATTTGTTGAAAAAACGCGAAACCTCCGTGACATTCATTTATAAATAAAACTGATCTGATCGGATTAAAATGAGTTAAGAGACAGCACAAACGAAAACTGCCCCTTTTAAAATCGGCTGTTAACAATCAAGCCCCACCTGTTAAGGGTGGGGCTCATTGCGTTGAACTGCCCCGAAACAGATGAATAGCAAGGATATTTTTATGAAGGAATCCTGCCTTTTACAAAAGGCTATCATTTATTTAAAAATCTTCTCTATGAGAAAAATCTACCTTCTTGTCCTTTTAATGATCAGCGTTGCGAATACCATCAGGGCTGGTTATACACTTGATGAAAACAATTTTACCAGAGACCGTTTTTCCCCTTTCAATGTAATACAACCAGACAATGTTACCATATGCAGTGGTGCAACGACAAATACTATTGTCTTTTCCAGCACAGTTTCCGGAACCACTTTTACCTGGACAAACAATAATACGGCAATTGGACTGGGTGCAAGCGGAACAGGAAATATTGCCCCCTTTACAGCCATCAATCCTACTGCAGCTCCGGTAACAGCTACGATCACTGTAACACCATCTACCGGTGCGCCGGCAACATTTACAATCACTGTAACCCCGATACCAAATGTAAACAGCATCCCAGATGGTATTTTTTGTAATAATACTGCCACCCCTATTGTCACATTAAGCGGAACAATTAGTGGAGCTTCTTATACCTGGAGTCATACTGACCCTTCAATAGGATTAGCAGAATCAGGTATTGGGAACATCCCTTCTTTTACAACAGTCAATAGTAGCAGTGCTCCAATTACCAGCACATATACCGTTACTCCGGCTTTTGGAACATCTGCAAAACCTGAGCTTTTATACTATAAGTTTAATGGAACGGGAGCCAATGCTCCAAACTTAGCCATCAATCCACCATCAGGCACAACAACGGGAACGCTGAATGGAAATATGTTTCAGGGAGGTAATACCATATGTGGAGGATCTTTGCAAACCACCAGTACAACACCTAATACTACCGACTTTTTTAATACCGGATGGGCACCTTCCCTGAGCAATAGCTCCTGGTCGCTTTCGTTTCAGGCCGCAGGATTTCCTGCAACCGGATCCGATGATTACAGGTTAATAGGTTCAGTGATCGGGACTTCGCCAATTGTGGTCAGCTATACTCCTTCCATCGGATTCTATTTAACATATACCGTTTCCACAACAGGGTTTCCCGCATCCATGATCATAGAAGGCTCGACAGGTCCGGCCCAAAAAACAATCACAATCGTCTACGATAGAAATGCCAATCAGTTGAAAGGATATGTGGATGGAATGCTTACCACCACACTTTCTACCTCCGGCCACTCAGTGAATATTGTTTCCAGCATTTTTTATATAGGAGGCGGATCAGCTCCGGGAGGAAACAGCTCAATGGTTAGCGGTTGTTTACTTGATGAGGTTCGCTTGTATAACCGGGCAATTGCACTGCCGGAAGTAAAAGGATTAGTGAACAGCTGTACGGCTGGTGGGGTTTGCATAGGACCCAGCCAGGGTTTTGACAATATTGTCTATCCGAATTTAGTCGTTAACACTCCTGCAAGTCAAGTCCGTTGCAGTGGCACCAACACGAATGCAGTTAATTTTACAGGAACAGCAGGGGCCACATTTAGCTGGGTCAATGATAATACGGCAATTGGTCTAGCAGCCAGTGGCACTGGAAATATCCCTTCCTTTACTGCAACAAATACAGGAACCAGTCCATTAATAGCGACAATCACTGTTACACCAACCTTACCGGGAGGTCCGGTTTGCGCCTCTTCCTCCAAATCGTTTATCATCAGGGTCAATCCTATACCTACCGTCAATACCATTACAGACCAAACAGTTTGCAGAAATACCCCCGTATCAGCAATTAATTTTACAGGTGCTGTTAATGGTACCATCTATACCTGGACGAATTCAAATACTGCGATTGGTTTAGCCGCCAGCGGATCAGGCAATATTCCAGCATTTACAACTACAAATAGCACCAATGCTCCTATTTCCGGTACAATAACGGTGACCCCTTCTTTTGGAAATCCTGCATGTACAGGAACTCCGATAACTTTTATTATCACGGTTTATCCTGATGCGCTAGTGAATGATCCTGCGGATCAAACACTATGTGTCGGTTCTCCAACAGCTGCCATCAATTTTACAGGCACAAGCGGTGCGACTTTTAACTGGACCAATGACAATCCATCGATAGGGCTGGCCTCAAGCGGTACCGGAGATATCCCGGCTTTTACGACCTTAAATACAACGACCAGTACACAGGTGGCTACTATAACGGTAACTCCATCTGTTACAGGTGGTCCGGGTTGTACGGCATCAGCCCAGGTATTTACGATAACGGTAAACCCCATACCGAATGTAAATAATATAGCGAGTCAAACTGTGTGTAATAATGCAGCTGTTTCCGCCATTAATTTTAGCGGTAGTGTACCCGGCGCTAATTATACCTGGACCAATAGCGATCCTTCAATAGGAATACCAGCAAGTGGCAGTGGCAATATCCCCTCGTTTACTGCTGTAAATACGAGTGGCAACCCCGTTACCAGTACCATTACAGTTACACCTACATTTGGTTCCGCTGTTCCAGATATTTTATATTACAAATTTGACGGGGCTGGCACATCGGTTCCAAATTTGTCCAGCAACCCACCAGCAGGAACAGCTAGTGCTACAATTGGAGGTGCCGCCTCACAAGGAAGCTCACCAATCTGCGGTGGATCATTTATCGGAGGAGGCAGTAATGCAGATGTATTAAATACAAACTGGCAACCAAACCACTCAGGCTCATGGTCAATATCATTCAGAAACGCCAATCTCTCTGCCACTTCACTATCCGGGATCTTTAATATTCCAACATCGGTTGGTGCGGTAAGAGTGAATGGTTTTATCAACGGTTCAAATAATATCATAAGACTTCTTGGACCAACTTTCCCCAATCTGGATATTCCCGGAGGTGTAAGCACATCATCTGTCCCTAAAAGCGTTACCATCGTTTATAATAGCGCAACACTTGTACTAGATGGATATGTAGATGGCGTATTGGTTGGCAGTGTCACCGCTTTAAACCCTGTAGACCTGACAAATTCAAATAATCTCAGGATGAGAATTGGTTTTGGAGAATCTTCCCCGTTAACGGCAGGTTCGTTTCTAGACGAATTCAGATTATATGGCAGAATGCTTTCATTAACCGAGATCCAGGATCTTGCTACAAGCTGTACACCCGGAGCTGCCTGTACCGGTTCACCGGAAATCTTTGCAATCACTGTTAATCCATCTCCGGTTGTCAATCCGGTTGGCAGTCAAAATGTTTGTACAGGTAATAACACTTCCGCCATCAACTTTAACGGTAATATTGCCGGCGCAACTTATGACTGGACCAACAGCAACCCATCCATTGGCCTGGCCGCAAGTGGTACTGGAAATATTCCATCATTTACTGCTATCAATGCAGGTAACAGCACTGAAACGGCTATCATTACCGTCACAGCAGTATCACCCTTACAACCTGCTTGTCCGGGTACACTTGAAAGATTTACCATCTCAGTAAGTCCGGTACCAACCGGTACGGCCAATCCGGCATCACAAACCGTTTGTTCGGAGACGGCGATCAATCCCATTCTATTTACAGGAAATGTACCCGGCATTAGTTTTGACTGGACCCGTGATAACCTGGCCACTGTGACCGGTATTCCGGGAGTCGGCAATGGTGATATCAGCGGAACACTGACCAATACAACCAATGCACCAGTTACCGTCACTTTTACCGTTACGCCAAGTATTGGTGGTTGCGTAGGCACGCCGTTTACCGTTACCGTTACGGTAAATGAAAACCTGCCGGTAGCAATTGCCACACCAGTAACACAAACCATATGTTCCGGTAACATTTCAGATATTCTGCTGTCATCCTCAATCATTGGTACTACATTTAACTGGACCAGAGATAACAATGCTTCGGTAACGGGTATTACTGCCAGTGGCACGGGTGATATTACCGGGACATTATTCAATACCACTACCACACCCGTCACAGTAACATTCACGATCATCCCAATATTTAATGGCTGTACCGGGGCACCCATCACCGCTACCGTACTGGTGAATGCCGTGCCAACTATTATTTGTCCTGCTAATATTGTTACGAATAATACAACCGGAGTTTGTGGCACAACTGTTACTTTCAACACTGCTGTAACTGGTGCACCGGCACCCAATCTTACATATACTTTGAGTGGTGCTACCTCCGGTAGTGGTTCCGGAAATGGCAGCGGCTCTTTGTTTAATGTGGGCACTACTACAGTTACTGTGACAGCTACCAATATTTGCGGAACCGCATCCTGCTCTTTTACCGTTACAGTAAACGATACGGAAAATCCAACTATTACCTGTCCGGCTTCCATCCAGGCAAATACTGATCCCGGTATCTGTGCTGCCACCGTGGAAACACCTAATCCGACTATTGCAGATAATTGTGCGACAACAATGTTAACCTGGACCTTATCCGGAGCTACCACAGGTGCTTCCGCTACCACCGGAATTAATTTTGCCGGTACCCGTTTATTCAACAAAGGGGTAACAACGGTTACGTATACTGTGAAAGACGCTGCCGGAAACACAGCCACTTGTTCTTATACAGTAACAGTAAGGGATCTGGAAAATCCAGTGGTTATTTGCCCTTCTAATATTACCGTGACTACACCCATCGGATCCTGTACCGCTATTGTTAATTATACCGTGAATGCCGCTGATAATTGTCCGGGTGTAAGCACCCAACAGATCAGCGGTCCGGCCAGTGGTTCTGCCTTCCCAATCGGCAGTACAACGATTAGCTGGAGAGCGATAGATGCTGCAGGCAATCTTTCTCCCATTTGCTCATTTACTGTAACGGTACTGGACGGACAACTGCCCGTGATCAGTTCACAGCCTGCCACTCAAACCGTTTGTTCGGGTAGTAATGTCACCTATACTGTTACGGCCAGCAACGTGGTTACTTACCAATGGCAGCAATGGAATGGGAACACCTGGGTCAATATCTCAGGCGCTAACGCATCCAGCTTTACAGTAAACAATGTTACAGTTGCTATTAACGCTTCTACCTACCGGGTAGTGCTCAATGGACTTTGCAGCGTTGTTAATTCCGCAGCAGCCAGTTTATTTGTCAATCCGCTACCTGTTGTGTCAATACGTTTCAGCCCGCTGAGCCAATTGCTTCCTTCGCAGAACACGACGATTGAATCAACGGTAAGTCCTGCGGGGGGCACTTATGTATGGAGAAGAAATAACAATGTGGTTATTGGCGCCCAAAATGAAGTATTGGACGGACTCACAGTAGATCACCAGGGTACTTACCAGTTAACCTACACCGACCTCAATGGTTGTGTATCCAATTCTGGCACACTTGTACTCTCTGCGCTTGAATCACCGAAAATCTGGGTCTATCCCAGTCCGAATAACGGCAGGTTCCAGGTGAGGTACTATAATAGCTTTGGAGAACCGGTGACCGTGAGGGTCTTCAACAGTGCCGGTCAGTTGCTTTACAGCCGCTTATCGGTCACAGCTGATGCTTATAGCCGGATTGATGTGGATCTGGGCAACCCGCCAGCTGGTGTTTATATCGTTAAAGTCTACGATACTAAATCAAGAGAACTGGCTGCGAAGAAGATTGTGGTGTACCGGTAAATAGAGCGATCAAGACTAACTGCAGAGCCCCGATTTCGATCGGGGCTTTTTTAATGGGGGCCACGAAGGATGTATAGCCACGAATGCACGAATTAATGCTTGCCACGAATTCACGAATTCAATTGGCAAAGTAAAATTTAGGCGCTATTCTTTGTGCCTTAGTGCCTTTGTGGCAAAACCTTACTCAATGGATAGATAAAAGGCAATCACTTTTTCGCCGGCTTGGAATTATCTTTCTCTAAAGACTGAAGTACGATATCTTTTCTGCGTTGGCTGAGCGGTACGTTATGTCCTGAGTCCAGGATGAGGGCACCACCGTCTGTTTTATCATACATCCTGATTCTTGCCGGATTCACTACATAAGAGTGATGGGTACGCAGGAAGCCAAGCGGGGTAAGCATTTCTTCAAATTCTTTCAGGTTCCTCGAAACGAGGATCGGGTCTCCCCCGCTGATAAAAAAACGGGTATAGGGCCCTTCGGCTTCACAAAAAAGGATGCTGGCAATGGGCACAAAATAAGTGGACTGCTTATCGTTGAGGACGATCTTTCTTTCGTGATCCACTTTCTGGTGAAGCTGCTGCATCATCACGGTCAGTTGTGCGGCTATATCATGCCGACTGATATTGTCCATCGCCTTTGTGAGACTGCTGCGAAGCTCATCGGGGTTGATGGGTTTCAATAAATAATCCAGGGCACTGAACCGAAATGCCTGTATGGCATACTGGTTATGAGCGGTTGTGAAGATGAGTTGAAATTTGGGTGCGCTGACCTGCTGCAATAAATCGAAACCTGTTCCATCTTCCATTTCAATATCCAGGAAAACGATATCAGGTTCCAGTGTACGAATGGCCTCCAGACCGGATGCTACACCGTTCGCTTCATCAATCTGCTGATCTGCCCCTGCAATTTTGCTGATCATTGCCCGAAGACCAGCCCTTAGCTCTTCTTCATTATCAATGATCAGTATTTTGATATTATTCATGGTTGTTATTTAAAAATAGTAAAGGGAGTTTAATTTTTACCTGTACCCCTTTTCCCTCTTTGTTTTGTTCTATACTAAAGCTGGCGTTGCATTTCAGTTTAAGGTTGAGCAAATAAATCCGGTCACGAATGATCTGACTGGCCCTGCTGATATGGTCGGCTTCCTGTTTAGGACCAGTGGGCAGCCCCTTTCCATTATCATCAATAGTCACCAGCAATTCATTACCCACCCCGGCAAAATGAATACTGATCCGCCCGGAATAATCTATATTGCTAAAGCCGTGCTCAATACTGTTTTCGGTAAAAGGCTGGATGATCATTGCCGGGATCTGAACAAGGTCAGCTTCCAGTTCTTTATCTGCTGTAATGCTGTATTCAAATTTTTTGGGGAACCTTATTTTCTGCACATCGAGGTATTCTGACAAAAAAATCATTTCCTGCTCAACGGTAACATAATCTTTGTAAGTACTCTCGAGCGTCTCCCGCATAATATGACTGAACTTGGAAAGATTGGCGGCAATAGCTTCCCCGTCATTTTCACGTACTGCATAGCTCTGTAAGGTAGCCAGGGCATTGAAAAAGAAATGGGGATTCATCCTGGCACGGTTCAGCCGCTGTTCGGTTTCCAGGATTTTTTGTTTATGCTTCAGGGATTGCTGCCTTAGAAAAAAGGCAATTACCAGTGCAGTGAGCAGGCCGGCGAGGCCGAAAAGCAGGTAAATCTGTTTTTGCTGGGCCAGCTCCCGGATGGTCTTTTCGTTCTTTGCCTGGTTATACTTTTTCTCCAGCTCAGTCACGGCCGCCAGTTTTTCTTCAGTGCCAATGCTGTCAGCGATCAATCTTTCCTTTTTATAGGCAGTAAGCGCCAGTGCATGATTGCCTGAAGCTTCTGCGATATCATGTATCAGCAGGTAAGTAGCTGCGATGGTGGCTGGTGATTTGAGCAACTGGTCATAGTGCAGTGTGGAATCGGCAAACTGTGCTGCCAGATCAAACTGTTTCCTGCTGAAATATATCTTGGTTTTATCTTTAAAATTTGCCGACAGCTCAGGGAAATCAACCCGGCGGTCGAGGTGTTTCAGGTTCTGGTCAATATAAAAAAGAGCTTTATCATACTCTTTTTTCTCAGTTGCTACAGCAATCAAACGACTATTGACTGTAATAAAAGACTCTTTTTCAAAAGGAATTGTTCTGACAATGGAAAGCCCGGCCTCTGCATAAAATGCTGTGGTATCCAGATAAGCTGGCTGGTTGTTTTGCTTATAGTAGGTGTAATATCGCTGGGCGGCTCTGGCCAAAAGGACCGCTTTTTCTGCGGAACTTTTCAAACGGTTAATCATCCCAATGGCTTTTCTGCAATATTCAATGCCCTTCTCTGTTTGTTTAAACTCATTGAAAATATTGGAAATATTCAGCAGTCCCCTGCAGTAGTTCAATGTATCTTTTCTCTTTTCAAAAATGGAGACTATTTTCAGCTCCATTTCAATAGCGCCCTTAAAATCCGAACGATTGGCGTACAAATTGTCCAGCATTTGGTAAAAAATAAGAAACTCATCTTCCGGGCATCCCTGCTTTTCAAGTAAATTGATCGCTTTGTTTAAAAAGATTTCGGCTGAGTCCAGTTCCCGCCGGATCAGCAAAGCCCTTCCTTTAATGCGAAAACCCTGAATTACACAGGCAGGCTGCTTTGTCTTTAACAGACTGTCTGCATCCAGCGCATTCCTGTTAACATCAGTAATCCCGGCACAGGAACAGTTTTCCTGTGCCACAGCAAAAATGGCGCAATGAAGCATCAGCAATAAAGCCACCACTCTTCTCATAAAATAAATTTATACATCTACCAGTGCCGGTACAGCTGTTCCATTGATGATTCCCAGCAGGCAGTTTACACAATGGACTGCCTGTAAAATAAGTAAAGAACTGCATTCCAGCCTGTATTCCTCATTGATTTGAATGCGGTATTCATGTCCCCGGAATTTCCAGTTTATCAGGGGGTGAATGGTCAGTAGTTCTTCTTTTTTGCGGTTCACCAGATCAAAACGGCCATTGTATTTCCCGCTTTTCCGAACAGTATAATTCCGGCGCAGGGAGGCTTGATTCAGGCTGATCGTTCCGCCTGGCCGAAGGGCCGCTAAAAACTGTTTATGGCCAGAACCTTGTGCCTTGACCATACTCACCCATCTGCCCGGTTGGCTGTACCTGATCTCTACCAGCTGTTCATCAGCCCTGATCTGCGCCATCTTCATATCTGCATGGGCATACATCAGCTCCCCGCACAGATGACCTTCGTGGTCCAGCAATAAATAATGATGAGCTGTTTTGATTTGTATCCGCACCTTTGCTTTTTGTAAAGCTATCCCTGCAGCAGGCCGGTAATTTACCAGTTTCATAGATTGGAGCCCTGCGCTAACGGGTATCCATCAATTTTTAATAAGTGATTGGCTGAAAAAAGGGCAAAAAAAAGCCCGCTTTTGAAAAAGCAGGCTGACTTTCCACATCAATGGACTATTAACCAAAATGGGTTGTATAGAGATACCTCCCAACCTTAAGTACATACTTTTCGATCATCAACTTATTCAGGCATCAGGGCGTTGAATTGCTTCAAAAAAGGCTCCCGTTCCTGTCCCGGAATGGTATCCAGTATCTGCGCCATCTTCTGGTGAAGAAAAGTTCTGGCTTGTAATATCCGGTAATACAGGCCTCTTTCATTTGGATCCCTTTCCATGTTATACGACTTATTCATCAGGCGAAGCTGAGCAGCAGCGGCCAATACATCTTCCCTCGTTACTACAGCAGCCGTATCAATCAGCCAATCAAACTGCACTGCTACGGTTTTCTTTTTGTTGTCCGTTCCGGTATTTACTTTACATGAAAACAGGAATAACGTCAATAAAATCACTTTGCTGCTAACTGGCCGCATCGCCTTTATTTAAAACAAAGCTATAAGCTCAGGGCGGATGAAATAAGGCTAATTAACCAGTCAGCCTTTCATTTTAATATCTGTATCAGCAAGAATGGAATCATTTTCAAACCGGTTGTTAAATCAATCGCTACGCTTACAAATACAAATCACCCTGTGATATATTAGCCCTAAAGGCGTCCTATCCATTCACTACTTTGTAGGAATGAAAAAAATCCGTTACTACCTGATCTTTTCTGCCCTGGCCCTGTTGATACTCCTTTTTGCATTTCGCAGGGAAAAATCCAGCTCTAAAAAAAATCCTTCCCAGTCAAAATTGCTTTCCGTTGTGGAGTGTATCAGACTCAGTGCTGATCCCGAGAATGCGCAGCTGAACTTTACCGTCAGGGGAATTTATACCGGCAGCGAACAAAAAGAAGGACAATCCCTTATTATTCTACAAAGTGATACCCCCGGAACCGATACCAGTCAGCTCTATTGCATCATCCGTCCGGAGCAGGCAAAAGCCTGTCAGCAATTACACATGGGAAATGAATTAGTGGTTTCCGGAAAACTCCAATCAGGGAAAGGCCGGCCGTCGCTGCAGGATGTGACCGTGGTCAGTGAAAATATCATCGACGAGGCCGGCACTTATTAAAAATCTGTTGTACCGGTTGATGCAGGTGGGTAGATTATTGGTTTAGTCAAAAAGAACGATGAAAGCTGAATAGTTTTCCGTTTAAAAAAAACCATGAAAACTATCCCCCTCTCCCTTTTTGCGTTCCTGCTTTTCAATTTTGCGGCCAGGGCCCAGCCCTCGGGGTATACCCGTGGTGGCGCGGAAGCCACGATGAAGCAAATGAAATTGCTGTTTACCGAATCATTTCTTTTCTCCAAGGGTTCGCCGAATATACCCGGCGATCTGGCCAACAGTAAACCGGCTGTATTGGCAGCACTGGCAGAAAGTGATAAAGTTATTTCCGAGTTTGATCAAAAAGTGACTGAATTCATCCAGTCGAAACCCACTGCCGCTATTCTCAAAAGCAATTACACCAATGTTGTCAGCATTTCAAAACGCGCAGCCTTTGCTATCGAAAAAGCGGCCAGCGCCAAAGATGAATACCGGGTGATGAGTGCGGTGGTCTTCTTACAGGAACTCTATCTCTACAAAGCCTATATCAATGCAGCGATCAGGCTCTACCCCGAAGCCATCTCTTTACAGGAACAACTGGAAGGACTGGATGCCGCTATTACGAAACAGGGCAGCCGGGAAGATTATATCGCCAAAATGGAAAAGAATCAACTTGATTATGTGAAAAGCCTGCGGATGAAAAAAGCGGTAGCCAGCGATCCTGCCATTGAAAAAATGGTCAAGAACTCCTACGAATCCAGCTGGGCGGCGGATAAACTAACCGTCGTAAAAGTGCATATTGTCAGTAACTGGGTGATTGAAAAAAATATACTGGATATCCCACTGAACAAAGAGCTGGAAGTCAATATGGCCATCAAAAAAGCGGATGGAAGCTGTGCCCTTGCAGCGGGAACGGTGCGATCTGTGTATGAAGGAGGTGGCAAGTATGGCGCTGCCTATCTCACGATGCCTTCACCGCCCACCACAGTACCCTGCGAAAACATTCCCAACACAACAAAATAAATAATGATGAAAAAAAATACATTTCTTATCTGTTACATGACCGTAATCGTCTCTTCTTCCCAGGCCCAACCCGGAAGAGGAGAAAATCCAAAATTTGATCCGGCCTTTAACCCCTATGAGAAAGTGCTGGATGATACCGCCCGGGGAAAAAGAACAGCCCGTTTCCTGAAATACCTGACCACACCCGAAGTATTGCGGGACTACTTTTACAATTCCCCCTGTAATGACTTTGCAGTATTGGCAGATACAAGGATTGAACAATTCAAAGCATTTGTTGAAAAGTTCAGATCCATGCCAATCGATCCCAAACAAATGAAAATAGCGGAAGACAATTACAAAAAGAATGGATTCAGCAAACTCAATGCAGATCTGGCCTATGAAATTGAGCAGCTGGAAAAACAGGGATCTTATAACAGCAACGCCAAAGAGCCAATTGAGAATCTTCTCTGCCGGGCAAAAGGATGCTTACAGCAACTTAAAAACAACCTGGCCTACCTGGAAGCAGTAAAATCATTCTTTCCGGCTACCCCCGGTTTGGAAGAGGCTATGCAGACAGCCCAAAACGGTATCAGCAAATATGGCAATAATAAAACCATGCTCAGCTCTATCAAGTCGAATAAAAATGAAGCCATTGCCAATGTGTACTTGCCCAAAGCCGTTGCACAAAATGCCGAATGGGAAGGCTGGTTCAGCAAATGGTTTGCCAGGGAGTACCCGGGATATACATTGGTCAGACAATCTTTATTATCAGCCAACTGGTACATCAAGAAAAATGAAATCAGCGGCAATCCGGAATACCGGCACCTTGGTACTGCCATCGGCGCCAAAGATCCGGAGGGAAGATGCTGGATCATCAAAGTGGATCTGTTCCAGGATTACCTGGGAGGGAAATTCGATAATTCCCGTTTCAAACTGGCAGGTAAGGACGAGATGGTATGTGAGAACCTGAAATAAAAAAAAGACTGACTCAATCTGGTATTACTGCAGATTGAGTCAGTCTTTCAATCCAATTTATTTTTTACCCTTTTCCTGCTTTTCCAGTTCAATCCGCATTAAAGCCAGCATCAGGTTACACTCGCTGTCTTTTCTCTTTTTCAGAACATCCACCATTTTCCGGGTTATTTCCACTTTTTCGCCCCCAATAGATTTGTATTTCTTATCCATATCTTCTAAACAGGTCTTCACTGCTGTACCGGGTTTTGCCACCATCATCAGGGCCGCATTCATTTTCAGCAGAACCGCTTCCGGTATTTGCTTTAATCCGTTCATATATGCTTCTCCGGCATTGTCAGCCGTAGCCACATCATTGAATAGTTTCAAGGACTCGGGAGGCAGGCTGTCATTGATTTTATTAAAACAGCTGCACATTTCATTGGTCATTTTTTCTACTTTTCCCGAAGAGGAGGAAGAACAGGAAACCAGCGCTGCTGCCACTGCAACAGACAAAAAGATTCTTTTCATTTTTATTGTAAATAAACCAAGGAGAGGCGATTACTTCTTACCAACTTAGCAAGCGATGATATCAACTTAACCTAACAAGGGAATTTATTAATATCTGTAAACTGTACAGTGATTTACCAATGACAGCAGCCAAAAAGGACGTGCATATCCCCATAAATGAACCCTACCGTAATTCATAAGTATAATAAGCTATCTGTTTAGTCTCTGAACCATCCTTGCTCTTTACAACCCTTGCCATTTCTGAAATTAGCCCCAGATGGTTATATTTAAAACTAGTCGTGGAAGCCACTTCACCGATTCCAATAATACTTTTCATATTCCCTTCAGCGTCAACTATCACTTTAGCAATTTCCACTGCTATATCCTTTTTACGGGCATACATCATTTTTGACAAATAACCTGAGTCATTATACTCGTAAAACAAAGTCTCAACACCTGAAAATTCCTGCTGCAGGCATTTATGATTCTTATCATACTTTGAAAAAAGGATAGTTCCGGCACCTTGTGCTATAATTTCAATTGTGTAACTACCATTTACATCATATTCATACATGTGTATTTCATCGAGTCTGTTCAAATGATCATATCTCTCAACCCTTACGACCTTTCCCTTTTCTCCAAATTTTGATTTGTAACTAAAAGAGAGTTCTCCGTTATCGTAAACCAGAGAGTCATCCCCGTTTACTGAAAATATTGTTTTGACAATTATTTGTTTACTGGAATCTTCCAGCCAATAACTGACAGTTGTAGATTTAATCTTCTTATCAATAACCTGAGCTCTCTCCCATTGTGCACCAATGTCAGAAAATGTAATTATACCGGTTATCAAGAGTATCCATTTACCCATAATGATGGCATTAAATAACACTTATATTCCCAGCGCCATATAAATCGCATCCTGTATTTTACCCCGGATGGAAAGTTGTCCCAGTTTATTATTATCCCTTGTTGGATAAACACGGTTGGAAAGAAAAACGTAGACGATATTGTATTTGGGATCCACCCACACACAGGTGCCTGTAAAACCCGTATGCCCAAAGCCACTGGAAGAAATCATAGAAGAAGGATAGGGCTCTTTCCGGATGGCATTGTCCTTTTCAGGTTTATCAAATCCATACCCCCGGCGACTGTTCTTACTATGATATGCAGTGAACAGATCAATGGTTTCCTTTTTCAGGTAACGGTTACCGTTGAATTCACCACCATTCAGCAGCATCTGGTATAACATGGCCAGGTCATAGGCATTGGAGAACAATCCGGCATGTCCGGCTACGCCCCCAAACATAGAAGCTCCTTCATCATGCACATCTCCCTGTGTGGTTTGGCGCCGAAAATGTTTTTCTGTTTCTGTAGGTACCATTTTCTCTTTGGCAAAACGTTCCCGGGGTTTAAACCCGGTACTGGCCATTCCCATCGGACGGTAAAAGGTTTTCTGTACATACTCATCCAGCTTCATCCCTGTCAGTTGCTCCACGATCTTACCCAGAAAAATAAAATCATTATCACTGTATACATATTTGCCGGCTGCGGTCAATGGGCTTTTGAGGATGCGGGCAAACATGGTATCCTCCCAGTCGTTGCGCATGTAAATATTATCCGCTACCCGCACAGTAAATCCCGCTTCCGGTTTTTCGCGGTAGATGGCCGGATTAGGCACCCCGGTTTTTTCATCAATGGTTTCTTTGTAAAAAGGAATAAAAGGCACGAGCCCCGCCTGGTGCAGGAGGATATCATCTATTTCCAGGTTCTCTTTATTGGTACCCCTGACAATGGGGAGGTAGTCACCTAACTTTTTTTTTAAATCCAGCTTTCCCTGCTCATAGAGCTTCATCACAGATACAGTGGTAGCAGATATTTTGGTAACGGATGCCAGGTCAAAAATACTTTCCGGGCTCACCGCTGGCGATTTTTCATACTGATAATTGCCAAATGCCTTATGGTACACAATTTCTCCTTCATGCACGGCCAGCACCACAGAACCCGGGAATACTTTCTGTGAAATGGCTGCTGAAACAATGGAGTCAGCTTTTGATAACTGATCTAAACGGTGCCAGGATTCATCTTTTTCATTTTTTACAATGCCTGCGCCAAATTTGAAACGACAAACAGAAACCGGCAATTTCCCCTGCAATTCAAATTTACCTGAGAGATAATCGGCTGCTGCTTGCTGGGTGATGGCATCATCCTGGTAACAGGCCAGCAGGGTCCAGGCATCACAAAAATTCTTCGTGGCCAGGACATTGCCAAAAGTCATGGTGACCGTCTTGATAAAATTCAACTGCTTGTATAAATTAATAGCAGCTGGGCTTATACCAAAATTATCAGCTGGTTTCAGAGCGTAGTTGTGTATACCCACAATGATCACATCATATTTACCGTCTTTAGGAACGGCTTTGAGTATTTCATCCGCTTTATCTTGTCCGTCTTTATATGAAAAGGTAAACACATCTGCCCCGAAATCTTTTTGCATTCTCTTTCCAAAATCGTTCAGTTCTGTTGAACCGATACCGATATAGGCAATCTTTCCGGGTCCGGTTTTTTCATTACCGAAATTCCGGGCAGCTGTCAGCGGCACTACGGCATAGTCCATTCTTGAAGCGGTTGTGCTGGCCTGGTTCAATAAAGTGATACTGTGCCGGGCTACTTCATAACGGATCGCATCTGTTTTCGCATTCAGGTCAGCCAGCAGATTATTGGTATCCACCCACTGCGTTTTATTCAAACCCAGACTATATTTGGCCGCCAGCACTTTCCGGGTTTTGACATAAATATCTTCCCAGCTTAATCTTTTATCGGCAATGGCTTTTTTAATGGCTTCGATGGACTCGGGTACACTGGCAGGCAAACAAAGCATATCATTACCGGCAATCAGGGCTTCCACGGAAATCACACCATCCGGAAAATACTTGGCCACCCCTTTCATCTCCAGGGCATCGGTAAAAGTAAGTCCGTTATAATGCAGGCTGTTCCGCAGCAGGTCTGTTACATTGTTTTTGGAAATAGAAGTGGCCCGGTTTGCTGTATTATCAATGGCAGGTATTGACAGGTGGGCAATCATCACACTACCGATACCGGCATCAAACACCGCTTTAAAGGGTACCAATTCCATGGAATCGAGCTGGGCCATTGATTTTTTAATCACGGGCAGGTCATAATGTGAATCCACATCCACATCACCATGACCGGGAAAATGTTTGGCGCAGGCCATAATGCCTGCATCCTGCATTCCTTTCATATAGGCGACCCCATAACGGGATACTTTGTCTTTGTCTTCCCCAAAAGAACGATACCCAATCACCGGGTTATTCGGATTATTATTGATATCAACCACCGGCGCATAGTTCACATGCACCCCGATTCTTTTACATTGTTCTCCCACGGCAATACCCATGGTGTATACCAGTCTTTCGTCATTGATGGAACCCAGTGTTAACTGAAAGGGGAATTTGGTCACACTATCCAGGCGCATCCCCAATCCCCATTCCCCGTCAATCGTTACCATCAGGGGTGTTTTGGCAATTCCCTGGTAAAAATTGGTGAGATTAGCCTGTCTGACCGGCCCGCCCTGAAAAAAGCAAAGCGCTCCCACATTATACTTGCGGATATCCTCCGTCACTTTAGCCACATGGTCAGCCCCTAAATTAGAGTGGGCCCTGACCACCATCAGCTGGGCAATTTTCTCCTCATTACTGAGTGAATTGAACACACTATCGACCCATTGTTCCTTTTTAAGGTCACTTTTATACTGGGCCAGCAGGAATTGCGGCAGGAATACGATAAAAAGGAAGACCGGTTTGATCAGCTTCATAGCAAACAATTAAGTGATAGAATGAGTACTAAAAATACCCATTTTGGCCCAAAGGAATCCCTAAACTTCCTTAAAAATGAATTAGTTATTTTTGCCGGCTAAACCTGGATTTGTGACGGATAAGATAACCCTGCTCCCCGATAATATTGCCAATCAGATTGCGGCCGGTGAAGTAATTCAGCGACCGGCCAGTGCCGTGAAGGAATTGCTGGAAAATGCGGTGGATGCCGGAGCCACGCAAATCCAGCTGATCATCAATGATGCTGGTAAATCGTTGGTACAGGTCGTGGACAACGGCAGTGGCATGAGTGAAACGGATGCAAGGATGTGTTTTGAAAGGCATGCCACCTCCAAGATTAAAACCATTGATGATCTGTTTCATATCCGCACCATGGGTTTCAGGGGTGAGGCCCTGGCGTCTATTGCTGCGGTGGCACAAGTGGAGTTAAAGACCAAAAGAGCAACAGATGAAACAGGTACTTATATTGAAGTACAGAACAGTCTGGTGCAACAGCAAGTACCCGTAGCCGCCCCCAATGGCACCAGCATTGCCATGAAAAATCTTTTCTTCAATGTGCCGGCCCGGCGGAATTTTTTGAAGAGCAATGCCGCTGAAATGCGGCATATCGTGGATGAGTTTACCAGGGTAGCCATGTCCTTCCCCGAAGTTCAATTTACCCTCACAGCCAATAACCAGCAGCTGTTTTATCTGGAAGCCGGCAGCCTCAAACAAAGGATTGTACAATTACTGGGATCAACCTATAATACCAAGCTGGTTGCGGTGAAGGAGGAAACGGATTACATGAATATCACCGGTTTTGTAGGGAAGCCGGAAACCGCCAAGAAGACAAGAGGTGATCAGTATTTTTTTGTCAATAACCGGTTTATTAAAAGTCCTTACCTGAACCATGCCCTGATGTCGGCCTACCAGCAAATGATTGCCCCCGACAGTTTTCCGATGTATGTATTATTCATTGACCTGGATCCTACCCAGGTGGATGTGAATGTGCACCCGACCAAACAGGAAATCAAGTTTGAAGATGAGAAAATCATTTATGCTTTTGTACAGGCGGCCGTAAAACATGCGCTGGCTCAGTTCAGCATTACACCCACGCTTGATTTTGATCTGGATGCTTCTATCCAGCAATTATCTGCGATCCAGCAGCCTTTTACTTCTGATAAACAATCTGCGGCAGCCTCGGGTTCCATCTTTAAAGGGTTTACCCAAAAAAACCAGGCGCATTTTATTGAACGCAGCGGATCCGGTGATTTAAAAAACTGGAAAGAATTTTATGAAGCCGGGACCGGCGGGCCAACCGTTGGTTCTGTTGAAAAATCTATTGATCCGCTACCCGCACAGGAAGTGGGATTCAAAACAGAGATCTCCTGCAGTCAGGTGTTGGGCACTTATATCATCACTGCTTCAGCCAATGGATTTATACTGATACACCAGCAGGCTGCTCATGAAAGGGTTTTGTATGAAGGCTTATTAAAAGCAAGCAAGGATAAACCCGTAGCCACTCAGCGAAGTATGTTTCCTTCCACTTTGGAACTAGCGCCGGCAGATGCGGCGGTGATGGAAGAAATCATGACTGATTTGCATTACCTCGGCTATATCATTGAGCCTTTCGGGAAGAATACTTATGTAATCCAGGGTACACCGGCTGATGTGGGACAGGGGAATGAAAAACATGTGATTGATATTTTACTGGAGCAATACAAGCATTTCAACCCGGAGGTAAAATTTTCCAAAAGGGAAAAACTCATTCGTTCGCTGGCCAGGCAACAATCCATCAAATCCGGAACAATGCTGAGTGAAAAAGAAATGCGTCACCTCGTGCAGGATCTGTTTGCCTGCGAGCAACCGAATATTTCCCCGGATGGCAATCCCACTTACCTGGAGTTTAAACAGGATCAGCTGGAAAGGATGTTTGGGAAGTAGTCAACCAGCAAGGGCTGTTCAACTCCTGCATTATTTTTTTTGCCGCCATAATTCATACCGTATAAATAATTGTAAGGCATGGTTTCTTTCCTCCCTTCGTGGTTGTCCCGGTAAGGTAAATTGAATATAGGGCTGTAGTCCGAATGCATACCGGGCCCCGAAGGAAAAACGATTCCATTTATATTGTGTTTCTACTACAGCCTGCCAGTAGGTTTTCTTAAATACCGACCCTGCGGTATCTTCCTTAAAAATGGATCGGCTGACGATGGAATCTATTTGTGTGAAATTATTTTTCCGGTTAATTTCTCTTTCTGCGATGGCGCTTTTAAAAAGATTCCATTGCATACCGGCACCAATGGACCAGCCCGGCCGGATGAAATAATGAAATGTCAATGGCAACTGGTGATAAAATGTCTTTTTCAAACCGTAAGAAGTTAATGTGGAGTACTGGGGATTGCTACCCGTATCCGGCACCAATTGTTGCCGGTAAGTAAACTGTTTGCTGTACTGCGGGGCTCCATAACGGAACTCTCCTTGCAGGAACCATTTTTTTTCTTTCTCCAGTCGCAGGTATACCGAAGGGAGATAATCAGCCAGACTGGCTTTGCGGCCTTGTGAGCTATAGGGAGTAAAGGTTTGTCCGCTCAGGGGTATTTGCTGGTGCAGTCCTAATCCTGCTGAGAAGACCAAGGCTGTCTTCTCTTTTACCTCTTGCTCTTTCTTCTCCTTTCCTGTTTTTACTATCACAGCATCTTTCTTTTCCACGGGCTTTTGAATGGCTACGGTATCTTTTTGTATTCCCTGCACCGTATCTTTCTTTGTCTCCGCTGGCGATTCAGGTTTTTGAGGGAGCGGATTTTCACTCTTTTGGGCTGTATCAGTTACTTTGGAATCGGATTGATTCAATTCTTTTGTTTTCGGTTTAACTTTCTCCTTTCGGGCCATGGTGATTGTGGCGGGCAACTCTACTCCTTTTGTTTTAGTTTTCTTTTGCTTTTTCCGATCACCCGATTGCAGAGCAATATCGCCGGTTTCTTTTGTCAATGGTTTTAATGCTGGAGCAGGGATCGGATTCTCTTTATTCACAAGCTGCCCTTTTGATTTCTGCTGATCAGCTGAATCATTGGAAGGTTTTGTTCCGGTTGACTGTTCTCCGTTAGGATTACTCATTACTGGCTGCTTTCCTTTTTCCTGTTGAATTGTATTCGTTGGAAGTTGTTCTTGTTTCGTGATGACAGTTTCATTTTTATGACTATTGCTGAACCATTGTTGTGGTTGCAGGAAGTACCAGCCGGCGCCAACAGCCAGTACACCCAACAGGGCCCAGCCCAGGCAGCCCCATCTCCACCAGGCAATGGGTCTTCTTTCTTCGTCTTCATCCAGTCGGCGGCGCATATCGGCCCAGGCCATGTTTTCATCCGGCAGGAGAAAATCGGCCCCGACAGTGGTGGCGGACCATTGTTCTGCTAATTGTGTTTCATATGGTAACCTTTCATTCATGGTTCCCTGCTGTCTTTATCATGTTTTGTAATTTTTTTCTTGCCTCTGATAAATGCCATTTACTGGTACCCTCGCTGATATTCATGAGCCTGGCAATTTCCGGATGCGTAAAACCCTCGATCACATACAGGTTGAATACCGCCTGAGTAGCAGGAGGCAGTGCACGGGCCAGTTGCAGGATTTCTGCAGCGGAGAGGGCAGCAATAGCAGCAGGCGGCACATGTATATTGGCCGCCTGCTCCATTTCCCCTGTGCCCGATACGCTTTGGTTGCTTTGAACCATATCCAGGCAACTGTGTATGATGATGGTACGAATCCAGGTATACAGCGATGCTTTCCGGCTGTCGTAACGGCTGATATTTTTATACACTTTATAAAAACCGCTGTTCAGCGCTTCCATGGCATCGGATTCATTTTTGGTATAGCGAAGACAAAGCATCATCATGGCCCTGTAATAACTGCGGTACAGTTGTTCCTGGGCTTTGCGGTCGTCGTTCTTACAACCTTCAATGATGTGTAATATGTGCGCTTCTTCCTTGCTCAAATCATCTCCGCCGGTTGACTTATAGCTTTTGAAATATACTTCTGTTTAACCGATACCCTACGCATATTTCCACAAAATATTGTCCTTTTCCCAGTCGTTCTGTTGGAATGCTGATCAGGTTACTGCCTCTAAAACCTGTCTGTCTCGACTCCAAAACCTGGTTCCCATATAAATCAGTTACCGTCACTTTAATTTCTTCCTGTCTGCCGATATATATACTAAAACGTACCGGTCCGTTGGACACAGGATTGGGAAAAGCCGGAATCCTTTCTGCAAAACGCCCCTGAACATTGCCCACATATACATATTCACAATAAGTACGTGTACAACCACTATTGGTCGTCAGCGTCAGGCAAACCAGATAAGCACCGGTATCGATGAACTGGTATGATGGATCCGGCGTATTGATAAATGCAGAGTCACCACCAGCATAACGGTAAATGGACCAGAATTGTGTGCTGATGGGTTGATTACTATGAGCAGTAAACTGTGCCAGTCCATAATTATTAAGCGAATAGCTGAACGAGGCAGTACAGCTGTCTTCCGGACCTGATTGCACAGTGATCTGCTGACGAATTGTATCCAGGCAATTGCTGATGGTATCCCTGACGGAAAGTTTCACCAGATAGGTTCCGGCCATATAGTAAGTATGTACTGGCTGGCGATCTGCAGAGGAATACCCATCGCCAAAATTCCAGAGGTACCTTAGTGTATTCCCGTTTGTAGAAGGCGAGAAACTGATTTGTTTTCTGTTAGCAGGATTCGCTGTATGTGTGAAAGTCGGGTTCAGGTTGCAGGAAGCCGGAACCTGGAATGTTTGGCAATAGGTGTCCGTACAGCCGGCCATCGATTCAATGGTCAGGCAAACGGTATTATTCCCGGGGGAAGGCTGGAAAAATAAATGACTTAAATTACCTCCCACGACTACATTATTAACCCGCCAGGTATAATTTCTTATTTGTGTTGCCGAAGGATTTGAGTTAGAGTAACAATAGATTCCATAACTGTAAGTCACCGAATCATATATTGTATAGAAAGATGCCTGACAAACAGGGGTAAAATTCAGGGTAATACTTTCCGTGGTGGAATCCCGGCAGGTACCCAGAGAATCATAAATGGTATGTTTAACCTGGTAGGTGCCCGGAAGATTATAAATATGTGAGGTAGTACTGCCGGATCCGATATTCCCATCCCCGAATGTCCAGAAATGATAAAACTGAGGGGCAGTAACTACTGCTGTAAAATTCGCACCGGAGCCGGAGATGTTGTGGTTGAAAGCTGAATTGCACTGGGCTTCAGCGCTTTGACGAGTTAAGAGTAAAAGTATACTGATGAATAAACTCCATTTCCGCATAAAAGACTTTTCTACATATACTGGTGGCGGAAGGAAAGGGTTGGGTGGGGTGGGGATTTTTTTTCACCGCAGACCTGCCTGCCGGCAGGAAGGGAACAAGAGAAAATGAGTTTACGCAGAGATAATTCAAATAATCTCTGCGTAAACTCAGCGATCTCAATTCTCTGCGGTGAAAAAATTCAATATCGCTCCCTGATCCCCGTTAAAAATTGCTCTACCGCTCTTCTTACATCAGTAGCGGAGGCCTGGTGGTTATTGACGAGGGTAGAGAAGATGAGGAGCCTGCCTTTCTTAGTATATAAATAACCACTGAAAGCCACTACGCCGGAGAGGGTTCCGGTTTTGCCAAATATGGACCCGCTCATATTGCGGTAATAACTGCTGATCGTGCCTTCGCCGCCGGTGGGGAAAATCACTTTCAACCGCTCCATTCCAAACTCATTCTTCATTTTATTGAGGATAGTCACGAAATCCTGCGGAGTAAACAAATTATAACGACTGAGTCCGCTCCCATCGGCCCAGCGGGGTTTCTGTGGCAGGTCTTTCAAATCGGTTTTGAGCAGGGTATCAATAATTTTCTCATCACTCATCAATCCCAGCTTTTCATTGCTCACCATCAACAGGCTTTGCTCTGCAAAAAAATTATCGCTGCGATGCATCATGGGTTTGAGGAGGGAGTCGGTGGGTTGGGAGTGGATGATAGTACTACTGAAATCCTTTTCAGAGTAGTAGCCATCTCCGATTTTTTTATCCAATACGCCAGAAAGCACCTTCTTTGTTATTTCATGATAAGTTACAAAGGGTATGGTTTTTATTCCAGTAAATTTTTTAATATAGAATTGATTACGATCCTTATCCCGTTGCCGACCATTCATCTCTACATCTCCATATAGTTTTTCCACCATGTACTTTGGTGTTACCCAATACTCAGGGCCACCACTGATAAATCGTATCAATGAGTCCGCGTTTGATCGCTGTTTCTCATTCAGACGTTTGTCTGAGAGCCAGATCATGTTCCCAAACAAAGGAAAGCCACTTCTTTCTGCCATATAATTCTGATCATAGTCATTCCACGACCATCCATTACCTAATGGTTCAACAGTAGCAGGAATTTCTATTTTGATTTCCTGTCCGCTCTCCTTCAATAAAGTCAATAATGGCTGATCAGAAAATTCGGGATGCAGGAATGTAGGATCACCCGCAGCCTTAATATATAATACATTACCAACCTTATGATACCTTGCTGCCACCAAACTATCCCCCAAATACTTCATCGCTGCATAACAGGTCGGTATCTTGGTATTACTGGCCGGGACAAAATATTTATCGCCCTGGTAATTGTAGAGGTATTGTTTAGATGTGGGATCATAAATACTGATCCCCACATGCGCTGCCTGCAGGGCTTTATTGTCCAGCACCGCTGCCTTTGCCGATTTGGCAATCTGCTTTTGTACCGAACAGGAGCCCAGTCCGAATAAGAGAGCAATAAGGATTAATGTTATACGCATTCGACTCAACTGATTTCGGCCGATCATTTTCAATTTTCCATTTTCAACTTTCAATTCCGTTTCCCCCTCTGCCTACCGACTCACGACTCTTGACTCCCGACTCACTTCTCCCCTTTAGGGGACGGGGGCCGACTATGGACTATCGACTTCAGACTAACGACTTCCCTCATCCCCGCTCCTGCGCCCTCAACCACCTCTCCGGAATTTCATTACTGCTCGCCATCAGGTAATCCTTATAACTGCAGGCTATGAATTTTTTATCGGGCAGCTGCATCCACCAGCGGCCGGTCTTCTTGCTTTGGATAAAAACCGTTTCCACTTCGGCAAAAGCCATATGGTATTCGTTGAAGGAATCTCTTTCATCCAGCGAAGCTTCTCTTCTTCCCCGGCTCCGGCCATCGAGGATGTACCAGAGCATATGACTGATCTGCTTGGCCGTGAGTTCATCCTTATCATGCATGGCATTGTAGCCATAAATACCGATACTGCTCATATTCGGACTCATCCCCGCATACCGCATCAGCACACAGGCTTCTTCGCCGTTGAAACCATTGGGAGAAGCCGAGGTAGCCGGTGCATAGGCATAAGCGATGGCCGAAATATCAAAACTCAGCATGCTGCTGTTCCGGATCACAGGTTCCATCTCATCAATATTCTCTTTTACACTGCCCACCCGGTAACAATCAAATCGGAGTTTATCCAGTGTTTCCAGCATCCGCGGGTGTACATAATAACTCTGGAAGCCGATATGATTATAATGCCGGATAAAATTGGGTTCGCCGGTGAGCATTTCCATCAGGAAATTTTCATGCCTGAAATGTGAATCCAGATTCAGATCGATCATGGCATCCACACAACTGGCTTCAATCAGTTTTTTATGTTCCCCATAAGCCTGGTACTGTGATAATGTGAGATCATGCGATCCACCTAGGATGATCACGGTTTTTCCATCCCCGATCAGTTCCTGTACCACGGTTTTCAGGGCCGCATAGGAATCGGTAAATAAGGAACCTGCCTTAATGTTCCCCAGGTCCGCTATTTTAATATCCTGGTGCCAGTAATATAAATTATAAAAATGCCGGCGGATAATATCCGGAGCCTCGCTATGCCCATGAATTAAACCACTCCCTCTTTGTTCCCCGCAACCGATGATCACAATCTGTGCCTCATCCAGATCCGGAAACTCCTCATCATAAATGGCAATACTCTTTCCCAATTGCCCCTCCTTGTATCCCTCATCATGGGATATTTCATGGATATTTACCGGGTCGAGAAAGTCGGCTATTTGCAAATGGTCTGACATAGGACGAAGATAGGAAATTGGGGAGAGAGGGATTGGGGATTAGGTATTAGGTATTGGGTATTGAACCCCACTAGCCTATTCCCGAAATAAGAACAGACGAACAAATGATATAAGAATGATGAAGTGAGAGCTGCTACCCAACTTGCCGAACCCCACTCGCCACTAGCCAATCCTCCAATAAAGAACAGACGAACAAATGAAATAAGAATTTTGAAGTGACAGCTGCTACCCCCACTAGCCACTCCCCACTAGCCACTCGCCACTTGCCAATCCCCCAATAAAGAACAGACGAACAAATGATTTAAGAATGATGAAATAATAGCTGCTCCCCCACTCGCCGACCCCCACTTGCCACTTGTCACTAGCCACTAGCCATTTTCCTATCTTTGCGCCCTATGGAACAATTGCTGAATAAGATTGAAGCTTATAAACTGGAAGCCGGACAGGAAAATGTGGCCGATGCAAAAGCATTGGAAGATTTCAGGATCAAATGGCTGGGCACCAAGGGAGTGGTGAAAGAGATCATGGGTGAAATGAAAAATGTGGCCCCGGAGAACAAAAAACAAGCGGGTCAGCTCCTGAATGAATTCAAAGTGTTCATTGAACAGAAATTTGCTGATCTCAAAGCCAATACCGGCGATGCCGGAGATCAGGCGGGTCAAAGCATTGACCTGAGCCTGCCCGGAGATGATCTGCCTATTGGCTCCCGTCATCCCGTGACCCTGATGAGGAACCGGATTGTTTCTATTTTCCAGCGACTGGGATTTGCCGTGGCGGAAGGACCGGAGATCGAGGACGACTGGCATAATTTCGGTGCCCTGAATTTACCGGAACACCATCCGGCACGTGATATGCAGGATACATTTTATATCCAGCAAAACCCTGCTTTTTTATTACGCACCCATACCAGTAATGTGCAGATCCGGGAAATGGAAAAAGGGGTATTACCCATCCGCGGTATTTATCCCGGCCGGGTGTACCGCAATGAAACCGTGAGTGCCCGCAGCCATTGCTTTTTTCACCAGGTGGAAGGATTATATATTGATGAAAATGTTTCTTTCGCCGATCTGAAACAAACCCTTTACTTTTTTGTGAAGGAAATGTATGGCAAGGATGTAAAAGTGCGGTTTCGTCCTTCTTATTTCCCCTTTACCGAACCCAGTGCCGAAATGGATGTGAGTTGCTTTATCTGCGGTGGCGAGGGCTGCAGCGTTTGTAAAAAAACCGGATGGGTAGAGATCCTTGGATGCGGCATGGTTCACCCGAATGTGTTAAGCAATTGTGGTATTGACCCAAATAAATATACCGGCTTTGCATTTGGAATGGGGATTGAAAGACCTGCGATGCTCAAGTATGGCATCAATGATATCCGCTTATTCAGTGAAAATGATGTTCGTTTCCTGAAACAGTTTACTTCGGCTATTTAAGTACCGGTGGATTTCTTTTAAAGAAGTATTTAGCTCCCAGTTCGGCAGAAGTGTATTTAAAATCATGAATCCCCTGCTGGAAGCGGAAGAGGAATCCCAATTGCTGGTGCCTTTTTTCAATATGTGCCCGCAGCACAATGGGCTTATCACCTGTGCCATTTAAATAACCCAGGTAACCGGCGCCATAACCCTGGAGATGCCAGTTGTTTTTATTCCACTCCAGTCCTGAACCAAATAAGAAAGCATCATTCTGACGGTGTCCATCCCCATTCAACTGCCAACAGTAGAAACCGGTCATGCCAATCCATTTGAGATGCGGATTCAGCGGTTTGGCAAATGAAACGTCGAAGTAATAGCCCATCCCATCGGTGTATCGGGCAGAGGCCAGACCCGATGAAGCCGGATATCGGTAACCAAACCTCAGCGCCATCTGCAGTTTATGTTCCCATTTCCGGAACATTTTGATATTTAAATTCAGGTGCACATCACCCCGGGCCTTATTGTCATAATAAGTCTGGTAAAATACATGTCTTTCTTTTTTCAGGAAATCACTGGTCTTGTACCATTCCACCGGTTCATAGGAAATATCAACGGAAACAAGATTTTTCACAATACAGTAATTGCCATAAACTGATAGATCGATGGACCGGTCACCTTTCATCTTGTGTAAACTGAAAGAGGATCCGGCATAAGTGGTACTGTCGATATTGCCATTACTGATAAAAGGAACTGGCAGGGCATTGGGTCCCATCCTGGCTGCCGTAGTAACGATGTACTTTGACCAGTGACTTACTCCATCCCAGTTAACATTTCTTGCCCACTCCTCCGCCGTTTGCGAAAAGGTTTTTGTTCCTGTTAGTACTGAAATGAGGATGAATAATAATATCCTTGTACGGACAATTTTCCTCATAGCTGCGCAAAGCTAACAGAACGACCGGAATAAAAAAAAGGCTGCCTCAAGCAGCCTTTTTCAATGATTTGCTTTCAAACTATCTCCGGGGCCAGTAAATGGCCAGCACCAGTGAAGTTGCCAGAGCTACCCAAACACCAACTCCATAGGTCTTGGTAATCATTTTAAAAATATCTCCGATCGCAGCACCCTGCATCATGGGGATACCAATCAGCAGCATCAACAGGGCCAAAAGAGGCAGCATGGCCCAAAGCCCTCTGCCGAGGAAATAAGTTTCCTTGTTCAGGGCGCCAATCAGCAGCATGATGCCACTCAGCGGCATGACCAGCCACAGGTATTTCATTAAAATAGCTTCGATACTGTTCCCAAATGATGGCAGTTGTACGACATCAAAGGCACTGGTGCTTCCAGTGGCACCCAGTGGCAGGAAGAAGCTGGCAATCAGTAAAACAGCCAGAATGATCGTTAGGATTTTTCGGTTCATATTATCAGGTTTAGTGGTGATTGCGTTTGGGTTTCTTCATGACCGCATTGAACTCATCCGTTTGTAACAGAAAAAAGCAGCCGCTAAAAATGCCACGACAGCTACATAAAACCAGGGTGTAAAATCAACGCTGATATTCATTTTATCCGTGAGCTCTTTTCCAAAATCATCCAGTCCTCCCCCGCTGCCTGATTTATTGCCACCGGATGACATATCCATTTTCACTTTCTTTTTAATATCCAGCATCATCCCGATCAGTGATCCGGCAGAAGCAATTCCGGTTACCATGGCACCACCGATAGCGGCTTTGGCATTGGTAAAGGAAAGCAGGAGACCCAGTACACCCAGTCCAAGGGCAACCATGGCATAAAGATTAGGTTCTTTCTTGTCTGTTTTGGTAGTTGTCTTCGTTATGGTTTCATCCACCTTATCCGTTTTAATATCATCCAGGAAGGAATTACTGGAACTGCCATTCTTCATTTTAAATCCCGTGGCCAGCTGGATACCGCTGACTGTTTGCAGCGACATATTATTACACTTGATATCAATAAAGGGCATCAAAAACAATAATACGGCCACAACAAATGATACAGAAGAAGGAATCTTTGTTCCAAACATGCCGGGAGCTGGTGGTCCTGGCTGATAAACCGGAGTAGCAGGTATTTGCTGATTATCCATGGTGGAAATTTTTGTTTAAGGTAAGTGAATCCGGTCAATTTATCATATTTACAGACAGCCGAAATGTATCCATCTAACTGTAATATCTTTACAGCCAATCAGTGATGATGACAATCAATAGTATTTGCGTTTGCGGTGCCGGCACCATGGGCAGCGGGATTGCACAGGCTGCGGCCCAGTCCGGATTTCATACCATTTTGTATGAACTGAATGAATCCGTGCTGGAAAAAGCAAAAAAAAGCATTCAGCAAAACCTGGCATCACTGGTGGCCAAAGGCAAAATCACTACCGACTGGATGCAGGGGGTAATGGGAAGGATCCGATTTACGAACGACTTGCAGGACTGCCTCGCCGATATTATTATTGAAGCAATCGTTGAGAAACCGGAACTGAAAATTGCTTTATTCAACCAGCTGGCAGAACTCAATCACAGTGAAGTCATATTTGCCAGTAATACCTCTTCTTTATCTGTTAGCAGGATTGCCGAAGGGATACAAAGACCGGAACGGGTGATCGGTATGCATTTTTTTAATCCCGCCACCATCATGAAACTGGTGGAAGTGGTCTATACCCCGCTGACCAACAGCCACACAACGGATACGGTGGTGGCGTTAACAAAGGCAATGGGTAAGGTACCTGTACTTTGCAGCGATGCGCCCGGGTTTATTGTGAACCGGGTAGCCCGGCCTTTTTATATTGAATCCCTGCGCCTGGCAGAAGAAGGTAAGACGGAGATGGAACAAATAGACCGACTGATGGAATCAACCGGATTCAAACTGGGACCCTTTCGCCTGATGGACCTGATTGGGAATGATGTCAATTATGCCGTCAGCTGCTCGGTATACGATCAATTGGATTCACCGGAAAGATTAAAACCATCTTTTATTCAGGAACAAAAAGTGAAGGAAGGAAAACTGGGTAAAAAAACCGGTGAAGGTTATTACCGCTATTCTTAATTATTTATTTGCATTAAAGTCAACCAAACATTGAATACACCGGCCCCCTCTCCCAGCCAATCAACAGCGAATCCTCCACCCGGCCGGGTATTGGTGACCGGCGGCACCGGGTTCCTGGGTGCTTATATCATTAAAGAATTAATCAGCAAAGGCTATTCCGTTCGGGCCATACGCCGTAAAGCAAGCCTACCCTCCTTTATTGATCCTGCTATTTTGCAAAAAGCAGAGTGGGTGGAAGGAGATGTACTGGATGTGATTTCACTGGAAGATGCCCTGCAGGGAATAGACATGGTCATCCATTCAGCAGCAGTTGTTTCTTTTTTAAAGAATGAAAGAAAACAAATGTACCAGGTGAATGTGGATGGCACGGCCAATGTAGTGAATATGGCGCTGGAACAAAATATCAGGAAGCTGGTACATATCAGTTCAGTGGCGGCGCTGGGCAGAACAAGCAGTGGCGGCCACGTGGATGAAGAAAAAAAATGGGAAGACAGCCGGATCAATACCCATTATGCCCGCAGTAAGTTCAAAGCGGAACTGGAAGTATGGAGAGGAATTGGCGAAGGCATGGAAGCGGTAATCCTGAACCCCAGCACTATTCTGGGTTACGGCGACTGGAACAGCAGCAGTTGCGCCATCTTCAAAAATATTTACAAGGGCTTTCCCTGGTATACACCCGGTATCAACGGGTTTGTGGATGTGGAAGATGTAGCAAGGGCTGCCGTACTGATGATGGAGTCGGATATTTCCGGCCAACGTTTTATTGTGAATGGCGAGAACTGGCCTTTCAAACAATTACAGGAAACCATTGCAGATGGCTTTGGAAAGAAAAGACCTTCGAAAAAAGCAAGTCCCTTTTTACTCGGACTGGCCTGGCGGATGGAAAAATTCAAATCCCTTTTTTCCGGGAAAAAACCCCTGCTGACCAAAGAGAGTGCGAAAGTGGCCTGCAGCCAGACATTTTTTGAGAACCAGAAAATACTGGATGGATTACCGGGATTTTCCTTTACCCCTTTGCTAAATACCATTCAAAAAGCCTGTGAAAAATACCAGAACCCGGCCCGGTAATTGCAACCATTCGGCTTTAGATATTATCTTTCCATCACAAACAGACAATTGCCTTATCCTTTTATGATTCATCCTGCATACAAGAGCTGAGCAGGATTAAAAAAGATACCGGAACCCCGATCATGCAAAAAATAAAACACCTCCTGCTGATATTGATCACAGCAGCCTCCGTTTCCACCCAGGCACAATTTGTAGTCAGTGGTACCGTATTGGACTCAACCACCAGAGAGCCGCTGGGTGCTGCTTCCGTTTTTTGTCAGAATACCACACTGGGTACGGCCACCAATAAACAGGGTGAGTTTACGCTGAATCTGAAATCGGGTGGCTATGACCTGATTTTTAGTTATACCGGTTACCAGACTCAAACGATCCGGGTATCCGATAACAACAAGCTGGTTGTACTGATGACCAAAGAAGAAAAAAGCATGGGAGAAGTAGTATTACGCAACAGCTTTGAAGTAACTGATGGTTTGTCGAAATATGGCAGCTTCTTTATGGAAAATTTTATCGGGTCAACGCCCAATGGCGCCCGCTGTACCCTGCTCAACCCGGAGGCCCTGAAGTTTTATTTTTATAAAAGAACCAACCGCCTGAAAGTGCTGGCGACCGAACCGGTGAAAATAGCCAACCAGGCATTGGGTTATAACCTGCATTATCAGCTGGACTCCTTTGTTTATTATTATAACAGCAACAGCAGTATTTACCGGGGTTATTGTCTCTATTCAGAAATGGAAGGAACGGATAGTTTGAAAAAAATCTGGGCACAGGCCCGGAAAAAAGCATTCGAAGGATCCCGTTTGCATTTTATGCGTAGTTTTTACGACAGCACCCTGACTGAAGAGGGCTGGATTGTGGACCTGCTGGATGAAAAAGATGATAAGAAATTCAATAAGATTCCGAATGTATATGACTCTGCTTACTACAACAGTTTTGTAAACACCAGGGATAGTCTGGGATTGGATAGTGTATTGTATCATGTTCCCGCGGGACCGGTAGAAGTGGAAATCTATTTTCCGAGAAAAATCAGCATCACCTATACCAAAAAAAGACCGGAACCGGAATACAGCAAAAAAATGGGGCTGCCCCGTAATATCCCCTTCCTGATTTCTTATATTGATATCCGCGAAGCCATTGCTATCATGGAAAACGGATATTATTATGACCAGAAGGATTGGGTGAACCAGGGATACTGGAGTTGGAAAAACCTCGGGGACCAATTACCCTACGACTACACCCCTTAGCAACCTACTGATGGACTGACCGACTGTCGACTGATGACTGATGACTGCTGACTGTCGACTGATGACTGATGACTGTCGACTGATGACTGCCGACTGACCAACTGCTCATTTTCCCATCACTTTTTCCCACAACAAAGGGATTCGTTTAATCCATACAAACTCTTTCATTTTTTCACGGGCATCTTCCACCGGTGAGCCGAAATATACTTTACCTCCCGGGATACTGTCCTTGACCCCGCTTTGCGCATAGATCACGGCATCTTTACCAATCGTCAGTGTTTTACTGACTCCCACCTGTCCCCAGAGAATTACATTGTCTTCAATGGTGGTAGCTCCGGCAATACCCACCTGTCCGGCAAAGAGACAGTTCTTTCCCACCACGGTATCATGACCGATATGCACCAGGTTATCCATCTTGGTGCCATCGCCGATCAATGTATCAGCACTTACACCGCGATCAATGGTGCAGTTGGCACCAATCTCCACAGCATTTCCGATCACCACCCTGCCACAACTGGTCATTTTGCGGTAATGGATATCCCGGTTGGTCTTTTTGTTATAATAAAATGCATCGCTGCCAATCACGGTCCCGGCCTGGATCACCACATCATCACCAATGATACAATACTCCAGTATGGAGACATTGGGGTGGATAATACAGTTCTTTCCGATACTTACATGATGTCCCACAAAGGCTCCGGGCATCAGCACGGTACCTTCTCCGATTACTGCAGTATCGCTGATTAGTTTAGTGGAAGGCGAAAATGGCCGGTAAAACTGCACAATCTTCAGATAGGATTCAAAAGGATCATTGACTACCAGCAGGGCCTTCCCTTCCGGTACAGCTACGGCTTTATTGATGATGATAAAACTGGCGGCAGACTGAATACAGGTATCATAATATTTGGGATGATCTACAAATGCCAGGTCACCAGGTTCCACTTTATGGATTTCATTGATACCTGTTACCATCCCGTCTTTATTGCCGATCAGTGTTGCACCGATCATTTGTGCAATCGTTGTAACCGGAACCGGGTTTTCAAAATGCATACTGAAATATTTAACTGATTAAATGGATGACTGCTCTCTGTCCGGAATATCACCCTGCAAAGTTAACAAGCAGGATGCAGGACGGGTAAATTAACTCTGAGCCATAAGAATGAACAATAAAACAGGATTTTACCTATGAAAAAAACAACTAACGACACTTTCATCCCGTATTATGTCAATGAACA